>Ga0265297_10000844_pt1 | contig 82340 bp, 70 predicted proteins | sample Munlanlwell13791_FD_192502 | JGI IMG/M metagenome (GOLD analysis project Ga0265297, IMG submission 192502) | Leachate microbial communities from a municipal landfill in Southern Ontario, Canada - Leachate well 137-91 | ecosystem: Engineered > Solid waste > Landfill > Unclassified | place...
AAAAACAATAGTCTCTCGCCTTACCCCAGCTTTCTCTGCCAATTCCTCTTGAGTAATACCGAGTTTGGTTCTGAATTTTTTAATCTCGTTTTTCATCTTTGGAACTGTGTTTACTATAATATTTGAAGATGACAGAGTAAGTAAGCATTAAGATACAAACTGAAAAAACCAGCGTCATAGCGATAGGTTGATAAAAGGGATTTGTATTACTAAGAGCATATAAGATAAACATAACAATTACCCCAATCCATGATGTCAGTTGAATAGCAAGCAATGCCGATTTTCCACCAATTTGATAATCTCTCTCATCCGCTATAACTTCGACAACTTTCTTTCTTAAATAAAAGAGTGTGAGAGACGACAACCCTAAAACCATGATTGGGATGAAAAAATTACGAAGAACCAAAGACTGACTAAATATAAAAGCTGTGACAATAACTACCCCTAACCTTATTTTATTATATGTTTTTAATGTCATATTATTTGTTAATTATTTCTAACTATTTATATGTTAGAAAAATATAACATTATTGTCAAGTGGATAAATCGACTAAACAAAAACAGCGACCATAAAGTCGTTGTTTTTGTTTAACTGTTTATGTATTCGGGTCGCACATTCGCCATGGGCGTATGGGTTGACACCGATAATAAATTGTGTTGGCGGAGAGGGTGGGATTTGAACCCACGGTCCGGGTTAGAGCCCAGACGACACGTTAGCACCGTGTTGCTTTAGACCACTCAGCCACCTCTCCATCGTGATCAGATTAATTTTATCAGAAATTTTTTAAAAGTCAATAACAGTTACCGATGTATCTCATCTTATTCATAACAAAAAAGTCCTCTGACTTTATCAGAGGACGAGATTCAAAATTAATTTATCTTCTCTCTTGCCACGCCGCATAGTCGGCAAGAGTCAAACAAGTTGGCATTTCATTAGAAATTTGCGGCTCCATTATCCCTTGGCCGCACCAAGATGGATAATGCTGGACTCCAATAGTATGGAGGATCTCATGAGTGATTATAATTTTATAAATATTAGTTTCAGTTTCGCTTCTTTCTCTAACTTCAACAATCCATTTTTTACTGTCAGTGTCATAATAAGCGAAACCTGCTGGTCCGGTTTTTACTTTGGAAATTTTTATATCCTCTTCAGATTCAGAATCAACTATGTTACAGCTGATTCCTAAGACTTTTAAAAACTCGCAACCTTCAATTGTGGCGCTTTTTAATTCCTCTGAAACTTTTATCTTTATTATCTCTATCTCTTGTAAATGTAAAGTATGGGCATCGGCGCAAATTGGAGAGAATGCGTCCGGTGTACAAATTTTGTATTCACCGGTCGGACCGAAGATTGAATTTCCTCTCAACCTGTATTGCCATGCTGTTATATCGTCCTCTGTAAGCTCTGTGTGGTATGGTCCTTCAAATCCGCCACGACCAACTGCAAAATTAAAATTTCCTTCCCCGCAAAAATCGGGGATGCCCACTATTCCAAACAACCGCCCGATCTGGTAAGTGAAAACTTCTCTAATCCAAGCACTCTTATCAGTGCCTTCTGGGATGCAGTTAGAAAAAATTATTATAGACGGCTTGTTGTCTTCTTCAAATTCAACATCGCTGTTTTTGACACAACCATCGTATTCGTATTCCGCACTGATTGAAATGTCAGATTCTTCAGTAGTAGATTCTTCGCAAATGACATTAGACATAGACAACCGTTCGCAGGCATCAACAAACCCCTGTTTCGGAACTACTGTTCCTGCTAACCAAGAAAACCTTAGAGTGATTTTTTGGTTTGGGACATCTTGCGAATTCATACAGATAACAGTATCTTCGCTTACACCCGCGTCAACTTCGGCGGGTGGGTTATTGGCGATAACGCAGTCAAAGACCGCGAAACCGCAGACAACAATTATTATTATATTTTTTAATATTTTTAACATTTTGCCTCCTGCTCCCGCATTTTTATCGTTGCGAGCGTGGTATGGCAATACCTTAATATTACTGGAAACAACGGGATTGCCGCGCTACGCTCGCAATGACAATAAATTGTCAAAGAACATGTAATAATAGCACATTTTCGCTGTTTTGTCAAGTTTTTATGGTCAATTGTCAATAGACAAATGGTCTGTAGTCCATTGTCCATTGTCAGTAGTCAATAGTCCATTCGTCCATGGTCCTTTTCACCCCCTTGCCAAAACAACTCCCCAGACAAATTTCGCGCCATTTTGTTTTAAAACTTTCGCGCATTCTTGCATGGTGGCGCCTGTGGTAAAAACATCATCCACGAGAATTATTCTTTCCGGCGGAGACGAATTTTTCTTCCAAACAAAAGCATCTTCAATATTTTTTCTTCTTTCTATTTTCGCCAATTTCGCCTGTTGAGCCGTATAACGCGCGCGAACAAGTCCGTCCGCCACTACCGGCAAAAATAATTTTTTCGCGAAAATGTCAGCTAAAATTTTTGCTTGATTAAATCCCCTTTCCCGTTCGCGGCGCGGATGCAAAGGAACAGGAATAATAATTTCAGCGGAAACTCCGCGCCAATTTTTATCAAAAATCGCGTTGTTGAAAATTATTTTTTTCCAAAGTTCGGCGATGTCAGTCGCGTAATTATACTTGAAACCGCGGATCAATTTGCCTGCCGGCATTTTTTCGTCATAAATAAAAAAAGACGAAACACCGTCTAAATAAGATTCACGCGCGCATTTTTCGCAAACTTCGCCGTTTGCCGTTTCTGTATGGCAAACAGGACAAAGAAAAACGCCTGACACTTTTTGTTTTTTCAGGCAATCCTCGCACCACCATTTTCCCTCTTTTCCGCATTCAACGCAAAAAATCGGAAACAAAACATCTTTAAAAAATTTCAGCCAACCGGCAAACATAATTATTTGCCGACTGACCCGTCAACCAACCACTTATCGCCGACCTTGGTCAAAGAAACCTCAAAATTCGTATATGTTGTCGCGGTCGCGACCCCGTCTTTTTCTTCGGTTTGCGCGGTTTGCAAAATAACTTTCGCCGATGTTTTTTGCCAATCTGAAATTTCAACGCCGATAACTTTAGTTGTCACGCCCTTAAAACTCTCCGAAGGAGCGACCTTCATCTTAACGCTTATTTTTGCCCAAAAAGATTCAACGCACAACTCTTCAACTTCTTTTATATTTTGAAAATCATTGTCAGTGGAATAGGTGTTGTAACGTTCAACAAAAATTTTAGCCAGCTGCCCGACCGCTTTTTTCTCCGCCTCTTCTCCACTAAGCGGCTTTACTTGCATCCCATTCAGGTTGTTTATTTGCGTCTGCGTGTTTGCTCCGTTTACTGGCAATACCCCTTCTTCTTTGACGGTTTGCGTTTCGCCAACCGTCTGTTTTTTGTTCACGATTAAAAGCAGGGTTATCCCCAAAACGAAAAATACAACCAAACTTATGATAATAAAAATTCTCGCGCGAAGAGTCATCATAAAATTTATTTTAATTTAATTTTTGCGCCGGATTCGTTATTCTCCGGCTTCTTGCTTAAATTGTTTTTTGGCTTTTTCTATATCCAAAAGCTGTTGCGGATTGGTGGTTACAATCTGATCTTCCGTGTAAGACGCGACTATTTTAATCGCGGCGTGTTTTGAACCGGCGAAAAATATTCCCTCGCCGACCGCGCTTTCCAATAAAAGATATTTCTCTCCTTCGGTAAGCATAAATACTTTTTGCACCAATTCAATTGATGCCGGCGACTGGCGCAATAAAAGCTGTAAAGCCGAATTTGTCACTATCGCTTGACCGTATTGCGAACGTAAAAAATCATTCACATCCTGCGTAATAGTGGTCACTCCGAGAAAATATTTTCTGCATCTTTTGACGAGGGCGTAAATAAAACGGGCGCTGTCTTCGTGTTGCATCAGCCACCACCCCTCATCTATAACTAAAATCCTTTTTTTCCTTTCCGAACGGACGACATTCCAAATATAATTGACGATTGTATAAATAGCCAACGGACGCAATTCGTCTTCCAAGTCGCGAACGCTGAAAATAACCAATTGATTTTTTACATCAACATTGGTAGGAGAATTGAAAAGCCCGCTGAAAGTCCCGTCAGTAAATTTTTTCAATTTTAAAACCAATTCTTCCGAACCGGTCATTCCTTCCAAAATTTCCTGCAAATCCTGCATAATCGGCGGAGAAACAACTGACAAATCAACTCCGGCCGTGATGTCTTTTTTAGCGTAAGTTTCAATCAACGCTCGGTCTATTATGGAATCCTGTTCCGTGGTAAGGCCCCCAAGCATTATGCGCAAAAGGCCTTTTGTTGTGATTACGGCTCCGCGAATTATGTCTTCTGTGGAAACTTCCTCACCCATCGGTCTGGGCAAATCAAATGGATTGATTTTACTCTCGGATGACAAAGAAATATTTATATACGAACCTCCAACGGCATCGCACAAATACTTATACTCCATTTCAGGGTCAATAACTAATACATCAACACCCATCATCATAGTGCGAAGAATTTCCAATTTTATTGCGTAACTTTTACCTGCGCCGGAGGTTGCGAACACGACCATATTCGCGTTTTGCAAAGAAAATCTGTCAAACAATATCAAACTGTTATTGTGTCGGTTGATGCCGTAAAGCACGCCGTTGTCCGATGTAAGTTCTGCGGAAACAAACGGAAAAGACGCGGCAATCGGCGATGAATTCATATTAAAAGCTATCATCAGCTCATCGTTGCAAAGCGGAAGAGTGGAATTAAAACCTTGTTCAGCTTGATATAACACCTTGCGGCTGTAAATCAATTTTGAACCGAACATCCCTTCTATGTCTTCACTGGTTTGGTCCAATTCTTCTTTTGATTTGGAATAAATGGTGACGTAAAAAGCGAACTGAAAAAAATGTTCCACTCCTTGCGTCAAATTATCGCGCAACTGTTCTATATCGCGAAGCGCGGTTTCGCGAATCGGGTCGCGCGGAGCTCCCTTTTCCCTATCGGCCGTCAACTGAGCTTCCAAAGCGCCTACTTTATTGCGCAACTGCTTTAAAATTATTTCTGATTTAACAGGATAAAAAAACATTGAAATATCCATCGGCACGGAAAGATTGATGACCGGGGAACTCCAGCCGATTGAAATGTAACGAGGATATGTGACGACAAAAATAGTGCGACAAAAAACTTCGCCCAATTGGATGTAATTTGATTCCACTTTGAAAGCGGACGGAGAAATTATGTCTCGTATGGAAACCACGCCTTCGCGGTAAACCCGTTCCTCTTCCAAAGTAACCATTTCTTCCGCCGCTTTTTTTCCGATAACAGACTGCTCTTTCTCAAAAAGATTTTTCTTCGCTTCTTTTCCGGCGGCTAATCCGCTTGTTGGTTTAAAAGCCATATTTATTTTTTAATTGCTTTTATTTTTGTATTACTGTCCTTCAATTTGTATTTCGTTGATTGGCGCAAGATGTTCGGTATAAGAAATATCCGGATTGTATGTGGAATAATAAAGTTCTATCAGCGATTGCGTGTCCAAACGCACCGCCTGCAAACCCATTGCTGTAAGTCCGGCCTCCACCTGCCTGGCGCGCATATCCAAATCTTGTTTTCTTTGCAAAAAACGTTCTTCTTTTAATTTTACGGTGATCGCGGAATTAAAAACTTCTTTCGTCCGCAACCAAAAACTTTTTTTCTTGTTTGACGCCGGGTCGTACGGCACAATCACATAAAATTGTTTGCTCATAATTTTTCCCAAATCAATAAGTTCGGTGATGAAAGAGCGGTAATCCGCTATTTGCGCGCGCAAAAGTTCGTTTGTCTGTTGCCGCTCCTGTTTAATAAGCATTTCCAAATATGGCTTGATGTAAAGCTGGCGCGATTGTATGGACACTTGCAAAGGATGGTCAAGAGAATTTAAAAACGATACATAAGAAGACACAATGGCGTTTTGCTCATCTTCGTTTTTCAAAGCGAAATTTATGCTGGAAACCATAAACACGGCGCGCAGAGTGCCGTCTTTCATTACAACAGTGTCATTTTTAATTTCAGCGAAAGGCAAAAAATGCTGTGACGGCGTAAGGCCTGTTTTTTTCTTCGCCTCTTGTTTGTTTTTCATAAAATTATATTATTCCGACTTATAATACCCGCCGGTGTTCACGACCAACGACAAATCTCGGATGCGATTATATGAAAATTTCGGCACTTCTTTAATATGCTCAACTGTTTCGGTTTTGGATGCCGATAAAAATTCCAAAAGTTCGTCTTTGACATAAAGTTTAAGCCAGACACGCAAACTCGGACGGCGCAATGTCTGCACGATATTCAATAAAAAATAATGAAATGACTGCCCGTTTATTTTTACAAAAGCCAAAATTAAAGCTGAACCGCCGATGATTATCAAAAAAAAGATAAAAAGCGCCGTGTCCGCCAATTTAAAAATTAAAAAAAGCAACAACGCCGCCACTAATATAATACTAAACTGTCTGGTCGTTATCGGCCCGAAAATTTTGTCTTCAACATCTATAAATTGCGGCACAACGAATTGATCCATAATTTTATAAAATTAATTCTTGCTCCATTTCAACGATGGCTTGGATTTCCGCGATTTGTATTTTATTTTTATCAATTAAACCATCCGCGATTCCCCTGCGTTCCATCAAGGATGACGCGACGGATTTCATATATTCAATATAAAGCGGACTTTTTTTCCAAATCGTGAGCGCGTCCATATACAAAATGATTGACTCTTCTTTTAAATTCAAAAATTTTTGTTTAAGCCGTCCTGCGGCTTCTTTCGGATTCGCTGATAAACGGCGAAAATCAACAAGTCCGACCATTTTAATTTCTTCCAGCGGACCAACCGAATGAAATTCAGAAGGAATCACGTCTTGAATTACAGGTCTTGCTTCGTTTTTTCCTCCCATTTTAAATTTTTCGGATAAAATCGTTTTTTTATCTTCAAATGATTTCTTAATGAAAGAATTTTTTTGGATGCCAACCGTGGCCGGAACCGGCGGCTCTTTATAAATTTGCGGGATATTTATGGTTTCAACCATTAAACTTTTCTTTTCGTTTTCTCGTTCTTCTTTCAAAATTTTTGTACATATTTCAATCGCTTTGTCAGCTTGCATTTCATTCAACCCAAGTCCTCCGTTTTCAACCGGCCTCGTTATCGCTTGCCTGGTCTCGTCAATTCCGCGAATATCTTTCAGCCGCAATTGGACGATGCTTCTTAATCTGTTGATTAAATTTGGAGGAACCGAAAAACCAAAGTTATTTATCGCTTTTTCAACCTGGTTGTCTCGCGACGAACTTATAACCGCGGAATTTTGTTTTTCTTTTTCCAATTTTTCTTCCAACGGCGACTGAAAATCTTCTTTTGCGAATTTAACCGTTTCTTTTTTTATTTCTTTCGGTTTTATTAAATTGACGGTTTTTTTAATCTGCGATTCCAATTTTTTTTCTTCTTTTTTGTTAATGTCAAGCTTAAAACTTTTATCTGGTTCAACTGTGAGCGATGTATTCGGCAAAACAGAAGACGCGGGCGTTTGAGGCTGTCGCGCTAATTGTTTTTTCGCGGACTTCAAATCGGACAATTTCATTTTTACAAAACTGCCGTCCGCTTTTTTCACTAAAATTGTTTTTTCCTCAGGCATATTTAAACATTCCACTTGAATTTTCCTTCCGTCTCGTCAAAATAATACATTTCTTTTATTTTCGCGTCTTCATATTCGTCGGCAAACGATTCCAGCATCGCCAACACGCCTTCAATATTTTCCATCTGTCCGTCCGCGTCAGCGGGAAATCTTTCCAAAATCATCCTTTTAATTTCTTTCGTGGACGGCTTAATCGGTTTTGTTTCTTCAATGATATTTTCAATTTTCTTTTCATCTTTGATTTCAATTTCTTTTTTAATTTCAGCTTCTTTTGAAACAGATGCTGTTTTTTCCGCGGACATAATCGGCTCAGCCGTCTTCAATAAAATTTTTTCCCCAACTTTTTCAACCGGCTCTTTTATTTCCTCGCTTTCAATTTCCCACGGGGCTTTTTCTCCGTATTCTCGCGGAAACAAAGAAACTTCCACAAATGACCAAACATCGGATGGGTTCATTCCCAAAAAGAAATTGATGACATATTTTAACTTCGCGATAATTTCTTCAGGTTCCAAATCAGCGTAATACGCCGACATATATTTTTCTTCCGGAATAATCATCTCGCTTAATTTCATATTTAATTCAGCCGCTTCCATCGCGTCCTCTCCCCTGTTTTCAATCAATGTAATCTCCTTGATTATATCGCTCATTGTTATTTCTTTATTCTGCCGTTGCCCTATCGCGGATTCTGAATTCAATAGTGCCTCCCTTGCTTTATAAAACAACGACTCCATTTCTCTTGCTTCTGGACAAACGAAATTCAAATACCAAATTATTTTTTTAAACACATCAAAGCCGAGCAAAGTAGCCATCGGCAATTGGCGCGCGATGACAATATTCACAAAATCTTCCTGCGAAACATCGTTCAGCCCGCTCCATGTCAAATCCGTATACCATCGCCAATATGAATTATAAAAAACAAAATCGTTCCTCGGATTGGAATTGCTGAAATATTCATGGAGTTCCAACCATAATTTTTTCGCGGATTCTTTGTTGGAAATCAATTCCATGTATTCCTTTTCTTTTCTTTCAATCGCTTCCGGCGTATTGATTGTTTTATCAAAAAAAGCCATAAAAAATTATTATTTAATTGGACGCCCAAATTGGTCCACAAGCCCCGGACTTTCTTCTTCTTTGTCTTCTTTTCCTTTTGATTTTCCTTTTTTAACTTTTTGGGGCGCCTCGGCCGGTCTGCCCGTTTCTTTCCAAATATCATCAACATTTTCTTTAATCGCTTCCATTAGATTGTTAATCCCGCGAGCTTTGGCGAATGATTCAAATGCCTGTTTGTCAGCGACATTTTTCGCGACTTCAGTGAACATCTTTTTAAATTCTTTCATCATTTGCTTTTGCGTTGCGTCGTTTTTTTCATTAAGAACGGTTTCCGCCGATTTACCGAAAGATTCCATAAATTGCGGGGTCAACCTGGTCATAAACAAAGCTTTTTTATTTGCAAAAGCGTGCCCGAAATTTTCCGCCTGCAAATCGTCCATACCGATACAAGCCCCGTCTTGAATGTTTACTTTGCCGACATTGGCTAGACTTGACATTTTAGCCATATTCATTCTGTCCATAAAATATTTTTCCGTTACTTTTCCGATGTTTTCCCTGTCTTCCGGCTTGGTTATGTGATTAATCACATAAGATGTTTTTCCCGTCTTTTTATCAAATTCCGTCTTGATAAAACCCGCCATGCCAACAGCGCCTTCACCGGCCGCGTAATGAGTTGACATATCCAACATTTTCAAAGCCCCCTGCGCTTTTACGCCTCCGCCCAAAAATTTATCCAGCTCATTTGCCGATTCGTCCTCGCGTCCTTTATCAACTTTTTTACCAAGCAAAACAGACAGCATCGCCCGATTTTGATTTTCAGGAGTTAAATTTTCGTCCCATTTTATCGCTTTTAATCCCGCGGTTAAACTCATCATGGCATCTTCCGCTCCTTTTGTATTATTAACTACTGTCAATTCCGCCATCTGAGAAATTAATTTTTGCAAAGCGACTGTATTTCCTCCTTGTCGCGCGTTGTCTATTTTTCCGGATAAATTTTCAACTTCAAACATTCTTTGACTTTGGTCAAGATTATTATAGGTTTCAGTGGAGTCCTTCATGAAGTTCTTTGAATATCTTGACAAACGCACTGCCTCAGCTTTGATAAAGTCGCCTTTTTCTTCATACACATTTGCGATTGCTTCAGTTTTCTTTTCTTCTTCGGCTCTTTGTTCTTCTTCCATTGCCACGGACAATTTCGCTTCTTCCTCAAAAACGCCTTGTTTCTCTTTTTGTTCCGCAATCGCTTTTTGTTTTTTCAATTCTTTTTGTCTTTCCACGGTTTGCAATTTAACACCTGTTTCAGTTCTTTTTAGCCCTCCGTATGTGTGACTGGCGCTGGCTTGCAATTCCGCTGTTTTCGCCGCGTTCTCTCCTGATTCTTTCCACATTCTCGCCTTGTTTTCTCTCATAATATCCGGCTGCCAAAACATTGCGCCTATCTTTCCCAAAGTTCCGCTTACGACTTTGCCTGCTTTTGATTTTGCTTCCCACAAACCTTCTTTTTCCCATTTTTTTGCCTTCAAACCGCGCGCCTCTGCGCCTATACCAGACATTGTCGCTGATTTATATTTAAGCCATCCTCCAACATGCGTGCCATATCGTTTCCACGCGTCTCCGCCGACAACGGGTATTTTCCTTCCGATAAATTTTGCCGCTCCTCCAACCGCCCCAACCGCTTCTCCTGATTTTCTGTAAGCAAATCCGGCTCCGGTGGAAAGCATCGCGGCTTTCTTGCCATACTCGCCAACCTTGCCCATCATCTCTCCGCCAACCACGCCGAGCCGTTTAGTCATACGCACGCCCACAAGCATCATGCCGATGGCAATGAAAAAATTAGCCATATTCACCCAACTCATTACGCTGGTAATGCCAGCCGCTTGCGAGCTTGTACCGCCGGCCTGGTCCGCGCCGGCCGCTGAAACCTCGCTGTCCGTTATTCCATTGTTGCTGTTCGCGGCTATTTCATCATGAACATTTCCCGCGCCGACTGTCACGAAAGACAACCATAAAAAAAATATAATCACAGGTCCGGCTACCACATGATTGCCAAATTCTTTCCACCATTCTGACGCGTATCCTTGCGTCTGCGGTAAAACACTCAAAACAAAAGCCAAAGGAGAAAGCACAATTAAGATCCAAAGCACGATCATGCGCGCGACAAGAATAACGCAATAAGCTCCGAGAGACACCAACATCATGACTGAAAAAACAACTGCCATTATTGAAGCTCCAAATATATTTGACGAGTTGACGGCTTCAGGCTGAGCTCCGCCGCTCAAACTCATTATTTTTTCAATTTGAAAAGCATTAACCAAATTTCCTCCTGCTGTCGCCGCGACTCCATTGATGAACGTAATCATAAAAACCTGCGCGGCATCTATGATAATTCCGCAAATCGTCCGGCTGAAATTGACGAGCACCGCAGCCAGCACGAATTTAATAAGCATTTTTTTCCAGCTGTATTGTTCCAAACCGAGGATTGTGCCGAAAGCGATTAAAAGCAAAATCACGACAAAAAACATATTTGTCACGTCGCGCATCATCACCCATCCGACTGTCACGGCTCTTGAATCCAAATATCCATTGTAGCTCGCGATTTCAATAATAAAACGCAAAACAAATATGCTCAATTTCAATAAAATTCCCGCGACAGTAAGCCAAACTGAAGCTAATGTCTCAAAAACAATGTCTGATAAGGCCGCATGCGCCGATTCCACGCCAAACAAAAAACCTCCGCAAACAATAACAAAAAACAAAACAGGACCATATACCTTAAAATGTGGTTTGAAAAAAAACCTTTTTAATTTTTCCGATTTTTCCTTGCAATCCATATCCTTATTTATTATACCATATCCGCCTGTTTATTTCTTTGTTTTAAAGCGAGTTATCAACAGCTCAATATTTATTCACGGTTTTGATATAATCGCTTATTTCATATCGGCTTTGGTTACGCAGCCAATACCACCATTCCGCCCCCCAAAGATAAGCCCTCGGCATTCCGGAACGCGCGGCATATTCAATATTTTTACGCAATCTTTTCAAATCCATTGATTTGCTCTGTTTTTCAAAAGAAACATTCCATACATCATCATCAGGTATCCATGGTTCTGCCTGCAATTCGGTGATGTAGGCAGTATCTGGACTTCTGCCGTTTATCCAAAGTTTTATTCTATAAAAAGAAATAGGGAGCCAATCATAACTTAAATATCCAAAATTTTTATGCCAAACGACTCTGTACATCGTGGTTCCGAACAAATCGGCGACCTTGGCTGTTTTTCTCCACAAACTTAATTCACCGCTGTCGGTCACCATAGTCGGGTGTAACGCGTCTGAATTTTTTATCAAATACAATTCTCTTTTCAAATCGTCTTCGGTAAAATTTCTGCAAACCCCAAACGACAAAAACGGCTCGTTTTCAACTTGCCAAATTTCCAAAACCGGATGATTTTTATATCTCTCAACGACGATTTTGACGAATTCAAAAAGCGTTTTCTTGTACTCCCCCTCTGGCAAACCGACAGACCATTTTGGCAAATGACATTCTGGCCAGCGAGGAATTTTTTGCCCGACCGCGAGCAAAACCTTGCCTTCGCGTTTCGCGGTTTCATCCATAAAATAATCAAGCTCGGAAAAATCGTATTTTCCTTTTTCTTTTTCAATCAAATCCCATTGCGCAGAAAGCCGAATATATTTAAAATTCCATTCATCCAAAATCGTTTTAAAAACTTCTTTTGGCTCAAGCCCGAGATAACGTGCGTGTTCCGAGCTGAAGCTTGCTCCGTAAATCATATTTGAATTCGGTTTTAAAAAAAATGAATAACAAAATAAAAAAACGACTAGACAAAAAAACAAAGCGAAAAAAATTTTAAAAAACAAACGCATAACTGTTTAAATTAATAAAGAAAGACCGATGCCGATAATAATCACCGATGCCAATTCCTGCGCCATTTCCCCATTCGCGTATTTTTCTTCAAACCATCGCGGAATGAATTTGGAAATCAAAGCAACCACAATAACGAGAAGCGCATATTGCACGCCTGCCAAAGCGTTAACGATTGAAACGCTCCCCAAAGCGATGGCGTATTGCGTTAAAATTATGCCGGCAATCGCTAAAAATTTATTTATTGAAACTAGAAAAAATTGTTTAAAAACCGGAATAGCGGTTTTGATTCTATGTCCGAATATGGATTGACGAACCGATGGAGACAACAAAAATAAAAACCCGAAAACTCCCATTGCCGCGCGAGTCCAAACGAATCCACTGTAAAAATCATAAATGTTATAAATGTATTTCGCCGCGATGTGCGAAGCGGCGAAAAGAAAAGAACACAAAATTCCCCACAGCATGCCTCTATGCAACCCGTCATGGTCTTTGCTTTTTTCAAAAGAGATGAGCAATGAACCGAAAATCAACAACGCTACAGCCCACCATTGTTTTACAGTTAAATCTTCTTGTAAAAATAAACAGCTTAAAAGTATGACAAAAAAAGCCGTTGAGGCTCCGACCAAAGGACCATAATGGCTCACTTCGCTGTTTTTCATTCCGATATACATCGTCCATAATCCCAAAACAAAAAAACCCCCGCACAAAAAAACCATCAGCCAATCAAAAAAACCTATCGGCCAAATGATGCCGAACGGTATTAAAAAAACAAGAACAAAAACAAGCGCGCAGGAATAAAAAGTAAAAACTGCGGGTTTGGGCACGGATTTGTTGATGATAAATTTATCGGTCAAACCGACGAACGCAAGAAAAAAATATCCGAGCAAAGCGAAAATAAACCACATAGAAACAAAATATTATTTTAAATTTTTCCGGCGCATTTCACGGTATTTTTCAAAAGCATCGCGACTGTAATCGGACCAACTCCGCCCGGCGTTGGCGTGATATATTTAGCTATCGGCAAAACTTCCTTTACACTCACGTCTCCGACGGCTTTGCCGCGCAAAAAAGAAACTCCGGCATCAATCACAATGGCATTTTTTTTAATCATATTTCCGCGAATTAGATTTCTTTTGCCTGCGGAAGAAACGATAATATCGGCTTCACGACATTTTTCTTTGATATTTTTAGTTGCTCTGTTACAGGTCGTTACGCTCGCTCGTTTGTTTATGAGCATCGCGGCGAGCGGTTTTCCGACAAGCAAGCCGGTTCCGACCAAAACGATATTCTTTCCGGCTAAATTGATTTTTAAATCTTCCAAAATTGAAACTACCGCGCCGGCAGTCGGAGGAGATATAAAATTGGAACCGGAAACAATCTTCCCCAAGTTTTCATTTGTCAAACAATCAACATCAATATCAGGAGACACGCGATTCACTGCTTCAAAAGTCCACGACCAATCCGGCAATGGCAACTGAATAATCAATCCGGATAAATCGCCTTTTTTTTGAACCTCTTTGATTTTATTCAGTAATTCTGTTTTGGAAATATTCGCCGGCAATTTATGTAAAACAAAATCAACGCCGATTTTCTCGGCAATTGCTTTTTTGCGGTTCACATACAGAACAGATGATTTGTCGTCTCCGACCAAAACCACGCCGAGTTTCGGAATAATTCCGCGCGCGCGCAATTCTTTGACTTTTTCCGCCGTCTTCTTGTTAATTTTTTCCGCGATTTTTCTACCGTCAATCAGTTTGCCCATAGAATAATAATTATCAACTTCCAAATTTTATTATATTTTATCATCTATTTTCATTACGCGCAATTAAAATTTAAACGAATTTCTTTATTATTTCTTCCGCCGGTTCGGTTGCCTCCGCGCGAACGATTGAGTGCATGGAACCACCGCCGTCGCCTTTCCAGCGAGGAATGATGTGTAAATGAATATGCGGAACCGCTTGCCCCGCCGCCGGCTTGTCGTTCAAACCGATATTCATTCCGTCCGGTTTTAAAACGGAGTAAACCTTTTTCGCCGTTCGCCGCGCGCCATCGTTTAAAAAAGCAAGATTCTCCGAGTCTATTTCTTCAATTGATTCAAAATGCTTTTTCGGAATAACGACAGCGTGCCCGGTTGAACAAGGATGAATATCCAAAAAAGCCAAAACATAATCGTCTTCATAAATTTTATGGCTTGGAATTTCTCCGGCCGCTATTTTGCAAAAAATACAATCTTTTGACATAGGCATGGATTAAGAATAAAAAATTATAAATTATAAACCGAATTTCCAGACAATCATATCGCCGAATAGTTTAAAATTTTTGCTGTTTTGCAAAGTATAATCGTTGTATTTGAACGAATCGCCGCGGGCGACATAATAACACGCCGAAGCGCCGGTTAAACGCAAGGCGGATTTCCAAATTTCTTCGTTCGGATTTTTGTTCATCGCTTTAAACAATTCAACTCTTTCCGGCTGGGCGAAATATTCGTTAATCGGAAAACCGCCGCCCACTATTTTTTTAGCGGACAACTCTTCCAGCGCCAAAAGCGGATATGTATCGGCAAGCGCGCAGAATTTATCGGAATTTTTTTCTTGCGACCAAACATATTCCATCGCTTTATACTCGTCAACGCTTACCGCGTTTGTGTCCGGTCCAAAAGAATATGAAGCCGTAATCGCGATTGAAAAAATCAAAATCAATACGAACAAAATGATTTTACGGTTTCCGATTCGCGCCAAAATTTTTCTGAAAATTTCAAAAAACAAAATCAATAAAACCAATGCTAATGCCGCGTCCAATCTGCGAGCCAGAACATTTTCGCCTAACAAAAAATAACGAGAGATAATATATCCGCCTACGACCAACGCGGACATCGCGGCCAGCCAAAATTTCTTTTCTTGAAAAACTTTAACTAAGCCCGCAAACGCTGATGATAAAAATAAAATCATAAAAACCGGAATCCACCAAAGCAAGCGTGTAAAAATATTGCTTATGAACGCGTAAGACGGAATTTGATTAAAAATAATATTGCCGGTTAAAATATCATGCGGTCTCGGTCCGCTCGCTAAAAAAAATCCGCTAAAATTGCCGACTACCTGCTTGACTTGCGCGAATAAATTTATGTTCGCGTCAAAAAAACCATAACCGGTCAGATATTCAATCGCCGGAATTAAAAAAAATAAAAATATCAAAAACGCGATATTTTTTATTTTAAAATTTTGCTTTATTTCAATCGCCGCCCAGCCAAACCAAAACAAAATAAAATACAAACCATAACCGAACACGGAAGCGATGCCAAAATAAACAAGTAAAATCGCTTGTTCAGATTTTTTATTCCGCGCGCGCCTCAAAAGCATTGTCAATAATAAAAACCAAATTAAAAATCCAAAATTCGCGGGCAAAGTGAACGCGCCGGCCGCCTGCAAAGCGAAAGGCAAAAATCCGAGCCAAGCGAAAAATAACGACTCTTTTCTCCCCCATCCGAATGCGATTCCGAGTTCAAAAAGCAGAATCGGAAAAACTAAAGCCCAAACAACCGGCAAAAACCAAGCATTGAATTTTATTAAGTCAATTTTCCCCAAACTCGTAAAGACCGCGGAAATTCCCCATAATTGCCCGTAAGACAACCGACCCGGGTTTAATGACTGCGCCAACGAACCCGAATCGCCGTATAAAACAACATCGGCGCTTCCATTTGAGATTATTTGCGACTCAACGGCAGTATGCCTCCATCCGTCAGCTCCGTAAAATAATTTATGCGTAAGCGGAAGATAAGAAACCAGAAGCAGACTATGGAGGCAAAGCAATAAAATCAATGTCCGTGTTTTGAAATTGGAAAAAATTAAAATTCCCAAAAATAAAGTCGCGAAAAAGAAAATATAAACATAAGAGGAGTTGATAATTTGCCAAGGAGAAAAAATTGCGTTGCCTGTCCGCGACTGCCACAAAAAATAAAATCCGCAAAAAACCAAAACCAAATAAGGCAAGATCAAAAATCCGCAACGCCAGCGCGTTTTTTCATGTGAAAGAACATCGGGTGTTTTTTCTTCTTTAAAAATTTTTTTCGCCGACCGCGCGCGCGTTTCAAAAAAAGAAAAAACCATTCCGTTTAAAAAAAATATGACAGCAATCATCACAGGAGAAAACTTATAAAAAAATAAAACAGCTCCGCACATCCAGCCGAAATTTGCAACGCTCAAAAACGCGCCTAAAATTTTTACGCGGAAAGAATCAAAAAAATCAAAAAACTTGACGAGCGCCACGCCCGCTGTTTTTCCCGTCCAAAAAATATAAATTAAAAGTATCGCCAGCCCTAAAAACCGCCAATTCCATTTGGCAAGCTCAAAATAAGCCAACAAGGAAATAACGGCTAAAAATACGGACTGTTTAAAAAATCGTGGCATATAAGGCGTATTTTATGCTAAAAAACGTTTTTAAGCAATTAAAAAATCCCCTTTAGCGTTAATAATGTTGGTTAAAACTAAAAGGGATATGCCTGTTTATCTATATATCTATTATTTTCATTTTTCTCTCTTGCCTTTACGGAATCCGCATTATTGGGCGGATTATTTTTAAAGATATTATTAAATCAAGCCGAGAGCACTCTGAATGCAACTCGCAAACCTCTTTTGCGTCTCTATAATAGACATGCTTTGCGGCATCATTCCACAAATAATACATAAGGGATCTTTTACTTGCGCTGTGATTTAGCCCTAGCGCGTGACCAATCTCATGAGCAAACACTTCCGGTTGATTTATATAATCAGAACCGTTGTAAACGATACTCCGCGAGCTCTTAAAAAATGTTGCTATTATGGTTATCGCTCTACTATTTTTTTCATCAACCCTCTTTTTAATTTTCAAAAGAAGGCTGTTTGGGGCTATTTTTTCCCCAATCTTAGTTACTTCCGTTTTTATAACTATTTTCATCCCTGTGTTTTTAAACCACCGCGTCCATTCTTCAGCGCCTTCTCGCGCCGCCTCTAATCTGGACTCACGACACTTTACATTATTATTGCAATCCTTAAAAAAAGAGCTGTCCGCTATGACATAAATCGGTTTTGATATGTCTAAAAATGGCGGAACGTCAGCAAAAAAAATTAGAACCTTTATGATAGTGAATACGCAGTAAGCTATAAAGAGAAGTATTATTGTTGTTTTAGCAACTCTATCAACTCTATCTGGATTTTTTTTCATTTTCTATCTCCTCCGCGTAAAAAGCGTGTTTTTTGATTTTCAACGAACGCATTGATTTGACTTATTTAAAGCGCAATACAATATATTTGTAGCACACAGTTAAATTTTGTCAACGGCATCCTTGCGTCAATCCACACCTTTTCCTATTTTATTCCCCAGCTTCGGCTTGCGGAAAGATATCGGTTGGGTTAAGATAACACCGCTGTTAATTTTAAAGATATGACGAACCAAGATATAACGCAAATAGAAAAAGTGCCGCCGCAAAATCTGGAAGCCGAAAATTCGCTTTTGGGTTCTGTTTTATTGGACAAAGAAGTGATGCTGAAAATTTCTGATATTGTGGAACCTAACGATTTTTACAAAGACAGCAATAAATATATTTTTAACGCCATATCCGAACTTTACGCCAATAATGAACCTGTTGATTTGCTCACTTTGACAAATCGGCTGATTGAAAAAAATCTTTTGGAAAAAATCGGCGGCAGAAGTTATTTGGCGGCGCTTACAAACAATGTGCCAACAGCTTCGCACGCCGAACAATACGCGCAAATCATTCATCGCAAAGCGGTGCGCAGACGATTACTCACTGCCGCTCAAGAAATTTCAAAACTCGGCTATCAGGAAGAAATGGACATGGAAGAACTTTTGGACGAAGCGCAAAAACATGTTTTCGGAGTTTCAAAAACTTATCTTAAACAAAATTTTATTCCGGTTCGCGGAGTGCTTTCGGACGCTTTTGAACGGATTGATGAGTTGCATAAAAACAAAGGACGGCTGCGCGGATTGCCGACAGGTTATCACGCATTGGATAATCTGCTGGCGGGATTGCAAAAATCCGATTTGATTATAATTGCCGCCCGACCGAGTGTCGGCAAAACGACTCTCGCGCTTGATATAGCGCGCCATGTCGGAGTAAAACAAAAAGTGCCGGTCGGCCTATTTTCTTTGGAAATGAGCAAGGAGCAACTTGTTGACCGCCTACTTTGCGCTGAAGCGAATATTGATTTATGGAAAATGCGCACGGGGCATCTTTCAGACCGTCCGGAAGACGATGATTTTCCACGCATCGGGCACGCCATCGGCGTATTATCAGAATCCCCTATTTTTATAGATGATTCCCCTGCCGGAAACATAATGCAAATCAGAACCAAAGTCCGCCGACTGCAAATGGAGCATGGCTTGGGTTTAGTGGTGATTGATTATTTGCAACTTATGGAAACGCGCGGAAACACTGAAAATCGCGTGCAAGAAGTCGCGGAAATCACTCGCGGTCTCAAAAGCATAGCGCGCGAACTTAATGTTCCGGTAATCGCGCTGTCCCAACTGTCGCGCGTGGTTGAACAAAGCAAGCCGGCCATTCCGAAATTGTCGCATTTGCGCGAGTCCGGCTCAATTGAGCAGGACGCGGATGTTGTGATTTTTATTTATCGCAAAATGGCAGACCGCAATTATCGCGTGGAAGATATCCCTCCGGATGAAAAACGCATCGCCGAAATTCATATCGCCAAGCACCGCAACGGTCCGACCGGAATGATAAAACTTATTTTTGACGAAGAAAAAACGACTTTCAGAAATATGGATACTCGCTACAACGCTCCGCCTTCCGAGCCGGCGCTTAAGCCGAAGTCGGCTTTCGTTAAAACGAGCCCGTCCATTCCGCCGATGTAAATGATGTAAATATAGCCGAAAACAAATCAATGCAATGCGTTGTCATTGCGATCCCGACTTAGTCGGGAGAAGCAATCCCACGGTTCGGTAGTGCCAATAATATATTTCTAAAACAATGGGATTGTTTCGTCGTTCGTTTCACTCACTCCTCGCAATGACAACTAAGACAATAACAAAATAATTAATTAAATTTTTATACTATGTCCGTATTTTCAAAACTAAAACAATTCAAGGACCTTCGCGAACAAGGCAAAAAACTGCAAGGCGCGATGGAAAAAGAATCAATAACAGTCAACGCGGCGGGAAATAAAATCGCTTTGACAATGGACGGCAATTTGCAAATCACAGGTCTAGCGATTGACGACGAAATGATGTCTCCGGATAAAAAAGAAAAATTGCAAAGCGCCATCAAGGACGCGCATTCAGAAGCGATTAAAAAAATACAAAGAATTATGGCCGGAAAAATGCAGGCCATGGGAGAATTGCCGTGGCAAAAAAAATAATCTGAAAACACTTGATTAAAAAATCATTTCATGTTTTCTCCTTCCATAGATAATTTAATCCGCGCGCTTAAAAACCTGCCTTCCGTCGGACAAAGAACGGCTGAAAGGTTTGTTTTTTATTGGCTCAAATCCGGAAAGAAAGAAGTGAATGATTTGCGCGAAGCTTTGGACAATCTTTTAAAAAATATTAAAAGCTGCGAAATTTGCTGGAATTTCGGAGATTCCAATCCTTGCCCGATTTGCCAAGACCAACGGCGAAACGCGGCCATTGTCGCAATTGTGGAAGACCCGCAAGACATTCCGGTGATAGAACAAACCGGAGAATTTAAAGGCCGCTACCATGTTTTGCGCGGACTTTTGGATTCCGGCGATGAAGAAAGTTTCAACAAAATAAAAATAAAAGAACTCCGGACGCGTTTGCAAACAGACAAGAACATCAAAGAAATAATTTTATCTTTAAACCCCAACCTGAACGGTGAAATGACAATGCTGTATCTGGAAAAAGAAATTAAAAAAAACAGGCCTGACATAAAAATCAGCCGGCTCGCGCGAGGATTGCCGATGGGCGCGGATTTGCAATACGCGGATGAAATTACTCTTGGCAGCGCGATAAAAAACAGAAAATGATTGAATTATTGGACAAAGATTCCACGTCTCCCCTCTCCACAGGCAAAGCGAACCTCGCTCTCCGCCAAAGACGGATTATCAGGAATGACAATTTGAAATTTGATTTTTGTCCACAATTCCAAGCCCTACAACAGCCCACCAAAATAAAATTCCAACACACAAACCAAAATAAAAATATTCAAAAAAACCGCCGACAAATAAAGTCGCCAAAACAGGCAGAAATAAAATGTTGCTTTTAAAAACATTTTTGGCAATCAAAAAAAGAAAGGTCATAAAAATCAAAAATCCGACAATGCCTGTTTCAGCCAAAATCATCAAATACATATTATGAACCGGCTGGTATTGCCACACCGGTAAATTGGACTTTTTTTGATAAAGAGTCAATGTATAATTACCAAGACCGACACCGAAAAACGGATGATTTTTCCAAATCTCCAACGACTCTTTAACCTGACTTTCTCTCGTTAAAATAGACATTGACTCAAGCCGATTAGTAAAATCAAAACGGGTAAAAAACAACGGCTTAAAAGCGAAAAAGAAAATAATTACGATAAAAGCGTAAAAAATGAATTGTTTGAAAATGTTTTCCTTCACGCAAGGAATTTTTTCTTTTTTTAATAAAACCACTGCCCAAACCGCCGCCGCTCCGACAAGCGCCGCGAGCCACGCGCCGCGTGAAAAAGATAAAAGAAGACCGCTTAAAATAATCAACTGACCGAAAGAAATTAAAATTTTTATTTTAAAATTATTTTCACGCAAATACATTGTCAAACCAAGAACAAGCAAAACCGCCAAATAAATTCCCAATGGATTCGCGCCTCCCAAACTTCCATAAGCGCGCAGCCATCTTTCATCGCCGAATTCAATCACATTCGCCCCCAAATCTGAAGAAATATGCCCGGAAAGCCCAAGCCACTTTGAAGCGAAAACATCTTGACTGAAAAATTGCCAAACAGCCAAAATCCCTTGCGCGACTCCGCCCAACCATAACGCTCGCGCGAAACGCGATTTGTCGTTTAAACCAAAAAGAATGAAAAACAAAAAAATTCCTTCAATCAACCACATAAAATGCTGAGTGGCGATTTTCCAGTTTAAACTAAACTTAAAAATATAAAAACTTAAAAGTGATAAAATAACCGCGCAAAAAAATAACAGAACACTTTTTTTGTTCATTGTCCATTGACGGATATTTCCTTTATTAAATTTTCCGACAGATGATAAAACAATCGCCGACAAAAGCAAAATTTCCGTTGCGTAAACGCAATAAGATCCGAATTCCCAAAATCCGCCGTTTAATTCTCCATAATGCCAAATCCACCTTGTTTGAAAAGGCAACAAAAAAAAGAAGGATAAAAAAATATAACCGCGAATTTTGTTTAAATTTAACATAATGCCGAAATTTGACATCCTTGTATTTTTTGCTCTTTTTCGGTATTATACAAGAAATTTATGACAGACACAAACTCGCGGATTTGGACAAAAATCAACAGCCGACTTGGCAAACATCGGTTTTTTTATGTATGCCGAGATTGGGAAAGAGCGGCGGCGATTTTAGGCGCGCAAAAATGCTTTATCATTACAAATTACGGACAGGAGGCTAAAAAAATTTCAGCGCGATATAAAAATATAATTTTAATTAAAGAAAAAAAATTGCTGGACACGAACGAATTGCTCGCGCGCGAAGAAATAAAATCACTCGTTAAAAAAAATGATTTTATAGTTGTATTTAAAAACACTCCTCAAATAGAAAAAATATGCGCGCGCAATGGATGGAAATTGCTCAACCCACCGTCGGTTCTCGCTGAAAAAGTGGAGACCAAAATTTCGCAGGTGAAGTGGCTCGGCAATCTGTCAAGGTTCTTGCCTCCGCATAAAATAATTATTTGTAAAAATATAAAATGGAAACAGGAACGATTTATTTTGCAATTCAACCGAGCGCACACCGGCGGAGGCACCATACTCGTAAAAACAGAAAAACAACTCAACGAAATAAAAAATAAATTTCCTCTCCGCGAAGCTCGCGTCTCAGATTTTGTGGAAGGGCCAGTTTTTACCAACAACAATATCGTTTGGAACGACAATGTTCTTTGCGGCAATATAAATTACCAAATAACCGGTCTCACGCCTTTTACCGACCGCCCTTTTGCCACTATTGGCAATGATTGGGCTTTGCCGAATAAAATTTTGTCAAAAAAACAAATCAACGAATATCAAAAAATCGCTAATTTAATCGGAAAAAAACTATCAAGGGACGGCTGGAAAGGATTATTCGGAATTGATATTGTAATGGATAAAAAAACCGGCAAACTTTATCTTCTGGAAATAAACGCCCGCCAGCCGGCATCAACGACTTATGAATCGCAACTGCAAAAAAAAGCGTCATCCGAAAATTATCTCACTACGTTTGAAGCGCATTTGGGAAGTTTGTTAAAAATCAAATACGACAACCCTGAATTGACAGAAATCAAAAATGGATCACAGATTGTTCGCAGAATAACTGAAAACAAAAAAATCAATAATACAAAACTTAACGAAGCGAAAAAAAAACTGATGAAAAATGGATTTAACGCCATCGCGTACGAAAATACCGAACCGGGCTCGGATTTATTGCGAATACAAATCAAAAACGGAATTATGACCGAACATAACAAACTAAACGAAATCGGGAAATTAATAAAAAAATGTTTAAACTGAAATATGCTCTCTCCGCGAGCCGAACAACTTATAACTGAATATCTTAATCTCCCCTTTCCGGGCGTTATCGGCGCGCGCTGTCCGTATTTTAACAACACCCGCTCCAAACAGCGCGCCCAGCTTGGGGTTTTAATCGGTAAAGGAAATCCGCGGGACATAGTTGAAGAAACGCAAATTATCGCCGCCCAATATCGCGCCAAAGAAATTTTATCTTCAACTCCGGAAAAAATACGCGAATTTTTAATCAATAATAATCTCGGGATTGAATGTTCCGGTTTTGTAACGCGCGTTTTATCCGCGCACTTCCGAGAAACCGCCGGTGTCAATTTAATTGAAAAATTATTTATCGTGTCGCCAAAACATTTTTTGCGCTGGCTCATTACCAAATTAAGGCCGATTGAAAATATCAATGTAAATGTCTATACGAACGATAAAAACACTGAAAAAATAAAATGGAGAGACGCGCGCGCAGGAGATGTGATAATATTTCTTGGGACTAACTCGCGTTACAATCGCAACCACATTATTTTAATAACCGAAAAAACCGACCAAACCGCGAAATATGTCCACGCGCGAGCTTGGGCAAGCGAAGGAAAATACGGACACGGGGTTTGCGAGGGTGAAATCAAAAACGCAAACCCGACCGGAGAAATTCTTGAACAAACATGGGTTGAAAAAAACAAAATCGGATCGGAAAATGAAACTTATTTGGAAGCTGTACAGGCCAAAACCGTGGAAATAAGAAGAATTAAAATTTAATTCTTATTGAATTTTAAACTATGGACATCACGCCGTTTTCATTGGACCTTTTGAAGCTCGCGCTGATTTTTCTTTTTACATCAGCAATCGGGGCTTTTTTGTGGGCGCCGATTCTGACTAAAATTTTATATAAATACAAACTCGTCCGCGGCGCTGAATATGATTTTACGCTGAAATCTGGCGAACGGAAACAAAAAATCGGCACGCCGATTATGGGTGGGCTTTTGGTTATTATCACGGTTACGATTATCACGATACTGTTCAATTGGCAAAGAAAATACACTTATGTTCCAATAGGCGTTATGGGCATATCTGCTCTTTTGGGCGCCGCTGATGATATCTTGAATATTTACGGTCAAAAAAGAAGAAACCGCGACTGGCAACACACGATTATCCTAATCAAGGTGCATAAAAATTATCTGATGAGATTTTGGTATCTGCTTACTTTGCCGTGGACCGCTTTTAAACGCGTTGTTTCCGTATTCGGTTCGCATCCGGGCAAAGGAATGCAAGTGCATGAAAAATTAATTTTACAATTTATCGCCGGCGCGATTACCGCGTGGTGGATTTATTTCAAACTCGGGCCATATTGGCATTCTTTGCGCATACCGTTTGACGGGCAGGTGTTCATCGGATGGTGGATTATACCGATTATAATTTTTTTCGTAATGTTCACGGCGAACGCGGTTAATATCGCCGATGGTTTGGACGGTCTCGCCGGCGGTTCGCTCATCGCCACTTTTCTCGGACTTACGATTATAAGCTGGGCCGAAGGAAGACCGGCTTACACGCTTCTCAATGCCACGGTTTCCGGAGCGTTGCTGACTTACACTTATTTCAACGTAAAACCGGCCAGATTTCAAATGGGCGATGTCGGCTCTTTGGGTTTGGGAGCGCTATTCGCCATCAATACAATTGCAATCAACCATACGCTTTTGATACCTTTATTCGGATTTATTTTTTATTTGGAAATTTTTTCGGTTATTTTGCAGGTGTTTTCCAGGCGAATTTTTGGACGCAGATTGTTGAAAATGGCGCCGCTGCATCATCATTTTGAATTCAAGGGCTGGAACGAAGAAAAAATCGTAATACGATTTTGGCTCATACATTTGTTTGTTGTTATCGTCGCGATTTGGATGTCTTTAAATTGATTTATGTCTTCTTATTTGACTTGGGACAGAATTAAAAATACGGATTTTTCCGAAACAAAAATAAACTCGCTTTACAACGAAGGGTATCTTTTTACGCGAATCGGAAAAGGCATCATGGACCAAACAAGAAGCGCGCGGATTGATTTGAATAAATTCAATTTATCAAGCGAAAACAAACGGATATTGAAAAAAATGGAAAACGCGCGAATGGAAATAAAACCGATTCCATTGCTTGATTATGAATGGTCGGTGCATAAAATGGGAAAAGATTTTTATGAAAAAAAATTCGGGCCCGAAATTTTCAGTGCGCAAAAAATAAAAGAATTGATTACTGACAAAGAAAAAAGCAATTTTAACCGGCTGTTCGTTTTTTCAATCAATGACAAACCGGCTGGTTATTGCATCACTCTTGAAACCGACGAAATTTTGCATTATTCTTATCCCTTTTATCAGCTATCGCTCCACATCGGCATGGGCATGATGACCAAGGCGGTGGCATGGGCAAAAGAAAAAAACAAAAAATATGTTTATCTTGGTTCGGCGCAACGCCCGACTGACGTTTATAAATTTCAATTTGAAGGCATGGAGTGGTTTGACGGCAAACAATGGATGAATGACATTAAAAAACTTAAAGAAATATTAAAAAAAATTAATGATATAAATTATTTTGTATAAAGCCGTTTAAAAAGATAAAAAAATATTTTAGCGATATTAAAGATTAAACTACTTTACGCCAACAATATAAATTATGAAACACATTCACTTTATCGGAATATGCGGCGTGGGTATGAGCGCGCTGGCTATACTCTGGCAAAAAAAAGGGTGGAAAGTCACCGGTTCAGATGCCGGATTTTTTCCGCCGATTTCAACTCATCTAAAAAAACACGGGATTGAATTTTACCCGGGATGGCATCCGGAAAAAATGACCGGACAAGAAGGGTCTCTGCCCGATTTGGTTGTAGTCGGCAACGTGGCGGCTTCTGAAAATCCGGAATGGAAATTCACGCTTGAAAATAAAATTCCTTATGTTTCTTATCCTGAACTTATAGCGAAAAACTTGGTTAAAAAAAATTCTATCGTCTGCGCCGGAACTTACGGCAAAACTTCCACAACGGCAATTCTCGCTTGGATTTTAAAAAACGCGAATTATAAACCTTCATATATGTTCGGCGGTTTGAGTTTGGATATGGAAGAAAGCGCCGACGATTTGGGCGGAGATTGGAGTATCTTGGAAGGAGACGAATACAAAACCAGTAGATGGGACAACCGCGCTAAATTTTTTTCTTACCAACCGACGCGTCTTTTGCTTACGGCGACTGAATGGGACCACGCGGATATTTATCCGACCGAAAAAAATTATTTTGACGCTTTTCGCGAATTGATAAAAATAATTCCCGAAAACGGATTGATTGTCGTTTCGGAAAATGTTCCCGAGAGCATAATATATTTGTCGCGCGCAAAAATTTTAAAATACGGAAAAAAAGAAAATTGCGATTATGGATATTCGGATGTTAAAATCGATAAAAACGGAATCGCTTTAAAAATAACTTTCGGAAATTCTCATTTTTTCGTTTCATCCAATGTAATTGGAGAATACATGGCTGAAAATATCTGCGGAGCGTTCGCTTTGGCGCGCGAAATCGGAATCGCGCCGGAAACGATTATCAAATCGCTCGCCGATTTTAACGGACTAAAAAGAAGGATGGAAAAAAGAGGAAAAACTCAATCCGGAGCGGATGTTTTTGACGATATCGCCCACTCGCCCGCGAAAGCCAAGTCGGTTCTGGAAACATTAAAAAAAATATATAACGGCAAAATTTACGCGATTTTTGAGCCGAACACCGGAAACCGCCAGCCGCAATCCGCGCCGCAATACGATTACGCTTTTGCCGCGGCCGACGAAGTTATAATTCCGCGCCTTACAAAAATAAAATCATCCGAGGAACAAAAACACTTGAATGGCGGCGAATTGGCCAACATTATATTTCGCTCGCATAGCGCGGTAAAACACATTGAGGACGACGATTACTTGATAAATTACATAAAACAAAAAACACAGCCGCGAGACGCTGTCGTGTTTCTGGGTAGCCATGGTTTCAGAGGAATGATTGAAAAAATATTAGATTGATGTTGAAGCTGAATTCACTTGCCCTCGTCAACAACTTCTGTTTTTACTTCATCGCCGTCAATTGAAACAATCTGCAAAGTAATACCGCAAATATCGCATTCAATCACATGACCGGCGGCCAAATTCGGATAATTTGACAAATTGATTTCATTTTTACATTCTAAACAAATAAGTTTCATAAAAAAATGAATTATGAATATCCAACTAAAATAGTATATAATAAAAACGCAAAAAAGTAAATATGTTAACTCCTCAATTTAAAACTCCCCGACTCGCTAAAATAATTGGGTTAAAAAACGAATTATATCTTAAACGAGAGGACTTGCATCCTTATGGTTCGCACAAGGGACGCTCAATTCCTTTAATGATTGAAAAATACGCCAAAGAAAAGCTGCGCGATTTTGTCGTTTCGTCTTCCGGCAACGCCGCGCTGGCCTCGGCTTTATATATTTCAGAATATAACAAACGGCATCCGCAAAAATCTCTTACTTTAAAAATATTCGTCGGAAAAAATATTGAAAAAGAAAAAATGAAAAATTTAAAAAGAACAATTCGCGGCAAAAAATTCATAATTCTATCGCAAACAGCGAACCCGAAACAATCGGCTTTTCAGATGGAAAAAAATAATTTGGCAAAAAACTTGCGGCAGTCAACGGATGATAGCGCTTTAATCGGCTATAAAAAATTGGCCGCTGAATTATCAAAAATAAAAAATTTATCCGCCGTGTTCATCCCTACTTCCAGCGGCGCGACCGCGCAGGCGATTTATCTTAGTTTTAAAAAAATCGGAATCAATCCGCAAATTCACATTGTTCAAACTACCGCCTGTCACCCAATCGCCGATGAAATTAACAAAGACGAAGAACAAACGATTGAAAATACAAAAAAATCTTTGGCATCCGCCATCGTTGATAAAATAGCTCACAGAAAAAAAGAGGTGTCGGAAGCGGTAAAAAAAAGCAACGGCGACGGCTGGATAATAAATGACCAAGAAATAAAAACCGCGATAAAAATAACTGAAAAAACGACCGGCATTAAAATCTCGCCAAACAGCGCGTTGTCCATGGCCGGCCTATCGCAAGCCGTAAAACAAGGTCGTCAATTCTCCGGTTCGGTCGTTTGTCTGCTCACTGGAAAATAATTAAAAAAGGAAGGTTTTGTCCTTCCTATGACTTTAATTGTATTTTTTTTCTTCTCCTTCTTCCATATCCTCCCCTGCTTCTTCTGCATACTCCCTGAGCAGGGAGTCTTTGTTTTTAATTTTCTTTTCTTTTTCTTCTTTTTCTTCTTCTTTTTTTTCCGACGACCACGGGTCGTCATTTTCATTCAAAAAAATATTATTGTTGGGTTTGGTCATTTTTTTCCTCCTTCCGCCAAAGGCGGATAAATATAAAATTTTTTATGCAAAGACCGTATAATTTTGTATTAAACTACATTTTTTATTTTTTGTCAATATCGCCTATTCTCTTATCATTACTATCTCATCCGCGCCGTCAAAATTTACGTCAACGGCTTCCAAATAAATTTTATTCGCTCCGAAAAGCAATGGAGCGCCAAACTCTGATATTTTTTTGCCTTTTTGATTATAAACCATTATTAAAAAATTCTTGCCTGAATTAAAACCAGCTATTATCTCGTCCTTTCCATCTTTATTAACATCCCCGCTCGCCAACGCGAAATTTTTATTGCCGCTTTTCGCTTTTTTCATATCAATCGTAAATTTTATTTTCAAACGCGCCAAAGAATTATCATATATGAAAATTTCGCCAGTGCTTTCTTTGCCGGCTATGAATTCCGCTGTCCCGTCGCCGTCTATGTCTCCGCTTGCTATTTTCACTGCTCCGACATATTTTTTTCCAACCGGATAAAATCCTTCGTTTAAAATAGCTCCGCTGTAATCGTATTTAATAATCTTTCCGCCGGTTGGGGAAGCCAAAAAAATTTCGTCAGTTTTTTGTTTTGTTTCCGTGTTCACCGCGAGCCCGATATCCCCTGCCATATTTCCGCTAAACGGATAATCGCTAAACCAACGTCCTCCAACACTGTTATAAATTTCCACTTTGCCTCCCTTGATGATTATTTTTTCTTCCCTTCCGTCTCCGTTCAAATCTCCGCTATAAATTTTTACGCCTCCGGAAAACCCTTCTTCATAAATAAAAAATCCGTTACGCGCGCGTCTGCCTTTGATATCAAAAAAACTCGCGAATCCTCCATTGATAAATACTGTGTCTCGCGCCGTTTGAAAAGTTTTTAGCAAGAGCAGTCCTTCTTTCGCGTTTAATTTTATTTTACTGACGATGGAACCGTCGTTGGCTTCCGCATCTTGCGAGCCGATTATTTTTTCGTATTCGCCTCCCAAATCCACCTCTGCGGATTTGTCGGACGAATTTACCAACACTATCCCGTTGGTAAAATCACGCCGCCAAACATCGCGTTGAAAATCCGTTTTACCTGACAAGGATCGCGCTTCGGATACTGCTTTGCCCAAATTTATCTCGTATTCGTCATACCACCAAACTTGACCGTGGTCCTTGTCGCCATAATCAAAAGAATAATACCCATTTCCCAAAAGCGCGCTCGCGAGTCCAAAACGCATTTCTTTGTAACTTTCTTTTCCGCCTTTATTGGCAGTATTATTGTTTATGATTAAAACTCTCGGCAATGGCTTTCCATTTTCAAATGAAACGTATTTTTCCATGCTCGCCTGCCAATCGCCGGCTGAAAAATTTTCCACCATCAACCCGTTCAAATCATCCTTGTAAATCTCTCCGGCGCCATTGCCGACGATAATAAAATTATTTCCCGCCGACGCTCGCGTTTCATTAAAAAGAATTTTCATTCCGGCTCGCCAACGCTCATTCGCGTCCGCGTCAACTTTGCCGTCTTTGTCCAAATCAATTCCGGTAGAAAGCCAATTTACGCTATCCCACGAATTATCGTAAAAAATTCCGTCCCACAAACCGGTTGACAAAATTTCGTTCACCGCGAATTTCGCGAGATACTCGTTCCATCGCAATCCTCCGGCGCGCGGACAATTATCAGCAGGATTAAGCATCCATGTTTCCGGCCAAAAAACCAAACGCTGTCCTTTCGTATCGGTCAAATACCATTTTTCGGAAATTCCGCTCGCCAATTTTCTTCTCATTTGACTGTAAGACGAAACAGCGTCTTGCCGTATTTCCTCTGTGGTGATATACGCCAAAATTTTTATATTCGGATTCAATTGCCTGATTTTTTTCAAAGTTTCTTTGCTTTTTATCTGCAGTTCCATATCTAAAATCAGCAAGTCCCATTTTGCCAAATCCGAAGCGCGCGAAATATCAATCTCCCAAGTCAAATAATAATTCGCCCTTTTTGGAAAATTGTTTTTTTCCGCTGTAAAAACGCGCGTCGGTAAAAACAAAGACGCCACGGCGAGAACCGCGAAAAAATAACTTAAAAAATATTTTTTTCGGATAAAAATCATGTTTTTAAATATCGTATTCTTTTTTAGACAACAAATCGTCATAAATTCTTTCAATTTCGCGGATGTTTTTCTTTATGTCAAAATTTCCACGCGCGTATTCCCTGGCTTTTTCGCCCATTCTTTTGCCTTCATCTTTACGCAAAAACAAAAACCTTACGGCGTCTGCGATTTGCACCGCGCTTCCTGCTTTAACCAAAATGCCGGTTTCATCGGGTTTTATCAATTCTTCTCCTGCCGGAACGGACGCTACAACGCACCTGCCGGATGCCATGGCTTCCATTACAGCCAAACTTAATCCTTCCCACAAAGATGGCTGAATTACAACATCTATCCATTCGTAAAATCGCGTAATATCGTCAATATTTCCATGCCACGCGATTCTATTTTCAATCCCCAATTTTTTAGCTTCAATCTTCAATTTATCCCGCAAAGAGCCGTCTCCAAAAATTTCCAATCTCCACCAATCCATATTTTTAAGAGTTGAAAGAGCCCTGAAAAGATATATATGCCCTTTTTGCTGCTCCAATCTGCCGACAATCGCCAAACGCAATGCTTTGTCTTGAAAAAAACATTCGGTCGGAACCGCCAAACATTTTTCCAAATCAATACCGTTGCGTATCATTTTTATTTTATTTTCTTTTATATTAAAATTCGCGCGGCAATACACGCCCACTCCGTCTGACACTGCGATTATTTTATCGGCCGAGCGCAAAATATATTTCCAAATAAAACGCCGTAAAAAAGAAGTTTGCCATTCAACATTATGCTGTGTGGAAACCCATTTAATTTTGCGTTTTGAAAAAAACAAAAGCAGGTAAGCGACAAGGTCTCCGCCAAAAAGATGACTGTGTATCAAATCGGGTTTAAATTCCTCAACATATTTTTTCAATGATTTGAAAACCGCCCATCTTCCGCCTTGTCTTGAACGCGAACCGACAAACAAATTAATGTCCAAACTTTCAAATTGCGGACGCAAACATCCATCTTCAACGGAGCTCGCGACGATTATCTCATATTTTTCCTTATCCAAAAAACGCGCGTAATGCCAAACAACGCGTTCCGCTCCTCCGACATTGAACGCCGGTATGATATGCAAAATTTTTTTCTTTTTGACTATCATATTTTTGAAACGAATTTCTTTTTTCGCGCGAAATTTATTTTTAAATTCGCGAACAAAGTTTCGGAACTGTAAGCGATGCTTTGCGCCACTGCCAAAGCGATGGGCACCCACATTTTGCTTGAATAAAATTGCGTGTTAAAAAGTTGAAAAATAAGCGGCGACAAAACCAAAAATAACGAAACGAAATAAGCCAAACGCGCCTCTTCGGTATAACGTTCGTCTCTATATCTTTTGTAAATAATAAAAACAATCCAACCGATAAACAAACCGAACGTCAAAAGACCAAAAATTCCCTGTTCAGCCAAAAGTTTTTGCGCGATTCCGTGCGCGTCCAACGGGTCGCCGAACTCAAAACGAAATATGCCTATTTCTCCGGCGCGCGATAAAAAACTTCCTACACCCTGTCCGATAAACGGATGTTCTTTAAATAAAAACCAAGAAATGTTGGCGAGATACCAGCGCGCCGCGGTTGAACTGCGTACAATCGGACTTGCTGTTAAAAAATACACGAGATAAACGAAAAGCGGAACGATAAAAATCGCGATTAAAAATTGAAATTTCCGCGCGTATTTTTTAAAATCTATTTTTTTACGCATCAAATAAACGAACACAACCGCCTCCACCGCCATTGTAAGCCAACCTGCGCGAGACAAAGTTAAAAGACCGATGATTAAAACAAATATCGTCGCCGCGCCGTAATATTTCCCACGCGCGGTGTTTTTATTTTTATACCAAAAATACAAAAATATCGGCAAGACGGAAGTTATCGTTTCGGCGAGAAAAATATGTTGGTCGCCGAAAGGCGCCCATCCGCCGATTGAGAACGGAGCGGCTCGGCGCATTCCGCCGGCTACAGCCCCCCATCCGAAAACGAAAGAAACAAATCCCATTGCCGCGCCCAAAAAACCGATTGACGCGAAAACAGCCAAACTTTTTTCCCAAATCTTTTTATCGTTCGCTATGTTCGCGCCGAGCATAACATAACCGAAATAAAATAATAAAAGAAAATGAAAAATATATTTTATTCCTCCAACGATTTCAACAGACGACAAATTAATGAGCGACACGACAGCTGACAAAATAAAAAGCGCGAACAAATGAAAACCCGGCAAATTCACTTGCTCTGATTCGCCTTTGAAAAATCCGCGAAATTTATTTATTACAAACGCGATTAAAAGCAAAATCGCCCAAAATTCCACTGCCGGCGCGTTGACTTGTTCCAATCTGTAAAAACCTGAAAAAAAGGAAGGAAATCGTTCAAAACTTATAACCCAATTGATGAGCGGTGAAATAAAAACCAAAATATACCAACCGATGTCTAAACGGTAAGAAACAGCCCAAGCCAAAAATAAAATGAAAAACACGGCCAAAGGCAAATATCCAACCCAAATATAAAGCAGAACAAAACACAAAAACAGCAAAACAAAGCCAAAAAACTTGAAGGCCGTCTTTTTGTAAGAAATTTCCTTCATATATACATCCATTATACCAAAAATTTCGTATTTAGAGAAAAAGAAAGGGGGTTACACACAGGCAACCCCCGAAAAATTTTGTCATTCCGATCCGCCCGGGGCGGAGAGAAATTTCTGTCAGTTATTGTAAACCGAACAGAGATCCCTCGTCATTTCATTCCTCGGGATGACAGTCAAGTTTTTGTCATTCCGACGAAGGAGGAATCTCTGTCCAACAATTTACGACCGGACAGAGATCCCTCGTCATTTCATTCCTCGGGATGACAATTTACAACCAACCGCAAGACACCCTCCATCCCCCCTCCTCCTGGGGTGCCCAGACACATGGGTCTTGTTGACCTGTCTCGTCAACAAAACCATCACAATCATTATCAAAATTATCCCCCATGGTGTCATGCATCCATGGGTTATTCAGGACAGATCCGTCTGTCCTGAAGAAAAAGAATGACCCCTCCGGACATTGAGTCTGGGCTGTTAAAATAAACAACCTCCCAGACTCATCCTCACAAACCATCCACCCCACCGAATCGGTGGGGTCGTCATCGCAATCGCCTCCCCACCAGATTTCACATAACCTATTTGTAGAATCAATGCACGGTGCCACCTCACAATGGCAATCGCCATCGTTATCTATATTGTCCTCACAGTCTTCATCCGTATTGTTGTTGCAATCACTGTCAATGTTGTCTCCGCAGATTTCTTCTGCGGTTGGATTTATATTTGAGTTTATATCATCGCAATCCGGTCCCAACTCACAGTTTTCACCATAATTATCACCGTCGTTGTCTATACAATCAAAAACGACGACTTCCTTAATACCGGCAAACACGAATGCCGGCCCGTTGTGAACTACGGGGCATCTGCTATCCACTCCGTCGCAGTTCTCGTCAATCCCGTTACCGCAGATTTCTTCTGCGTCAGGATTGATAAAAAACGATGAGTCATTACAGTCGTCCGGCAACGAAAAATCGTCACCGTCTCTGTCGCAAACATTGAGGTCGTCAACCTCAAGATTGCAATTATCATCAATTCCGTTACCACATATTTCTGTTGCGCCGTGATGAATGCGTGGATTTCGCGGAGCACAATCAGTTTCGTTCGGATCTCCGTCATTATCAAAATCATCCGAAGGACACGCGGCGACGATTCCGTCGCAGTCCTCGTCAATTCCATTTTCGCAGATTTCTGTTGCGCCAGGATTTATCTCTGAATCATTATCATCACAATCTGGTCCCAACTCACAATCTTCACCATAATTATCACCGTCGTTGTCTATACAACTATTATTATCGCAGTTATTAGAGCCATAGCATGGCTCATAGCAGCTATTGATTGAGATCAATATACTCAACCCTACAAAAAAGAAAAACAAAAAAATAATACTGATAATAATATTTCTTTTTCCTATCATAAAAAACCTCCCGCCCGTCCGCTTTTAAGCCGACGATACATTTGTTAAGGGCTAAACAACCCATAGAAAGGATGTGTTTAGCGCGAGCTTTCTTATGTCTATAGTCTATAGACTATAGACTATTTAATTGTCAAAGAATACGCAAGTATAGCATATTTTGGCTGTCATCCTGAACACAGTGAAGGAACTCTGTCTGTTGTTGTTTAATCAATTGGACAGAGATTCTTCGCTTTGCTCAGAATGACAATTAACAAAACTCGCTAAAAGTTCAAAGAATACGCAAGTATAGCATATTTTGACGATTTTGTCAAGTTTTTAAGCGCTTTTTTCGCTTGTTTTAAGCAAAAAACCGCCTTTTGGGCGGCAAATTTGGATGTTGATTTTACCTTATTTTGGTAAAATTTATTTTTTAAATCAGAAACCGCGGCAATCAAAAAATTTTTTTCTTATTGCTAAACGACAATCGTTCTCGTGCAACTTAATAATTCCATCGCCAAAAATCACACCTTTGTCGCCGGCTACGGCTTTTTCTTTCACGGAAAATTTTATTTTTGCCAACTGCCATTCCCGCGCTTGTTTTTCAATCATATTTCCATACGCCACTGCCCACATTTTTTCCCACGCTTTTTTCCAACAAACGGCAAACAGTGTATCGGACACCGAAACTCTGCTTGTAAAATTCGCTTCTTTAAAGATATACGGCAAAAATTTTTCCACCCAATTATTGGCATTTAAAAATTTTTGATAATAATTCAGCGGGTCATACAACGGAATCATTCGCCTCGTCCAATAAGCGAAATGTATATCGTCTTCCTCAATTCTGCAACGCGATAAATCCAAATTGTCTTCGTCAATAAAAAACGAAAGACAAATTTTGTCGGCTTGTTTGGAGCCGTAAGTCCTCATTCCGAAAACGCGCAAAATAAGATTCGCGAAAAATCTCACAATCCAAACTCGCCCACGCGCCGCGACTATCAAAAAATCTATATCACTTTCCTTTGTCGCCTCTTCGGCGCCGACTGAATTGCAAACGAACACCGCTCGTAAAAAAGGTATGGAACGAATTTTTTTAATCGCGCGTTTGGCTATTTTAATTTTTATTTCGCTCTCAACCAAAGCCGCCCGCCTTTTCTCCGTGATTTCATTTCTTCCTGGCAAAAAATAATATCCGCATTTCGTTTCCACCGAATTTTCATTTTTAATTTTTTCCAATTCATTTAAAAAATCTTCATAACTTACTCGCGGCGGACGCCACAAAAATTCAAAAAGTTCCTCTTTTGTTAAGGGATAATCAAAAAAATTGAAGTATGACAATGTTTGAATTATGGAAGATTTTAAATCCATCTTATTCGTTTTTACTCATCATTGCCCCGCCGAACGCGCCAACGGGAGCAGTATCTTTCACCGACTCTGATTTTTCTTTTTCTTTTATTATGGCATCTTCAACCACGACTTTATCTGCGGTGATTTCTTTTACTTGGGGTGTTTTAATAAGATAAATCTGTTTGTTTAAAAAACTTTCCCTAACAGAGTATTCGGAAACCGCGTGCGTATTAACATCCAATTTAATATCAAAAATTTTACCCAGTTTGTCGCCGGATTCCGTGTAAACCGGCAAATCCATAAGTTTTTTAACATTGATGAACATATCATTTTCTTTTATTATTGGCAAAAATGAAGCCCATACTTTTATCAAATTTGGAAGGAAAAACGCTCACTCCAAATCCCCAACTTCTCAATTTTATTTCTATCTCTTTATGATTTCTGTTTTTATTGTTATGATATTCCAAAATTAAACAATCCATGGGCGACAAATCATTTTCAGACAAACTTTCAAAAATTTCAAATTCCGCGCCTTCAATATCCATTTTCAACAAAGAAATTTTTTTGAGTTTGAATTTTTTAAAAAAATCCGGCAAACAGAAGACCTTGATTTTTATCTTTTCTCCATCCGTATTTTCGTCTTTTTCGCGCAAACGATGGTTGTGGCTGTCTTCGGAAATAAGCAAATCTCTCGCGCCGGTTTCATTAGACAAAGCCGCCGCAACGATTTCAACATTTTTTATGTTATTTTCTTTTAAATGTTTTTTCAACAATTCCAGATTGCGCGGCTCGGGCTCTACCGCGTAAATTTGCGAATTCTCGTTTAAAGCTCGGCAATAAATGGAAAACATCCCCGAATGCGCTCCCGCGTCAATTATCGGAAACAACGCCTCCGCGATTTTTTCTTCCGCCACCCTATATTCCCTTAATTTAAAAATTTCACGCATCACGCTTCTGTCCGCTTCATCGCGCAACCACAGCGTTATTTTTTTTCCTAAAAAATTGATAATGGTTTTTTCCATTTTATCAGATTTATTTTTTCTTTCTGAATAAATACAGCTGTTGCAATCCCATTAAAACCGTGCTGAAAAACCAATATAAAGTAAGTCCGGCAGGCAAACTCAAACCGATAAACACTGTCATAACCGGCATAAAATACAGCATCTGTTTATTCATCGTCGCCATCATACCTTCGTCCTTGCCTCCGGCGCCGGCTTCTTTCGGCGGTTGTTTTTTTATAGTCATCCTCGCCTGCCAATATTGCGCCAATCCGGCAAGCACTGCCAACGCCGCGTTCGCTTTCGCCATATCAAAATAACCCAAAGAAATCGGATTGATTTGACCCGGATTGGAAACAAATGAGTATAAACTATCGGATAAATTCGCGGATGCCAAACCGTCGCGCAAAACCGCGTATAAAGCTATAAGTATCGGAAGCTGAACCAAAAGAGGCAAACACGAAGCGAACGGATTTACTTTATTATTTTTATACATTTCCATTATCGCCTGCGTTTGTTTTTGTTTGTCATCCGCGTATTGTTTTTTAATTTCATCCAATTTCGGCTGAATTTCTTGCATTGACTTTTGAGCTTTTATGGATGAATTTGTAAGCGGGTAAACCGCCAAACGCACCAAAATCGTAACGACTAAAATTACCGCGCCGACATCGTGCCCCGGAATTAAATTATACAATCCGACAAAAGCGTTAAATATCGGCTGGTAAAGAATGACGTGAAAAAGATTTAACATAGATATTATTTATTTTATTTTTCTTTTGTTTCTTTCGCTTTTTTTACTTTTTTCTTTTTGATCGTTTTTTCTTTGTCGGATTTTTTCAGTTCTTCATTTTTAACAGGAGCCGCTTCTTTATTTTCCGATTCAACAATTTCGTCAGTATTTTCTTCGCTGTCAATGCTTGAAACTTCGTTGTTCGTTCCGTCTTCTTTTACTTTTATATTCCAGCCGGTAAGCTGAGCCGCTAAGCGTACATTCTGTCCGCTATGTCCGATTGCCAAAGAAAATTGATCCGGCGCGACAAACACATCGGCGTTTCTCGTTTTTTCGTTAAGCTCAACTTTCAATACCTTGGCTGGAGACAACGCGTTGGAAATATATTGTTTGGTGTCTTCGTTATATTGAATTATGTCAATTTTTTCTCCGCCAAGTTCCTCAATAATGGTATTGATTCTCCCTCCGCGCTGACCAATACAAGAACCGATTGGGTCAATTGATTCGTCTTTTGAAGCGACAGCGACTTTTGAACGCCATCCGGCGTCTCTCGCGACGCCTTTGATTTCAATTTTGTCTTCGCCGACTTCGGGAATTTCCTGTTTAAAAATTTCGCGCACCAAACCTTCATTGCTGCGTGATAAAATTATCTCCGGTCCGCGCGGAGTCATATCCACGAATAAAATTAAAACTTTCACGCGGCTTCCTGGACGAAGCCGTTCTTTCATAATTTGTTCTTCCGGAGGAATAATGCCAGAAATTTTTCCCAAATCAATCCGCGCTCTGTTGCCTTCAATCTGTTGAACGATGCCTGTGACAATTTTTCCTTCCTGCGATTTGTAATCGCCAAAAACCATATTTCTCTCCGCTTCTCTCAATTTTTGTATAACAACCTGTTTCGCTGTTTGCGCCGCCATGCGTCCGAAATCGCCTGGAATTTCAAGGGGAATTTCCAGCACATCGCCAATTTTAACTTTTTTATCAATTTCTTTCGCAGCCGCGAACATAATCTCTGTTTTAATGTTGAATCGCGGCAAATCAGCTGTTTCTTCTTCCGTAAGTTCACGATTTTCTTCGCGGGCTTTTTCTCTTCTTGCTGTTAATTCCTCCTGAGCCGCGAGCAAATTTTCTTCGCTAACGTCATCAACAACAGTTTTTACATCCCAAACCTTAATATCGCCCTTCTCGGGGTCAAATTTCGCCTTGATGTTTTGTTGTTTATTGCCAAAATCCTTGCGATAAGCAGCGGCCAAAGCCGTTTCTATGGTTTCAAGCACGGATTCATAAGATAAATTTTTCTCAGCGCAAATTGACTGAATCGCTTTTGTTATTTCCGACATATATTTAAGTTAAAATTATTAATAATATAATAGCACAAATGACGTATTTAATGAAGAAAGAGCGTCGTATGAACGCTCTTAATAATATATAGAATAGCAAAAAATAAAATTTTTGTCAATATTGCTTGGGTTGTCCTACCGGCAAGCAGGTCTCTCCATTACTGTAATTTGAGGAGTTCAGAGAGAGCTACTATTTCTCTTTCTAAAAATAGCTTTTTTTCCACATAATCGCTTTTTGCCTTTGGATCTTTCTCCTCCTTTATTTTTTCACATAACTCCTCTCGGAGTTTGTAAAGCTTTTCAATTTCTTCTTTATCTTTTTCGCCACTAGACCAAGAAATTGCTATGTCCAATTTTTCTTCCTCTACTTTATTTTTTGGATTTGGATTTAGCTCATCTAAATAATTTTTAAGTTCATCCTCAATCTCAATAAAATCCTCTGTTTCATTTGGTTTTTTATTTGTCATTTTTTTCTCCCTTTTTTAATCTTTTTTTTATATTTTAAAGGACCGCTTAATTTAAATTAAACCATATTTAAAAAATTTGGTCAATCGCCTGTACAATACAGGACTGTCGCCGAATGTGTTTGTCATTCCGACCATAGCGAAGCGAAGTGGAGGAATCCCTCTTACGGTCAATGGACGACTGGCGACAGACGACGGACAGACAAAAGGGATTCCTCCACTCATTTCATTCGGTCGGAATGACAGAATGAAATGATTTTTGTTATTCGGCGACAGCCTCAATACACATTCAGTGAAAGGTCTATCTTATCATAATATCCCCTTCTTCATCTGTCCGCAAAATATCGGCTCCGGCGCGTTCAAGTCGGCGCATGGCCCTCAAAGAAGGGTGCCCGAATTTATTTTTACCGACTGAGATAATCGCCGTGTCTGGATTTACAACTTCAAGTAAAATTTCGCCGGTTGAGCTATCACTGCCGTGATGCCCAACTTTTAAAATCTCGGCTTCAAGTTCCGGACAATCGTCCGCCGACTCGCCGCAATATTTTTCAACCAACGCTTTTTCCAAAATTTCTTCCATATCTCCGGCAAACAAAACCGACGTAAAAGAATTCGTAAATTTAAAAACCACCGACCGATTATTATTGTCCGCGTTTTTCAAATCCAAACTCAACGAATCGTCAGGAGCCAAAAATTCAAATTTATTTCCTTCCAAATTCCAAACTTCCGGCTTTATTATTGTTGTAATTTTTTCAACTTCTTTTTTAGCCGTATTGTCCCACGCCACCCAAAATTGGTCGTCTTTTTTTTCTGTTCCGTTGGTAACAATATTTTTTACTTCGTATCTTTTTAAAACATCAACGCATCCTCCGTAATGGTCGGTGTCAGGATGGGAAATTATCAAATAATCAATTTCTCTGTCAAAAAAAGGCAGGTACTTGCCAAGCTTGGATAAAATTTTTCTGTCCTGTCCGCAGTCAACCAAAATTTTTGTTCCGCTTTCCAAACGAATCAAAGCCGCGTCTCCCTGTCCAACATTAAAAAATACGATGCTGAATTTTTTATCGCCTGAAAAAAAATGAATATACGTCAAAAGCCCGATTGTGAGTAATAATAAAATCAATAAAACGATAGGTATTTTACGCATAATTCATTATAAGTTTCACTTTCTTGCCACTATTATTTGGTTTATCCATACGCCGCTTTCCTTAATAAAAATTTCTTTTTCAATTTTAAAAGCCAACAATTCCAAAATTTCTATAATTCTATCCGGACGATGATAAAATGATTCAATTTTAATTTTGCCATCTTTTGTATTAATCTCAGGAGGGTCTTTTTGATTGATGTTCGTAATGAGCAGACGACCTCTGTTTTTTAACACGCGATACGCTTCATCAAAAAATCTTTTTGGATTTTTCAAATGCACGATTAGAAATTCCGCAGCCACCAAATCAAATTCTTCATCCGCAAAAGGCATGCTCTCCGCACCTCCCAACGCGGTGATGATTTTTTTATTTTTTCTTTGCAAAATTTTAAGCATTTGTTCCGAAACGTCCAAAGCCGTAACTATCGCGCCTTTTTTTGCCAATTCAACAGCCAACCTCCCTGTTCCGGCTCCGACATCAAGAATTTTTTTGCCATTAACATCTTCAAACAAAGGAACTGTTTTTCCTTGTTCAAAACTGTTAAGATATTTTTCTTTTTTATCATAGTTCTCGGCCGCCAAATCATATCCTGCGCGAGAAGATAAAAATTTAATTTTTGACATATAATAATTTGTTTACCACCCAAACAATAAACCCGTATATTGCGACCATTCCCCACCACGGAAGAAAAAAATCCATCGCGGATAAATTCCAACCGCCTATTTTTTCCGCTATCATTATAACATAATTCAAACCGATGCCCACAATCCAGGCGACAACTTGCCCGAAAGGAAACCAAACAAAACTCAAAACAACAGCCAAAAAACCGAAAAACATCAAATAAGGAACAATCCACAAAATCAAAACATTGGCTACCGGAGCGATCGCGGATAATCGACCGAATTGAAATAAAATCAGAGGCAAGGTGGCGATAATGGCGGAAAAAGTCGGAGCTAAAATTTGTTTAAACAACGAGGATTTGTTTTTTCCACCTAAAAACGGACTTAGATAAACGATTCCGGCGGTTGCCAAAAAAGACAACTGAAATCCCGCGTCCCAAACAAGAACATACGGATTAAACAAAAGCATCAACGCCGCCGCCAAAGCCAAAACATATCCTACGCGCGATAATCTGCCTAAACGCTCGGCGATTAAAAGCACAACACCCATAATTCCGGCGCGCATAACCGAAGCTGAAGCGCCAGTAAAAATGACAAAAACGCAAATACCAAAAATCGCAAGCCAAAAAGCTTGACGCCTGTATAATCCGGCTGAAACCAAAAAAATCATAAAAGCCGCGGCAATAATGTTTATATTATAACCTGACACAGCGACAATATGCGAAATGCCGGCTCTATTAAAATTTTCTTTCAAATCATCGGGTATTCCGGAACGCGCGCCGTAAAGCAATCCTGATAAAAGTCCGCTGTCCGGTTCAGGCCATAATTTTTCTATCTGTTCGTTTATCCTAGTTTTTAACCGTAAAATATTTTTTAAAACAAAATTTCCCTCGTCCGCGCCGATTTTTTCAATTTTCGCGTTTACGCATATTGACCAAATTCCGTCTTTCGCCAAATATCTGTCGTATCTGAAATTTCCATCAGGACTGTTTCGCGGACTTTTCAAATCGCACGATATTTTTAACTTATCTCCATATTCGTAGCGTGGATACAACAGGCCTTCAACTAACGCGCGTCCGGAAACTTTTTTATTGGAAGACGCTTCTAAATCATAAATAAATTCTGTTTTAATAATATATTTAACGCTGTCAGGACGGATGTCCGGCTCGCCCACCACCCAACCTATGATTTTTCCTCTCTCTCCGTTGTAATATAAAATGTTTTTCGCGTCTCCGGATGGAACGCTAATAAAAAAACGAATAGCTCCCAAAACAAAAAATAAAACGCAAAAAAACAAAAATCTGCTGTTTATATTTTTCCAAAAAATCGCAATCGCGAAAACCAAACACCAAAAAACAACAAATAAATAAAATAAAATATTTTTTTCAATGTCCGAATAAGAAAAAATGCCGACTCCTGAAATAAAACAAAAACAGAGCATAAGAAATGCCCCGCTTTTTGAATTGATAATTTTTTCAACAACATTCTCTTTCCGAAATGTCATACCACAATGCTAACCAATTTTCCTTTTACATAAATTATTTTTTTCGGCTCTTTGCCTTCCAGCCATTTTTGAATTTTTTCACTCGCGAGCGCTTGTTTTTTAGCTTCTTCTTCGCTTATCTCCGCTGGCGCGATTAAACTATCGCGAACCTTGCCGTTCACCTGCACAACCAAAATAATTTCGTTCTCCATTGCCGATTTGGCGTCATATTCAGGCCATTTTTCAAAAATTACGCTTTTTTTATGCCCCAACAAACTCCAGATTTCTTCGCAAAAATGCGGGGCGAACGGCGATAATATCTTAATAAATAAAGAATAATGTTCAATTGATATTGTTTCTTGTTTTGATAATTCATTTGCTAACTCCATCATTTTCGCGATAGCCGTGTTAAAGCGCATCGCTTCAATGTCTTCGGTGACTTTTTTTATTGTTTGATGAAGCACAGATGTTATTTTGTCATTGCGAGGATTCGCCCAGGGCGAAGATGAAGCAATCCCGTCATTTTTTTGTTTAGTTTTGCTTTTAACGACACGGTCAAAAAGAAACCACACTTTCTCCAAAAATCTTTTAGTTCCAACCAATCCGTTGGTATTCCAAGCGCACGGCTGACTGAAGGGACCCATAAACATTTCATAAACGCGCATCGCGTCAGCTCCAAATTCCTTTACCACATCGTCCGGGTTTATCACGTTTCCCCAACGTTTGCTCATCTTGCGACCGTCTTCGGCTAAAATCAATCCGACGCTTTGTAATTTTTCAAACGGCTCTTCTTTATTAACAACGCCGATATCATATAAAAATTTATGCCAAAAACGAGCGTAAATAAGATGACGCGTGGCGTGCTCGGCTCCACCGACATAAAAATCAACCGGAAGCCACCAATCAAACGCTTTACTGTAATTGGAAATTGGAAAATTGCCTGCCTGCCGGTAGGCAGGGAAATTGGAAATTTTTTTCATGATATACGCGAGATAATACCAACACGACCCAGCCCATTGGGGCATCGTGTTGGTTTCTCGTTTCGCCGGTCCTCCACATTTCGGACATTTTACATTCACCCATTTTTGAATTTCCGCGAGCGGCGACTCGCCCGTGCCTGTCGGAACATAAGATTTCACATTAGGAAGCTTTATCGGCAATTTATCTTCTTGTATCGCCATCCAACCCGGATTTAATCGTTCACCATTGGAAATTGAAAATTGCCTGCCTGCCGGCGAGGTAGGGAAATTGGAAATTTCCATTGATTTTTTGCACGCTGGGCAAAAAATCAATGGTATTGGTTCTCCCCAATAACGCTGCCTGGAAAAAACCCAATCGCGCAATTTATAATTTATTTTCCGTTCTCCGAATTTTTTATCTTCCAGCCATTTGATTATTTTTTCTTTCGCGTCTTTGGTTGGCAAACCGTCTAAAAATGTTGAGTTAACCGCCATTCCGTCACCTGAATATGCGTTGTTTTTTATAAATTTTTCAAAAAGATAATGGTGCAGGGGGTCTTTTACTTTTTCATCCGCTTCTTTTTCAGTTATCCATTCCAGTTTGAATTTGTCTTTTTCTTTTTCGGTTAAATTTTGTCCTCCATTTTTTTCGTCAGACAATTCAAAAAACAAACCGACTGCTTCTATTTCACGATTTACATTTTTAGAGGCGGCAAAATAATGATGATGAATTTTTTCCGATTCGGCTATTAATTTTACATTTTTATATCCTGTTTCTTCTTCAATTTCCCTTTGAGCGCATTTAACCGCGTCCTCTCCGTCTTTTAATCCTCCGCCGATAAATAAATTTCCTCCAAATTTTTCGCCCCAATTCAAAGAAAGAAGTTTATTGTTTTTTGGGTCGCGCACCAATGCCACGATACTGCGACGAAATTCCTCATTGTCTTTTTTCTGTCCGGTAATCGGCTCTACCACGGTTTTAATCGGCAATCCGTATTTTTTCGCGAATTCCATATCTCTGTCGTCATGCGCCGGCACGGCCATAACAGCTCCGGCGCCATAACCTCCGATTACATAATCGGCGACAAAAATAGGCAATTCCTCGCCGTTGACCGGATTTATCGCTTTAATACCTTTAATTTCAACGCCGGTTTTGTCTTTTTGCAGTTCGCTTCGTTCCAAAACCGTTTTGTGTTTTGCTTTTTCAACATACGCGGCTATGTCAGCGAAATTTTCAATTTTCCTGCCTACCGGTTTACATACCGTAGGTATGTTTACATACCGTAGGTATGCAGGGAGACAATTTTCAATTAAAGAATGCTCAGGGGCGACAACAACATAAGTCGCGCCGAATAAAGTATCCGGACGAGTGGTAAAAACCTCCAAAATGTCATTGCGAGGAATTCCCGAAGGGGATGACGAAGCAATCCCACTGTTACCATTATAATTGTTATAAGATTGCTTCGCTTCACTCGCAATGACAAAACGCACTGTCGCTCCTTCGCTTCTGCCAATCCAATTTTTTTGCATTTCCTTAATCGCTTCAGGCCAATTTTTCAATTTATCCAAATCATTTAACAGCCGTTCGGCGTAATCGGTAATTTTTAACACCCATTGTCTCATTGGCTTCTGCTCAACAGCGGAACCGCAACGCTCGCATTTTCCATCCTCCAAATCCTCATTTGCCAAACCTGTCTGGCACGACGGACACCAATTTATCGGAGCGTATGATTCATAAGCCAAACCTTTTTTAAACATTTGCAAAAACATCCATTGCGTCCATTTATAATATTCCGGATCCGTTGTATTTATTTCCCTGCTCCAATCATAAGTAAAACCCAAAAGTCCAAGCTGTTTTTTGAATATCTTGATATTTTTTTCAGTCGCTACGCGTGGATGAACTTTATTTTTAATGGCGTAATTTTCCGCCGGCAAACCGAAAGCGTCCCATCCCATCGGATGCAAAACATTAAACCCCTGCATTTGTTTCATTCTGGCGATGACATCGGTGGCGATATAACCTTTCGGATGCCCGACATGCAAACCGGCTCCGGAAGGATACGGAAACATATCCAAAATATAATACTTCGGCTTGTCAAAAGTTTTTTTGGTTTGAAAAAGTTTTTTCTTTTCCCAATATCTCTGCCACTTTTTCTCAATTTTTTCCGGATTATAATTTTTCATGCAATTAATGTTATCTTTTTAATTTTATCCAAAATAAACAAAAAAAGCAACCCTTATATTGACAACGCCCAATTTATATGCCAAAATTAAATAGCTCTTTAAAAAAATAAATAGCTTGCCTACCAAGGAGGAAAAAATGAATACAACGACAGCATTACTCTATTTCCTTTTAATCTTAACAATTGCCGCCCTACTTACATTGGCGACGATTGAAATTTACAACACATATTTTCTTTATTAGGAGGTAAAAAATGAAAAAGGTGTTAAAAGGAATACTTATTTTTTTTGCTTTTTTATTATTAACAATTCCGATTGTCCTTATATACTGGGTATTCTGCCCTGTATATAGTAAACGTCTATTGGAAGAATTAGAATTAGACAAGGAGGAAAGAAATGTTTGATAATATTTACACAAATTTTGTTTTTATTTTAACTGCTGTTAGTATTATTTCTTACATTATTTTCAAAGCCGTATCATATATTGCGGCTTGGAGAATAAAAAAATTCACTGAAAAAATAATTAAAGAGGAGGAAAAAAATGCCTCCAAATAATAATATAAATTTAATTTTTAATTCTCTAGTAGAGGTTTCTAAAAACCTCTTAATGGGGATAATCGTAATTATTGCCGCGATTATTGTGATGGTCGCGGTAATAACTATCATGGAAAAAATTAAAAATTAAATAACAAAAAGCGAGCCAAGGTCGGCTCGCTCTTTTAATTATATTTTAAAATTTTATCGCTTTCGCCACTCTGTCTATCGCCAACGCGAACGCGGCTGTCCGCATATCAACACCGTGTTTTTCTTTCATCTCCCAAATTTCAGCGAAAGCTCCTGTCATTTTTTCTTCCAATTTTTTCAAAACTTCCACTTCGGTCCAATGTTCATTTTTAAGATTTTGTTCCCACTCAAAACAGCTTACGGTAACTCCTCCGGCGTTCGCGAGCACATCCGGAACGACTGTTATGCCTTTGGCTTTTAAAATTTCATCGGCTTCCGGAGTCGTCGGACCGTTCGCCATTTCCATAATGGCTTTGGCTTTGACGCGCGGAGCGTTATCCGCCCTGATTTGATTTTCCAAAGCGGCCGGCACGAGAATATCAACATCCAATTCCAAAATTTCTTCATTGGAAATAAAACGGCACGGACCATCTTTGGAAATTTGATTGAGAGTGCAGACCGAACCGAGGCAATAACACCCGAGCATCCCGCCGGCTTTTTTAATTTTTTCCGCTTTATACGGGTCAACTCCGTCTTCATTAAAAACTCCGCCTTGCGAATCGCTCAAAGCCACAATTTTAAATCCCATTTTATGTAAAATTTTCGCGACATAACCTCCGACATTTCCAAATCCCTGCACCGCGACTGTTATTTGCTTTCCTTCCCAGCCCATTTTTTTTACAAGCTCGCGCGCGCAATAAGCCCCGCCTTGTCCGGTCGCCGATTCCCTGCCTTCACTCCCGCCGTCCGCTATCGGCTTGCCGGTGACAACGCCCGGGTCGGAATGGCCTGATAATTTTTCGTATTCGTTTCTCATCCACGCCATTATTTTCGCGTTTGTGTACACATCGGGAGCCGGCACATCTTTGTCCGAACCGATTTCACGCCAAATTTTTTGGATATAACCGCGCGATAACCTTTCCAATTCGCCCTCTGATAAATCTTTCGGGTTCACAATCACGCCGCCCTTGCCTCCGCCCATCGGTATCCCGACTGTCGCGCATTTTATCATCATCCAAAATGACAAAGCCATAACCTCGTCCAAACTCACATTCGGATGGTAACGAATTCCGCCCTTATACGGCCCCAGCGCGTTATTGTATTGCGAACGATAACCTGTAAAAACTTTTATTTCCCCATCGTCCATTTTTACCGGAATATAAACGGTTAAAATCTTATCCGGATTTTTTAAAATTTCATGTATATTTTTATCCAAATTTATGACTTTTGCCGCTTTGTCCAGTTGCGACAAACAATTTACAAAAAGCGCAGACATAAAAAAACAACACTTAAAAATTATAATAAATTTTTAACCGTTAATATATTTTTCAATCATCTCTTCCAATTTTTCTTTCGGCACGCCGCCGACAATTTGGTCAACCGGCTCTCCGTTTTTGAAGATTGTAAAATTCGGAATGCTCATAACATTATACGCCACGGCTGTTTCACCGTTTTCATCCGCGTTGCATTTTCCAATTTTAATGTTTTTTCCTTCGTATTTTTCCGCCAATTCCGCCACTATCGGTCCCATCATTTGGCATGGTCCGCACCACGTCGCCCAAAAATCAACAAAAACCGGAACCGATGAATTTAAAACTTCTTCTTTAAAATTCGCGTCGTTGAATATATACTCCATATTAAAAAATAATTTATATTGATTGTCATTCCTCGGGATGACAATTTTTTGAAAGAATAATTTATATTATTTGTTAATATATTTTTTAATTTCGCAACACGAGTTTTTTGAATTTCTTTTCTTCTTTAAACGCTTCCAAAACATCGCCAATTTCCAACTTTGTTTTGCCGATAAAATTCGCTCCGCACTCGCTTCCTTCCGGCACTTCGCTCATCGCTTGCTGGCCTATTTGCAGTTTGGCTATCTGCCCCTTTCCTATAATTTCTCCGCTTCGTTTCACTCTTGCTTGGCAATCTTTAATCAGTTTCCCGTCTTCCACTCTGCCGCCAACTATCATTGAGCCGCTTTCAGCTCGAAAAATGGCGACAATTTTTAAAATGCCAAACTCTGTAACCACCAATTCTGGAATCAACAATTTTTCCAATTCTTCTTTTACAAAATCCAACAAATCATAAATTATATGAAATTCTTGAAAATTAATTTCTGACTCTTCCATCATTTCTCTCGCATTCGCAGGAGCGATAACATTAAATCCTAAAATCAGCGCCTTACCCGCAACCGCCGTAGAAACATCGTCGGCGGTTATATTGCCCAAACCTTTACCGACAACTTTTATGCCGACCTCGCCGTGTTGAATTTTACCCAAAGAACCAACAATCGCTTCCAATGACCCGAGCACATCGGCTTTGACTACAACATTAAGATAAATTTTTTCACTTTCTTTGTCTTGTTCAATCGCAATAGCCGATTGTTTTTCCGCGCCTGTTTGTTTTATTTTTTTCACTCTAACGTCCACTTGCGTCGCGTTTTCCGCGGAACCCACATCAAGCACATCGCCGACTTGCGGAGCGACTTTAAATCCGAGAATCCGCGCCGGACAACTTGGAGACGCTGTTCGCAAAACCTCGCCTTTATAATTTTTCATTGCTCTTACTTTTCCGTAAATTTCTCCGTTTATAACTAACGGGTCGTTAATGTTTAAAGTTCCGGTTTGAACCAAAATCGTGGCAACCGGCCCTTCGCCTTTATCAACATGCGCTTCAATAATCGTTCCGGCCGCTGGACGGTCGGCATTAGCTTTTATATTTTCCGCGTTCATATCCCCGACCAAAAGCAGTGTGTCCAAAAGTTTGTCTATATTTAATTTTTTCAAAGCGGAAATTTCCACCATTGGCGTATCCCCTCCCCAATCATCACTCAAAACATTGTATTGGGACAAATCGGCTTTTACTTTTTTAACATCCGCGCCTTCCTTGTCCATTTTATTAATCGCCACGACCATTGGTAATTTGGCGGCTTTTATAATGTTAATCGCTTCCACTGTTTGCGGTTTAACGCTGTCATCTGCTGCCACAACCAAAATGGCGATGTCCGCGACTTTCGCTCCTCTGCTTCTCATCACAGTGAAGGCCTCGTGTCCCGGAGTGTCAATAAATGTAAGCGGGGTGATTTCTTTTGTTTTCGGATTAGTCCACATCACCTGATACGCGCCTATATGCTGTGTGATTCCTCCGGCTTCCTGCGCCACGACATTCGCGCTGCGGATGGCATCCAATAATTTCGTTTTGCCGTGGTCCACGTGCCCCATTACGACTACAACCGGCGGACGCGAAGATTTTCCTTCGTCGTCTTCGGACAAAATCTTTTCCAAAGCTTCCGTGTGCGCCGCGAGTTCAATGCTATTTTCTTTTTTGCTTTCGGTTTTAAAACCGAATTCCTGCGCGATAAGCGCGGCAGTATCGTAATCTATATTTTCATTTTGATTCGCCAGCACTCCGTTTTTGATAAGTTCCATTATAACTTTTGTCACAGGAATTTGCATCAAATCGGCCAAAACGCGCACGGTTACGGTTTGTGGAATAACAACCGTCGCCCCACTCTCCCCTCTTACTTTTTTTTCAAGCTCTTTTTGTTTTTCTTTTTCAATGATTTCCCTTTTATCAAGCGTCGCTTTAATGTTTCTCCACGCGCGCCGTATCTGTTCCGCCACCCTGTCGTCAATTTTTACAGCCCTTGCGCCGACATCATAACCGAACTCCGGCAAAATTTGCAGGAGCTTTTGTGGATTTACTTTTAATTGTCTGGCTAATTCCGATACATTCATGTTATTTAAACTTAAAATGATTTGTAAAATCAATTCAATCAAATTAAGTATAAATTAAATAAAACGAAAAGTCAATAATTTGTAATGGGTCAAGACATCTGACACGCTTTTCCAACGGCACAAACAATTGTCTAAATTTGACACAAAAACAAATAGGTGCTACTATTTACATAGTAAATTTTATTATTAACTTGATCTTTGAGGGATTAAGGAAAGCGAAAAACGCGAAATTTGGCTGAAAATGGTGTTTTTCGGAAGCATTGGCACAGCGTAAACGGCTTAAAAATATGGTTAATTTCGTCTCTAATTTTAAAAAAACATATACTTCTTCCGCGCTTGTTATTTTCGGACGATTCGTAAAAATTTTTGAGACAAAGACCCGTTAAAAAGGCCTGTTTTTCGTTATATTATTATTTTGAATTAAAAGCGTTTTACAGCTTTTTATTCCTTAATGCGCCCTCAAAATCTTTTGAGGTTTTTTATTATGGAAACTATATTTATTACAATCGCGGTGGTCGCCGTTGTTGCTGGAATGGGCGTTGGCATCGCTTTGGGTTATGTTTTGCGCAAAAAAATAGCTCAGGCGCAGGCCAACTCTATTGAAGCCAAAGCGGAAAAAATACTCACTGACGCGAAAAACAAACAACAGGAGTATATTATTGAGGCAAAAGAAAAAGCGAATAAAATCGTTGACGACGCAAAACGCGAAGAAAAACAAACACGCCAGGAATTACACGGGTTGCAACAACGTTTGGAACGGCGTGAAAATATGTTTGACCAAAAACTTATTGAGTTACAAGACAGGCAGCAAAAAATGCAAGAAAAAGTTGAACAAATAAACAAGGTGAAACAAGACATAGAACAACTGCGCGAACAGGAATTCGCGAAACTGCAAAATATCGCAGGCTTAAACAAAGAAGAGGCGCGCAATATTTTAATTAAAAAAGTTGAAGAACAAAGCAAAGAAGATTTGGCGATAAGAACAATGAAATTGGAAAAAGAATCGTCAGAGGTTTTTGAAGAAAAAGCGCGTGATATTATCGTGACGGCCATTCAACGTTGCGCGTCTTCGCATGCCGCCGAAACGACTTCCACTTTGGTTAATTTAACCAACGAGGAAATGAAAGGACGCATTATCGGCAAAGAAGGAAGAAACATAAAAACGATTGAAAAACTCACCGGCTGTGAATTGATAATTGATGAAACTCCTGATGTGATAACCGTGTCCGGCTTCTCCCCTATTCGCAGACAAATCGCGAAATTGGCTTTGGAAAAATTAATGGCCGATGGACGCATCCAACCCGCGCGCATTGAAGAATTCGTTGAAAAAGCCAAAGAAGATTTATCGCTTGATATAAAAAAATCCGGCGAAGAAGCGTTATACAAAACAGGCATCACGGGAATTGACCCAAAACTCGTAAGCATTTTCGGAAGATTAAAATATCGCACAAGTTTCGGTCAAAATATTTTAAACCATTCAATTGAAGTTGGTTTTCTTTCAGCTTTAATAGCAACGGAATTAAATTTAGACGCAGGTAAAGCAAAAAGATGCGGTCTTTTTCATGACATCGGAAAATCCGTTGACCACGAAACACAAGGCTCTCATCCTGAAATCGGACACATGATTCTCAAAAAATTCAACATGGACGAAGATGCCGCGCAGTCAGCTCTTACCCACCACGCAGACAAACCGTATAATGTCTATGCGTCCATTGTTAAAGCCGCGGACGCGATTTCCAGCTCGCGCATTGGAGCCCGCAAAGACACCTACGAACAATTTATCGCGCGTTTGGAAGAATTGGAAAAAACAGTCAATTCTTTCCCGGGTATTGATAAAGTATATGCCATTCAAGCAGGACGAGAGGTGCGCGTTTTCGTAAAACCGAACGAAATTGATGATTACGCCGCGTTTCAAATGGCAAAAGATGTGGCTCGCAAAATAGAACAAGAATTGCAATATCCTGGCGAAATCCGCGTCACAATTATTCGCGAAACACGAGTGGTGGAATACGCGAAATAATTATTGTGCTAAAGCCACACAACAGTCGCTCAATCCTGCCAGCAGGATCAAATGATACTGCCAGCAGGGTCGAATGACCCTGTGGATAAGTTGTTTTGCCTTATTGTAGCGGAATAATAATAAGTATGGTAAGATAAGAAAGTAAAAGTCATTATTTTATCTCTATAAAGAGAGGGGGTGAATTTATGAACAAAGCAGAATTATCACAAGCATTAGCGGAAAAATTAAGCGCTTCCAAAAAAGAAGCCGAGGATATGATAAATGGTTTTATTGAAATCGTCACATCTTCTTTAAAGAAGGGCGAGGAAGTGGTTTTGACAGGTTTCGGCGCTTTTAGCGCTAAAATGCGCGCAGCTCGCGTAGGCGTTAACCCGCAAAATCCTTCAGTAAAAATTCAGATCCCGGCCGTGAAAGTACCGAAATTTAAAGCAGGAAAGGCGTTAAAAGACGCGTTGAAATAATCTTCACCAAAAACAAAACATCCCGACCAAATCGGGATGTTTTGTTTTTGTGTAGCCCCAACGGGAATCGAACCCGTATTACCACATTGAAAGCGTGGTGTCCTAGCCATTAGACGATGGGGCCAGAAAAAATTTAAAAGCGTAATTATTATATGTTATTTTTAATCAAAAGTCAAGGGATAACATTGACATTTGCTGAATTTTTTGATAAAATTATTTTAACTTTGTCAGGGTAGCTCAGATGGTTAGAGCACGGGATTCATAACCCCGAGGTCGGGAGTTCGATTCTCCCCCCTGACACTAAAAATCGTTCTTTAAAATCTGCCGATTGGCGGAAGGAGGAAAATGATGGAAGGAGAACTTATACGTGTTGGAGACGAAGTTATCATTACAATTCCGAAGGAGAATCGGGATTGGGGCTGCAACCCATGCCCTGATGGTTCAAAAGCGACCGTCCTCGGCTTCTCAGAAATCCACTATGGACGGCTCACAAATTGTGACATCAAACCCGGGGTGTACACCAACTACTATTGGGTGAAGCTACGTATAGAAGACGGCCGTGAGCTCACGGTACCGGACCGCTTCCTTGAACTCTCTGACAAGTCCGTGTACGAACAACGGCTGGAGGCATTCCAAAAATACCAACGGGAAAATCCCGACAACTGGTATAAAAACGAGGAATTTATTCGGGAACTTCCAGATACTCCATTCTGTGAAGGCGATCTCGTTTGCGTCCGTGACAGTTACTTAATCAGGAGCGCACGACGAAACAACTTCCAAGTTATGGGGATTGACTATGACAGTAGAGAAAAAATAATGTATTGGCTCGCTTCCGACATATCGCATGTGAAGTCCTTAATTGTATATGAAGACGATATAGAACTCGTCGAACACGGCTCTGTGTGGAAGAAGCTCCATAATAAAGAATAAAAAATTTTTAACATATTCGCCGATGATATCATCGGCGAATATTTAATTTAATGTCAAAAATCATTTTCTTGAAAAAAATTCTACAATAAGTTATGATTCATTTAATAAACTCGCCACACGGTATTCGCGAGATTCTAATAAACAAACTTTGCTATGTTAGTTCTCGGTGTTGAAAGCTCTTGCGACGATACTTCCGTGGCCCTTTTGGAATGTTCCAAACAGGGCTGTTTTGTTGTAAACGAACTTACGGCTTCTCAAATTGAAATCCACAAAAAATACGGGGGCGTTGTTCCTGAAATTGCAGGCAGGATGCATGCGGAAAAAATCATTCCTTTGATTGAAGAAGTTTTAAAAGACGGCGCAAAACCGGACGTTATCGCCGTGACTGCCGGACCTGGACTTATGACAGGGCTTATTATTGGTGTGGAAGCGGCAAAAACTTTATCCTATGCTTTAAATGTTCCGCTGATTGCGGTGAACCATATTGAGGGACACATTCATTCTGTTGAAATTTCCAAACAAACTCCAAATTCCAATAGCCAAATTACAAAAACCGACGACAAAATTTTGCCCATTCGGAAAAGTCCAAAAATAATTTATCCAGTGTTGGCGCTTGTTGCGAGCGGAGGACACACGGAATTGATCTTGGCAAAAAAACAAGGCCGATACAAAAAAATCGGCGCCACGCGCGATGATGCCGCCGGCGAATGTTTTGATAAAGTTGCCAAGATATTAGGTCTCCCGTATCCGGGCGGACCGCAAATTTCCAAACTCGCGGTTGAAGGCGACCCGAAAGCGATAAATTTTCCCAGACCGATGTTGAAAGATAAAAATTCTTCATCTAAAAACGGACCATCTTGGGATTTCAGTTTCGCCGGATTAAAAACCGCCGCGCTTTATTGGTTGCGCGACCATAAAAAAATAAATAAAAATGACTTTTGCTCTTCTTTTGAACAGGCGATTATAGATGTATTAGTCGGAAAAACAATGAAAGCCGTTGAAAAATTCAAACCGAAAACCATAATCTTGGCCGGCGGCGTTTCAGCAAATAAAAAACTTCGCGAAACTTTAATTAAAGAGGTAAAAAACCAAACTCTAAAATCCTCGGTCTTGTTGCCAAAATCCGAATACTGCATGGATAACGCGGCAATGATTGCCATGGCCGGTTATTACCACGCCTTGAAAAAAGATTATGTTTTATGGCAAAATATAAAAGCGGATCCGAATTGGGAAATCGCTTAATTTAACTAATTTATAACATATCTTTTTATGACAGATAACTTATTTTTAAAAGAACGTTGGGCTGAAAAATCAAGTATGGAGAAAACAGGAAAAACAACTGAGGAAAACAAAATTGCGCGTGAATTGGCAATTTGGGATAATTTAGAAAAAAAGGTTAAAAAAATAATCAGAAACGCTGAATCGCAAAAAAATAAAGAACAAACAAAAACACTGTTTGAAGATTTAAAAAAATCAATTATATATTACGCGAATCTGGTAAAAAATACCCCGAATAATAAATTGATAGGAGTGGAGTCGCGAGAAGAATATGAAAAAATAATAAAGGATAACGACAAAAGACGTTTAGCGCACAACGCGCTGATTGACAATCTGAATATACTTTCCCGTTTGTGCAAAAAATACGGCTATGATAATAATTGGAGAGAAGAAATGGGAAATGATAGAGAAAGAATTACCGAATGGGCGCTGGCGATATGCGAAACAATAAAAAATAATCCCGTTTAATCCGGGATTATTTTTTTTAATTCTTCTTTAATCTCTTTTCCTTCTCCTATTGTATACGAAGTTTTAATTTTTTTGTCTCCAACTATCAAATACACCGGCTTTAAACCAGGATACTTTTTAAACATGGATTTTATTTCGTCAGCTTTGGATTTTACTATCGCGGCCGGAATTTTAATTTCTATTCTGTCGGTGAAAACTTCAAAAAAATTTTTATCATCGCCGGTTTGCGGCTTTTGACTATTCAGTCCGAGCTGTCTCGCGATTGAAACCGCGTTTTCCTTCGTCAAAACATACGCCTTTTCAACAAAAAATTTATCATCATTTTCTTCTTCCGATGTTTTTCCGAGCACGCACACTGTTTCGCCTTCTTGCCATACGTCTTTAGTTGTTTCGTAAGTGCGAGGGAAAACCAAAAGTTCCAACAATCCGGTCGTGTCTTCCAGTGTAGCGAACATCATCGGCTTGCCGTTTCTGGTTATTTTCTTTTGAATTGAATCAATCACTCCGCCCACAGCAACCCAGCGCCCACGCGGTTGCGCCGGAAGGTCGTTTATTGAAGTCAAACAACCTGCCATCAATTTTTCAAAAATCGTAAAAGGGTGCGCTGTCACGAACAAACCCAACAGCTCTTTTTCCCATTTTAATTTTTCTTCCTCAACGGCTTGCGCCGCCGGTTCCAATCTTATTTTGCTTGACATATCCATTTTCGTGCCGATAAAAAGAGAATTTTGTTTCGTGTTTTTCGCTTCCTGCGTTTGTCTGGTGAATGAAAGTAAATTTTCTATATTGGCAAGCAAAATTCCCCTGTCTTGATTAAAGCTATCCAACGCGCCGCATTTTATCAAACTTTCCAATGATTTTTTGTTTAAATCTTTGTCTTGCACGCGCGCCAAAAAATCTTCCAGATTTTTATATTCTCCTCTTTCTTTTCTTTCGCGATAAATGACATCTGCAATATGTTCGCCTAAATTTTTAACGCCGTTTAACCCGAAACGAATATGCTGTTCGTCATTTTCCCATCCTACCATGGCGAAATTTTTAAAACTTTCATTGATATCCGGCGGTAAAACACGAATACCCATTTTTTCACATTCGCGTATAATTTCCGGCACTTTTTCTATATCCCCGCTTTCAGCGATAAGCACGGCTGTCATAAATTGCACCGGAAAATTCGCTTTCATAAACGCGGTTTGATAAGCCACTACAGCATAACTCGCCGCGTGCGCCTTGTTAAAACCATACGCCGCGAACGGTTCAATCCTTTCCCAAAGCTGATTGATTTTAGTTTCCGACAATTTACCAAACTCTTTGCAACCTTTATAAAATTTGTCCTTTTGCTTCGCCATCACTTCAGGAATTTTTTTGCCCATGGCTTTTCTGAATTTGTCCGCTTCTTCCCAATTATACCCAGCTAAATTTATCGCAGTAAGCAAAACATCATCCTGATATACAATTAAACCAAGCGACTGATCCAAATAATCTTGCATGCGAGAATCTAAATATTCCACGCTTTCAAGATGATTTTTACGACGAATATAGTCCGGAATTGAATCCATCGGGCCGGGCCTGAAAAGCGCAACCATCGCCATAATATCAAGGATTGATTCCGGCTTAAGTTCTTTCAAATACCTCGTCATGCCTGAACCGGATAGTTGAAACACTCCCACGGTTTCTCCGCGCGCCAACATCTCATAAGTTTTTTTATCGTCCCACGGATATAAATTATAAATATCAACTTTTTTACCTGTCGTTTTTTCAACGATTTCTACAGCATGCCCCAAAATTGATAAATTGCGTATACCGAGAAAATCCATTTTTAAAACACCCGATGCTTCAACCGCGTGCATCTCATATTGAGTGATAATTTTATCTCCTCCAACTTCATATTGCACTGGTGTAAAGTCAGTGAGGGGGGTCGGTGAAATAACCACACCGGCCGCGTGAATGGAAGTGTGTCGTCCACAACCCTCAATTTTTTGCGCCAAATCCAAAAGTCTCTTCACTTGAGAATTTTTTTCATAAAGCGATTTTAACTCCGGTTCCAATTCCAACGCTCTGGCGAGTGTCATTTGAAAACCTTGCGCTCCGAAAGGAATAAGCTTGGCGACATGGTCGCAAAAAGAATAAGTATAACCAAGCGCCCGCCCGACATCTCGCACAGCTCCGCGAGCCATCATCGTGCCGAAAGTTATAATCTGCGCAACTTTATCCGCTCCGTATTTCCGCGTTACATAAGCAATCATATCGTCTCTGCGGTCATCGGCAAAATCCGCGTCAATATCCGGCGGACTTGGACGAAAAGGATTTAAAAACCTTTCAAAAGGAAGTTTGAAAAACAAAGGATTGACAGTGGTAATGCCCATTGCGTAAGCAACGAGTGAACCGGCCGCCGAACCCCTGGTAGTTTCCACGATGCCGTTCTCGCGCGCGTAATTCACATAATCCGCGACAACGATAAAATACGGAGAATATCCTTTTTTTGCGATAATTTCCAATTCATAATCTAATCTCTTTTTTTCTTCTTCCCCCACTTTTATCAAATCAGGCAAACGTTTATATGCCTGCTCTTTCAGATATTCATCAGCGGTAACGCCTGGCGGTATTTCAATCGGGGGAAAATTCCATTTATTAAGCTCTAGTTTTAAATCAACTCGTTCGGCGATTTTCACCGTATTTTCCATAACTTCCGGAATGTGTTTGAACCTTTTGGCTATTTCTTCTCCTGTGGCGAGCGAGCAGTCAATTCCTGCCATCGTTTGTCTGTCCTGTTCTTCAATCGTGCGTCCGTCGCGAATGCAAGTTAAAATATCCTGGGCTTCAGAGTCTTCGGAATTCAAATAATGCGCGTCGCGCGTCACGACCAAAGGCGCTCCGGTGTCTTTGGACAATTGAACTAATTTTGTATTCAATTCCATTTGCCCTTCCAAAGCCGGCAAATCCATCAGCTCCAAATAAAAATTTTCCTTTCCAAAAATGTCCTGGTATTCTTTAACAGCCGATTCGGCTTTTTTAATATCGTTTTCTTTATTCAAAATCCAAGGAATTTCTCCCCGCAGACACGCGGATAAAGCGATTATACCTTCATGATATTGCCGCAATAATTCTTTATCCAAACGAGGCTTATAATAAAATCCTTCCAAATGCGCCAAAGAGGATAATTTCATCAAATTTTTATAACCTGTATAATCCAACGCCAATAAAACCAGATGAAAATACTTCTGGTCATGCGCGTTTTTTTCAAACCTGTTGTTCGGCGCCAAATACGCTTCCATTCCGATTATCGGTTTAATTCCTTCTTTCAGGCACTCCTGGTAAAATTCAATCGCCCCATACATATTGCCGTGGTCGGTCAAAGCGAGCGCGCTAAAACCTCTCGCTTTGGCGGCTTTCACAAGTTCCGGAATTTTTGGCAGGCCGTCAAGCAAAGAATAATGGCTGTGAACATGAAGATGAACAAATTTTGACATATTGTCGTTATGACTCATTAAAAGGCAATGTATTTTAACCTAAAATAACAAAAAAAAGCAAACAAAAATCCCGACTGTATGTCGGGATTTTTGTTTCAATTTTCTATTTCGCGGAATCGGTTATTTTCTTTATTTTCTTTGCCGCGGATTCCACCGCTTTATTCACTGCTTCCTTGGCGGTTTTGTTCGCGCTTTCCGCGCCTCTGTCCAGCCACTCCTCGGCTTTACGCGAAACCACTTTCTTTACCAGTCCGGTCGCGCCCTCAGCCGCGAATGTCATTAAATTTGATATTTGTTCAACTCTGTTTTTCACATGATTGATTGATTCAGTGAGAGATTGCAAACGCACCCTGAATTCTTCAGCGATTTTGCTGGCATTTTTCAAAATTCTAATCGCATAAAAAAACATCCAACATAAAAATACGGTCACCCATAAAATACAAAAAGAAATAACTATATATAAAATGTCTTTTGAAGTGAATAGCATATTTTTCCTCCTACTTTCAATCTTGGCTGAATGCCGAAATTGAAATTAATTATTAAGCGAGCTTATTTATTTTTGTCATTGGTCATTGGTCATTGCTGTCATCCCGAGCGGTAGAGAGGGATCTCTGTCCAGTTGTAAATTGTTGGACAGGGATTCCTCGTCGGCGCGAGCCTCGCTCGGAATGACAAGGATTTGATTGTCATCCCGAGCGAGTAGAGAGGGATCTCTGTCCAGTGGCTGTTAATTGGTCTATTTTCTATGGACTACGGTCATTGGTCATTGGTCATTGGTCATTGGAATTTATACGGGAGTATTATATCACTTTTAACAAAAATACTGAAATTTTTTAACGCCTGACTTCCGCCCCAAATGTTTCTTCCAAAATTCGCAATGCTTTATTACGCGCCTCGTCAACTTCTCCGGCTGTTAATGTTTTGGAAATATCTCCGAAAACAAATCTGTATGCCATACTTTTGTATCCTTGCCCTATCTTTTCCCCTTCATAAACATCAAACAATTTTATTTCTTTTAACAAATGAACATTGCCTGAAATCGCGGAAAAAATTTCAGCGTGCGATATTTCTTTTTTTACGATAAACGCTATGTCTCTTACCGCTTCCGGATATTCTGAAATCGTTGAATAGGTTTTTGCCTTAATGCCTTTTTCCGACAATTTATTAAGATTCAATTCCAAAACACCGACTCTCGCTTCCAAACCGAATTTTTCTCCGGTCAAAGGATTTATTTCATAAACGCATCCGATTTCTTCTCCGTCTTTTTTAACAACGGCCGCGCGTTCCGGATGTTGCCACTTCTTCGGAGATGGCTCCGCGGAAATTTCAAAATCGCAACCAAGACAATCATCAATGGTTTCCAACGCTTTTCTCGCTTGCGTAAACGGCAATTTGTCTTTTTTGGAAGCGTAGACCAAAGTTAACCATACGTCCTGCCTTGGCAAAAGCTCATCGTCTTTTGCCGAAGTCCTGGCTCCCGGTTCTTCCATAAGATAAGTTTTGCCGGTTTCAAACAATTTTATCTCGTCGCAATATTCAATGTTTTTTTTCAAATTCCCCAACAAATTTATTACCAAATTTCTGCGCGCGAATGGACGGTCTTTGGAAAGCGGGCTGTCTAATTCTATATATTTTTCCACTTCATCTCCAATTTCTTCAATATCGCGCAAGCTCACAAACGAATAATTATACGCTTCAGTAAAGTTAAGCCGACCGACCAATATATTTTTAATTTCTCGTTCCAATTTTCCGATTCCGCTAATTTCCGGCGGAATGATTGAAAAAAATGGAGACTGCGAAGGCGCTCTGTGATAACCGTAAATTCTCAAAACCTCTTCCACCAAATCTTCCGCTACCGAAATGTCTTTGGTCGCTCTCCAAGTTGGAATTTTAACTGAAAGAATATCTTTATTCGCTTTCACTTCAAACCCCAGCCTCTGTAAAATATCAATTATAATTTTTGCCGGAATTTCAACTCCGATTTTTTTGCCGAAAACATCCAAAGGAATTTTAATCGGCCCGACTGGTAATATAAAATCCGACACATCCTCAACCGCGCTCGCCACTTTCGCGCCTTGGCACAAATCAAGCGCAAGTTCAACAGCGCGTCGTAAAGCCGTTTCGCATAAATTCGGGTCCAAACTTTTTTCAAATCTCATTGAAGCGTCAGTGCGCAAACCGAGTTTAACGGAAGTTTTGCGAATCACGGACGCGTCAAAATTCGCTGATTCAAAAACAACTGTTTCCGTTGTTTCGTTCACTTCGCTGTTTTCGCCTCCCATCACACCGGCCAAAGCCAATGGTTTATTTTCGTCCGCGATTACAAGCATACTTGAATAAATTTTGTGTTCATTGCCATCCAGTGTTTTTAAAACTTCTCCGTCTTTCGCTCGTCTCACTATTATTTTCAGTCGTCCGTCGTCCATCAACCGTCTCGCGTCAAACGCGTGCATCGGTTGTCCCAAATCCAACATCACATAATTTGTAATATCCACTATATTGTTAATCGGACGCATACCGACGGAAATTAAACTTTTTTTCAGCCAATCAGGCGACTCCGCGATTTTTACTCCGGAAATAGCCGCTGCCATATAACGCGGACATAATTTTTGGTCTTCAACTTTAATTTCCAATTTTATATCCTTGCCTTTTATAATTTTCGGCGCGGCGTAAGGAACTAATTTTTTTTCAAACAAAACAGCGACTTCGCGCGCGATTCCGTAATGCCCCCATAAATCAGGTCTGTGCGAAAGCGACTTGTTGTCAATTTCCAAAATCGCGTCATCCAAATTCAAAACTTTCGCCAACGGCAATCCAATGAAAGAATTTTTATCTTTCCGTAAAAAACTCAAATCCAAAATTTCTTTTTCTTCCTTCGGAGGGAACATTTCTCCCAATCCGATTTCAATGGAAGAGCAAATCATACCGCGCGATTCAATGCCGCGAATCTTCGTCAGTTGCAGTTCAATCAAGTCCCCTTCCCCGTGCCAACGCGCATTCGCGCCGATTTTTGCCAAAGCCACCAACATACCTTCGGACAAATTAGACCCGCCGCACACAACAGTTATTTTTTCATTGCCGACATCAACTTCGCAAACTTTCAACTTATCCGCGTTCGGATGTTTTTCAACTTTAATTATTTTTCCAACCGCGATATTTTCCAAATCCTTCGCTTTATTTTCTATTTTTTCAACCTCAACCGTGCTCATTTTCAATTTTTCGGCTATTTCTTCCGGCGTTATGGAATCCGGCAAGTCCGCGTATTTTTTTAACCAAGATAAAGATATCAACATATATTAAAATTGTTTCAAAAATCTTATGTCTCCGCTTTCCAACAGACGAATGTCGTCTATGCCGTATTTAAGCATTGCCAAACGAGTGAGTCCGAAACCGAAAGCGAATCCCTGATATTTTTTTGAGTCAACATTGCCCTCGCGCAACACATTCGGATGAATCATGCCGGCGCCCAAAATTTCCAGCCATCCTGTTTCTTTGCACAATCTGCACCCTTTGCCTTTGCACAAAAAGCAAGTTACTTCGCCATTCACGCCCGGTTCAACAAAAGGATAAAACTTCGGCCTCAATCGAACTTCAGTGTCTTTTTCATATAAATGTTTGGCGACTATTTCCAAAACGCCTTTCATATGTCCGAAGTTTATATTTTCATCAATCACAACACCTTCCAGCTGATAAAATGTGTGCTCGTGCCGCACGTCTGTCGCCTCATTGCGAAAACATTTCCCCGGCGATATCATACGCAAAGGCGCGCCGTATTTTTGCATCGCGCGAACTTGAACCGAGGATGTCTGCGTGCGCATAAGCCAATTCGGATGATTTTTAATGTAAAAAGAATCCTGCGAATCGCGAGCCGGATGGTCAACCGGTATGTTGACGGCCGTAAAATTATAATATTCGCTTTCAAGCTCCGGACCGTCCAAAATCAAAAAACCCATTGAAGAAAATAAATCTTCCAGGTCGCGCTGAACAATCGTATTCGGATGAAAATGCCCTCTCTCAAACGGAGGCAGGGATGGAGCCGTAATGTCAATTTTTTCTTTTGCCAAAGATTTTTGCCAATCAGATTCCGACAATTCGCGTTTTTTTTGTTCCAACGCGGACTCTATTTCCTTTTTCACTTCATTAGCGATTTGTCCGACGGCTTTTTTAGCTTCCGCGTTCATATCTTTAAGTTCTTTCATCAAATCGGTAAGCTCTCCGCTTTTGCGTCCCAAAATTTTATTTTCCAAACTTTCCAAATCAACCGAATCTTTAACAGCCTTCAGCGCCATTATCGCCTCTTCTTTAAGTTTTTTAAATTTTGATTCCATATTTTTATGGTATGTAACGAATTACGAAAATAAAATATATGACGAACTACGAAAGGTACGAAAATACGAAATGAGAGTGAGAATATGTAACGAACTGCGGAAGGTATAAAAAATTATTTTTTAAAATATCCTTCCTAAAAATCCAATGATTGTTGATTTGAACACGCTTACGTCTCTCACTGTGATAAAAATCGCGAACGCCATTATTAAAGCGAACCCGACAGTATGCACCCATTGCTCAACTCTCGCGGAAACCGGACGTCTGGTTATTTTATTTATAAACAGAAAAAACAATCGTCCGCCGTCCAAAGATGGAAAAGGAAGAATATTAAAAATCGCGAGATTTAAAGAAAGAAGCGCGGCGAACTGCATTAAATAAGCGAAGCCGAGTCGCGCGAACCTGCCTGTCATTACAGCTATGCCGACAGGTCCGGAAACCGCGCCTCCAACACCGGCGCCTGTTATCAATCCTTTAATGAGAAAATAAAAAGCTAAAAATATTTCTTTCAAATAAATAAACGCTTCAATAAACCCGTGGTAAAAAGCTTCATACCAAGGGTAACTCACAATGCCGGTTTCGGCAATTGACACGCCCAAACCGCCCTTTCCGCTGTCTTGATAAACCATAGGATGAATTTTTTTCTCAAATGTTTCATTACCGCGTTTTACGCTCACGACTAATTCATTATCTTTGTTTTCATTAACATAATTTTGTATTTCTTTAAGTCGCGGATTTTCCAAAGCGTCAATTTTTATTATCGCGTCACCGGCCATAAGTTCGGAATTTTCAGCCGGAGAATCGGCTATGACTTGCATTATCTCAACACGCCAGTCGCGCACTTTGCTCACATCATTCAAATTTTCAGTCGTCTGCGGCAAACCGAACATAAACCCTATTGAGAGTAAAATTATCGCGACAAAAATATTCATTATCACTCCGGCAGACATAAATATGGCGCGACGCCACGGAGCTTTGTTTGCCAAACTGTCCGCTTCTTCCGAATTATCCCCTGTTTCTCCTTTTATTTTTACAAAGCCGCCAAGAGGAATAAAATTCAACGAATAAACCGTGCCACCGCCCTCAATCGGCTCTATTTCTTTATTGCCAAAAATAAAACGATATTTTTTAATCGGCGCGACAATATCAATTTCTTTTTTTACATCGGTAATCGTTTCTTGAATTATTTCTTGCCCATTCATCAATTTAATGTCTGATGTCTGAATACCGATGGTTTCTTTTTCCGCGATTTTTTCCAATTTATTTCCGCGCAAAATTTGCACGCCGAAAATTCTCGGAGGAAATCCGAAACCAAATTCATCCACTCTCACTCCATTTTTGCGCGCGGCGATAAAATGCCCGTATTCATGCGAGATAACAAGCAAAGCGAGAATTGCGATAAAAGTAATGATTGTAAACATAATTCAATAAAAATTATAATTCGCGCGATAACCTTGTCTTTTCTACATTATTTGTTCTATAATAACACAACAAACCCGATATAATCTCCAAAGATATTTATCGGACAAACTTTAATTCTTAAATCATATCAATTATATGATAATAGTTTATATCATTTTAGGCGCAGTGGCAATAGGAGCTTTGTGGATTATCGCCACATACAACGGTTTAATACGATCAAAAAACAGGGTGGATGAATCTTATAGCGACATTGATGTCCAACTCAAACGCAGGTATGATTTAATACCGAATTTGGTGGAAACCGTGAGAGGATATATGACACACGAAAGAGAAACATTGGTAAAGCTCACCGAAGCGCGAACCGCGGCTATGTCAACGCGCGAAAACAAAACCGCTTCTTTGGCTGAAAAAGAAAACGCGGAAAACGCGTTGAGCCAAACATTGAAAAGCTTGTTCGCGGTTACGGAAAATTATCCGGCGTTGCGGGCAAGCGAAAATTTTTTACAGCTGCAAAATGAGCTGTCAGACACGGAAAACAAGATTCAAGCCGCGCGCCGATTTTACAACGGCAATGTCCGCGATTTCAATATAAAAATTCAAATCTTTCCGACAAACATTATCGCCAACATGCTAAAATTCAACAAATACGATTTTTTTCAAGCCAATGATGGTGAACGACAAAATATACAGGTAAAATTATAATTACGTACGAACTACGAAAGGTACGAAAATACGAAAAAAATTAATTACAAATATGGAACGGCGCCAATTAAAACGTACTGACCTTTTATATCCTGATTTATCTTATAAAATTAATGGTATTTTATTTGATGTTTTTAAAGAACTTGGCGGCGGACATCTAGAAAGATACTACCAAAAAGCTACTGCCTTGGGATTTCGGAACAACGGATTAAAATTTATTGAACAATACCACGTTCCTTTAGTATACTCCGGGGAAAAAATTGGAAAATACTTCATCGATTTTCTTGTTGAGGATAAAATCGTTTTGGAATTAAAACGAGGAGTATTTATTCCGGCTAACATTCTGCATCAAGTTAAAAAATATCTGATTTCAACTAATTTAAAACTGGCTCTTATCGCTTGTTTTACAAATAAAGGCGTGGTGGTAAAAAGAATACTTAATATATATTAACTGTATAATAAATTTCGTACTTTCGCATTTCATCACATATTCTCATTTCGTACTTTCGTACCTTTCGTAGTTCGTACATAAATTATGTATTCTCAAATTGATTCCAATAAACGCAATTCCGTTTTGCTGATGATGGCGGCGATCGCGACGCTCATCGCTCTTGGTTATGTTTTTGATTTGGCATCAGGACGACAGAATTACGGAGGCGTGGCAATCGCCGTATTTTTTTCTTTTATAATGACTGCTGTGTCATATTTTCAAGGCGATAAAATCGCGCTTTGGTCAACTGGCGCTAAACCTGTTTTACACGATGAAAATCAATATCTTTACCACTTGGTGGAAAATCTTTGCATAACTTCCGGTTCTCCGATGCCGAAAATTTATGTTATTAACGACCCGGCAATCAACGCTTTCGCCACCGGCAGAAAACCGGAGCTCGCTTCGGTGGCTGTAACGCGCGGGGCAATGGAAAAATTAAACAAGGAAGAATTGGAGGGCGTGCTCGCGCATGAACTTTCGCATATCAAAAATTACGACATTCGTTTTATGACGCTCGTGGCCGTGACAGTCGGAGCCATTTCAATTCTTTCAAATATATTTTTACGTTCAAGGTGGTTTTCCGGAGGACGCGACAGCGACCGCGACAACGGAGGCGGACAATTGGCGACGATTTTTATGATTATAGGAATTATTTTCGCCATACTTTCCCCTATCATCGCGGAACTTATCAAACTCGCCGTTTCTCGCCGACGCGAATATCTCGCGGACGCGTCCAGCGCGCTGTTGACCCGATATCCGGAAGGGCTCGCTCGAGCGTTGGAAAAAATCGCGTCTGAAAATCTACCTTTGCGTTCCGCTTCTTCGGCAACGGCGCACTTATTCATCGCCAACCCGTTCAACGGAAAAAAACTATCAGCAATGTTTTCCACTCATCCGCCAGTTGAAGACAGAATAAAAAAATTAAGGGAAATGGTGTAAAAATTCAAAATTTGTCTGTCGTCTATCGTCCATTGACCGGCTCAATCAAATTTGAGATTTCTTTAACTTTTTCATCCATTATTTCTTTTTTTCTCGCTTCCAAATTCAAACGCAAAAGCGATTCTGTGTTGGACGCGCGGACATTAAACCAAAAATCCGGATAAGTGAAAGTCAAACCGTCCAAATCGCTTATTTCCGCGTCTGCGTATTTTTCTTTGAGCGCGGATAAAACATTTTCTTTGTTTTCCACGCGAAAATTTATTTCGCCGGAATGAAAATATCTTTTCAGCGGTTTTATGTAATCTGACAAACTTTGGTTTGTTTCCGACAATTCCTGCAATAATTTCAAAATTACGACCATCGGCGCCTCATAAACTCCGTGCGGAAATTTTACGAAAAAATGTCCGGACGATTCTCCGCCGAAAACCGCGCCGGTTTCCAACATTTGTTTTTTGATAAGAGAATGCCCAACTCGCGTAACCGACGGCGATCCCCCATTTTCCAAAATCATATCTTCGGTGATTTTTCCCGGACGAATATCATAACAAATCACGGCGCCTGGATTTTCGCGTAAAAACAATTTTGCCATAATTCCCCTGAGCATCGCAGGTTCCAATACCTCGCCTTTATCGTCAATAAAAAAAATCCTGTCGCCATCGCCATCCGTTGAAATTCCCAAATCGGCTTTTTCGCTTAAAACTTTTTCTTTCAAATCTTTCACATTTTTTTCTTGAAACGGGTCCGGCTGATGCGCTGGAAACGAACCGTCCAAATCAAAATTCATTTTTACAAAATCCACTTGCGGCAAATCCGCGAATAATTTTTCCAAATACAAAGCGCCCATTGAATTGGCAGCGTCCGCAATAATTTTAAATTGTTTGATTTTGGCGATGTCCGCGTATTTTTCGCAAAAATTTTTTTCTTCTTCCAACGCCGTGTCAATGCTGATTATCATTTCTTTTTTTTCACTCGCCGGCGAAAAATTATCAGCCGAAACCGTCTCTCGTAATTCCTCCATCCCGGTTCCCTGTCCGAACGGAATCGCTCGGTCGCGAATTATTTTTATTCCATTGTATTCTTTCGGGTTATGCGATGCTGAAATTAAAAGCCCTCCGTCATAACCGTAATATGAAACCGCGAAATAAAAAGTTGGGGTTGAAGCCAAACCGATATCAATAATCTCCGCGCCTGCGTCTATCAAACCGCGTTTTACGGCCTCAAACAAAGACGGGGAAGAAATCCGCATATCGCGTCCGATAACCAATTTGATTCCAATTTTTCCTGTTTCTTTTTTACGCGTTTCAGCGAACGCGCGAGCGATTTTGTACGCCAAATCCTCATTTAATTCCTCGGGATAAACCCCGCGCACATCGTATGCCTTGAAAATTGACATAAAATATTAAATTACAAATTACAAATCAAGCCAAAAATCCAAATGTCAAATTGTCATTGCGCTTCGCTCGTAATGACAATATTGTCCATTATCCGTTAATGTCACAAGACAGGGATCCCTCTCCGCCCTTGGCGGATCGGGATGACAGCATCGTCCGTAATCCATAGCCCATAGTCCGCCATCGTCCGCTTTGACTCTTTGCTGTAAATATCATATAATATAACCGTAAATTAAAGCAAATTTTTATTTCGCCTTAACCTGCCAGTTTATCGTAAACGGATAAACAAAAAGGCCCAAATTTTTAATTTTATGGACATTCTTGACCGTTTTTCAACTCATTTGCGGGAGACGCTTACGCGGGGAATCGGGACGGCAACCGAATTGTATAATTCGGAAGTGGAGCCAATCCACCTTTTTTTTGCTTTACTCGCGCAAAAAGGTTCAATCGCGTCAGAAATAATGAATCGCCTGAAAATAGACAAAAAAAAAGTTGAACAAATAATTGTAAATTTGCCGAAAAATTTTCAAGAAAAAATAATTCCAACCGGCAAACACAACCAAACCGCGGAGAATGTATTGCCCGCCATGTCGGTCGCGAGCCGTTTCGCTTTGGAAAAAGCCATGTCAATCGCGCATAAAAATCAACATAATTATATAGGAACCGAACACCTCTTGGCCGCGCTTGTTCAATCGGACGACATTTTAATAAAACAAGCTCTCAAGGAAAGCGGAGTTAAAGCTGATAATTTGGAAAAACAATTGGAAACGGTTTTAAACAACGCAACTCAATTTCCAAAAATAGCCGAGATGACCGAAGCGCTGGAAAAAATTCAAGGACAGTTAATCGGCGACTCTTTACTTTCCGGATTGTCGGAAAATGAAGAAAAACAACCGCGCAAAACGTCTCACAAAAAAAAGCAGGAATCGGCTTTGGATTATTTTGCCACCAATCTCACAAATTCGGAAAACCAAAAAAATATTGACCCTGTCATAGGACGCGAGATGGAAATTGAACGGCTCGTGCAAATACTTTGCAGACGGACAAAAAATAATCCTGTGCTTCTGGGAGAACCCGGCGTCGGTAAGACAGCCATAGTGGAGGGTTTGGCGAAAAAAATTTTTGAAAACAAAGAACCGGCTCTCGCCGGCAAAAAAATTTACGCTTTGGATATGGGACTTCTCATTGCCGGCACCATTTACCGCGGCGAATTTGAAGCGCGTCTGAAACAAGTGATTGATGAAATTTCAGAAGATAAAAGCATTATTCTTTTTATAGACGAAATTCATAACATCGTCGGAGCAGGCTCAAATCAAGGCACGATGGACGCGGCGAACATCTTAAAACCCGCTCTCGCGCGCGGCATTATTCATTGTATCGGCGCCACGACTCCGACAGAATTCAAAAAACACATTGAAAACGACCCCGCGCTTGAAAGACGTTTTCAGCCGATATTTACGCGCGAATCTGGAATTGAAGAATCAATAAAAATTTTGAACGGAATCAAAGAAAACTATGAAAAATTCCACAATGTAAAAATTACAAACGAGGCCGTGGAAGCCGCGGTTAAACTTTCCGAACGTTATATACCAAATAAATTTTTACCGGATAAAGCAATTGACATTTTGGACGAAACCGCCTCAGCTTTGCGTTTGCGAAAAAAACCGACCCTGAATGAAAATAAGCTTTTACGGCTTAAACAAAAACTTGAACAAGTTTTGGTTTCCAAAGAAAAATCCGCCGCGTCTGATAATTTTTCAGAAGCCGCAAAATGGAAAGATGAAGAAAAAAAACTCGCGGAAGAAATCAAAATAACGGAAAGCATAATTTCTAAAAACAAAAAAATCATCGGCGAAATAGGCGCGCTGGAAATTGCGGAACAAGTTGCTAAAATCTGCGGGACAAAACCCCAAGAACTTCTGATGGGAGAAAAAGAACGGATGAATGGTTTGAAAAACGATTTAAAAAAATATATTTTGGGACAAGATGAGATTTTGGAAGAAGTAAGCCAAGTCATAATTCGCTCTCAATTAGGCATCGCGGACGCGAACAAACCGACTGCTTCGTTCTTTTTTGTCGGAGAAAGCGGCTCGGGCAAAACCGAACTGGCAAAATCAATCACCAAGGTGCTCTATCCCGCGCACGACGCTCTCATACGTCTTGACATGAGCGAATTCAATGAAAGTTTCGGCGTGTCAAAACTTTTAGGTTCGCCTGCCGGATATATCGGCTACAAAGAAAGCAACCAATTCACGGACAGGGTGAAAATGAATCCTCACAGCGTTATACTTTTTGACGAAATAGACAAAGCGCATCGCGATGTCGTCAAACTTTTATTGCAAATACTGGAAAGCGGCGAGATTACGGATTCAACAGGCAAAAAAATTTCTCTGCGTCAATCAATCATAATTCTTACGGCCACGACAGGTGTTGAAGAAACAAAAAACGGAGGCATCGGTTTCGGAAACTCCGCGCAAAAAAAAGAAGACCGCGTGAAAATCGCTGTGGAAAAATTAAAAGAACATTTTTCCGCCGAACTTATCAATCGTATTGATAAAATTTGTTTATTTAACCATATATCTCCGGAAATTCTTTCGGAAATAGCCGATTTGGAAATAAAACAAATCAACGAACGGCTGAAAAAATATAAAACAGCCGTGCAAACCGACAAACAAATTTTGGATTGGCTCGCTCGGCAATTGCCCGCGTCGGAAACAAACGCGCGCTCCATTCGTCGGCTCGCGCGCGAAGAAATAGAAAAAATAATGTCTGAAATAATATTGAAAGGAAAAATAAAATCCAATTTCAAATTAACCGTTGAAAAAGAAAAATTAATGGCGAGGTAAGTTAGCAAGAACCGCTTTTAATTTCCAATTTATATTTTAACAATTAACAACACAAGGTTTTTAATTTTATAATTTTTAAATAAATCTTGATGCTTAAATTTTTAAACATTAAAAATTATAAAATTAAAAATTGATACTTGTGTTTTATATATGTCTCCGTCTGAAAAACAAAATTTTGATTTCAATCCACCGCAGCTGCCGGAAAGCGAACAACGTTCCGCGGCTGACGAATTGGCGAGCGCGAGATCCGCGAAACCGGCCGGGGTTGACCCTTCCGGACTTTTAAATCAACGCCCGCGAGAAGAATTCGCGTCTCTTGTTCCGTCTGAAGAAATCGGAGCGGCGGAAGAAATGGAAAACGAAAAAGCGCAAGCGAGAATGGAAAAAGAAAGCGAAGAAAGCGCTCCGAATGAAGTTAATGACTATTTGGAAGAAATGGGAGATATGGCGAATTTTGGAGGGCAAGGACAAGAACGCGGGTGGACAAATCAGATAAACAACGCTCTGAAAGAAATAGGCGGCATGAAGTCAGACCAAAATAAACTGGAAAAAATGAACAGATTGGTTGCTAAATTGAAAAAACTTGAAAAAGCGGCGCGGGCCGTTGATGCCATCTCCACCATCAAAAATTACCTAGCCATAATGGTTGAAACATGGTGGTGGACGATAATTGGAGCTATAATAGACATAGTAATTGTAATCCCGACGATTTTTCTCGCTTACTGGCTCGGTTTTGTCAAAGGCAAATTCGCGAAACAAATGGAGGCGCTGAGAAAAACCGCGGAAAAAGCGAAAGACAAAATATCCGCGATTATAAAAATAAAAAATTTGCAAAAAATCAGCCTTGCGGAAGCAGCGACTTTATATGGAAAAAATAAATTATAAATTTTAATCTATGTTTTTCAATTTCAAAAAAATAATTTTAATCGTCATCGTCGTCATAATCGCCGGTCTTATCGGTTTCGCTCTTTATTATATGTTTACCAAAACGGCCCCAATTCAAAAAACAACAGAGACAGGGGAAGTCACGCCGTCAGGACAACTCCCGTCGTCCGGAGAAATGCCGGCCGGCGCGACAGGGGCTGAAACCGAAGGAGAAATACCGTCAGGACAACTGCCGTCGGGAATATCCGTTCCGGGCGCGGGAAGCGCGTCTTATTATCAGCCGAAAGCCGTAACAAAAATCAGCGACGATTACGCGGTCCATTCTTCTTTAAATTCAAAAAATGGAAATTATCGCTACTACAATTCAGGCAACGGAAAATTTTACCGCGTTCAAGCCGACGGAACGATAAAAGAATTAACCGACCAAGTTTTTTACAATGTCAAAAATGTAACTTGGGCGAAAAACAACGATAAGGCGGTTTTGGAGTATCCGGACGGCTCAAAAATAATTTATAATTTTGAAATCAAAAAACAAGTCACTTTGCCAAAACATTGGGAAGAATTTTCCTTTTCCTCGGATGGAACGCAGGTCGCCGCCAAAAGCATCGGATTGTCGCCGGAAAATCGATGGCTCGTGACGATAAACGACGACGGAACCGGAACGAAACTTGTGGAGCCGATGGGAAATAACGCCGACCGCGTGCAAATCGCATGGTCTCCGAGCAACCAAACAGTCGCTTTTTCGCAAACCGGCGAACCGCTTGGAGCCGAACGACGCGAAGTGCTTTTTGTCGGATTAAACAATGAAAATTTCAAATCAACGATTGTTGAAGGCATGGGGTTTACTCCGCAATGGTCAAATACGGGAAAAAAGTTGCTATACAGCGTTTACAGCTCACGCACCGATTACAAACCGGAAATTTGGGTTGTTAATTCTTATGGAGATGAAATCGGCTCGGACAGACAAGAGCTAAAAATAAATACATGGGCTGATAAATGCGCTTTCGGAGACGACAACACTCTTTTTTGCGCTATACCGCAAAACCTTCCCCGCGGAGCTGGAATGTCGCGTGAAATAGCGAACAGCTCGTATGATACGCTTTATAAAATTGACTTAAAAACAGGCCTCAAAACCAATATACCATTGGAGGAAAACTATAACATTCAAAACATTTCTTACGACCAATCCAACAATAAACTTTTTTTTAACGACTTAAATAAAAACGGAATTTTTGAAGCGCAATTATAATATGAAAAAATTATATTTGATTCTTTTTATTACAGCGGCTTTGGCAGGAGTTTTCTTTTTTACGCAATACAAAAAAATGCGCGGCATCACAATCACGCATAAAACCACCGATATCATTAGCCAACAAATTTATAACATTCCAATTTCCAACAGCGAAGAACCATACGGAAACCCGGGCGCGCCTATGACGATTGTTGAATTTATTGATTTGAACAATCGCGACAGTCGCGATATTCATCTCGCTCTGGTTGCTTTTATAAATAAAAACACTCAATCGGCAAGATTATTTTGGAAAGACGCTCCATATAAAGGGATTATTTTTCAAAATGATATAATTGCTCATAAAGCGGTCTTTTGCGCCGCTAAACAAAAAAAAGGATGGGAGTTCGCGAATAAAATAGCGACTGAGAAAAAAATAAATGAAGCGATTTTACAAAAAGTAGGACAGAGTGTTGATTTCAACATTGGCAACTGGTGGCTATGCGCCAATTCGCAAGAAGCGAAAGATTATATTGACGCGTCAGCTGCTTTAAGCAAAGCTCTCGGCGTAAATTCCGCTCCGGCGATTTTTGTAAACAATCGCCGTTTGAATTTGGACACCGAAATCCCATTGGAAGAAATTTTAAATAAATTCATTGTCAAATAATTATGCGTGAAATTAAAAAACTCGGAATATCCTGCGTATTAAGCTTGTTTTTGCTGTTATTTTTTTGCGCGCCGGTTTACGCCGGATCGTGTAAATGCCTGCAAACAAGCGATACTGGTTCGGAAGAAATGTGTTATGAAGAAAAAAACAGCGCCAGCGATTGTCCTTCTGGAACTTTGGGAAATCTCACTATCGCTTCATGCAATTTTTTTTCAGGAGCCAATTGTCAAACCGCGTCCACTGAAACAACTCCAGCCGTTACGGATGTCACGGAAGATTTACAAATTAACAAGCCCATATTGGAAATAAACATTCCGCAACTTCAATTGAGCGACGTTGGCGCCGAGCTGGATGAAGAGGGCTACATGCATTTGCCGTGGATAGGAGAATATCTGTCCGCGATTTATAAATTCGGACTTATAGCCATAAGCATTGTCGCGGTGGTTTTGATTATTTTAACAGGAGCAAAAATAATCGTTTCTGACGAAAAAGAAAAAAATGAAGGACTAAAACGCGTCGGACAAATTGTTATCGGCCTTTTCATCGCCTGGGGTTCCTACGCCATTCTTTACAACATCAATCCCGATTTGGTGACTTTTAAACCGTTAAAAGTAAGGTATATACCGCGCACAAGTTTTGACCAACTGATATTTGATAAGGGAAATGAAAACGAATCCTTTGCAACTTCCAACCTTTCGCCATCCGAGCTAGACGGTCTGTTCCGATCATATGCGTCTTGCTATGGCATGGATTGGAAAATTTTAAAAGTTATAGCTCAAACAGAAAGTAACCTAAATCCGAATGTGGTTAACAGGTTTGGTTTTCAAGGCCTGTTTCAAATGAAAAGGGCGTATTGCGAAGGTTCCATGGAAATTGAACCGAGATTACAATCTTCGGGTTTAAATATAAATTGCGAAAATTTATTGGATCCTGAAACAAATACCGCTCTTGCGGCTGCCGGCATCAACCATGATCTTGGTAGAATTATAAATAAATGCGGACAAAATATCAACGGCGCCGATGCGGTAAGATTAATATATATAGGGCATAACAATGGCGCCGGAGTTTTAAGAAGCATATTAAACAGAGTGACAAGCGGTCAATGCCAAGGAAATAATATAAGAGCCATTGTTGAACAAGTTTATAGAAGCGGGGAATTCCATAGTAATATCACAGTGGAAGAAGCATTGCGAAGATTTGATAATGCCATAACCAGAACAGCTCAAAGAGCCCAATCAGCCGGAATTTCCAATGTCTATCCTAACGGTCCAGATACGAACACTTGCCCGCTTTCAACAGGCAGAAGATACGCCGGTATAACAAATAATATAACCACAAATAATATTTTAGCTATCGGCGATTCTATCACAGCCGATTCTTCTTCATACGCGCGTGTTTTGACAATACCTGAATCAAATATAAAAGCGCAAGTTGGCAGAAAAGTTGATATCCCGGGCGAAGGCAGCTGCCCGGGAGAAACATGCGATATGCGCGCTTCAATAAAAAATCTTAATTTATCCGGTTTTACTTCAGTAATCGTTTTAGGAGGAATTAATGATCTGGCCTCTGTAAAAAATGCCCAAACCGTAATTAACAGATTAACCAGTTTATATAATGATATAAAAAATAAAAACAACAATATTAAAATAATAGGTATTACAATACCTCCGTGGGGAAATTGGACTGGCAACAGTGACGCCGCAAATTTACAAGACGAAACGCAAACAATAAATAATTGGATTAAATCAAACGCGGACATAGCTGTTGATTTTTACAGTTTGATACTTGAACCGAATAGCGCCCCTCCAGCGCAACAACAAAGATATAAAGGCGACGGTTTGCACCCGAATTCCGCGGCTCACCAAGTTCTGGCAAACGAAATAAGACAGCGAGCTTTTCCAAACCAATAATTTTATACCAAAAAACGATTTAAAACAGCTATGAGCAAACAAGCTGCGATGTTTATTTGTTCCAATTGCGACGCTCAATATACCAAATGGGTTGGGCGGTGTTTGGAATGCGGAAAATGGGGAACTGTTGAATCCGCCAGAGGCGGATTCGCCTTAAGCGAAAAATCACAAAAGGAAACGGCTGAATTTTCCCCGATAAAAACATTAACTTTAAACGAAATTGAAGGTAAAAACGCGATAAGAATTAAAACAAATATAAATGAACTGGATAGGGTTTTGGGTGGCGGCATCGTGCCTGGAAGTTTAATACTTTTGGGCGGAGAACCGGGCGTTGGAAAATCCACTTTAGCGATTCAACTCTCGTCAATTCTCCCGAATTCATTATATATTTCAGGGGAGGAGTCAACGGAACAGATAAAATTACGAGCGGAAAGGTTGGATATAAAAGCGCCGAATTTGCGTTTGGCGAATGAAACGAATGTTGAAAATATCTCCGCGACCATAAAACAAAAATTTTCGCTTGCCGTGATTGATTCAATCCAAACAATTTATTCCGAAGAAATTGATAGCGAGCCGGGCAATCCGAACCAGCTCCGCGCCTGCGCCGTAAAACTTATGGAAGCGGCAAAATCATCAAACACTGCGGTAATCATTATTGGACATGTCACAAAAGAAGGAGTTGTGGCAGGTCCAAAAACTTTGGAGCATTTGGTTGACACGGTGCTCTACTTGGAAGGCGATCAGCGCCATCAGTATAGAATTTTGCGCGCGGTAAAAAATCGTTTCGGCCCGACAAATGAAGTAGGAATTTTTTCAATGGAAGAAAACGGACTCGCGGAAGTAAAAAATCCTTCGGCGAGTTTTCTTTCAGAAAGAGCCAACGACCTCGCCGGAAATGTAATCACTTGCTTGATGGAAGGGACGCGCCCGATTCTTGTTGAAATACAAGCGCTCGTGACCAAAACCGCTTTCGGATATCCGACGCGCAAAGCCAATGGTTTTGACATAAATCGCCTGCATATGATTATCGCGGTTTTGCAAAAACGAGCAGGTTTGCGTTTGGAACAATACGATATACATTTGAATGTAGCCGGCGGATTGCGCGCGGAAGAACCGGCGGCCGACCTCGCGGTTGCTTTGGCGATTGCGAGCGCCTGCAAAGATAAGGTGCTGGGATTTGACATCGCGGCTTTCGGTGAAATCGGATTGGGCGGAGAAATCAGAACGGTTGCCAACGCGGAAAAAAGAATCAAAGAATGCGAACAATTGGGACTCAAAAAAATAATCATGGCGCGCGGAACAAATCCAAACAAAAAATCGTCTGAAAAACAAAAAATCGCCGATATTAAAATTATGGAAATTAAAACCATCGGCGAAGTTTTCAAATGAAAAACAACTGTTCTATTATTTTTTCTTCAAATTTTTAAAGGCCGCGTCGTGAATCGGTTTTCCGTAAATTCCGACTGGAAAAAGAAGCTCAATCAAAGACCTTAATCCTTTTGTTTTATAAAGACGGTCGTCTCCGTATCTTTTGTCGTCTTCTTTTTTTTGCCGTTCAAAATAAAAACCGCTGTGTCCATCTTCGCTCGGAGCGAACACCTGTATTTCTTCGTAATAAACATTGTTTCCGCCAGTATATTGAATATAAAATTTCGCGAACCGTATATCGCCTCCGCTTCCGACGCTTCTTTTTTTCGCCTGATTTCCATTTCCGCCGGTTGGCTTGTAATCAAAAATTTTTATTCCATGATGTTTGGCTATCTCTGAAATCAATTCCAAAATTGCCGGAACCTCTTCTCCATCTTTTTGTTTTATTTCTTTTTCAATCAAAATCGGAAAACCGCCGTTCATTTCCAGCTTACCTTCTTTGTCCCTTTTCGCTTCAAAAATTTTAATGTCTGAAAAATCTTTTTTTAAATCCGCGAATTTTTTCATTTCACCCATCTTTTTCAAATCCGCGTCCAAAGGATGTAAAACGATTTCTCTTCTAAAAATATCTATTATGTTTTTCGGGTCGTCCAGTCCCCTTTCAACCGCTTTGCGATAAACCGATTCAATTTTTTTCGTGTCGGTTTCAATTGACGCCAAATAATTTTTATTTTTAAATTTTCGCAATTCCGCTTTTTGTCTTCCTAATAATACGTCGTCTTTCACTTCCACATCTTCCAAAATTTCATTGTCTTTTTTGTAATCCAAAAATTTATTGACGGTCGCGCCTTTAAAAACATCGGAAAACACTTTTTCAATCGGCGCGTTGCCAAGATTTTTACGTTCTTCATAATGTTTGTCCGTTTCCGCGAAAAGATATAAAAGAACTAGCTGTCTTCTCGCCTCAAAAACCACTTCCTTGATTTTTCTTTTCAATTCTTCTTTACTGAAATTTTCGTCCTTAAATCTTTCTTTCCATTCTTCGTCTCCGGCCGGAAAAGCCATTTTGATAATACCCTCCAAATCAAAATTTCTCACTTCATTTAAAGTTTTAACCAGCGAATGGTGAAAATCAATATCAATTTTCGGGCTGATGGCGCTATCAACCAAATAATCCAAAAACGAATTTATCCTGTCAAATTTTGAAAAAAGCGCGTCTTTTTCCACGCCAAAAGATTCCATAAAATCTTCCTCTATTTGTTTCGCCGTGTCCATATCGCGCGTTAATTCTCCTATTTTTTTAATCTTTCCAAAAAAACTTTTTTCAGAAGAAGAAATTTTATTGGCAAACATTTCCAATTTACCGATAAATTTGGAAAGTTTTTTGTTCTTTTTGGCGATTTCTAGATATTTATCGGATAAATACGAAGTTTCCAAAAGCGCGTAAATACAACGCAAAACCGCTTCTATCTCGGATTTTCCCGCGCGTTCTCCGCCGACTTCTTCTTCAAAATTACTCAAGTCCGCCGCCTCGCAAAACAAACCACGAGCGTTTTTTCCGTCTTTATTTTTAAAATCGCCATATTTTTTCCAAAAATCTTTTATCACTGTTTGCGTTCCCCATAAACCCTCACCTAATCCTTTTTTATCAACGGATGACGCGAGACGGCGCTTCCATTTATTTTTTTCTTCTTCATGCGCGCCCGACAAATCAAGAAAATGCGTTAAAACATTTATTTTTTTATTTGCTTCCTTTTCTTCCATAATTGACAGAAGTTCTCCTGAAATTTCACTCGCCGAATCGGAATCCGCGTCCAACAAATTTTCTTCTTTCTTGCCTTCCGCTGTAATATTCAGACTGTCCAACAAAAAAACTGTCTTTTTTTCCGGCTCAATTTCAAATTTTCCTTTCGTAAAAAGTTCAGCTGTTTGTTTTAAATCCAAGTGATGAAAATCTTCAACTTTATCTTCCGCCGGATTCAATGGATACGCTTCGTCCAGCGGCGGAACATTGCCGACAAAAAAAGACGCTTCTATCGGTATTTTTTCTTTTTTTCGGCTGTGAAAAATTTTATAATCCATTTTTCCGATAAATTTTAAATCAACATCAAGCGGACGCAGGTGCGTTTCTTCCAACATTTCCCTTTGCGCGGTTTCTTCTATTTTTTCCCAATCTTTCTTTTTTCCGCCGACAGGCATAACCTGCCCCGGATTTACGCTTTCACTATTTTTTTCCATCCACATCGCGGTCGTAAAAAAAACATCCGATGGCTCGGCTCCTGATTCAATTTCTTTTTTAATTTCGTTTGTCGGACGCGAACGCAAAATGAACACTCTGGCGACTTCACGCTTTTTTTCCGACTCTTTTTCTAAATTTAAACCTTCCTTGAACATAAACGATAATGAATTATAAATATTAAGCCATAGTCCATAGTCCAAAGTCCGTAGCCCACACCACACAGCATCTTTTATTCCAAATGCGCGGTTTCCAATTCTTTCATCTTTTTCGCCAAAATCGGATATTTTTCCGCTTCAGGCGCCAAAAGCCGCGCCGCTTCTTTCGCTTTCTTTATTATACCAATATCCGTAAGTTTTGCCAGCCGCAGGTTCATCATCCCGCTTTGCTCGGTTCCATACACTTCTCCAGGCCCGCGCATCTCCAAATCCTTGTCAGCCAATTTAAACCCGTTATTTTCTTTTTCAAAATATCGCAAACGCTCCGTTGCTTTCACCGCGTCCGATTCAGTAAAAAGCAAACAATAAGATTGATGCTCGGCGCGTCCGACCCGTCCGCGAAATTGATGCAATTGCGCCAAACCGAATCTGTCGGCGTTTTCAATCATCATTACCGAGGCGTTGGATATATCAACGCCGACCTCAACTACGGAAGTTGAAACGAGTATATCAATTTCCTTGTTTTTAAATTTTGCCATCGTATCTTCTTTTTCTTTCGCCTTTTGTTTGCCATGCAAATATCCGATTTTTAAATCCGTAAAAATTTTTTTGGACAATTTTTCATATTCCGCCATCACTGATTTTTTTTCTTCAGCGCCAACGGCTCGCGGCTCCAAATTCAAATTGCAAGTTTCTGATTCGGAATCGCAAAAAATTAGCGGACAAATAACAAACGCCTGCCTGCCTGCTTTTATTTGTTCGTGGATGAATTGATACGCTTTTTCCCGTTTTACCGGCTCCACCAAACGAGTCAAGATTTTTTTTCTGCCGGGCGGTAATTCGTCTATGATTGAGACATCCAAATCTCCATAAATTGAAAGCGCCAAAGAACGCGGTATCGGTGTCGCGGTCATGCTTAAAAAATGTGTTCCTTTCTTACTGGACGAAACGCCGCCTTTTTCTTTTATTATTTTCCTTTGTTCAACTCCAAACCTGTGCTGTTCATCAACAACCACCAAACCCAATTTTTCAAATTCAACTTTCTCGCCCAAAAGCGCGTGCGTGCCTATAATTATATCAATCTCTTTATTTTTAATTTTTTCCAATAATTCCTTTTTATATTTTTTTGAATTTTTGGATTTGAAATTTATTTGGTCATTGTAATTTGGGGCTTGGAATTTAAATTGCGAGCGTGTTAATAAACATAAACGCGCTTTATCTCCCAGCAATCCAACCATTGTATTGTAATGCTGTGTCGCCAAAATTTCAGTCGGCGCCATTATCGCCGCCTGATATCCGTTCAAAAAAGCGCTATATGCCGCCATCGCCGCCACCACTGTTTTTCCTGAACCGACATCTCCTGAAAGCAAACGATTCATTGGTTTGCCCTTCGCGATGTCTTGCAAAATTTCCCACGCGGATATTTTTTGCGATTTGGTAAGCGTAAAAGGCAGCGCTTTCACGAAATCTTGAATTTCTTTTTTTTTAAAAATTAAAATCGGAGCTGATTCAAAATTTCTTTTTATTCGCGCAATTTCCGCATTAAACTGCAATAAAAACCATTCATTGAATTTAAGTCGCTCAACGCTTTGCTTAAAATCATTGTCGTCCTCGGGAAAATGTATTCCTCGCAACGCTTCGGAAATCGGAGCTAAGTCAAACTTTTCCAAAATAATTTCCGGTATCCATTCGGAAATATTTTGAGACAAACCGACAATTTGACTCTCAAGAAAACGAATCTGTTTTTGAGTAAGTCCTGCTGTCAAAGGATAAATCGGAACGAGCCGCGCGGTATGCGTTGTCGCGTCTTTGTTGGCTTTTTCGTAAACAGGACTTACAAATTGCAACCCGAGCATATCCGCCTGTGCTTTTCCTGATAAAAAAACAACGTCGCCAATTTTCAAAATTTTAGTCAAAAACGGCTGATTAAACCATACGACGCGAACGCTTCCGCTTTCGTCCGAAACCAACGCCTCGGTGATGATTTTTCTTTTCTTAAAACTTCGCTTGTTGGCTATAAGCTCAACGCGTCCGCGAATTGTGATTGTTTCCCCGTCTTTTAGTTCGCTAATTGGAACCAAACGACGAAAATCTTCATAACGGAATGGAAAAAAATACAACAAATCAAGCGCGGTTTTAATACCGAGCCGCTCCATTTTTTTCGCAGTCGCTTTGCCGACACGGTTCAATTGTGAAATCGGTGTATTCAATTGCATATTTTGTCATTGCGAGGAACTCCAAAACCGGCAATCACTCAATTGTTTTAAAATTGATAATATAACTACAGATATTTCCACGACCAACTTATCTCAGCCAAAAATTGATATATATTTTTGGTCTGTCATCTTGAGCGAAGAAAAAAATCTCTGTCGGTTGTTTTTTCGCCAATTGGACAGAGATTCTTCGCTACGCTCAGAATGACAAATGTTTAATTGTCCTCCTGATGGCGGTAGGCAGGCCTGCCTGCCTTTGGCAGGATAATTGATAATAATCATCTCTATTATATCAATAATACCAAAAATAAAAAAAGAGAGCGTCGTATGTCACACTCTCAAGAGACAAAGTTTGTATTAACTCTCCTTTTCAATCCTTTTTCCAGGATTGAATTTATCTTTAAGGCGACCAATCGCCTTAAAGATTATTTCCTGGGCTGGTTGGGGTTGGGGTTGGGGTTGGGGTT
>Ga0265297_10000845_pt1 | contig 82300 bp, 81 predicted proteins | sample Munlanlwell13791_FD_192502 | JGI IMG/M metagenome (GOLD analysis project Ga0265297, IMG submission 192502) | Leachate microbial communities from a municipal landfill in Southern Ontario, Canada - Leachate well 137-91 | ecosystem: Engineered > Solid waste > Landfill > Unclassified | place...
TTTCCGAAGAAAATTGCCTGATTTCGTAACTTGGCTAGCTTCAGTCAACCTGTCACGTCCTCCGATCCAGCTTTCTACAGTTCGTCCCTTATACACATCGCCAAGACAAGCCACAGTTTCTTTTAGCCGCCAATCCCTGTTATTATAAACATTGGTTGAATCATATCCTGATGTAGGGTCGGTAATAGGCTTCCCGTTAAGCATTGGAAATGCATCAACAAGTTCCATAGTACAATTTGCTGTACCATGGTTCCATGCATCAAAAACAAAACTGTAGGAAACATCTCCTGTTGATGGTGGCGCCTTGAAAAACTTTCGTGTAGTAATTAGCTGTTCCCCGTTGCCCCTGAGATAATAAGCATCCTGGAAATCTTGGCGAAAGCTGTTTCCTGGGTTATGGTAAAGTTTGTAATCGCCTGTGGCTTCACCCTTTACAATAAGGTCATGAGCTGCATCCATGGCTTTCTTCCACCTTTCGGCATCGTATCCACCATGCCATGCCAATTTCTTTTGCGCACCAATCCCGTCAAGATAAGGAGCGCTTGCGTTAAAAAGCGGGCTTGCGTTGAACAGAAGTGCGCGGGCTTTAAGTCCCATCATACCTCCCCCTGTCAAACGACCGTCAAAGTTTACAAGGTCAGCGCCTTGATAGGCAAAGGGCAAATCGGCTATTGCCTTGTCGCACAGCTTAACGATCGAGTCGCAGGTAGCCTGAGCGGTAAGCCGCGGTAACTGACCTGCAGATTCAGTAATGCTGTACGCATGATCTATCCAGGGTATCCCCCCGAAATTTCTGAACATATCGGTGTACATACAAGCAATGATCCCGTAAGCTTCGGCTTTTAACTTTTTCTTATAAGCAGCATCACTATCCGGAACGCGGTCTACGTTCTTTATGAAATTATAGCAGATTCTAATGGCTGCCCAGCTGTATTCCTGTGTAAAATTATATCTGCTCGAGGCGCCGGGAGGATAGTTGTTGTTCTGTCCTCCCTTACTCTCCGTGTTCGCATCGTACAACCCACTGTACCAAAGTGCCAATACTCCTCCATCCGGGAGATAGGACTGAATCTCATCAGTAATGGATCCCATATTATCCCTGCCCATTAAAGCAGTCCAGGGTTTCGTAGAATTTCCATAATTAAAGACAACCAGGCCATAACGCAAATAATCATAAGCGCCCGTTAAATAGCGTTCGGCATATTCCATCTTATTAAAGATGGTATCAACAGTTACATCAGTACCTGGCGCTTTGGTCAGAAAATTTTCGCCAAGAGGTAACTTTTTGCATCCGCAAACCAAAGAAAGCGATGCTGCAATCAATAATATAATTACAATATTAAGTTTCATGATAGTTGAATATTAGTCTATTTAAAGATCAGATTCACTCCAACGTTAAAGATCCTTATCAAAGGATATTGGATTGCACGCTGCTCAGGATCCATCTGTTCCAATTTGGTCCATGTCAGCAGATTAGATCCGTTGGCATAAACTCTCATGCTCGACATACCCAATCGCTTTAATGCATTGGGGCTAAAACGGTATCCTATTTCTGCATTTTTCAATCGCAAATACGAGGCATCCCTGATCCATAAGCCTGAAGTTTTCACATTATTGCTGGCGCCGGTAATTGATATCGCCGGTGCCTGGGCAGTAGCAGCAGTTTCAGGTGTCCATTGCTTATCGACAAACCATTGCAGCAAAGAGGCATCCTTGGCTTGGCCAAAGACAGTCGCCCATCCATCACTTAAAACTCTTGAAACGTTTGCCACTCCGGTAAACATGAAACTTATATCAAAACCCTTATACTCTGCACCACCGGACAAGCTGTAAATAATTTCCGGATAATTCGGGAATCCCACGGGTTTTTGATCAAGGTTGTTAATCTTACCGTCGTTGTTAAGGTCGTTATATCTTACGTCTCCTGCTCTAGGAATCCAGCTGGCATCAGGAAAATCCTGATAGTGAGCTACATCTTCCGGGGTCCAGAAACCAGAAAAAGAATAACCAAAGATCCTGCCTACCGATTGGCCCGTCCGGTAAAGATAGGTCTCTTTTTGGGGTATCTCGTCCATAAAGAGTATCTTGTTGCGGGCAAATGAGGTATTACCGCCAATATTGTAATTAACCTTACCGATTTTGTCCCTCCATTTCATTTCTACTTCAAAACCGCGGTTTTGGACTTTTCCAAGATTAACTGCAGGCATAGCTAAACTTAAAATTTCGGGTACCGTATTACGGGCGGTAAGAATATTAGACCTAAGTTCGAAAAAGACATCCGCAGTCAATGAAAGCCTGTTCTGAAGAAGAGTCGCATCAAAACCATAGTTCTGTTTTACCGCTTTCTCCCAGGTTACATCGGGATTCCCTATTCTCGATTCTTTTGCGATTATTTCATTTGTACTGATTGTCGTGCCGAAATTGTATCCTTGGCCGCTATTCAGACTATAGCTATCAGGTAAATAAAGAAATCTTCCGATACCTCCGTCATTTCCTACACTTCCGTAAGAAGCCCTCAACTTAAAATAATTAAGCAGTGAGCTTTTGTCTTTCAGGAATGATTCCTCTGTCAATATCCAGCCTGCCGAAGCTGAAGGAAAAAATCCGAAACGTTTCCCCTCGGCAAAATTTTCCGACCCGTTGTATCCAAGGTTGACATCAAACATGTACCTCGATTTGTATTTGTATTCACCCCTTGCCGCCATTCCCACATAACCTGTCGGGATATCGGCGAATGAACCCGGATAGGGATTTCTGCTCTCGTTGTAAAGCAATAGCCCCCCCACACTATGATCACCGAAAGTACGGTCATACCGCAAGGAAGTCTCGAGGTACCAGTTTCTCGATTTGCCAGATGATTCACTGTATCCTAGCAATGCGTCTGTTCCTGTTGCCCTGGTTACTATTGTACTATCACCTACCGCTGTGGGATCAACTGTACATCTAAAAAGAGGTTCATACACAACTTTATCCTTTCTCCTTGTAACGTCCCTGGTCCAGTTTGCATTGTTAGCATATTTAAACTTCCAAACAAGCCCTTTGGTGACAACATCCAGGTTTTGTTCTATGCCGAGGTCCAGGTTGTTTGTATTTGCATAGAAACCAGTGTATCCGGATTGATATTGAATGTTGTCAAGTGCATCGAATGTTGCCCCGGGGATGTAAGTTTGTCTGTTGCGATAACGTTTCCCATCGATTACAACACCCGCAAATGGAGCAGTTCTGTATAAATCCCAAACAATGTCCTGCTGACGGTATTCATTTGTCCCGCCCATTGTCAGGCTGATCCTTGTCGATTTAGTCAGGTCCACATCAATATTTGCGCGATAATTATACCGCTTATATTGAAATGGATAAGTGTCAGGATCATTGAAAGTCGTAGTTAAGCCGTCCTGAAAAAAGTGACCCAGCGAGATGAAATACTTTACAGACTGACTGCCTCCTGATATGCTAATATTTTCCTGATTCTGAGGAGCGGTAGCTTTAAAAATTTTGGTTGCAAGACTTTCATTCGGGAATATCTCCGGATATTTACCGGTCTTGAATGAATTGATCGCCAAAGGAGAAAACCTCAGAGCTGAAGGCAGTACGCCGGGATCATCGTGCAATTGGGCTTTATTCCATTCGGTGGCATAGACATAACTATTTGCTGTCTCCACTAGTTTGGACGGTACCTGAATTCCGTAATTGGCAGAAAAACTGATTTTAGGTGCTCCTTCCACGCCCCTTTTGGTCGTGACAATAATGACCCCGTTTGCCCCCCTGATGCCAAAAACTGCAGTTGCGGAAGCATCTTTTAATATCGAAATACTCTCAATTTCATTCGGGTCAATGGATTGAAACGATCGTTCCACACCATCCACAAGAGATAAGGCGCCTGATGCTCCTGTATAAGTACCGACGCCACGAACATAAACACTTGGATTGCTCTTACCGGGCTGTCCGCTCACTTGGGTAGTAACCACGCCTGTTACGCGACCTGCAAGAGCTGTAGCAACGCCCTGAGAAGGTGATTTAGCAATTATGTCACCTGAAACTGTGGAAATTGAACCGGTGACAGTAACTTTTTTCTGAGTACCGTAACCTATCACCACTACTTCATCCATCCCAACATTCATCTCTTCCATGATCACATTGATTACCGTTTCCCTGGTCAGGACAATTTCCTGAGACTTCATCCCGATGAATGATATGACAAGGGACTTGGCATCGACCGGCATGGTCAGGATAAATTTGCCTTCCGCATCTGTTACGGTACCCAATGTTGTCCCTTTGACAACAATTGATACGCCAGGCAATGGATTTCCCTTGCTGTCCGTTATGGAACCTGATAATTCTTTTTTTGAAACCTGGGGTTCCGGAAATTTTGAGAAAACCGCGTCAGAATTCTCTTTTTTTGCGATAACAATTTGCCTGTCGAAGATTTTAAAGGTATTGTCAGAGGTTTCAAATACCTTTTTAAGTATCTCTTCAACCGTTTCGTTATTTGCAATAACTGATACTTCCTGGTTGAGGTCGAGGATGTTGTCGTAGTAAATAAAAATGAATTCACTGCTACCTTCGATTTTATCGAAAAGTTGTTTGACCGTAACATGCTCAAGATTCAGTACGAATTTTGTTTGTTGCGAGTAGCTGGTTTTGGCAGTTGCTGTTGCTAATGAAATTAATAGTAGCAGCGTAATTAGTTTCATAACTAGCAGGATTTTTTTTAGGTTCCGGGAATAAGGAACCAATAACCCGAAATTTTGCATAAATTTGTTTGGTTTTAATTTGCTTAATGTTTTTCGAATTGGCGTTAAAACTTCAGACAGGTTATAGTGCAATATAGCCTGTCTTCTTTTTGTCATTTTAGTTAATTCATGGGCAACTCAATTGATTAGTACTTAATTTACATTTAGTCTGGTCTTATTTATTTCTCTCTGATAATGAGGGTGATCTGGTTCTCTGAAATTGTATAATTTATTGGTGCGGTCGAACAAATTACTTTTAATACATCTTCGCAGTTGGACTTTAAATCGAGTTTGCCTGTAAGCGTCATATCATTGAATTTAGGGTCAAAAACATCAATCCTGACATCATAGTATCTGGATAGTTTGGTGCATATGGAGGTCAGTTTCTCCTTCTCGCACAACATCCATCCATCAATCCACGACACATACTCCATAACATTTACATGACTGATTGTGGGTTCATGGGTTGATTTATGGTAACTCAGCAGTTGATTGGGTTTCAGTATCATTTTTTCATTTCCGGAAGTTGCCTCCACACTCCCTTCAACCAAAACGACTGAAATAGTGGCATCCTCTTTGTATGCCGACAGGTCGAATTTTGTCCCCAAAACCCTTATCTTCATTTGATCTGTTACAACATAAAATGGCCTTGAAGCATCGTGAGCAACCTCAAGCATTCCTTCCCCCTCTATAAAAATCTCTCTTTTGTCTTTTTTAAATACTACAGGGTAAATAGCACGACTGCCGGAATTTAACCACAACTTAGTTCCATCCGCCAGTTCAATTTTTGATTTTTTACCAAACGGAACTACAAGCTGATTCATTTTCTCGATTGTAGAATTTTGCTCAACTGACTCTTTTTGAACCTGTTTCCCTGAATTTGTTGTCAGTAAACCATCTTTACTGTACTTTAAATCAACCTCTTTGGTTGAAAACGTCTCTTTGGATTGATCTGCAAGGATCAACATTATATCCTTCCCAGGCTTAGGTTTACCTACAACTGAATGGTAATTGATTTCATTGATATCCGTGGATTTGTGAACAGACAAGAACCAGCCTGAGAGGCCGATTACTAATAGTATACTGGCGGCAACAGACCACCTTCTTATACTTATTATCTTTCTTTCTCTGAATTTTACAGATTCATTGATCTTACTCCACAAGATATTGACCTCTACTTCGTCAAGTGGCTTTTCTTTGGGAACTATGTCGATAATCAGTTGTTTAGCAAGTTTGATCCTGCCTATTTCCAAAGGTTTCTCGGCAATATAGTTTTCCCAATACTGATTCAACTCATCAGTAGGCCTTAATACCCATTCTACAAACTCAGATTGATGAATAAAATCAGTCGATGGTTTTTCCTGTGAATCCTTCATAAGAGTACATTTTTCTTATAAGGAGGAAATCCTGATTTTGTACTCAACTAATCAGAAATATTTTTGCAGCCGTTTCCCAAATAACAAAAGTGAGACTGCTCCGAAAAGTCTGAGTTCATTGATTTTCAACTTCTTTACCCCTGACCCCTAAAGGGGAACTCGTTGAAAATCAATGAACTCTTAAAGTCCCCTTCAGGGGATTTAGGGGTTTTTGACTTTTCGGAGTAGACTCAAAAGTAAAACGATTTCTTTCGGAAAGCTCTCCCGCAATTTCTCCAAACCCCTAAAAATCAGGTTTCGTGCCGACTGGTAATTCATTTTCATCAAACTGCTGATCTCTTCGTAACTCAGATTCGAAACATATTTGAGATATATTGCTTCCTTCTGTCTGGGACTCAAGGTAGACATGGCTAACTCCAAATGCCTTGTCCTGTTTCTAGTGTTTTCATCTTCAATAATTTCATCTTCATTTGAGAGTGCATATTGAAAAGGGATTTTATCTGATTCCAGATGCCGGTAAATTTCACTTTTGTGAAGTGATCTAATAATTTTGCGTTTCAACGATTTGAACAGGTACAATCTGATGTTATTGGTTGATCCAATAGTTAACCTGTATTTCATAAGGTCCACAAAAATATCCTGGATACAGTCCTTTATGAGCGCTTCATCGTGTGTGAAATTACATCCATACTTAAAGAGTGTCTGGACATGACTTTTATAAATCAAACGAAAAGCATCTTCATCGCCATGAATGAATTTATTCCAAAGTAAAGTATCTGATATTATCTGGTTATTCTCGCCCATTGGAGCATTTCATCTGTCAATAATTTATTTTTATTTGCCAGATGGAACTCGCCTAAGCAGTCGTGCTCTTGTGTAAGTTATTCCTTATGGCTCGTTTCATTGTACAAACAATGCCAAATATATAATTTAAAACCGTTTATTCGCGCAGGATGAAATTTTACTCCAATTACAAGTATCTTCTGACAGGTAAATGTCCATTACTCCATCGTCGCTTTTCTGTTTGAACTGTTAACACTTCCACCTTTACCATTAATGATGCTCTTTACAATACTTTCCTTATTTCCGTTTAGCCAAAAAATGACTTTATGGTAAAACCCATTTTCTACTGCTGGTGGAGTTTCAATCGCCTGATCAACAATTACCGGGGCGTCGTAAAATACATTATAAATACCTACACCCCAAGCCTGGTGGGTTTTTACATTGTTGGCAACTTTGTACGATGCATATCCATTGGTTTCGCCGTGTTTCCAGGCATCAACAGTTGGCGGGTCATATGGCATTTCGCTTTGGTAAAAAAAAACCCGGCCCTTATCTCCATTCCATAGTGTTTGATATTCCTGAAAATGCTCGTTGAACAAACCATAAACAGTAATGTTGTCGCCATTTACGATCAAGCCATTGGCACATTTGTTTTTGTCCCAGCCAACACCATCACCGTGGTCGGCCCTCCAAAGCCAAACATGATCAACACAAACATTATTACTGTTGATAACCAGACAACGAGTGGCGGATCCTTCATGAGGACCTCCAACCCTGAAAAACAGATCAAATAAATAGGTGGGATTTGCTGCATGGTTCTTTTTCGATCTTGGGTTTCCAACCTGCATAAGTGTCTCGGAAGGGATAAGAGCTGCATCAATCAGCAAACCAGCTATTGTTACACCATTAACATCGAAAACTTCAATCACTTTATTCCCTTTTTCAGGAACGAGCGTTGCCATTCCAATTCCCATCATAACTGTTCCGGGCAGCATAATCTTAAGGCTCTCGCTTAATGAATAAATCCCCGGTGTAAAAAGAATGTGCTTCCCTTTTTTTAAAGCTTTGTTAATCGATGCGGCATTATCTACATCAGGTTTAGCAACATAAAAATCATCAATCGAAATTGCCTTTTCGTTATTGTTCCGATTGTCCCAGTCAACGCCAATTGAATTCTTCTTTAATGCTGGAATTTTTAAAACAAATTTTCCTCCTGAAAAGGTCCAGAATGGTTTTTCGCGCACTTCAGGGGTTTCTTTAATGGTGGTAACAGGTTTTTCGGGCCAATTCTCTTTCGGGGCATTGGAAACGCCGATATACACCATGTTCCAAACTCCGCCGTCCCATTTTTTAAAAACTGAATTTCTGGTTAACCATTGTTGTTGCGAACCGGAAAATACCGTACCTTCAATTTTACAATCGGCCATGAAACCTCCGCTGGAAGCCCCTTCAAACAATTTCAAATTTCCTTTTACATACACACGGCGCAAGGGAGCAGCTTGCGAAACAGCCCAGGTATTGGTCGAATCAATGGCAGGAACTATTGTTAAGTTTTCTGCTGTCCGCCAAAAATTACATAGCACATGACCTTTCGATGCATTAGACCTGACAGCACCAACAATCACCACATCTTCAGGAGAATTTCCCAAACCCATAATGTGCATGTAATAGCCAACCCTGACATCTAATTTGTAGGTTCCGGGTTTAAATAGCAGCGCATATCTGTTATTGGAAAACTCATTAGTTGGATAGACTTGACCAGCATAAATGGAGTCGATCAATGTTTGAACTTCATGCATATCCATGGCAGGATCGAACACAAATACATTTTTGCCCAGCAAAGTTTGATTGTACTTAAATGCTATTGACTTTATGCTTTCGGACAATGGTATAGTGGTTTGCGAAAATCCAAACAGTACTCCAAATAAAAAGAACAACAGATTGGTAAAAAAAAATACTACTCTCATTTGATAAATAATTAAATGACCCAGGTTTTATTTTGTTAAATCTTTCGATGTGGATAGGGCGATAACCCTACCATGTTCACTTACTGCGGTATAAAAATGATAAACAATCCCATTCCATTTAATTACCCAAGGTTTATGGGCACACCACTTATCATACTGCATTGAAGGTGCTACCAAGTCTTCGCCATTCCATTCTGTCCAATTTACTAAATCATAGGAACATGCAAATCTTTCAAAAGCCCCGGGTTTCCAGAATGCACCAAAATAAAACATAATATAAAGATCATTAAACTTTGCAATTTGCGCGTCACCGCATATTCCTTTATGTTTGGTTACAACAGGGTTATTGCCATATCGTTTCCATAATACCATATCATCAGAAACTGCTATACCTATACTCTCATAATTGGCAGTATCGCCTTTGGCATTATAGTACATGACAAAAGGATGACCTGTTAATTTATTCTTATCAAGTACAACTAAATTTTTGTAAATTGTCTTGTTTTCAAACCATCTTGCATCATCATCTTTCGGATATAATACTGGCTTACTCATCCTATTCCATTCTTTTTCTTCAGTCAGGGTATTTGAATTTGCAATACCAATTCCTAAAATTCCAGTTTCGTATCCTTTTGAGTTCCCTCCTATAAAGGACATCCAATACCTATCCTGAAATTTCTCAACCGAATAAGTCCCTCCCCAATTAAAGTCAACCAATGACAAATAGCCTGCTTTTTGATTTGCATCCCACGTACCCTCGGTAAAAGAAAGAATTTTCCCCTTGGTTTTCCATTGAAGTAAGTTTTCACTTTCGGCAAGCCAAGTCTCATATCCCTGACCGTCATAAATGATATAAGTCATATACCAAATATTATTCTCACGAAAGATAGTTGGGCTATCCATTAATTTTGTTGAATCTGGATGACTAAAAACAACTCCATATTTAAATGGTGTTTTTACCTCATTGTAAATATTCTCCATAGTTTCCTGAGACACATCTTTCGATTTGTCATAACCAGCTTGTATATTGTATTTTACCAGTTTCAATGGTCCCATTAATCCTGAAGGTTTTAAAGGCAAATCTTTTTTAAGTGCGTTTGATGTACTCCAGATGCTTTTTATCTTTCCGAACTGAATCCAATCGCCTATGAACCGGTTGCGGCTTACATCGGCAACGGTAATTTCCAGTTTGTTTTCATTTTTCAACAGACCTGATACGACAAGTTCTGTGTTTGGCATCCAGGCATACGCCAGCAAATTACCGTTTAAACGTACTTCAGCGGTAGCGTCAATGTTGCCAAGGTCTAAAACAACCGAATCGGTTTCAGAGATAAAACTGTCAGGAGCCTTAAATGTAATCGTGTATTTGGCTTTCCCGGCAAAATAGCGGATCGCCGGATCTTCAAATTCGGTCAGCGATTTTAATTTAGTGATCACAACCGGCTGAATCACTTCATCCGATATAGGAAAAAATTCAATCGTTGCTTTAAAATTATCAATTGGTGAGATTTTAGTCTGAACCAAATCCGCCTTGAGTATTCGGTTGTTGTTGGTTGTAAATGCATATTCGCCGCTCAGATTGGTGGTAAAACCAAATTTGCTTTTATTGAATGTTGCCTGCGGAATTGCAAAAGTGGTATCTCCCAATTGTTGCTGCGGAAAGATTTGTTTCCCTGCCAACGAAACATTTGCAATGAATTGATCGGGGGCGCCTTTTTTAAAAACAAATATTTTAGATTCGTGTGGTTTAAAACTAACCGGTATCCGGGTTTGGTTCTTCTCAATGGAATAAATTGCAGGTTTTGCTACAGAACCATTTTCAGGATTCCATATTTCGGGAGTTTTGCCTGCTATGCGGAAGATCAGTTCCCTGTTAAGGCTTCGGGCTTGTTGATTAAATACAAAATAAGCATCAGTATCTCCAAGTTTTTTATGGAAAAACATGATCTCCTTCGGATCTTTGCTGTTAGTGGTAAGATCGGGAACTACATTAAGCTGTTTTAATACTTCGCCAATTGATTTTCCTGAAATCACTTTTCCTTTTCCATATTGATTTTCTCCTGAATTGCCCCAAAGTGAGTTGGCCAGCTGATTAAATTCCATGGTGCGTGTTTTGATATCCTGAACCGATATCATTTCCAAAGGCTTTGGTCCTAAAACGACAGCTCCTTCTTTCACCAATCCGGCAATCCGCTTTAAAGTAACAAAATCCATTATCGTAAGATTGGGTAAGGTAAGAATGGGGAAGGTCTGTTGACCCCCAAAAGAAAGTTTGCCATCAATGACTCTCGCTTCTGTCAGCATATCGAAATTGCAGGCATTGGCCTGAAATCCAAAGGGTAAATCGTTGGCAATGCTTTTGTTAAAACTGTAAAACTGTGGAAATTGGTCGCCAACATAAAACAGCACATCGACAACAGGCTCACCCTTTTGCAATACATATTGAACACGTGCCTGGTAAGTCATCCAACCTTGCGAAAATTCCCACCATGGATTATTCCGGTTGAAAGTGCTGCCAAAACCACTTAAGGTTGCACCGGGTTTTTTATCTAAAGGCTGATGTACATAACTATGCAGGATCATCTGATTAATTCCCGAACAAAAGGCAGCATCTCCAAAGGGTTTTAAGTTGGCCGGCGAATCGGAATAATCCGCATAACCGGTATAAGCTTCTGATCCAATGACCTGTTTTTTGTCGGCCAGGGCAGCATAAGTCGGAAAGTATGCTATTGGCCTGATTGTAGGTTGATATTCAGGAATTCCGATCGAATTTGGATCGGCCCAAAATTCAATCATGGGTAAATCAACATACTTATTCGATTTTAAAACATCTAAAGGAGGATACATCGCTCGGTTTCCATAAATGACTTCGGCATGCATTTCCAATTTGTTTCTATGGCATAAATCACTAAACTGTTTGTAATAGTTTTGACTGATCAGGTCGGAAATCGTTTTGCGGAAGTCGTGCAGAAAAGCATCTGAAAGCTGTGGGTTCCCTACAAATTCGCCACATAAAACCGGAATCCACGGAATGATGTCGTAACCCCTGCGATTTTTAAACTCTTCGGGAAATTTTTTGGTCCAGTTCTGAAACTCGCATTCCCAACTGTCGATCAGTAAAAATTTGAATGTGTTGCCTTTGTACTGACCTGCCGACTGTAGCAATTTGCCGGCAAAACTATTGAAGTGAATATCCAGGGCTGAGGTATCCATCTTGTCTACTTCCAGTCCAATTCCTTCGGAAGTTGCTGGAGAATTTGTAACTCCGGTAGTAGTGTAACCAAACCGGATGATCTGCCAACGACCTTTGGGCGCTTTCCAATTCAGAACACCCTCTGGCGACATGTACCTGGAAAGATCGACGACCGACTTTTCAGCTATTCCCTTTTTATTGTTTTTTACAGGTAGATCAAAAGCTCTCTCATCTGCTGGAGTAAGAGAGGCTGTTTTTTCGAGCAAAAACGAAACCTGGGGCGAATAAGCCGGTGTTTCATTGACACTTAGAATTTCTAGCTCGGGCACCTCATAATTCCCTTTTTTGCATTCGAGTTGAAAGTACTTTGCTTTAGTAGTGGGGAAAGTAACTGTATTTATTTTGTTGACTCCAGCAAATTCCAACTCGGAAATTTTTGTATATATCTTCCCATCGACAGAGGAGGAAAGAACTAACTGACTGATCACTTTGTCTAAATTTCCCCATGTAAAAACCACGGTTCTTAACAGTGCTATTTTACAGGCTTCTACATCTGTTTCAAAGGTGAAATTAATCATATCGCCTTTGTTTAATGTGATTTTGCTATTGGGATTTCCATCAGTAAGTTTTGTTCCAATTGATACCTTATTGATTTCAATATTTACCTTGTTTTTCAGGATTGAATTTTGTTTCTCTCCAATTGGATAAGCCACAACAGCCACATCGCGGTAAAAATTATTTTTTGCTGCAGGTTGGGCCAGTTGTGTGTTTATAACCTTGCCGCCATCAACAATTGATTTTGACCATGCATATTGTTTCATCGACAATTCCGGCGTAATCCAGGGACCGCCACTTGTACTCCAGCCATCGCAATTGTGAACACCAATTCTTATGTCCAGACGATTGGCTTCCTTTAAAGCCCATTGAAACATTTCGTACCATTCCGGTGAATTAAATTTGATTTCTACAGGAACATACGTTTTGGGTTGAAACCAGGTTGTCTGATCTCCAATATTTATAATTGTTGCCTGAGAAACACCTTGCTGCTTCATCGACTCCAAATCCTTGGTAATACCTTCTTTGGTGATGTTACCACTGATCCAATGCCACCAGGTATTCACTTTGGTCGAGTTTGGAGGTGAACGAAAATCGAAACTATTTATAGTATTCTGGGCGAGGCTGACTGATATAAAAAGGAAAAAAAGCAGGAACGGGATAGAGCTTTTAAATGGTTTCATCAGTATATATTTTTATTGTTTAATGGTCTGATGGAATCGAAGATCGGCGAAGCCAATACCCACCTATTCATTTTCGGTTGGTGTGAAAACTTCCTCATGGGTATTTCAGACTTTTTACTTTTAGTTAAATTTTTCATTCTTATTCTTTACCAATTAACCTTTAAATCCCGAAAGGAAGTAGGCAACCATACCTGCATTTCATTGGCGCCACGATTATTCCACACAAAATAAGGTATGGCTTTGATAGGCCTATTAATAACCTGTACCGTTTGACCATTGGCACTGGGTGCAATAATTTTTGCCTCCATGGTTATTGTATTTACGCCACCCAGTAATTCTGATTCATATTGAATATGAAGGCTTGCATCAATAGGAAGAATAAAATTCCAGGCTTGCTGGTTATTGTCAGCCCCTTCGACACAATAAACCAGGGGGCCATATTGCAAGGCCGAACGGTTATTGTTTTGTTTTAATTCAGCCCGACTGGCAATCCGATGAATTTCCATTGGGGTATTGATCTCAATTAAATCCCCTTTTTTCCACTGACGGTCAATAACTGCATATCCCAGCTCTTCACGAAAAGATACCGGTCTACCATTTATGGAAATTCCAATGGATGTGGTGTGTTGAGGTGTGATATAAAAATATAAACCTCCTGGCACAGGTTCTTTTAACCATCCCGGAATACGCAGCCTCAGTTGATATAATTTTTTTGGTGCACTTGTAATGTTTATAGTGGTATTGCCCTGCCAGGGATAAGAAGTTTGCATCGATAAACCAAAAAACTGTTTTTCTACGGGCAGTTTTACTTCGCTGCCGATATACAAGTTAATCCAGGTTGCATTCGCAGATTGGCTGTAAATATAATTTCCTAAAGAACTTACAAGCCTTGCAATATTCGATGGGCAGCAGGCGGTATTAAACCATTCGCTGCGCTGCTTGTCGCCCGAAGAGGCCAATGGGTTTCCGTAGAAAAAATGGTCGCCCATAAGCGATAATCCATCCAAGGCGCCATTGTATAAGCTACGTTCAAGCACATCAATATATTTGGCATCTCCGGTAAGCATGTTCATTCGTTGGTTCCAGAAAACCATGCCAACCGAGGCGCAGGTTTCGCAATACGCATTTTCATTAGGTAAATCATAATCATCTCCAAAACCTTCATTTGTTCCTTGTGCACCGATACCACCTGTGATATACATGTTCCGAAATATTACATCTTTCCAGATGGAATTCATCGCTTTAGTATATCCCGTATCATTGGTAATTGCAGCAATATCCGCCACTCCCGCGTACATGTACATTGCTCTTACTGCATGTCCACCAATTTGTTTCTGATCTTTTACCGGCAGGCTGTTTTGGCAATAATCCTGATTCCCCCATTCTTTCCCGTAGCCCTTGCCTCTCTGTTCAAGATACCATTGCGCCACTTCAAGATATTTTCTGTCATTTGTATGGTGGTACAATTTAATGAGTGCCAACTCTATTTCCTGGTGGCCACTAAACCATTGGCGATTGCTTTTTCGCAAAAACGTATCAATATGATTTGCAAATTTAATGGCCACATCCAACAACTTTCTTTTACCTGTAGCATTATGATAGGCAATTCCCGCTTCAATCAGGTGGCCTGCACAATAATCCTTATGCTTCCCTATTTCTGTCCAGCGTTTTGAAATGTCCGTCAGTTCAAAATAAGTATTCAGGTATCCATCTGGTAGTTGGGCCGCTGCAATTTTATCAATCCATTCATCCGCTTTTTTTTCAATTTCAGGGTTAGGATTGTTTTTTAACGAATATGCCATTGCCTCTACCGCCTTATAAACATCTGAGTCATCATAATAAATGCCTTCATGTTGCCCATTATGAGCGGCAGCTTTTTCAAAATTCCGGATTCGGCCAGTCTTGATTTCAGAAAATAGAATACATGCATCCAATGTTTTTGTCGCAACAGCAGTCATCCTTCCGCTCCAAAAAGGATCCGTAATATTTACCTGAGAGAAATCGACAGGATATAATTTTTGCAGTGATTCCTCTGATTGAACCCCGAAAGGCATGAGTGCAATAATCAAGGCGAAAGAAAATAGCAATTTCATAATTTATTTACTCTTCTTATGTAGTTTTTTCTACAGGATCAACAGCGGAAAATCTTTACTTCCAATGAATTCTGCAGAGTGGAAAAGCTATTAATCAAATCTAAATAAAGAAAAAAGTGGAGGAGGCATTGCATGACTCCTCCACTTTAACTTAGATCTATAATACTTTATTTGCAATAATTAATAGCCCGGATTTTGAGTCACTCCGAAATTATCAACATCTTCCCATGGAATTGGAAATACTTCATTTTTACCGGCTTTAAAACCCGGAATTTTTGATACTGCTTGTCCAGTTCTTACTAAATCGTAAAAATATTCTCCTTCCATAGCCAATTCCAATCTTCGTTCATCCAGAATAGACTGTTTCGTAGCTGGTACGCGGTGTAAAGCATCACCAAAAGCCCTGTCCCTAACCCTATCTAAATAGCCCTGGGATTTTGCAGTATTTGAAGCAACATTGGCTTCGGCGGCCATTAATAAAACATCAGCAAACCGGATGGTCCGAATATTGTTTCCATAGTTTAGCTGAGGTTGTCCGCTTGTTTCGCCTAACATTGGCAGGTATTTTTTACTATAATATCCCGTATGTTTATATGGCACAATAGTATATGTAACATTCAAGGCCGGATTTCCCAGTTTATATGCCGCAATATCAAAACAGGTGGCGTCTCTTCTTTTATCGCCCGGAGCATAAGCATTATATAACTCTTTGGTTGGTAAATTATATCCGCCTCCATCTGCATAAGGCATGCCGGCAGCGCCTCTGATTCCAACTACTCCCATTTCCCATACTGCATAATCCCCTTGACCGGAATTACGACCCGCCCAATTCCAGTAAGGGGAATCATTTGAATACTGAACTTCAAAAACAGATTCAGGGCCATTTTCGCCAGCCAGAAGGAACTGGCTTCCAAAATCAGTGACCAAGCTAAACGGGCCATTGATCACATTCTCCAGCATTGCTGCAGCTTCAGGTAGCTTATTTTCATAAAGTAAAACTTTTCCCAACAAAGCCTGGGCCGCATATTTGGTAATCCTGCCTTTCTGGGCAGGAGTCGTTGGCAATACAGCTATAGCCGCATTTAAATCAATTTCAATTTGTTTATATACATCCGTCTTAGGGACTCTTTTCATCTTTCCAAAATCACTAATTTCAACTCTTTTATCGGTAAACACTATAGCATCCCCAAAATTCCTGACTAACATAAAATATTCATAGGCCCTAATAAAAAAGAGTTCACCATACAAAGCATCTTTCCCGGCAAAGTCTATTTTTAAACCAGTAGGATTCTTATCCCTATGTTGCACCATGTAATTCACTCGGTTAATTCCTTCATATGTAAATCGCCATAAATTAACTGCTTCAGCATTTTGTGTCGCAGAAGTTAAAGTATAATCATCGATATTTTGAAGTATGTTCTGATCCGTAGCACTATTGCCCCCTGATACTGAATTGGTAGTAGCAAGATCCCCATAAATAAGCGGCTGATGGGTAATCCATTGCATTGGGCTATAACAACTCACAATCATTTGTCTGTAATCGGCCTCTGTTTTTAGAAAATCCAATTCTGTAACCTTATATTCTGAATGTGGATTAAAATCAAGATATTTATTACAGCCTGTACACACTGTTATAAACAAGGCTAACCCTGTTATTATTTTTATAGTTTTCATATTTTAATAGTTTAAAATTTAACATTCAACCCAACTGAATAAGTTCTGGACTGAGGGTATAAACCCAAATCCACTCCTGTATTTAAAATGTTGCTACCGTCCGATATTTCAGGATCAAATCCAGGATATTTTGTGAATGTATGAAGGTTTTTGGCTTGTAGATAAAGCCTCAATTGGCTAACGCCTATTTTCTTTAACAATGGAGAAGGCAGGGTATATCCCACTTCCAGATTTTTAATTTTAGCAAATGTCCCGTTTACAATAAACCTATCTGACGGCCGTGTATTTTCATTATTATCCTTAAATGTATAACGGGGATTTCTGGCATCATTGGTAGAGCCTTCGCCAGTCCATCTGTTTAAAACCGATACTGGCATATTATCATACACAAAGCCCCGTGTATATCCCCCCATAAAAATATCATTACCAACAGATGCATATGTAAATACACTCAGGTCAAAATCCTTATATTCAAACCCCAAGTTCCAACCCAAAGTAAATTTTGGATAAGGATTTCCAATTTTTGTCCTATCGTAAGCATCTATTTTCCCATCCGGTATGCCTTTAGGTCCGCTTACATCTACATATTTAATATCTCCTGGTACTGCATTTTGAGTAGGGCTTGCCGCAATCTGAGCTGCATTCTGAAACAATCCATCCGTTTTCCAGCCATAAAAATATCCAGGAGGATAACCTTTTTCATATCTTGTTACCAGATAATAATTTGGTGTAACCAATCCTCCTCCTGAAAGGAAAGCTGATCCATTGATATTGGTCGAAGTAACCAAATTTTTTGCAGATGTAACTGAAACTGACGTATTGAATTTGAGGTCTTTAGTACTTGAATTATGGTATGTTACTGTTAAATCGACGCCGCTGCTTTTGGTTGAGCCTACATTAGACGAAATAGCTGGCAGGGTTCCTGCATAGAAAGGAATTGGACTAACAAACAACAAACCATCCACTTTCTTATCAAAATAATCAGCTGTCAGGGAGAAGTTTTTCAAAAAAGTAACATCAAATCCGATGTCAAGTTGAGATTGTTTTTCCCACCGTAAGAACGGATTGGCAAATGAACTAATTGTTGCACCTGAAACTAAAAGTCCGTCAAATTGATAACCGTTATTGTTTGGCGTACCACCACCTTCATAATTCGGGCCACCAATACTAACAGTAGCTAATACTGGATCTACCTTCTCATTACCTGAAGTACCGTAACTCCCTCTGATTTTCAGGTAATTAATTACATCCGATTTAAAGAAATCTTCCTTAGTTACCACCCAACCCACTGATCCAGCATAAAAATTAGCAAATTTATTATTTTTACCAAATGCCATAGAACCATCACGACGGGCAGAAAATGAAGCTAAATATTTTGCGTCATAATCATATTCAAGTCTTCCAAAATAGGATGCATTTCTCCGGGTTAGAGTCTTATACTTATTGACTTGAATTGCATTCGTATTTGCTGCTGAATTCGTTCCGGTAGCAGCAATCATATCAGCCCATTCCCAGCTATTATCACGAATATCCTGCCTCGTCATATAATAACGATGACCTGTCAACTGTGCTGCAGAAATACCAGCCACAGCATTAAATGAGTGTTTTTCTTTGAAAATATAGCTGTAATTCGCAAAAGTTTCAAAAGTATAGCTAAAAGTTGCACTCACATCTTCATTTACGCTATTGTGGTTTGTTCCTTTTGTAGTACCATCCGCATTAAGACTGCTAAATTCATGTGCCGGGCCATAAAAAGCAAGCTGATTAAATATCTTGCCTAGTGATTCCCATTTCACATAACCCAAACGAGAGGTTACTTTAAGATTTTTTATCATATCATATTGCAACTCTGCTTTTCCATATAATTTGTCTTCTTTATATATATTATGTGTAGCATCTATTTGCGCCAACGGATTTACATTTTGTTTCGTTATCAGGTTGCTAAATCCGTAAGTTCCTATTGTATTTGGTACCGTGTTATAAACAGATACTGTAGGGTCAAAATTTAAAGCATTACCTATGACGGCGCCAAAAGAGCCTTCAGGAACAGTCTTTCTTTGCGTATGCGCATAGCTGGTATTTAAGATTAACTTTAATTTTGGCGTTAAATCAAAAACTAAATTGGCTGTAGCGTTGTATCTTTCGAATTTTGATTTATCACTGCCAGCAACAATACCGCCTTGTCCTAAATAACCTCCCGAAATGAAATAGCTCATTTTATCGCCACCACCTTTAGCCGTTAAATTATACGAAGAAACGGAAGCTTTGTGAAATATCTGATCTTGCCAATTTGTACCTGTTCCTAAAGAAGCCGGGTCATTGAAGATTTTTTGCCCTCCTGAAACTAAACTACCTTCATTATTAATGGTAGCATATTCAGTGGCATTTAACATATCAATTTCTTTCACTACGCCTTGTTGCCCAATATAAGAATTGAAGCCAAATTGAGTTTTTTGATTTTTCCCACCACTCTTTGTTGTAATTACAATAACCCCATTTCCACCTTTTACACCATAAATAGCGGTGGTAGCAGCATCTTTTAATACATTGACTGATTCAATATCTCCGGGATTGATCGCATTCAAATCAGTAAGTGTTTGGGGAATACCATCTACTATTACAACCGGGTCAGTACCGGTAAAAGAAGGAATCCCTCTTATCAATGCCAATGGTTTACTTCCTGGAGAACCGTTTCCTATGATGGTAACTCCTGAAGCCCCGCCCTGCAAAACTTCTTCAACCCTGACCGGATTTAGTTTTAGAATATCAGCAGCTTTAATAGTAGAAATCGCACCTGATACTTTGGTTATTTTTTGGATACCGTAACCAATTACTACGACATCATCCATGCCAACGTTTTCTTCCAACATTACCAAATTGACTGTTGGATTTGCAGTGAGAGCTACTTCTTGCCTTTTCATTCCGACAAATGAAAAAACAAGTATTTTCGCTTCAATTGATACTGAGAATGTAAATTTTCCATCCATATCCGTGACAATTCCTGTCGTGGTTCCTTTCACGACAACACTTACGCCGACCAACGGAAACCCTTTATTGTCCTTTACAGTTCCAGATATCTCCCTCTTATTAGGCTGTAGCTGAACCAATGGCAACTCGGCATTTGTCTTTTCCTTTAGAATAATCTGCCGGTCGTGTACCTCATAATCGACATTGCATTGGTCACAGATCGATTTGAGAACTTCTTCAAATTTGGCATCATGGAAATCGATAGTGATTGCTTGTGAGCCATTCAAAATGTAGTCCTTGTACAAAAAGATGTAGTCGGTTTTTTTCTCTATGCTCCCCAGGACATCCTGAATGTTCGCCTTGTTAAAGTGAAGCGAAAGTGTCACCTGGGAAAAGCTGTTGCCGAAAGAGGCCATGACCAGAAAGACCATAAGAAGGGTTAGTTTCATCTTTCTAATTCTTAATCGCATCTCATCCCCAAACGGGAACAAGATTTCTCGTTTTTTTTTCATAACTTTGAACCGTTAAATGATACACTAATAAAGTTTAACACACACGAAACCGGGAGGTGCTGGAACACCAACCGGTTTTTTATTTTAAAATTTCGTAGACATTGTCTCCTTTTTTTACTATTTTCACTGATGCCGCACTGGCTATACGTTCACAAATCTCCTCTTTATCCTCTTTTAATTCCAACTTCCCGGAGATGCGCAGACCACCTAACATTGGGTCAATATACTTAAAACGAATGTTGTAATAGCGTTCGAGCCGCTTGGTAATACGACTCAGATCGGTACTTTCAAATTTCAACAATCCTGTTGTCCATAAAATGTAATTGTCAATCTCAACCTTTTTTATATTGGTCTCTTTTGTAGTCCGGTCGAAGGATGCCAACTGGTTGGGCTCAAGTTCTGTGGCTTTCTCGAACAATCCTGCATTGTTCTGTTTCATACTCACTTTGCCTTCTGCCAAAACGGTTTCAACTACATTGTCGGTCTGATACGCCGATACATTGAACCTAGTACCCAGCACCTTTATCCTCAAATCGTCGACCTGAACAATGAATGGATGGCTTTTATCGTGTTTTACGTCAAAAAAGGCTTCTCCGATCAGAAACACCTCCCGTGTCGTTCCGGTGAAATTTTCTGGGTAAACCAAACGGCTACCAGCATTGAGGAAGACTTTTGTCCCATCAGGCAACAGTACTTCTGATGTTTTGCCATAAGGGATAATCAACTGGTTCATCGCAAAAGCCGAGGCGGGTTTTGATTGTGCTACGCTGATGGTATCGTTGTTGACCACGAGTTTCCCGTTGGCCTGATATTGAAGGACCGATTTATCATCCTTCAGCAAGATATTTTCTCCGTTAGCACGGATTAGTTTGGCGGAATTTTCGGGTACTGGTTCTGCCAGTGTTTGTGCCTGGAATTGCGGATTAAATTGGTTCTGTTTGTAGAACAGCAGTGCCCCTATAGAGAAGAACAAAAAAGCTACAGCGGCATATCTCAAAAACCCATTTACCAGTCGCCTGGATCTTCCGGTACGCTGTTTTTCTTCTACCTGTTTTAATACTCTCGAAAATAAAAGGATTTTTTCTTCTTCGGTCAGCTTTTTGTTGGCGGTCCGGAACTTCATAAGCACTTTTCTGGCCAGTTGGATATTCCTTTTTTCCTCCGGATGGTCTGTTTCGAACTGATTCCACCATGTTTCCAGTTCAGTATCGGGTTGAAATACCCAAATGATGAAGTTTTTATTTTCAATGTATTTGCTCAGTTGTTCCATGCCTAGTTAGTTGTTATACTACTAAAGGCAAATTACCATTTAAACATGGACAGTTTTTTTAGCCTTTTTTCACAAAAAGGCTAAAAAAAATTGGAATCGGGTTATTACCAATAATTTCGCGAACTGTTTTCAATGCGCGATGAACCTGTTTTCGAACAGATTCAATGGTGATATCCAATATTCCGGCAATTTCACTGTATTCGAGCGATTCATTGAAACGCAGGTAGACGGCTTCCTTTTGTTTGGCAGGGAGTTGGTTGAGAGCATTCATTACTTTCCGGTTGATCTCCTCATCTTTTTCCTGTTCAATAATTTGAAATTCGATGCTGTATTGAGGTTCAAAATCAACAGAATTTTTGAATCCTCGGATGAAGGTCCTTTCAGCCTGCAATTTTCTAATCAGATTTCGTTTCAACGCCAGCAATAGGTAAAACTTAAGGTTTTCGGGAGCGATCTTTAATTTATCACGTTTCAAATAAAGTTCGAGAAAGAGCTCCTGCAACGCATCTTTAACGGCCGCATCATCTTTACAAAGATTTGTGCCATAATGGTAAAGCGTGTCGATATGCAGGTTGTACAACATAGCAAACGACTCCTGGTCGCCCGATCGAAAGCGGTTCCAGACTTCCATCCAATAATTTTTATCTTTGATTTCGTTTTTCACAAGTCAGTTCAGAATGAAAACAGGAATAACAATCGCAAAGATAATTTAAAGTTAAGAATTTAAATCCTTAACTTTACTTGGGAACCATCCCGACAATTGCACATAACAATGAGATTGAAGCAATACAATTCAAGTGGGAGAGCCACAAACAAAACCATCATGAACATCAGAATCTAAAGTTCGGATTATAATGTTGTAAAAGAGTTGATAGAGGCGGGTAATGCTCCGCAGCAATACCGGAAAGAGAATTAATCATCATATGAATCAAGGTAATTTTTCAATTATGTAAATATTTCCTATAAACCATTTTGATATTTAAAATAGTTCTCTATTTTTGCTAATAATTTAATATCAAAACAATGATTACACTTACAAATTACAGGGGCTCGAACTGGCTTTGGCACGACTTTATCCAAGATGCGTAAGCGGTATGCCTGTAATTAAACCATAAAAGGGGATATGTCTGTTTACGAGGCATCTCCCCTTTCCTTTTTTAAATTTTCCATCCAATAAATTCGAAAACATGCAAAAGAAAATCTATCTCGACGAATCGGAAATGCCCAAACAATGGTACAATCTGGCAGCCGATCTATCCATGTTGCCCCCGCTGGGGCCCGACGGAAAACCTATATCGGCCGAAATGCTTGCGCCGGTATTTCCAATGAACCTGATCGAACAGGAGGTCAGTACTGAACGCTGGATCAGCATCCCTGAAGAGGTACAGGATATGCTGAAAATTTGGAGACCAAGTCCGCTGATCCGTGCATTTGAATTGGAAAAGGCGCTTGGCACACCTGCAAAGATTTTTTACAAAAACGAGAGTGTCTCCCCTGCCGGGAGCCACAAGCCCAATACCGCAGTTCCGCAGGCATGGTATAACAAACAATTCGGTATCAAACGAATGACCACAGAGACTGGCGCCGGACAATGGGGCAGCGCCCTCTCCTTTGCCTGCGCACTGATTGGCGGCATCGAATGTAAAGTCTTCATGGTAAAGGTCAGCTACGAACAAAAGCCATTCCGTCAGATCCTAATGAACACCTGGGGTGGTAAATGCGTGGCAAGTCCGAGTACTGAAACTGCGGCAGGACGTGCTGTCCTCGAACAATTTCCGGATACTCCGGGAAGTTTAGGCATTGCCATATCGGAAGCCATCGAGGCCGCGGTGACAGACCCAACAGGACAGACCCGATACGGATTGGGTTCCGTTTTAAATCATGTCATGCTGCACCAAACAATCATCGGACTGGAAGCTAAAAAACAACTCGCAAAAGTTGGAATTAAAAAACCTGACATCGTCATTGGTTGCTGCGGTGGAGGAAGCAACTTCGCCGGACTTGCTTTCCCATTTATTCAGGACAAAATCAATGGCGCCGACATTGAAATAATCGGAGCTGAGCCTTACTCGTGCCCTACTTTGACGAAAGGAACCTTCATGTACGACCATGGCGATCTTGCCAAAATGACCCCTCTCTTGCCGATGTACAGTTTAGGCCACAATTTTATCCCGGCCCCTATCCATGCCGGAGGACTTCGTTACCATGGGATGTCGCCACTGGTAAGTGCAGCAGTCAGGGCTGGATATGTCACGCCGATCGCCATTCATCAGTCTGAATGTTTTGAAGCCGGAATGCTTTTCGCTAAAACCGAAGGAATTGTGCCTGCCCCCGAAACGACCCATGCCATTGCCACTACCATCCGTGAAGCAAAAAAAGCGAAAGAGGAGGGTAAAGAAAAAGTTATTATTTTCAACCTTTCCGGTCACGGAATGATGGACCTTCTCGGTTACGACAAATATATGCGCGGCCAACTGTCCGACTACGAACTCTCTGATCAGGAGATCAGTGAGAACCTGCACCAGATGGACGGGTACCCGAAACCGTAAACTGGATTATAGTAAAAACTTTTCCAAAGTTGATACTTACAACCAATACTTGAGAACTTTTCCAAAGTTGATACAAACGATCAATGTTTGTACGTAAGATTCAACTTTGGAAAAGTTTTTAAATTTATTCCACTCCAGCAACTTCTTCTACCTTTTTAAGGAAAGTTCTTTTCTCTCCATCCGTGATAAAGGATGCTTCGAACGAGTTTTTGACAAGTTGAACAATCTCTTCTCTCGACAGTTGAAGTGCATCCGCTACCGCGATATAGTTGTCATTGAGGTACCCGCCAAAATAGGCAGGATCGTCTGAATTGACCGTCACTTTAATTCCCCTTTCCATCATCTCTTTCAATGGATGTTCTTCCATCTTTCGAATCACCTTCAGTTTCAGATTGGAAAGCGGACAGGAGGTCAGCGGAATTTCATAAATGCCAAGCACATCGACCAGGTCCGGATCTTCCAACGCACTGGTTCCATGATCGATACGGGATGCCTTCAGCAGATCCAGCGCCGCCCATATGTTTTCGGGAGGACCCTCTTCCCCTGCATGAACAACGGTTAAAAATCCCATCTCCTGGGCCATTTCAAAAAGATTGGCGAACAAATCCGGTGGATAGTTTCTTTCAGAGGAATCCAGGCCAACAGCAGTAATCCATCCTTGAAAAGGTGTAGCCTCAGCCAACGTCTTGAATCCGTCCTCTTCAGTCAGGTGTCTTAGAAAAGATAGAATCAATTTGAAGGAAATCCCGAGTTTCTCATAACCATCTGTCAACGCGCGGTAGATGCCTCCGATCACTGCGCTGAACGGAACCCCGCGCGAAGTGTGTGACTGGGGATCGAACATCACCTCCGTGTGTACAACATTGTTCTCTTTGGCTTTCAGCAGATAGGCCCAGGTAAGGTCATAAAAATCCTGTTCCCGCAAAAGCACACTGCTTCCGGCATAATAAATATCCAGAAAATCCTGTAAATCATCGAACTGGTAGGCATTTCGCAAGGCTTCAACCGAGTCGTACTTTAATTCAACGCTATTGCGCTCAGCCAATTTGAAAATGAGTTCAGGCTCAAGCGTACCTTCGATGTGAAGATGCAACTCAGCTTTGGGAAGGGAACAGATAAACCGGTGAAGATCTGTCATACCGATTAATAGTTTTTCCCCTGAATTTCAAAGTAAGCCTGGGGATGTTCACATACAGGACAAATCTGAGGTGCGCTAAGCCCTTCATGCAAATATCCGCAGACGAGGCATTTCCATACGACTTTTTCCCCCCGTTTGAATACCATTCCAGATTCAAGATTGTCAAACAAAGTTCTGTATCGTTCTTCATGGGCCTTTTCTACTTTCGAAATCATTTTAAAAATGGCCGCTACCGCCTTGAAACCCTCCTCTTCAGCAATCGCTGCGAATCCGGGATAGAGATCGGTCCACTCCTCGTTCTCCCCATCGGCAGCTGCCTTCAGGTTGTCAAGCGTTGATCCGATAATCCCGGCAGGATAGGAAGCCGTAATTTCAACCATTCCACCTTCAAGAAATTTAAAAAACTGTTTTGCATGTGACCGCTCATTCGTGGAAGTCTCTTCAAAGATAGCGGCGATCTGTTCGAGACCCTCTTTTCTTGCCTGTTTGGCAAAATAGTCATAGCGCATTCTGGCCTGGGATTCTCCGGCAAATGCTTTCAAGAGGTTTTGTTCTGTTTTTGAACCTTTTATTGTTTCCATGGCAGAGATCTAAAGTTTTATTGTACAAAAATAGAGCAATCAGAATACAATCTGATATACGCTAAAGTTAAAAATTTAATCTGTTTGGACAAAAGATGAGTAGGTTATTCAACGATGGCAGATTCACCCATACAAAAAGACATTGAACCAAATATTTTGTATTTTTACAAAAAAAGCAAATATGACTTTTGAAAAAACATACGATATTCAAAAAAATAATCAACTTATAATTAATCTGCCTGAAAGATTCAAGTCAAAAAAAATGGTTAGAGTAATTATTGAGGATATTGATGAGATTAGAGAGGAGAAAATCGCAATGCTAAAAAAAGCATCGTCAGATCCACTTTTCCTTTCTGATATTGTTGAAACTGTCTCCGACTTTGAGAACTCTGATAATGAACTATTGTGAAGATTTATGTCACCAGATTCGTACGATTGATAAAAAAGATTATCAAAAAAATACGGCCAGATATCATCAAAAGTAATAAAGGAAGAAGTAATAGAAGCTATTTGCTTCCAGCTTGGCATCAATAAAGAATATTAGATTTAATCCTGATCTCTCTCACTATCAATCTGCATTCTTCTTTAAACAACTCACTGATGGGTTTTTATCACTTTAAGAAAGCTTCAAATACTAACATTATTCAGAGATTGCCCCTTCGCCTCGTTTGAGCGGGGAATAAATCAGTGATGGAGAAGGGATCATCGTTCCCAAACCGTATTCCTGCCACCTTCGGTCAACCAGGGATATTGTTTCAAGAGAGGAGACCACCGGATTAGGCCAGTCACGTTGAAAACCATCAGACTGAACAGTTTTACGTGTTCCATCCACTACCAGGTGGGAAACTTCTCCCGAACGGGTTGCCTCAAAGATTTTGCAATCTCTTTTGGGATCGATGTTTCCGGTAACATACCAGACCACGGCATCCAGATTCACGACAGGCAAAGCTGCATCCACCAACAAAATGAATTTAACCTGCTGTACGACAGATATATTCAAAAGAACTTCTGTCAATACTGCTGGACGAAAATCCTGATTCTTCTCAATTCCAAGAATCAACACCGGGATACCTTTATCCAGCAGGGAGGCCTGAACAGTTTTGACTGCAGGAATATCCGAGGTTATTTGATCGAATAATTCCGATCCGGGCAGTTTATCTTCAATCTGCTCCGTATACTTCTCCTCGGGAAATTTGGTGGTCGCATCGATCCCCATTTTGGATCCAAATGCAAATTTTGAGGAGGAGTGATCCAATACATCCATGGGGCCAGAAGAAAAAATAATGTCGTGAACCGGATCAATTTCAATGCTCACTTTCCTGACAAACGCCTCCATGTCCTTCCACGGATTATCCTGATCGGTCACTAGCATGATCTTGTTAAACATCATCTGTCCGGCCCCCCACATGGCATTCATCGTCTTTATTGCCTGTCCTGCATAGGTTTTATCGATCCTTGCCAGCGTCAGGTTGTGGGCGACTCCTTCGGGTGGAAGGTAAAGGTCTTTTAGTTCCGGCATCATGGTCAGTTTCATGGGCGCCAGGAATATTTTCTCTGTGGCCAAACCAATGTAGGCATCTTCCTGCGGTGGGATCCCCACAATGGTTGCGGGATATATTGCCCCTTTCCGGTGGGTAATGCAGGTGACATGAAATTTGGGATACCAATCGGCCAGTGAATAGAAACCGGTATGATCTCCAAACGGACCTTCCCAAACAAGTTCCTCCGAGGGATCAACATAACCTTCAATCACGATATCTGCATCATCGGGAACCTCAAGATCATTGGTGAGGCACCTGACCAACTCCACTTTTCTCTTCCGAAGAAACCCGGCCAGCATATATTCGTCAATTTGATCAGGCAGCGGTGCTGTTGCCGCATAGGTATAGGCAGGATCGCCTCCCAAAACAACGGATACAGGCATCTTCTTTCCCGCTTTTTTGTACCCCAGGTAGTGCCGGGCTCCGGTTTTGTGTTTGTGCCAGTGCATCCCGGTAGTATTTGGTCCAAGAATTTGCATCCGGTACATTCCCACATTTCGGACACCCGTTTCAGGATCGCGCGTAACGACACCGGGCAGCGTCACAAATGGTCCGCCGTCGGCAGGCCAGCAAGTAAGAACAGGTAGTTTGGTCAAGTCAGGTGTTGCCATCACAATCTCCTGACACCTACCTCTGCCTCTCTTCTTTTTAGGCATCCAGGAAGCAATCTTTGAGAGCAAAGGAAGCAACTTCAATTTATCCAAAAGAGTCCCGGCAGGACCAGCCAGTTGTTTAAATAACTCTTCCAGCTCTGCGCCGATAGCACTGAGCGATGTATGTCCCAGAGCCAGGCATATTCTTGACTCTGAACCAAATGCATTAATCAAAAGAGGGAAAGTCGTTCCGTTGTTTTCAAACAAAAGGGCCTTCCCTCCCCCCGGAGATTTAGACATACGGTCAACAATCTCGGTGATTTCCAGAACGGTATTAACCTTTTGACTGATTCTGATCAGTTCGTTTTCACGCTCCAGTAACCCGACAAAATCGTTCAATCCATTGTATGGCATAAAATCATCATTGGTGAAACAAAAAAGTTACACAGAGAAGCACAGAGAAGCACAGAGTTACACGGAGAAAAAGAAATGTTTAGGATGTTTATTGAGTTTGAATTGTTCAAAGACCGTAACCCTTCAAACTTTTTAAACAATTCAAACCCTTCAAACAATTAGAAATTGTTCTCTGTGGACCTCTGTGCTTCTCTGTGCTTCTCTGTGTAACTCTGTGTAATATTAAAGGTCCTAAATTCCAGCTTTGTTTTTGAAGAACTCCAGTGTTTCCGATGATGGTCTTTCCAACGGCAAATTGTACATCCTATCCCAAACCAATTGTGCTAGAACACCCAAGGAACGACTAACTCCAAACATTACCGTGTAGAAAAAGTGCTCTGTAATTCCGTAATGCTGAAGCAAAGAACCTGAGAAGGCATCCACATTGGGCCATGGATTTTTGATCTTGCCAAGCGACTTCAGAATTGGAGGTACAATATCGTAAAGGTGATTGACCGTATCAACCATGGGATCATTTCCCACATATTTTTGAGCAAAAATCTGTTGCGCGGTAAAACGAGGATCTGTCACACGCAAAACTGCATGACCGTAACCGGGAACCACTTGACCTGAGGAGATGGTCTTTCTGACATAAGCTTCAATTTTTTCACGCTCTTCCTCTTTGCTTTCACTGACACCTATCTCTTCCTGCATCTCAAAAATCCAGTTGATGACCTCCTGGTTGGCATAACCATGCAAGGGGCCGGCTAACCCAAGCATTCCGGCAGCATAGGAATAATAGGGATTACTTAGCGCAGACCCAACAAGATGGGTTGCATGGGCAGATACATTCCCTCCTTCATGATCTGCATGAATCATCATGTACATTCTGAAAAGACGGTACACTTCGTCCTGGTCGTAACCCATCATATGGGCAAAATTTGCAGCCCAATCAAGATTTGGATCCGGTGGAATGAACTTTCCGTCTTTGAAATTCTTGCGGTAGATATATGCTGCTACTACAGGGAGACGCGCAATCAAGTCCATTACATCCTCAAATGTTGTATCCCAATAATCATTTTTGTGCAATCCGTCGCGATGCGCCTTTTGGAATTTCGACTCAGTTGCCATGGCAAGAATAGCCGTACTGAACTGAGTCATTGGCTTGCTGGTTAGGGGCATAGCATCCATAATTTCGATCACGTGCTCAGGCAACTCACTACGCCGTACCCACTCCTTGCTCAGGGCATCAACTTCAGCTTTGGTAGGAATCTCGTTCAACAGGAAAAGGTAGAACAGACCTTCAGAAAGAGGCTCTCCTTCAGGCCTGACTTTCGGTAATTTTTGTTGAATCTCAGGTATGGTATATCCTCGGTAAGTGATACCTGTATTGGGGTCTAGCTTAGAGGTTACGGTAAGCAGTCCGGTTATGCCTTTCATTCCGGTTAGTACCTGATCGATGGTGACCGACTCAAGTACGGTGCTCCCATACTCACTAATCAAACGTTTTACGACAAGGCGCTCTTCTTCACCCTTCTTCAAAAGTTTTTCTTTAATGTAATCCATAAAGAGTTTATTATGTTAGTTATTTATATCCGTAAGCTCATAACCCTTACTCCTCCAAAAATCGATTTTGAAGATCTATCCGATATGCTGGTGAAAATTACACAAAAAATGAATCAATTTATATATTTATCTAACAATGGAGGTAAAAATTTTATTAATCTGTTTTTTGCTCAAAATTGCAAAAAAGACAAAAGAAAAGCCATCCTGGCAAGGATGGCTTTCGATTATCTTTCAACTTCTGAGAGATTAGGATGCAGCTTCTTCCGAGGCCTCTTCTACTTTTATGCTCTCTTTTGCAGGTGTCTCTGTTTTCTTTGGTTTCCGAATCCTACGCTTTTTGGTGGTATCAAGTTTTGGAGTTGACAGCATGTTCTCGTTGTAATCGACCAGTTCAATGATACACATCTCTGCATTGTCACCAATACGGTTACCAGTTTTTAAGATTCTGGTATATCCACCCGGACGATCTCCGATTTTCACGATAATATCACGGAAAAGTTCTGTCACTACAGATTTACTTTTCAGATCGCTGAATACTTCCCTTCTGTTGTGCGTGGTATCCTCTTTGGCACGTGTAATCAATGGTTCAACAAAAACTCTCAACTCTTTGGCTTTTGCAAGGGTTGTAGCGATGCGTTTGTGAAGCAAAAGAGAATTTGCCATATTGGAAAGCATCGCCTTCCTGTGAGAGCTGGTCCTACCTAAATGATTAAAACCTTTTCTATGTCTCATTGTAATTATTCCTTGTCTAATTTATACTTACTGATGTCCATCCCGAAACTCAAATTGAGATTTACCAACAAATCATCAAGTTCTGTTAAGGATTTCTTGCCAAAATTTCTAAATTTCAACAGGTCATTGCGGTTATAAGTAACCAATTCTCCAAGTGTCTCAACATCAGCTGCCTTTAAACAATTGAGTGCACGAACAGATAGATCAAGATCGACCAGTTTATTTTTCAGTAATTGACGCATGTGCAAAATTTCCTCATCAAACTCTTCATTGGCAAATTTCTCATCAGAATCGAGTGTGATTTTCTCGTCAGAGAAGAGCATGAAATGGTAAATCAGAATTTTAGCTGCTTCCTTCAGTGCATCTTTCGGATGAATAGAACCATCTGTATGGATATCAATCACCAACTTTTCATAGTCGGTTTTTTGTTCTACACGATAGTTTTCGACTGAATATTTCACATTCTTGATGGGAGTGAAAATAGAATCGATTGGAATGACCCCAAACTCCTCATCAACAGGTTTGTTCTCCACACCAGGTACATATCCGCGTCCCTTCTCGATCGTCATTTCGATCTGAAGTTTCACATCTGTCTCCATGTTGCAGATCAGCAAATCGGTATTCAAAACACGAAAGCCTGTGATAAAATTGTTAATGTCACCCGCTTTGAATTTATTTTGTCCGAAGATGGTAACAGTGACCTTTTCACTATCAAAATCATCAACTACCTTTTTGAAACGGATCTGCTTCAGATTAAGAATCATCTCCGTAACATCTTCAATCACACCGGGGATGGTAGAAAATTCATGCTCAACACCTTCGATTTTAATCGTCGTGATCGCATATCCTTCCAAGGATGATAACAAAATTCTGCGTAATGCATTTCCGATGGTAATACCATAACCTGGCTCAAGAGGACGAAATTCGAATTTACCGATTTTGTCATCCGACTCGATCATGATCACCTTATCCGGCTTCTGGAAAGCTAAAATTGCCATAAACCTTATATTAATTATTTCGAATACAATTCGACGATTAACTGCTCTTTGATGTTTTCAGGAATTTCTTCCCTCTCAGGTACATTCAAAAATTTACCCGATTTTGATTCACCATTCCACTCCAGCCATGAAAAGCTGCTGTGACGACGTGAAGAGAGCGAATCATTGATTGCAACCAATGATTTTGATTTCTCGCGTACTGCAACTACTTCACCAGGGCGAACGGTGTATGAAGGGATATTGACCACTTCACCATTGACAGTAATGTGTTTGTGAGAAACCAATTGACGGGCTCCTGCACGACTTGGAGAAATGCCCAGACGGAAAACCACATTATCCAAACGGCTCTCAAGCAACTGCAAAAGAACAGTACCTGTAATACCTTTGTGTGAATGTGCCTTTTCGAACAAATTACGGAATTGACGCTCCAAAACACCGTACATGTATTTCGCTTTTTGCTTCTCTTTCAACTGTGTACCGTATTCCGATACTTTTTTACGGCGTTTGCTGTTGCCGTGCATTCCCGGAGGAAAGTTTTTGTGCTCAAATGCTTTATCCGGACCATAGATTGGTTCACCGAATTTTCTAGCAATCTTTGATTTAGGACCTATGTATCTTGCCATGTTTTTTAATTTAATTTACTGATGATTAGACACGACGACGTTTAGGAGGACGACAACCGTTATGAGGCATTGGGGTAACATCGACGATCTCAGTTACCTGGATACCAACATTCGCGATAGCGCGAATAGCAGACTCGCGGCCGTTCCCCGGTCCCTTTACGTAAACTTTTACCTTGCGTAAACCAAGATCAAAAGCTGTTTTTGCACACTCTTCAGAAGCAGTTTGGGCTGCATACGGAGTATTTTTCTTTGAGCCACGGAAGCCTTTTTTCCCGGCTGATGACCAGGAGATTACTTCACCATTGTTGTTGGTCATCGAAATGATAATATTATTAAAAGAGGATGAAACGTGAGCCTGTCCAACAGCCTCGACATTGACAACCCTTTTCTTAGATATTCCAGTCTTTTTTGCCATCTCTACTTATTCTTATTTAGTAGCTTTCTTCTTATTTGCAACTGTCTTCTTTTTACCTTTACGGGTACGGGCATTGTTTTTTGTACTTTGTCCACGTACTGGAAGGCCTAAACGATGACGAATTCCGCGGTAACAACCGATATCCATCAATCGCTTGATGCTCATCTGGTTTTCAGAGCGCAGTTCGCCTTCGACCTTAAATCCATCGGTAATCACCTTGCGAATTGCACTAAACTGATCATCATTCCATTCACTGACTTTGATGTCTTTATTGACACCAGCCTTTTCAAGAATTTCAGCAGAGCGGCTGCGGCCAATTCCAAAAATATAGGTCAAGGCAATTTCGCCTCTTTTGTTATTTGGTATGTCTACACCAACTATTCGAGCCATAATCTTATATTGATTAAAAAATCGTTATAAATTTAACATTTTTAACCCTGACGTTGTTTGAACTTCGGGTTTTTTTTGTTTATCACGTAGAGACGTCCCTTACGGCTTACAATTTTGCACTCCGCACTACGTTTCTTAATGGATGCCCTTACTTTCATTTTTCTAGATATTAATTTTTGTATCTGAAAGAGATTCTTCCTTTACTAAGGTCATAAGGTGACATTTCAACCTTTACTTTGTCGCCAGGCAGAATCTTGATGTAGTGCATGCGCATCTTTCCCGAAATGTGGGCCGTGATCACATGACCATTTTGCAATTCTACACGAAACATAGCATTGGACAATGCTTCAATAATTGTTCCGTCTTGTTCAATAAATGATTGCTTTGACATAGAAACTAATACTTCTGCATTAAACTTGAAAATTCAAAATATTCCCCAAATTGCCCCTAAGAGCAAACTTCAAAACATTCGATCATTCGACAGGGCTCGATGAAGTCATACTCCCCTCTCTCCTTCCAACACCTTAAAAGATGGTCTTTTCATTGCCGCGCTTACTCCCATCGTGTTAATTCAGAAAGTAATCATCAAAAGACGGAGGCGATCAATTTTTTCAGGTCGGCAAAGATACTGAAAAGAAAAAAAAGATACAACACTCTTTTTCGGAAACAGGTAAACATCCGCAAAATGATCAGAACGTATCAGATGGTAACAATTGTTAGTTCCAATCCGATGTATGATAATGCTATACAGCTAACTTGCCAGGATAATAAATTCCTTACATATGGTTGGACCGCCCAACCTATTACATGTTCGCTCCTGCAGTACGACCCTTGATGCGACCAGATTTCAGCAATCCATCGTAGTGGCGCATCAAAAGGTGGCTTTCAATTTGTTGCAACGTGTCGAGAATAACCCCGACAAGAATCAACAAAGAAGTACCTCCAAAGAAGTGCGCAAACGATTGATTGATTCCCAAAATCATTGCAAATGCAGGCAGGATCGTGATAAATCCAAGGAAGATGGAACCAGGAAGAGTAATTCTCGACATGATGGTGTCGATGTACTCAGCTGTTCTTTTCCCCGGTTTGATACCCGGAATGAATCCGCCATTTTTCTTCATATCCTCGGCCATTTGGTTAGGATTGATGGTGATAGCGGTATAGAAATAGGTAAAAATAATTACCATCAGGAACATGACTGCGTTGTACCAGAATCCGGTATAGTTAGAGAAGGATGCCATCATCCGTCCCATTGTCTCAGATGAGAAAAGACCAGCCACCGTTGCGGGGATAAACATGATTGCCTGCGCAAAAATGATTGGCATAACACCAGCAGCATTCACTTTCAAAGGAATGTACTGACGAACACCGCCGTATTGACGATTCCCTACAATTCTTTTCGCGTATTGTACCGGCACTTTTCGTGTTCCCTGAACCAATAGGATAGTACTTGCAATAACAAGCAGGAAAACGACCAATTCAACAATCAACATGATAAAACCACGACCCTGTTCAGCCATACGGCTCACAAATTCCTGAGCCAACGATTGAGGCAGACGGGCAATAATTCCAATCATAATAATCAGTGAAATACCATTCCCAATTCCCTTGTCCGTAATCCGCTCTCCCAACCACATGATAAACATGGAACCGGCAGCCAGCACAATGGTGGCACTTAGATTGAAAGCAAAAGCAGGTACCAGGAATGCCTGTTCAGGAAGTTGGTATCTTAGGTTGGCCAAATATGCCCAACCCTGGAAAATTAAAATCACAACAGTCAGATAACGGGTCATCTGGTTGATTTTTCTTCTACCAGATTCACCCTCTTTTTGCAGCTTTTGAATGTAAGGAACAGCAAATCCCAATAGCTGGATTACGATCGAAGCACTGATGTAAGGCATGATTCCTAACGCAAAGATGGATGCATTGGAGAAAGCGCCTCCCGAGAACATGTTCAGCAGTCCAAGAATCCCATCAGATGTCTGATTTCTTAAAGCTTCAAAATGTTCAGGATTTGGATCGATACCGGGCAAAATGACGAAGGACCCAAAACGGTAAACCATCAGGAACAACAGGGTCACACTTAACCGGGATCGTAAATCCTCAATTTTATAAATGTTCTTAAGCGTTTCGATCAACTTTTTCATCAGAATCAGATTAATTCGGTAGTACCTTCCAATTTTTCAATTGCTTCTTTGGCAGATTTAGAGAAAGCGTGGGCTTTCACATCCAGCTTGTTTTTCAATTCACCTTTGGCAAGGATCTTAACTTTGTCATTCTTACTGACAAACCCAGCATCCAAAAAGGTTTGAAAATCGATGGATGCAATCCCTAATTCCTCGGACAATTGCTGCAGCGCACTGAGATTAATCGCTTTATATTCAACGCGATTGATATTCTTGAACCCGAATTTGGGAACAAGACGTTGCAGCGGCATCTGACCACCCTGAAATCCCTTCTTGGAAGAGTATCCTGAGCGCGATTTAGCCCCCTTATGACCACGGGTAGATGTACCACCATGACCCGAACCTTGTCCGCGACCAATCCGTTTTTCTTTTCTAACAGAACCTACAGCAGGTTTTAAGTTATTTAATTCCATTTCTTTCGAGTATATAAATTTTTCTCAAAGGTCTCATGGAACATCCGGATCACAATTTGCCAAATTCGGCCTATCTATTCGGATGTTACTTAAGAAATTTTAATCGTTAACCTCTTCAACCTTTACTAAGTGCTGAAGCTTTCTAACCATTCCAAGAATCTCGGGGGTTGACTCATGAATCTTAGGTTGATTCAATTTGTGCAGACCGAGCGCATCAATAATTTTCTTTTGAGCTTTGGATGCGCCAATTTTGCTCTTAAACTGTGTAATACGAATTTTCATAATGTAATTTAGGTTTATCCGTTAAACACTTTGTCCAGAGCCACACCGCGATGTTCTGCGACTGTGTAGGCATCTCTCAGTTCGACCAATGCTTCAAAAGTTGCCTTTACCAGGTTGTGAGGGTTAGACGATCCTTTGGATTTGGCAAGAATATCATGGATCCCTACACTTTCAAGAACGGCGCGCATAGCACCACCGGCTTTTACTCCGGTACCTGAAGAGGCAGGTTTCAACAAGACATTTGCACCACCGAATTTTGCGGTTTGCTCGTGAGGAACAGTACCATGAATAATCGGGATTTTAACGAGGTTCTTCTTAGCTGCATCAACGCCTTTGGCGATTGCTGCAGTAACCTCACTGGCTTTTCCAAGACCCCAGCCAACAATACCATCCTCGTTTCCGACGACTACAATTGCTGAAAAGCTGAAAGTTCTACCTCCTTTGGTAACCTTGGTGACCCGGTTGATTGCAACTAACCTGTCCTTAAGCTCAAGATCGCTGGTTTTTACTTTTTTAATATTTTTCGCCATAACGGTTATATTTTTAAACCTCCTTCACGTGCAGCTTCAGCAACTGCTTTAACTCGTCCATGATATAAGTTGCCTCCGCGATCGAAACAGGCGGCAGTGATTCCGGCAGCAAGTGCCTTTTCAGCAGCCAATTTCCCAACAAGGGCAGCTATTTCAGTTTTGGTTCCGGCTTGAGAAGCGATTTCTTTGTTTAATGAAGAAACTGCCAACAAGGTTTTTCCCGCTACATCGTCAACAAACTGAACAGAAATCTGCTTGTTGCTGCGAAAGATACTCATGCGAGGAACCTCTGAGGAACCGGAAACAACTTTCCGGATTCTCATGCGAATTCTATCTCTTCTTTGAATTTTTGTGAGAGCCATAACTAAAAATCATTTATTTTTTAGAAGCCGATTTACCAGCTTTGCGACGCAATACTTCGCCAACGAATTTAACACCTTTGCCTTTGTAAGGTTCCGGCATTCTGAACGACCTGATTTTAGCCGCAACATGACCGATCAACTGTTTATCAGCACATTTGAGTGTGATGATAGGGTTAGCTCTTTTGTCAGTAACAGCTGTAACGCTTACCTCTTTTGGCAATTGCAGGTAGGTATGGTGAGAATGTCCCAATACCAGGTCAAGTACCTGATCTTGTGATTCTGCACGGTAACCAACCCCTACCAATTCGAGTTTCACTTCATAGCCTTTTGATACACCCAGAACCATATTGTTCAAGAGTGAACGGTACAATCCGTGCATGGCACGGTGACGTTTCTGTTCAGTAGGACGTTTTACCAAAATCTGGTTGCCTTCAACCGCGATCTCAATCTCTTTGTCCACTTTCTGAACCAGGGTGCCCAGCGCTCCTTTAACGGTGACAACATTTTCACTGTCGACGTTTATCGTAACTCCGGCGGGTAAATCAATGGGAAGTTTTCCAATCCTTGACATAATAATCCTCCTTTATTAATAAACGTAACATAATATTTCACCACCAACGTTCAAATCTTTGGCCTCTTTGTCGGTAATTACACCTTTAGAGGTAGAAATGATAGCGATGCCCAATCCGTTCAATACCCTTGGGACATCTTCAATTCCGCAGTAGCGGCGAAGTCCGGGTTTAGAGATACGTTTTAGATTTTTTATTGCCGGAGTACCATCAGCAGGATGGTATTTCAAGGCAATTTTAATGCTTCCCTGATAGTTGACTTCTTCGTCAAATTTATAATTGAGTATGTACCCTTTTTCTTTCAGAATTCTGGTAATCTCTTTTTTAATGTTTGACGCAGGGATTTCCACGACTTTGTGTTTTGCCTTGATGGCATTTCTTAGTCGGGTCAAGTAATCTGCAATAGGATCTGTCATCTTTGCGATAATTTAAACGATTACCAACTTGCTTTTTTAACTCCGGGTATTAGGCCGCTAGAGGCCATTTCCCGGAACTGAATTCTGGAAATACCAAACTGACGCATGTATCCTTTTGGACGACCAGTCAGTTTGCAACGATTGTGCAGACGAATCTTTGCCGAATTTTTAGGCAAAAGGCTCATACCGATGTAGTCACCTTCCGCTTTCAATCTGGCGCGCTTTTCCGCAAACCTTTCAACGAGTTTTGCACGCTTCACTTCGCGGGCTTTCATTGATTCTTTAGCCATATCTTTTAGTTCTTTTTTGCGTTCTTGAACGGTAAACCAAAACTTTTCAGTAGTGCATATCCCTCCTCGTCGTTCTTTGCAGTCGTTACGAAGGTGATGTTGTATCCATTCATCTTGGTTACTTTATCCATCACGATTTCAGGAAAGATAATCTGCTCGGTTACACCAAGCGTGTAGTTGCCACTACCGTCGAATTTGTCGGCAATGCCCTTAAAGTCGCGGATGCGGGGAAGCGCAATCGAGACAAGACGGTCCAAAAATTCATACATACGGTCACTGCGCAAGGTTACCCTTACACCGATCGGCATTTTCTTACGAAGTTTAAAGTTGGCAATGTCCTTTTTGGAGATGGTAGAAACCGGTTTCTGACCGCTGATAGAAGCGAGCTCTTCGATAGCTACCTCCATGATTTTCTTATCGGCAATTGCGGAACCAAGACCCTGGTTGATGATAATCTTCTCCAGTACAGGAACCTGCATAACAGATTTATAACTAAACTCCTTCTGCAAAGCAGGAACAATCTCCTCCTGATATTTGCGTTTAAAAGTAGGTGTGTATCCCATTACTTAATCTCCTCCCCTGATTTTTTTGAATACCTAACTAGTTTCCCGTTTTTATCGAGCTTGCGTCCGATACGGGTAGGTTTCCCTGTTTTAGGATCTTTCAGCATCAAATTTGAAACGTGGATAGACGCCTCTTGTTTGATGATGCCTCCTTGCGGGTGCTTGGAATTTGGTTTTGTATGTTTAGATACAAGATTAACTCCTTCTACAATGGCACGATCCTTTTCTCTGACCACTTCAAGTACTTTCCCTTCGGAGCCTCTTGAATTGCCGGAGATTACGACGACCGTGTCTCCTTTCTTTACATGTAATTTTTTCTGCATGGTCTGATTTAATATTAAAGTACTTCAGGTGCCAGTGAGACAATTTTCATGAAGTTGTCACGAAGTTCGCGGGCCACCGGTCCGAAAATACGTGTACCTCTCATCTCGCCTGCAGCATTCAGCAGTACAACAGCGTTATCATCGAAACGGATGTAAGAACCGTCGCTGCGGCGCACCTCTTTGGAAGTACGTACAACGACTGCTTTAGAAACCGATCCTTTTTTGGTATCGCTGCCTGGCAGTGCGGTTTTCACAGTCACAACAACTTTATCTCCAACAGAGGCGTAACGTTTTTTTGTTCCGCCCAATACCCGGATGACCAGGGCTGTTTTAGCACCGCTATTATCTGCAACTGTACAACGTGATTCTTGCTGTAACATATTACTTGGCTCTTTCTAAGATTTTTACTAATCTCCACCCCTTCTGTTTTGACAGAGGGCGGGTTTCCATAATTAAGACGGTGTCGCCGATGTTACACTCGTTTTTCTCATCGTGCGCATGGAACTTGGTAGTTCTGTTCACGAATTTTCCGTAAATCGGGTGTTTCTCTTTTCCTTTTTCAGCAACTACGATAGTTTTCTCCATTTTATTGCTGACCACCACTCCGATACGCTCTTTACGAAGATTTCTTGTTTCCATAGTCATCATTTGTTTTCAATTTGACGTTTGCGTAATTCGGTATTCAGACGAGCGATGTTTTTGCGGGCGAACCGTATTTTCATCGGATTGTCAAGAGGATTTACGCTGTGATTCAAACACATACGAACCATCTCTTCGTTCCCGTTTTCTATCTTTTCAGTGATTTCGGCTGTTGTAAGCTCTTTGATTTCTTGCGTTTTCATTACTCAATTGTTGAAGTTTCTACAAAATCGCGTCGTACAACAAACTTAGTACTCACTGGAAATTTCTGGGCTCCCAGGCGTAAAGCTTCTTTAGCCAGATCAAAAGGAACCCCTTCGATCTCGATTAGAATGCGACCGGGAGTTACTGTTGCAACAAAACCCTCCGGTGCTCCCTTACCTTTACCCATCCGAACCTCGGCTGGTTTCTTGGTAATTGGCTTATCCGGAAAAATTCTGATCCAAATTTGTCCTTGACGCTGCATGTGACGCGTTACTGCAACACGGGCTGCCTCTATCTGGCGACCGGTGATCCATGCAGTTTCCAAGCTCTTTATGGCAAAAGATCCAAACGATAATTGGTTTCCGCGTTGCGCGTTGCCTTTCAGTTTGCCCTTCTGTACTCTTCTAAATTTTACTTTCTTTGGCTGTAACATCTTGTTTCGCTTTGTCGATGATTATCAGACTAATTACTTTTTACGTTTTCTAAAGCCACCCTTGCCACCAGCAGGCGGGGTTGGACGGGCATTCGTGCTACGTGTCTGCTGTGCCTGACCTACATTTGGAGAAAGATCACGTTTACCGTAAATCTCACCTCTGCAGATCCAAACCTTGATACCGATCAAACCGGTCTTGGTTAAAGCTTCAGCCAGTGCATAGTCAATATCGGCTCTTAAAGTATGCAAAGGGGTTCTACCCTCTTTGTACATTTCTGAACGGGCCATTTCTGCCCCGTTTAAACGACCGGAACACAATACTTTGATACCTTCAGCGCCCATACGCATGGTAGCAGCGATGGCCATCTTGGTTGCACGACGGTAGGCAATTTTACCTTCTACCTGGCGGGCAATGTTGTTGGCAACAATCTGAGCATCCAATTCAGGACGTTTAATTTCAAAGATATTGATCTGAACCTCTTTTTTGGTGATCTTTTTCAACTCCTCTTTGAGTTTGTCTACTTCCTGACCACCTTTACCAATAATAATACCAGGCCTGGAAGTCTGAACAGTAATGGTGATGAGTTTCAAGGTACGCTCAATGATTATCTTCGAAATACTCGCTTTTGCAAGACGAGCATTCAGATAAGCCCTGATTTTGTGATCCTCGATCAGTTTATCACCATAATTGTTGCCTCCGAACCAGTTGGAATCCCATCCTCTGATGATTCCAAGCCTATTAGAAATCGGATTTACTTTTTGTCCCATATTATTATTTCGTATTTTCTTCTACAACATTTTTACTTGCCAAACGGACAGTCACGTGATTGGAACGCTTTCTGATACGGTGTCCTCTCCCTTGCGGGGCCGGACGGAGACGTTTCAGCATGCGAGCCGAATCAACAAAAACTTCCTGCACGTATAGGTTGCTTTCTTCAAGTCTAACCCCTTCATTTTTAGCCTGCCAGTTTGCAACTGCCGACATAAGGAGTTTTTCTACTCTGCGTGATGCCTCTTTGGAAGAGAACTTCAATACGTCTAGTGCACGATTTACCGCCATTCCACGAATCATATCGGTAACAAGGCGCATCTTACGCGGCGAAGTGGGACAGTCGCGCAAAACAGCTTGACATCTCTGTTTATTTGCTTCGTTGAGCAATTCAGCGCTTTGCTTTTTTCTAGAACCCATCTTGGTACTTTTTACTTCTATTATACATATCCGCGTTCATGGCTTATTTCTTCTTATTGCCACCATGACCCCTGAAGGTGCGGGTAGGAGAAAACTCACCCAATTTGTGTCCAACCATGTTCTCAGTAACATAAACCGGAATAAACTTATTCCCGTTGTGAACTGCAATGGTATGTCCTACAAAATCAGGCGAAATCATTGAATGTCTTGCCCACGTTTTTACGATCGACTTTTTTGCTGATTCATTGAGAACCAACACTTTTTTCTCCAACTTAAAGTCGATGAAAGGGCCTTTTTTTAACGAACGACTCATAATCTACTCAGTTTTTTCGCGATTATTTTTTTCTACGTTCAATAATGTACTTGGTCGAAGATTTTTTCTTCGAGCGGGTCTTGTAACCCTTCGCAAGCAACCCTTTACGTGAACGCGGATGTCCACCGGATGCACGTCCTTCACCACCACCCATAGGGTGATCCACAGGGTTCATGGCTACGCCACGAACACGGGGACGACGCCCCAACCAGCGGCTTCGACCGGCTTTACCTGATCTTTCAAGGGCATGATCGGCGTTTCCTACGGTACCTACTGTCGCACGACATGCAACCAGTACCATACGTGACTCGCCTGAGGGGAGTTTGATGATGGCGTATCGTCCTTCACGTGAGGTGAGTTGCGCATAAGTACCGGCCGAGCGAGCCATAATACCGCCCTGACCAGGATGCAACTCAATGTTGTGAACGATTGTACCAAGAGGTATTTTTCCAAGAGGTAGCGAATTACCGATTTCGGGAGCCACTTCATTTCCGCTAACAACCGTTTGACCTACTTCCAGGCCATTGGGTGCCAACATGTAGCGCTTCTCTCCATCGGCATAAATCAAGAGTGCGATACGAGCAGTACGATTTGGATCGTACTGGATCGAATCAACGCGTGCAGGAATATTGTCCTTCTCACGGACAAAATCTATTACACGGTATTTTCTCTTGTGCCCGCCACCTATATACCTCATTGTCATCACACCACTGGTATTTCTACCACCGGTGCTCTTCATGGGCCTTAACAATGATTTTTCAGGTGTATTGCCAGTTGTAATTGAGTCAAAAGTACCAATCACTTTGTGCCTTTGACCCGGAGTTACAGGTTTTAACTTTCTAACTGCCATTTTTTACTTAGATATTGCTGTAAAAATCAATATTCTCTCCTTTGTTCAACGTGACAACTGCTTTTTTATAAGCATTTGTACGTCCGGTAATCACCCCACTCTTTGTAAAGCGGGATTTTAACTTACCGGCATATACCATCGTGTTGACAGAAACTACTTTAACGCCATAGATTTCTTCCACGGCCCTTTTGATCTGATGCTTATCTGCCTTCTTATCTACCATGAAACCATAGCGGTTTAATTTCTCCGCTTGGGCATTCATTTTCTCGGTTACGATAGGGCGAATCAAAATTTCAACCATTTTCTTACGCGTTAATCTTAAATAATTCCTCCAATTTAGCTACAGAACTCTCTGCTAAAACAATTTTTTTAGCCCTCATGATTTTGTAAGTACATAAGTCTGAGGTAGTTACAACTTCTATGTTCTGTAAATTTCTGGTTGACAAATATATGTTTTTATTTGCTTCCGATAACACTATCAACGAGTTTTTATCACCAATTTTCAAATTATTTTGGAGTGTGATAAATTCTTTTGTTTTGGGCGTATCAATTGTGAAGTCCTCAAGAATTAAAATATCACTGCCTTGAGCCTTGTAGGTCAGGGCAGATCTGCGTGCCAACTCTTTGAGTTTCTTGTTCAATTTGAAACCATAATTCCTCGGACGTGGTCCAAACATACGGCCTCCACCACGGATGGTACCTGATTTGATACTTCCCGCACGGGCGCCACCGGTTCCTTTTTGCTTTTTCAGCTTCCTGGTTGACCCGGAGACTTCACCACGTTCCTTGCTCTTATGGGTACCCTGACGTTGATTTGCCAGATATTGCTTCACGTCGAGATAAATCGCGTGATCGTTAGGTTCTACCGAGTAAATACTGGGATTCAGATCTACTTTTCTTCCGGTCTCTTCACCTGCTCTGTTTAAAACTGCGATTTCCATTACTTCAAGATAATTAAGTATGAATCCTTGGCTCCGGGGACAGAACCTTTAACAATTAAAAGATTGTTCTCCGGAATAACTTTCAATACCTGAAGGTTTTGAACAGTTATAGTTTTTCCACCGTCGCGACCTGCCATACGCATTCCTTTGAATACGCGGGAAGGATAGGAAGAGGCACCGATAGAACCTGGTGCGCGCAAGCGGTTATGCTGGCCGTGTGTGCTCTGCCCAACACCGCCGAAGCCGTGACGACGAACAACACCCTGGAACCCGCGTCCCTTTGATATGCCGGTAATGTCGATGAATGTATCAGCCTCCAGCATGTCAACTGTAATGACATCTCCCAGCTTCACATCGTCACCAAACCCATCAAATTCTACCACTTTTCTCTTAGGAGTAGTACCGGCCTTTTTGTAATGGCCGATTTCTGCTTTGGTCGCATGCTTCTCTTTTTTGTCGACAAATCCCAATTGAACAGCCTCATAACCATCGGTTTTAAGGGTTCTGATCTGGGTTACCGTGCATGGACCAGCCTCAATCACAGTGCATGGGATGTTTTTCCCCTCAACACTGAATACGGAAGTCATTCCGATTTTTTTTCCAATTAATCCTGGCATTTTTTCTACTTGTTAAGCAGTTTATCAAACTTTAATTTCAACTTCAACACCACTGGGCAATTCCAGTTTCATTAGGGCGTCAATCGTTTTTGCGGTTGAACTGTAAATGTCGATCAATCTCTTGTAGGAAGATAATTCGAACTGCTCCCTCGATTTTTTATTGACGAAGGTGGATCTCAAAACCGTGAAAATACGACGGTGTGTTGGGAGTGGAATTGGACCACTAACAATAGCGCCTGTAGATTTGACAGTCTTTACAATCTTCTCAGCTGATTTGTCAACCAGGTTGTGATCGTACGATTTCAGTTTAATTCTGATTTTTTGACTCATGATAAGAACGTATTTAGTGTTATAACAACTCTGTTTTTCCTTTTACATTTTCAAGAACTGAAAGTGCAATGTTCCTTGGAACTTCTGCATAGTGGGAAAACTCCATCGTAGAGGTTGCACGGCCTGAAGAGAGGGTACGCAAGGTCGTTACGTAACCAAACTGCTCGGACAGCGGAACCAGCGCCTTGATGACACGGGCGCCGAATTTGGCATCCATACTTTCAACATGGCCACGACGTCGGTTCAGGTCACCAACAATATCACCCATGTAATCGTCCGGGGTAACAACTTCCACCTTCATGATCGGCTCCAGCAAAGTCGGTTTGGCTTTGGCTGCTGCATTTCTGAAGGCTTGCTTGGCGCACAACTCAAAAGAGAGTGCATCGGAGTCAACCGGGTGGAAAGAACCATCCACCAGAACCACCTTAAGGTTTTCGATTTTGTATCCGGCCAAAGGACCATTGTTCATAGCCTCTTTAAAGCCCTTCTCGATAGAAGGAATGTATTCACGCGGAATAGTACCCCCCTTGATCTGATCAACAAATTGAAGTCCTGTTTTGTCATCATCAACCGGACCAATGATCACGGAGATATCTGCGAATTTACCACGACCACCGGTTTGCTTCTTGAAAACTTCACGAAGGGAAACCTCCTTGGTAATGGTCTCTTTGTAGGATACCTGAGGCGCACCCTGGTTACACTCTACTTTGAATTCCCTTTTCAAACGATCGATGATAATCTCCAGGTGGAGCTCACCCATACCACGGATGATGGTCTGTCCGCTATCCAGGTCCGTATTAACCTGAAAGGTTGGATCCTCTTCGGAAAGTTTCACCAGTCCATTGGACAGTTTATCCAGGTCCTTTTGGGTTTTTGGCTCAACCGCGATACCGATTACCGGTTCCGGGAAGGTCATAGACTCAAGTACGATCGGATGATCGAGTGAACAAAGGGTATCACCTGTGCGGATATCTTTGAAACCCACTGCGGCACAAATGTCGCCGGCTTCAATTACATCGCGGGGTTGTTGTTTGTTGGAGTGCATCTGGAAAAGACGTGATATACGTTCCTTCTTCCCGGTGCGGGTATTTAATACATATGAACCTGCATCAATCTTACCGGAGTAAACGCGAATGAAACACAAACGGCCAACATATGGGTCAGTGGCAATTTTGAAAGCAAGGGCTGCAAGCGGTTCGCCAACATCCGGCTTTCTCTCAATTTCAGCGCCTGTGTCCGGATCTGTACCTACGATAGAAGCCACATCCAAAGGATTGGGCAAATAGGCACAAACTGCGTCCAAAAGGGTTTGAACCCCTTTGTTTTTGAATGCTGATCCACACAACATCGGAATAATTACTCCCTTAAGCGTTGCTTTGCGAATTACATGTTTCAACTCCTCTTCAGTAATACTGTTGGAATCTTCGAAGAATTTCTCCATCAAAGTTTCATCCTGCTCGGCAACTGACTCAACCAATTTTTCGCGCCATTCCATGGCAAGTTCCATCATGTCGGCCGGGATCTCCTCAACAGAGTAGTCGGCTCCCATGGTCTCATCGTGCCATACCACTGATTTCATGGCTACAAGGTCGATGATCCCCTTGAAACGCTCTTCAGCGCCAATTGGTATTTGGATTGGAACCGGATTGGCTCCCAACTTCTCCTTGATGTCGTTGTAAACATTGAAAAAATCGGCGCCTGCTCGGTCCATCTTGTTGATGAATGCAATTTTAGGCACTCCGTATTTATCGGCTTGACGCCAAACAGTCTCCGATTGGGCTTCTACCCCACCTACGGCACAAAAGGTTGCAACCGCACCGTCAAGAACCCTCAACGAACGCTCCACCTCAACCGTAAAGTCGACGTGGCCCGGAGTATCAATGATATTGATCTGATGAACAATATCCTGGTATGTCCATTCAGTAAATGTCGCAGCAGAAGTGATGGTAATTCCACGCTCCTGCTCCTGTTCCATCCAGTCCATCGTTGCTGCACCATCGTGAACTTCACCAATGCGGTGAACTTTGCCCGTATAAAACAAAATCCGCTCTGAAGTGGTTGTTTTACCGGCATCGATGTGCGCCATGATCCCGATGTTCCTGGTATTTGTAAGGTCCCTTTTCGCCATTATAAATTTATCGTACTAATCTAAACTAAACTATCTGAAACATCCGGTTAGAACCGGAAGTGTGCAAACGCGCGGTTTGCTTCTGCCATTCTGTGTGTATCTTCTTTTTTCTTGAATGCCCCACCCTCTTCGTTGTAAGCGGCAACGGTCTCGGCAGCAAGTTTTTCTGCCATTGAGTGACCGGAACGCTTTTTCGCAAAGATGATCAGGTTACGCATGGAGATAGCCACTTTTCTTTCCGGACGGATTTCCATCGGAACCTGAAAGTTGGCACCACCGACACGCCTACTTTTAACCTCAACCTGGGGAGTGATGTTGATCAACGCCTTTTTCCAAACGTCAAGAGCAGACACATCATTGTCTTTCATCTTCTTCTCAACGATATCAAGGGCATCGTAAATGATTTTGAATGCGATGGACTTCTTTCCATCAAACATAAGACTGTTCACGAAGCGAGTAACGAGAACGTCATTGAATTTCGGATCGGGAAGAATGATCCGTTTTTTTGGTTTTGTCTTTCTCATCTTAGTTACAAATTGTTTGTGTTATTCGAATCGGTTGTTGTTTAGCCTTCAGTTATACAGCCTGTTCAAGACAAGCCCTTACTCAACCAAACCTCCAAACTAATAACTAATGTTTCTTTTACTTAATTACTTTTTCTTTTTTGTTGTAGCAGCTACTTGTCCCGGTTTTGGGCGTTTTGCGCCATACTTGGAACGACGTTGCTTGCGGCCTTCGACACCGGCGGTATCAAGTGCACCACGAATTAAATGGTAACGAACTCCCGGCAGGTCTTTAACACGACCGCCACGAACAAGAACAATAGAGTGCTCCTGCAAATTGTGACCTTCTCCCGGAATGTAAGCATTCACCTCTTTGCCATTGGTTAGCCTAACCCTGGCAACCTTCCGCATGGCGGAATTCGGCTTTTTAGGCGTCGTAGTGTATACACGTACACACACGCCCCTACGCTGCGGACAAGAGTTCAATGCCGGAGACTTACTTTTGTCTTCGATATTTACCCTTCCCTTACGTACTAACTGTTGAATAGTAGGCATAAACGTTTTTTAAATTTTATAAAAAATACACACATAATTCACCCGGGAAAATCTCGCTATTCCCCGTAAGTTCTGCATTCTAACACTTTATTACAAAGCAAAACTTCTCCAAAATGGACTGCAAAAGTACACATTTCTTTGGAAAATACACTACAACCTTAAAAAAAAGTGGTTTTCAGCCAGATTACTGATACGAGACTAATTGACTATCAGAATGTGGAAATTGGAAAATGTGAAAATGTGAAAATTGGGATTAGTGCGTGCTTTCCCTTGACACCAATCTTACTCTCATGTCTTAAGTCTCATCTCTCTTCTTTAATTTCCACATTTTCCAATTTCCACATTAATATTTAACTGCCGGATGAAGAATCCGGTCCAGCAACCTCCGCTCCTCCGTAACTATTTCGGCAGTACCCTTTAGCTCCTGCTGAAATTCAAATTTCTTTCCAAATGTTGAGACCATTTGGCCGGGAAGATTTACTTCAAGAGCATAGGTTTCCCCGTTAGGAATTGAGGTTATTTTGCTTACGACACCTTTGACGACACCATACTCCATATAGGGATAATTGGCAAACTTAAGATTAACCCGCTGACCAACCTGAACCTTTCCGGAAGGGTTCATTTTTAACTGAACAGATCCGATAAAAGTATTTGAATCGTTTGACGCAGCAGTGACCACAACTGGCGCCACAATAACATCAGGGTACTTATAAACCCAACTACCTGCAACCAACACCGCCAAGAGCAGAATCACCATAACAATTCCGTTCCGGATCAGCCAGGAAGGCATTCTCCCCATCAGCTCCTGGACCTCCTTGCTGTGAAGATCAATTTCATCTATCTTTTTCGACATCCTATTTAATTGTCCATTGTCAATTCATTTTAAGCGCCTAACTCGAGCTGATTCCTGACCAAATTCCAGTAACTGCCCTTCAATTTGATCAACTCTTCATGTTTGCCCCGTTCAACAATTTCTCCTTTGTCGAGCACAACAATCTGGTCGGCATTCCTTACCGTACTCAGCCGATGTGCAACCACAACAACTGTCCGGCCTTTGTAGAATTCATTCATATTCTCCATGATCACCTTCTCGTTGTTGGCATCCAATGCATTTGTGGCTTCGTCAAAAAACAGAAACTCCGGATTTTTGTACACAGCACGGGCAATAAGGATCCGTTGCTTTTGCCCCTGGCTTAAACCTGCCCCCTCCTGGCCAATTTTCGTATGATAACCCTTTGGTAACGACTCGATGTACTCGCCGATATTGGCCATCCTGACAGCCTCCTTCACTCTTTCCTTATTAATCGCATCAACGCCAACAGCAATATTATTAATAATAGTATCGGAAAAAATGTACCCATCCTGCATCACAACTCCGCATTTTTCGCGCCACATTGCGGTTGAGAACTGTTCAAGCTTAGTGCCCCCGATCGATACGTTACCCGAAACCGGCGGATAAAAGCCCAGCAACAATTTGATAAGCGTTGTCTTTCCGCTTCCGCTCATGCCTACAATGGCCGTGGTTTGGTTGACAGGAATATCAAGGGTTATCTCTTTCAATACTTTTGGGGAACGGGGACCCTCATATTGAAAGGTCACACCTTTTAAAGAGATGTCCCTGTTATCAGGAAGATGAACCAATTTATTCTCCTCCATACGCTCTTCATCCTTCTTCAGATGAATCTCATTGAACCGTTCCAGTGATATTTTGGCATCCTGGGCGTTTTGGATGAACTCCATCAAATTGGATAATGGGGCGTTCATTTGTCCAATGATGTAGGAGACTGCAACCATTGCCCCCAGGGTAATGTGTCCATCAATAACAAGCTTCGCAGCAAGAAAACTGATAAGGATATTTTTAAGCTGATTAATAAAGGAAGAGCCAATGGTCTGGGTCTGACTCAATGTGAGACGTCGCATGTTTACTCTAAAAAGCCTGGCCTGTATCCGTTCCCACTCCCATCGTTTCTGCTTTTCACAATTGTTCAGTTTAATCTCCTGCATGCCTGTAATAAGTTCAATCAATTTTGCCTGATTTTCCGACAATTGCCTGAAACGGTGAAAATCCAATTCCCTCCTTCTCTTTAAAAAAAGGACAATCCAAACCACATAGAGCACACTTCCCAACAGAAAGATGAGAAGGATCGTCCAACTGTAAAGCGCCAGCACGATGGAGAAAATCAACAGATTGACCATCGAAAAAAGCACATTCAGCGTCTGGTTGGTGATGAAATTCTCAATTCTTGTATGATCTCCTATTCGCTGCAAGAGATCACCAATCATCTTGGTATCGAAATAGGCAATTGGAAGCCTCATCAACTTGATGAGAAAATCTGAGATAAGGGAGATATTTAAACGGGTGGTCAAGTGAAGCAGAATCCACCCTCTGAAAAACTCGACAGTCATTTGGGATACAAACAGGATCAATTGGGCGATCAGTATCAGGGTAACAAATCCAATATCCTGGTTGTTGATACCCACATCGACCATAGACTGGGTAAGCAAAGGAAAAATCAACTGAAACAGGCTCCCCAAAAGCAGTCCAAGCAGAAGCTGCCACAAAAATTTTTTCTGATTCCTGAAATAGGAGAATAAAAATGAAAAGGATGATTTATCTATTTTTTCATCCTGCAACTGATAAAAATCCGGCGTAGGCTCAAGAATAAGTACCAGACCTTTCGCATTTTTTTCGTCTGAAACGCCACTCCATGCTTTGAGAAATTCTTCTTTTCTGTAACTGATCAATCCAAAGGCGGGGTCAGCCACCAGCACTTTCCCTCTTTTAACGCCATATACAACGACAAAATGCTCATCCTTCCAATGGACGACTGCGGGGAGCGGTATTTCGTCGGCTAATTGCTGAAAACCAACCCTTGCCCCAACCGACCGCATTCCCAATGATTCAGCAGCATCCGACAAACCCAGAAAGGATACGCCTTCCCGGGTCAGGGAACTCCTGTCACGGATCGTTTGCAACGAAATATTTTTACCGTGGTGTTTTGCGATCATCCTTAAACAGGAGGGCCCGCAATCCATGGCATCCAATTGTTTGTAAAACGGGAATCGTGGCATCAGCTAAAATGCGGATTGGTTACATGCAAATATGCAAAATTTATCAGGATCTAACTGCGGAGCAATGGACAATTGAAAATGGAAAATTGACAATGGACAGTTGACAATGAAAAATGGGCAATTGAAAAGGATACGGATCATTTAAAGGGTTATGAGATAATGATGAGGAAACACGAAAGTAATTAAACGTAAAAAATCATCTCCTGGCCAATCTTTATACTCAAATCGAAAATTCGCTTGTTGATATGTTGGAAAGTCCATAACATGTTTAGTAACATGAAAACCGACTTCCCCCCAAAGGTCTTGTAATGCATCCCATTGATATCAGGTTATTTACAATTTTTCCAAAAATCGAAAATCGAAAATCGAAAATCGAAAATTCCAGTGCCGGTCGTACCATTTTAAATAATTTCTATTTTTGAAGGAATTGAATATAAGTTTTCTAAACAACCAGATAATTTTATTTAAATTTTTTGTTATGAAGGTATATCAAACGAATGAAATTAGGAACATTACAGTACTCGGAAACTCGGGCGCTGGGAAAACCACCCTTGTAGAAGCCATGCTCTTCGAGGGTGGGATTATTAACCGCAGAGGGGATGTCAAAAGCAAGAACACTGCGTCAGATTACAACCTCGTGGAGCAAGAGTATGGCAACTCTGTTCATGAAACTGTTCTTTATACTGAATTTGAGGGATGCAAGATTAACATCATTGACACTCCCGGGATGGACGATTTTGTCGGAGGGGTAATTCCCGCCCTGAGTGTCGCAGCGACTGGCTTACTTGTTTTTAATGCTGTCAACGGCGTAGAAGTTGGGACAGAAATTGCCAACAGGAATGCCGAAAAATTTCACAAACCGCTGATTTTTGTTATCAATCACCTTGATCACGAAAACAGCAACTGGGACAATACCATGGAGATGGCCAAAACAACCTTTGGCAACAAACTGGCCATTGTCCAATACCCTGTAAACCCGGGACTGGGTTACAACAAAGCCATCGACGTTTTAAAGATGAAGATGCTTCAGTGGGGGCCAAACGGAGGAAAGCCGGAAATGCTGGATATTCCTGCCTCTGAAATGGATAAAGCCGAAGAATACCACAACAACCTGGTTGAAATGGCTGCAGAGAATGACGAAGCATTGATGGAACTCTTTTTTGAGCAAGGTTCTTTGAACGAAGATGAGATGAAAAAAGGACTAAAATTGGGCATGCTCTCAAGAGGGCTTTTCCCGGTTTTCTGTACCTGTGCGGCCAAAGACATGGGCATACGCAGGCTCATGGATTTCATCGTCAACGTTGCTCCCGATCCGGGAGAATTGGCGCCGGTAGAGACTGTCGACGGGAAATTGATCCCGATCAGCGTAAAAGGTCCTACCTCTATTTACTGTTTTAAGACCGCTCTTGAGCAGCACGTTGGAGAAGTCACCTATTTCAAGGTAATATCCGGAACACTGAAGGAGGGAACGGATTTGACCAATATGGCCAAGAACTCCAAAGAAAGAATCTCCCAGATTTTTGCGGTAGCGGGAAAAACCAGGACCAAAGTACCAGAAATGGTAGCCGGAGATATAGGCGCCACTGTTAAATTGAAAGATGTCAAACACAACAATACGCTTTGTGATAAAGATGCTGAGATCGAATTTCCACCCATTCAGTTCCCCGCTCCAAGATATACCACAGCTGTAAAGGCTGTGAATGAAGCAGATGAAGAAAAGATGGGCGAATTCCTTCACCGCCTTCACGAAGAGGATCCAACTTATCTCATTGAATATTCAAAAGAGCTGAAACAAATTCTGATTCACGGTCAGGGAGAATACCACATCAATACATTGAAATGGTATTTCGATAACGTTTTTAAGATTGACATACAGTTTCTAAACCCCAAAATCCCCTACCGGGAAACCATTACCAAAATTGCCCAGGCCGACTATCGTCACCGCAAACAGAGTGGTGGATCAGGCCAGTTTGGCGAAGTTCACATGGTGATCGAACCATTTGAGGAAGGAATGCCAGTACCTACCATGTTTGTCATTGACGGCAAGGAGATGAAGGTGAGTCTTCGCGGTACAGAAGTAGTAGAATTACCATGGGGCGGGAAATTGGTTTTTTGTAACTGTATCGTTGGCGGTTCTATAGATGCTCGTTTCCACCCTGCCATCCTGAAAGGGATCATGGAGAAAATGGAGGAGGGACCCCTTACTGGTTCTTATGCCCGCGATATCCGTGTGTGTATTTATGAAGGGAAGATGCACCCGGTCGACTCCAACGAAATTTCTTTCCGCCTTGCCGGAAGAAACGCATTTAGCCAGGCCTTTAAAAAAGCGGGCGCCAAGATTCTGGAGCCTATTTACGATGTCGAAGTTCTCGTTCCCGGCGACCGCATGGGCGATGTGATGGGAGATCTTCAAAACCGTCGTGCCCTAATCATGGGGATGACCTCCGAAAAAGGGTTCGAAAAAATTGTGGCAAAAGTACCGCTGAAAGAGATGAACAAATATTCGACTACCTTAAGTTCTGTCACACAGGGACGGGCAATGTTCAAAATGAAATTCGCAAGCTACGAAAAAGTGCCAGCCGAAGTTCAGGACGAACTGCTCAAGACCTATGCGGCAACTCAAACGGAAGAGTAGCAGATATTATCCGCTAACTATGATTTCTGACGCTCATCCTTTCGGGGATGAGCGTTTTTTTTGAAAATTTAGAGACTGTTTAAAAATATTACACAGAGAATAATTGTCTATTAATCGAAAATATAGGGTTTATAGAAATTTCTGCAATTAGGTGTATTCATGAGAGAAACCCCGGAGTTACACAGAGAGAAAAATCGCAAGCGATTTTCCAACTCTGTGTAACTCGTTGTTTTCTCAAGCGTATTTTAACTAAAGCGAGAATTTCAAAGCCATTCTTAGTTTAATTATGGAGTAATAAATTCTCTGTGTAAGAAATTTAAACAGCTTCTTAATGTTGCCGTGCGGTAAAATTGATTACCTTTCGTTCTACAATTTGATGCAAATTGGAAAAGCTTTATTAAAATAATAAATTACCATGAAGATAAAATTTATTGGTGCAGCACGCGAAGTGACAGGAAGTAAACACCTGATTACACTGGACAATGGGAAAAAAATACTTTTGGATTGCGGCATGTTCCAGGGTAAAGGGATGGAAACGGATTCCTCCAACCGCAACCTTGGGTTTGATCCCAAGGAGCTTGATCACATCATTTTAACACATGCCCACATCGACCATTCCGGATTGATTCCATATGTCTACAAACTTGGTTTCAAAGGATCCGTTATCTGCACCAATGCAACCCGCGACCTTTGCGCAATCATGTTGGCCGACAGCGGCCACATCCAGGAGCTCGATGTTAAATGGTACAACAAAAAGTTGATGAAGCATGGTCTGGAACCTATCGAGCCAATATATACTTCTGATATTGCCAAAGAATGTATGCAGCTTTTTATCGGAATTGCCTACAACCGTAAATTTTACATAGATGACAACGTAAAAGTCCGCTTTACCAACAATGGACACTTGCTCGGCGCTGGAACAGCCTCTCTTGAAATTACCGAGAATGGCAAAACCGTAAAGATTGCCTACACGGGAGATATAGGTCGTCCCACAAGCAAAATATTGAAAGTTCCGGAAGTATTCAGACAATGTGATTACCTGATCACAGAATCAACTTACGGAAACAGGCTTCACAAGCAGTTTGCCCATGCAGAGGATGAGTTGCTAAAAGTCGTCATTGACACCTGTGTCAATAAACAGGGGAAACTGATCATCCCCTCTTTTGCCATCGGTAGAACGCAGGATATTGTTTTCTCCCTGAACAATTTTTATAACACAGGGCTACTTCCAAAAATTCAGATTTATGTGGATAGTCCACTGGCAGTCAATGCGACAACAATCTTCAGGCTGCATTCAGAGTGTTTCAACGAGGAGGTGATGAAAGTGGTGGAAACTGACGAGGATCCGTTTGGCTTCAATTCATTGCATTACATCACATCGACAAATGACTCGAAGCAACTCAACTTTTTTAAAAAGCCCTGTATCATTATCTCTGCATCGGGAATGATGGAGGCCGGACGGATCAAACACCACCTGGCCAACAACATCTCCAACCCAAACAACACCATTTTGGTTGTAGGTTATTGTGCTCCCCGCACCCTGGGAGCAAGACTTGTGAATGGCGAAAAAATTGTCTCCATTTTTGGAAACAAGTATCAGGTGAACGCTGAAATTGCACGTATTGAAGCTTTTAGTGGACATGGAGACTACAGCGAGATGTTGTCATTTCTGAATTTCCAGGATAAACCTGCCATCAAGAAAATCTTCCTGGTACATGGAGATTATGATGCTCAACTTTTCTACAAAGAAGAAATGATCAAGGCCGGTTACCAAAACATTGAGATACCGGAGGCAATGTCAGAAGTGACTATCTGATTCAAAACTTTAACAGTTGAGACAACTCCGACAAGTCTTTGCCTGCCACCAAGACACTAAGGTATCACAAAGAATCATAGTACTTCTATTTAAATCTTTGTGCTACCTTAGTGTCTTAGTGCCTTAGTGGCATTCTTAACTTCATTCTTTTCGGGGTGGACTCAACAGTTTGATCTTTTCCAGAATACGATCCGGAGTTATCGGCATCTGGGTCACTCTTGCTCCGGAAGCATGAAATACCGCATTGGCGATGGCTCCTCCGACACAGATGATCGCCGGTTCGCCTCCACCTTGCGGAGGAGCGCTCATGTCGTCATAGAAGGCCGTTTCGATTGGAGCCGTTGTGGAAAATCTGGTGAACTCGTACGTGTCAAAATTACGGACCACGACCTCGCCCCAGTTGAATGGCACATCTTCATACAATGCATAACCCAATCCCATCGTTATGCATCCTTCAGCCTGTACGCGAGCCCCGTGAGGGTTGATAACCTGCCCCATGTCCTGGGCGCAAACCACACGGAGAACTTTTACAACACCTGTTGTGGGATTCACTTCAACCTCGGCGATGAGTGCAACAAAGGTTCCTGCATCATTTCCCAGGGCAATGCCAACCCCTCTGTTTTTTCCGGGTTTTGCGGAGGTATAGTTAAATGTTTTGGCAGCCAGTGTCAGTGTCCGCTCCATTTTGGGGTTCGAAACATTTGCCAGCCGGAAGGCCAGCGGATCCATTCCGATTTTATCGGCAAGGACGTCGATGTGCGATTCACGGGCAAAAGTGGTCGTATTGTTGCCCGGAGCCCTCCATGGGCCGGTTCCAAACGGGTGTATGCCCTTTTTGTCATAAAGGGCCGACCGCAAATTGGGAATACCATAAAAATCATTGACGCCACGGCTTCCGGCACAGTAGATATTGTATTTCCAGGCAACGATCTTACCACTCTTTTTCACTCCGGCCTTTATCTGCATCACCCCGGCCGGACGAAACTGATCGTACATAAATTCCTCTTCCCTGGTCCAGGCAAGCTGAACAGTCGCTCCGGCCTCTTTTGCCAGTAAGGCAGCTTCCATGGCCTGTTCCGAATATACCTTGCCCCCAAATCCTCCCCCTACCAAGACCTGTTTTACCAGCACATTTTCGAGGGGCATTTTCAATCTGGTTGAAAGATCTTTTCTTGTTCCAAACGGCGACTGGGTTGAAGCCCAAACAATCAGTCTATCTCCTTCAAAACTGGCCGTAGCTGTATGCGTTTCAATGGATGCATGTGCCTTGTAACCATCATGATATTCCGTTTCCAGGACAAAGTCAGCATCGGCAAATCCCAGATCCACATTTCCTTTTTCTTCAAAGACCCTCGTCTCTTTCCCCTCTGCGACCAGATAGCTGAAGATGGTTTTGTCTGTGGCCAACACTTCTGGTTTGCTCCATTCAGCCTTGATGGCTGCAGCCGCAATGGCTGCCATGTTGGGATTCCTATGTAAGACAGCAACCAGGTTATCGATCACAATTACCTTTACCCCCTCCATCGCAGCGGCTTTTCCCTTGTCGACCGACAACAGTTTGCATCCGTGCGCAGGCGGACGGCTGATGGCAGCGTACAACATTCCCGGAAGTTGGATATCGCCGGCATATTTTGCCTTTCCTGTCACTTTGAGGAGTGCATTGGTGGCATGGATAGATTTCCCAACCTGCTTGAATTCTGCGGGTTTTTTAAAGACAGGAGCACGTCTGACGGTCTTTACTAACTTTTTCCCTTTGGTAAGTGAACCATAACTTACCTTGATTTTATTGTCAGCTTTGCCCACAACATGCCCATTTTCCGTTTTTAGCTGATCTTCAGGAATTTTCAGCTCTGCGGAGGCCAATTTAATCAACTCCATGCGAGCTTCGATGGCTGCAGCCCTCAGTATCGGGTCGAAAAAGCGGGTGGTCATTGAGCCCCAGGTGCCTGCATCATAGGGACAAAGATCGGTATCTCCCATGATCATGTCAATGCTGTTAAGTTCAACCTCCAGCTCTTCAGCCAGGGCCTGGGCCAGGGAGGTAGTGATACCCTGTCCCATATCAATTTTCCCGGTGTAACACTCGACCCGGCCATCCTCCCGGATTCTGAGGTAAAGATTGAAATCAGGTCTTTTATTTGCCTCTTCATCCTGTTCTTCCCCAAAAAGTTTTACAGGCTGAAGCGCAAAGATGATGAATAACCCAGCTCCCAACTTTTTGATGAATTCACGTCGGCTTGGACTGATGGGAAGATCCACATCGCCAAAATATATTTCATTGATATCTTCTGCGTTCATAATTTGGTCCCTCCGTTCATTTCTTTAGACGCCGTTTCCACTGCAGCAATGATCCGGTTGTATGCACCACACCGGCAGAGATTGCCATTCATCCCTTCAATAATCCGTTTACGATTTGGTTTAGGATCTTCTTTCAAAAGCGCAACTGCATTCATGATTTGACCCGACGTACAAAATCCGCACTGCAAGGCCTCATGTTCGATAAATGCTTTCTGAACCGGATGCAGCTTGTCCCCCTCTGCCAATCCTTCAATGGTAACCACAGCCTTCCCTTCGATCTCTTTGACAGCCATTCCGCAAGATCTTTGCGCCACTCCGTCAACCAGTATGGTGCATGCCCCGCAAAAGCCTACTCCGCAGCCAAATTTGGTGCCGGTCAAACCGAGTTCAGCACGAAGTACCCATAACAAAACCTGACTTGTATCTGTCTCTAGTTCAATGGATTTTCCATTCAAAGTAAATTTGATTTTTTCTCTCATTTGATATGGATTTAAAGAATTTGTTTGGTTTCCCGTTCATAATCATCAGGTGTGTCAATATCTTTGAGCACGACTTCCGATTCAACTTCAATTTCCAGTATATCATCCGAATGTCTCAGGAACAGTTCCCGAAGTCCAATTTCCGGATTTAGTATTTTGATTTCGTTTTTGTACTTTGAACTGATTACAACCGGATGTCCGCGTTTGCCTCTAAAAACCGGTATCAGTAATCCTTTCTCACCTTTTTGAAAGACAGAGATCAAACGATTAATCACAATTTCAGAAACCATTGGCTGGTCGCCCAAAAGAATCAGATAACCATCCGTTTTCTGGCCTGCAGCGGCTACCCCTGCCTGCACAGAGGTAAGCATGCCCTCTTCATATCTTTCATTGTTAACAAAAAGCAGAGGATAAACTTCAAGCTCCTCCTCTATTTTATTTCTGTCGCTTCCGGTTACCACGATAGTCCGCGATGAAACAGTCCTGGAAATGTTGCTAACAACATTGGCAATCATACTCTTACCTTTAAACGGCATCAACAATTTTTGCTGACCCATCCGGGTACTTTTGCCAGCTGCAAGCACAATGGCGGTTACCTGTTTTTTGTTTCGGCTGAAATATATCTCGTGGCGTTCCTTGATCAGTTCGGCCAGAATGCTCACTGCTATTTCATTGACAGTCCTGGAATGGATATCTATACCCACCGGCGTATGGACGAAATTCCACTCTTCGGGAGTTGCCCATTTTTCGGAAATGAACTTTTGGCCCATTAATGTTGTCTTGCGCTTGCTGCCAATGACACCAATGTAAGCCGCATTTGAACTGATACAGGATTTCAGCGCCTCCATGTCGGTTCGGTGACCTTGTGTGGCGATCACAATAAAAACATCCGGTGTCAATGAAATAGATTGAAATGCTTGAAGTAAAGGTTGGCAAATAACCCGTGAAGCTTCAGGAAACCTTGAAGTTCCTGCAAGTTCAGGCCGGTCATCAACGATGGTTATTTCAAAATCCACCAGGCTACTGATTCTACAAAGCGCCTGCCCGATATGTCCGGCCCCCGCGATGATCAGTTGTGAGATTGGATGGATGGGTTCGATGAAGAGAATCGTTTTTTCTTCCTTTTCTCCTTCCGTTTCAATGTAACAGGGAGTCCTGCTGTCTATTATTTGTTTTGCATCTAAATCCTCAGAAAAGAGAATAGATGTTATAGTTTCTGGAAGAGTATCTTGCCGTTCGATCCAAGTGCGTTGAAGGGTCGGAACCGCAGTGCCTGAAAAATTGATCGTAGTGAACAACGCACCGCTTTTTCGGCATTGCAATGAATCAATCAATTGCCTGTAGACCTCAAGATGGAGCGCAGGATTGGCATCAATAAGAAACAGCGCACTGCCTCCGCAGATCGCTCCTGTCTGATCCTCTAAATCTGACTGAAAATGAATCCATTGCAAAGCACTCTCACAAGTGGAAGCCGATAAAGCTGCAATCTTTTGCGCCTCCGCTTCGAGCAATCCTCCGCCAAGGGTGCCGCCTAACACCTTCTCTCTTTCGAAAATGGCCATGGCTCCCGGGACCTGGGGGGCAGACCCCTTGGTAAAGAGCAACGAGCCTGTCTGAATAATTGTTCCTGATTGCAGGTAGTCGATCAATTGTTCATACAAAGAACTCATGATGATATATTTTACCCAAATTTACTTTAAAATTAAATAAAAGAAGAATTTGTTGCATTAAAATTCAATCAATTAATGCCTTCCCTCTCCTTGTTTAATTTTATTACGTATCTCCCGTGAGTCATCAGAGTAAAGAAATTCGCGTGTGGATTCTGGAAGAAATTCCTGAAAATCGTCCAGCTTGTCCATTTTGATGGCCTGCCGGATTTTTGAGGCGCTGATAAAATCGGGTAGAATCGAAGAGCCGGATATAGCAACCTTTCGCATCGATTCAATCACCTCAACGCCAGACGGAGGAAGGATCTTTTTCATGGCCTTGTTGTAGGCAGCCGTAGTCGCACAATAATTTTCTGTCCCTATGTATCGCTTTTTAATGCCGAGAACCGGAACCACATATTCGGCAAAAATCTGAACATCCAGTTCTGCTTGCTTTTCCATCACATCGCTGACCGTTTCATTTTTCAGAAAATAAGCTGGAAAGATAGCCCCTGAAACAATATACATCCCGCCACGAACCATCATGACATTCTTTAAGTGGGCGATTCCTTTTTCGATCAATTCCCATCTGATACGAAAAGGGAAAGCAGAGAGATCTTCTTCTACCACAAAGAGATAGACCAATTCGTTTTCTGCAGCAGCTTTTTCTATCAGAAATAAATGTCCATTGGTAAAAGGATTACAATTGACGACGATGGAGGCAATTGATGTGGTTTCGGTCTTTTGCTTCACCGATTTAAGATAATCCTGGTAGGTAAAAATCGACTCGAAGCCGAACTCCAGCAGTGTAAACAATGGTGGTGAGGAGGCAATCTCTGAGAAACCTAATCCTCGAAACCTGACAGCATTCTCCGGACGCGTAAATACGAATGTGTGCTTGTAAATTTTCAGGAGTTTCTCTGTCATGTAGGTAACGATCAAGGCAAATGCGGTCGTATCACGGAATTTTGGGGAAACTGCCACATATTTTAGTATCCTGCCCTGATGTGAACCGGTACCGACAAGCTCCCCCTTCAGGTTGTAGACAATCATGGTACTCTCAACATCAGTTGGATCGAAATCGAATCCAAGTTCGTGAAGGAAACCAGTCACAAGTTTTACATCAAACGGGTTGTTTAGGTCAAGGGTCTCTTGCCTGAAGTCTGTATCTTCAAATGTCATAGCGTTTTATCAAAGGGGAAAAATAAAAAGGGGATTCACATTTCATGACTGACCAGAAAAAAATAGCAAGCGCAAGCAAATCGGCAGATCCGCCCGGCGAAATATATTCATTTCTACAGAATTCTGCGACCTTCAGATAATTTGAATCAGATAAATCTTTCAAGGCTGCCTTACAGAGATCCTGAAAGCTTGTCAATACCTCTTGTCCTCCCCTGAAGAGAATATTTGTATCCATGTTTTGTGCTGCGATGGCCAGAAAACATTGGATCAAGGCAGTATCATTCAATTGATTTTCCTCCGCGAGATGGGGTAATCCAATCTCAAATACAGTTTTGAAACCTCCTTCTGCCTCACCCCGTGCGCCGCTGAATCCAGAGGATTGAAATACATCCAATCCATGGGTGGAATTTGACGGCTTGCTATCCATTAGTTCCCGTTTCACAATATCCCGGCAAATATCCCTGACGATACTCCGAAAATATTCCGTGTCGAACTCGTTAAGACTGCTATAAAGCTTCCCGCAGGAGAAAAGCGCGACTCCCATCAAAAAGATTAATCCCTTGTGTGTATTGATGTTTCCTGTTGCCTGAAACATGGCTGCCTCCATTCGTAAACCAATGTTCCGGACAATTGGCAATGCCCGGGTGTAATCTTCATCATGAAAAGCAAAACCAGCCTGCACCAACTCCTCAAAATAAAGAGATATGGCTGATGATGAATCTGCAAAGGTCAGGAAATTCATGTCTTCATGACTGCCGTTGCTTAACCTGTCTACCAATCCCGGTTTTGGCGTGAGGGAAATTTCATAAAGCAGCGCTTTCAGCCCCAATGAGGCTAGATGTTTCGAAAGAAGTGATTCGCGTTGCCTATTACAATAATCCTTCATATTGGAAAACATCAGGGATCGCATTTGAATCATATCATGCGCTTGTTCACGCCGGCATTCGATGGCAGGTCTAACCTGACAATAAAAGCACATTTTAGATTTCCCCGAAGAGATGCAATTTCCACTTTCATCATTCACGTCCACATCGATGTACCTGCCAAGCGGATGACCCTCCTCAAAATTCTCACACATTTGCTTTATTTCGGTGATGGTCATGCTACCTGCTGTAAACGGCGCCACGTAAAAATCTCCTGCCGCATCACACTTTTCTATGGCTTCTTTGTCATGAACTTCAACCAAATGAGCTTTTAGCATGAACTGCAGATCCTGCAGACAGTATTTGAAAAAGTAGTTGACAGTAGGATTGCTTTTGGGAAAACCCGGAACATTTAAACTCAAACTCACGCAAGGATATCCCCTTCCTGCAATTTTATTTTTCAGAAGCGCCCTTTGTTCCCGGGCATTCAATATGGATTGGAGTGGTTCTATCTTGTTCCTCCTTCGTTTCACCGGTTTAATTCTCAACTCTCCACTTTCAACTTTCCACATTCAACTTTCAACCTTCACTTCTCCTTCAACTGGTGGATCACATCAATAATTGTTCCGTCCCTATACTCCACAACGCCCACAATTTTGTCGGTGTATTCAAGAGGGGCCGGAATACCGGTGATCTTGTCAACCTCAATTTCGAGGTCATGGATATCTTTGATGTTGAGGCCCGCTTTGCGCAGGTTCGCCTCCAACTCCGGAAAAGCCGGATTTACACATGTACCACGCTCGGTTACAAGAACATGTACGGTTTCTCCAGGAGTAACTATCGTATGAACCCGCTTCTTGATGATCGGAATCCGGCCACGGAACGAAGGACAAACCACTACCGTGAGTTTGGCTCCCGAAGCAGTATCGGAGTGCCCTCCTGAAGCTCCCCTGATTTTCCCTTCCGATCCGGTAATTACATTGACATTAAAATCAACATCTATCTCTAGCGCCCCGAGAACAACCACATCTATTTTGTTGGTGATACACCCGCAATTGAACGGATTCGCGTACAATGCTGCCGGTATCTCAATGTGGTGGCGGTTGTTTAGCAAGGAATTACTTACCACAGCATCAAAAGATTGCACATCGAATATGGTCTCAAAAAGACCTTCGTTCAACATATCAACGCAATAGGAGGTGATGCCGCCCAACATGAAGCTGCCCTTTAATCCTTTTGTCTTCATCTTTTCCCGGATGAATTTCGCAACAGCCAAAGAAGCGCCACCGGCCCCCACCTGAAATGCGAAGCCTGGAACAAAAAACCCTGAATGCTCGATCACATCAGCGGCAAGCTTGGCTATCCTCAAATCCATCGGGGAGTTGGTAATACGGGTTGTACCGGTTGCAATTTTCGAAGCGTCGCCAATCGAATCGACCAACACGACATGATCGATAAAGTTCTGAGAGATGGAAAGCGGAATACAGGGGAAATTGACCAGATTGTCCGTCACCACAATTACCTGTTTCGCATATCTTGCATCAATAACCGCATAACCTATCGAACCGAAAGCGGATTTTCCATGTGATCCTGTTGCATTACCCTCACAATCGGCTGCCGAGGCAGGAATAACCGCCAGATCAATCTGGATCTTGCCGGTATGGATGCATCTTACCCTGCCGCCATGCGAATGAATCACCACCGGGGTATCCAATACTCCCTTTGAAATGGCCTGGCCCAGTTCACTGCGGATTCCGGAAGAGAAAATCCGCGTTACCGTACCATCTACCAAATAGGGAAGAATAGGATCGTGACATTCGTTGAGCGACGAAGAGGCCAGGGTAATCTCACGGATTCCCATGTTGTGCAGGATGGTCAAAGTCTGCACCAGAAGAATATCCCCGTTCCTAAGATGATGGTGGAAGGAGACGGTCATTCCGTTGTGCGGATTGCTTCTGATGATGGCCTCCTCCAGGGTCCTGCACAATTTACTTTGATGCGGAAGGTATGCCTTGTTGGGAGCGGGTATCGTTGGTTCGTCCATCCAGCCTTTGCTCAACTTCGTGAGAGCTCCCTGAAAAGGTTCCAATTTACCTATTCCTTCAATGTATTCAGGGATTTCCCTTCCTAAACTGTTTAACATCGTATGGTTGTTTTTTTGCTTTTGAACACTGTTGAATTTTCAATTTTCCTGTCACCATGTTAAGCCACTATTCGACTGTAACATTGGCCAATCTCAGTAAATACTCTGCACGGGCAACGATGGGGGCATCAATCATCTTGCCGTCAATGGCAAAAACTCCAATGCCGGCGGCGCTGTTCGACCTGAACTCCTTAACGATACGGTATGCTTTTCTGATCTCCTCTTCTGTTGGCGTAAATACCTCGTGGACGACATCGATTTGTCGTGGGTTGATGATCGCTTTCCCTGTAAATCCAATCTTTTTGGCATATTCGGTCTCCCTACGCAGTCCCTCTTCGTCATTTACATCCGGGAAAACCGTGTCAATGACATCAATGTGACTGGCTTTAGCTGCCATAACAATCCTCTTTCGGGCAAAATCGATTCCTGTCCCATCAGGCGTATAGATGATATTCATGTCGGCCGTAAGATCCTGCCCTCCAATGGTAATGGCATCAATCCGGCTAAATTTACTGGCAATATTGAAGACATTCTGGACGCCCATGGCAGTCTCAATCATGGCGTGAAGCGTCATTTTATCATGGGGAAGACAATGCCTGTCTTCTATCTTTTCGATGATATTCAAGAGTTCAATGACCTCTTCGGGCGACTCCGTTTTGGGATACCGGATGGCTGACGGCTGAAGAGGAACAATTTCCTCCAGATCTGCCAATCCAAAAGGGGTACTTAAATGGTTGACCCTCACGCATACCTCCGAATCGTAGAAATCTGTCACGAGGATCATATTCCTGACCAATGTCCTTGCAGCATCCTTTTGATTGAGGGCAACAGCATCTTCCAAATCAAGCAGGATGCTGTCGGCGCCGTATATTCCACCCTGCTGAATCATCGCCGGATTATTCCCGGGAATGTAGAGCATCGTCCTCCTATTCTTAAAATTCTTCATCCCATTTCAAATAAGCAATGAGTAATATTTGATATCATCTATGTTTTAATGTCACTGAACTACCTAATTGTCAATTGTCCATTTTCAATTGTCCATTATCTATGTCAGTGTTCCTTCCTGTTGGCCAAGCGACCGTTTGATAGCTGTTTCGAGCCGGGCCTTGATGGTAGGTTCCAGCGCACCCTTATCTTTCGCAATCAGGTGTATATCTGTCATTTCATACTGATCTAGCATTCCATCTACAATGTGCCTGAAACTCTCTCCATACTGTTGCATCACCGTGGATGAAATCTCAATTTTCCTGCCCGAACGGTTCGGAAGGGGTTCAATCAATACAATGACGTCGCTCGACTCAAAGGTTCCCGATTGTGCGGGTATTTTTGGCTTCATAAACTCTATTTTAATAATCGGCTTAAAAATACGATAATTCGAATAATCCTCAACAACACAACTATGCGTAGTTGAAAAAGAACTCAATTCCTTAACAAATGTAGGAGTTTAATTGATCTGAAAGAGGATGTGGAACAAGTTAAATTTTATTCCTTGTTATCCAATTCAATTTTGTCAATGTCTTTGACAGCGATGTTTTCGTTTCCTTCTAGCATCAAAAATTCAGTATTGAGGACTTTGTGTTGGCGCAGAATTTTTCCACTTCTTAATATCTCCTTAACGATCTGGTAACCCATACCGGTTTCCGGAAGGTTGACCAAATATCTATAAAATTAGCTGGCAACTTTAAAGTTCGGGTTTGCATAGCCTATTTTCTATCTTATTCCATTATTCTTTTTAAATCTTCCGGATTTTGTCTGCAATCCCAAATAGACAATACAACTATCTCATTTATTGTAATTTCATATATAATTAGATATTCTTTCAGAACTTTGACCCTAACATTTTCTTTATTTGTAAGCCTCCCTATCAACGGATACTTGGAAATCAATGCAAGTGACTCCTTAATAAATTCATTTAATTTTTTGCTGTAAATAACCGATTTGTTCCGGATATTCCAGAATGAGAAAATTTCAATTCTTTCCTTTTGAGCCCTTTCGGTCCAAATTAATTGCCTAGCCATTCCTCTATTTCTTTGTCTGCCTGTTCGCTATTTAGAAATTGTCCATTTTTAAATTGTTGCTGGGCTTCTTCTACCGCTTTTCTCTGTTCATCAGAAAGTTCGTAGATGCTGTCGGTTTCTTCATTTTCGATTAAACGGTACATCTCTTCCAATATCTCGTTATTATGAGTTTGATTAATTTTCCCTATCAATTTTTTCTTTAATTCAATTGAAGTCATGATATTTTGTTTTTACAAATTTACAATATTTGTTGCTTTGAGCTGGGAACATTCCTATTGCAGATGAGTCTCATCACTGAAATTTATCTGTTTGTTAAATTAGGACTGTTAAAAATACGATTTTAAAATTCAAATCCCTTCGTTCCTATACCATAATATTTCAAAAATAGATTTATTGGCTTATACAATCTATCGTCATTTGTTTTGCAGATTTAAATTTATGTCGTATGTTTGCGTCATTAGAAACTAGAGACATGAACAATTCACAAAAATTCGATGACAACTTGCAGGAGCTTGCCCGGTTTGCCCGCGTCATCTCCCATCCAGCCCGTTTGGCCATCCTTCAGTACCTGGCAGAAACCAAGACCTGCATTTCCGGAGATATTACCGATTTTATTCCATTGAGCCGTACAACAGTTTCACAGCATTTGAAGGAGCTCAGGGATTTGGGCCTGATTCACGGCGAGATAGAAGGTCTGAAGATCAATTATTGTTTGTGCAATACGGAGCTTGCAAAATACAAGAAGATGTTCTCGGATTTCTTCACAGATATTGGCACCGCTGAAATTAGTTGCAACTGCTGACCATTTTCACATTTACACATTTTCAAATTCAATTTATGCGAATCTTAATACTCTGTACCGGAAACAGTTGCCGCAGCCAAATGGCACATGGTTTCTTACAATCATTTGATCCGGGCCTCACCGTTTGTTCGGCCGGAACACAAGCCTCAGGAAGGCTCAACGAAAAAGCAGTTGTGGTGATGAAGGAGGCCGGGGTAGATATCAGTCACCATACCTCAGACCCGGTTGAGAAATACCTGAACGAGGAATGGGATTATGTGATTACCGTCTGTGGAGGTGCCAATGAGGCATGCCCCGCTTTTTTTGGAACTGTCAAACATCGTCTGCACATCGGTTTCGATGATCCGTCTCACGCAAGTGGAACAGATGATTTTATTTGGAGCGAATTTATCCGCGTGAGAGATGAAATCAAAGCGGGATTTTATCAATTCTATCTGGAGAATATAAAAAATAAGTTACCATGATTTACTACTTTATCAAAGTGTTACTCTCATCAGTGACCATTGTGGCCATTTCCGAAATTTCCAAACGAAGCACGTTGGCAGGAAGTATTTTGGCCTCTATTCCAATCATCTCCCTGTTGTCCATTGTTTGGATGTTCATCGATACAAAAGATACTGCCAAAATTGTTGATTTATCTCACAATATTTTTTGGCTGGTAATTCCATCGCTACTGTTTTTTATGCTCTTCCCCGTACTGCTAAAGAGACACATAGATTTTTGGTGGTCACTTGGCATTTCCCTCGTCCTGATGGTCCTGGGCTATTTGGTTATGATATTCCTATTAAAAAAAGCAGGTATTCAATTTTAATTCATATTTGTCATGGAAAAAGATCTCAAACTGGTTGTCAAAGAAAAATATAGCTTGATAGCCAAACAATCAAAAACCCAGAACGAAAGCTCTTGTTGTGGTGCCACAGGTTGCTGTTCATCAGTAGATTATTCAATATTCAGTGAAAATTACAAGGATCTGAAAGGTTACAATCCAGATGCAGATCTGGGACTGGGGTGCGGTATTCCAACCGAGTTTGCACAGATCAAACAGGGTGATACCGTGATAGACCTGGGTTCCGGGGCCGGAAACGATTGCTTTGTTGCCAGGGCCCTTGTGGGTGAATCCGGACAGGTGATCGGTATCGACATGACCAAAGAGATGATCGAAAAAGCCAAAACAAACGCTGAAAAACTACAATTTAAAAATGTGGAATTCAGACTCGGTGAAATTGAAAAAATGCCCGTTACGGCAAACAAGGCCGATGTTGTGATCAGCAACTGTGTCTTAAATCTAGTCCCGGATAAACAAAAAGCATTCTGCGAAATCTTCAGGGTACTGAAACCGGGAGGGCATTTATCGGTATCTGATGTTGTTCTAAAAGGTGAATTACCAAAAAAGATACAGGAAGCTGCCGAGATGTACGCTGGCTGTGTTTCCGGCGCCATTCAACTAAATCAATATCTCGGGATTATTGAACATACCGGATTTGTTCAACTCAAAATCCACAAAGAAAAAGCGATCACTGTTCCCGATGAAATAATGTTGAATTACCTGAATAAAGAAGAATTAGCTCAATACAAAGCCTCAGGGGCCGGTATCTTCAGCATAACGGTCTATGCAGAGAAACCAACCCTAAAGGAAGGATAAAGGATAAAGGATAAAGGAGGTCGCTGCAATCAAGATTGCAGCGACATAACTCATAACTCATAATTCATAACTTTCATATTAGTTGAGAAAAATCCGGAGTCCATTTCACTAATCAACTAATCAACACATCAATACCATGTCCGCTCAAAAACGCTTGAATTTTCTGGACCGGAACCTGACACTGTGGATATTTCTGGCAATGTTTATCGGGGTACTTTCCGGTTGGTTGTTCCCGGCTGTGGCCGATTTTTGGAACAACATGTCATCCGGAACGACCAATGTGCCAATTGCCATTGGATTAATCATCATGATGTATCCGCCTCTTGCAAAAGTGAAATATGAGGAGTTGGGGGATGTATTTAAGAATGTCAAAATCCTGGGATTGTCCCTCGTGCAAAACTGGATCATTGGGCCGATCCTCATGTTCGCCCTGGCCATCCTGTTCTTTAAACTTTTCCCGGGAGAAAATAATGCCAACCTGCCTTACATGTATGGTATCATCCTGATTGGCCTGGCCCGTTGCATTGCCATGGTGATCGTTTGGAACGACCTGGCCAATGGGGATAGACAGTATGCTGCCGGATTGGTGGCTTTTAACTCTATTTTCCAGGTACTCCTTTTTTCTGTCTATGCCTATGTTTTTATCGCTGTCCTGCCTGCTTGGTTCGGACTGCCCACCAACAGCAGCGTCGAAAGCATTACCATTGGTCAGATAGCCAAAAGCGTCTTTATCTATCTGGGAATACCTTTCATTGCCGGATTTCTTACACGGTTCGTCCTGGTAAGGGCCAAAAGCAAGGAGTGGTATCATTCCAAATTCATCCCTAAAATCAGTCCGCTGACCCTGATCGCACTACTTTTTACCATCATTGTCATGTTTTCACTGAAGGGAGACTACATTGTCAGACTACCGTTGGATGTGGTTTTAATTGCCATACCCCTTGTCATCTATTTCCTGTTGATGTTTGCAGGTTCATTCTTCCTGAGCAAAAAAGCAGGAGCCACTTACGAACAGACAGTTACGCTATCGTTTACCGCGGCAAGCAACAATTTCGAGTTGGCAATCGCGGTAGCTATTGCTGTTTTCGGCATCAATTCAGGGGAGGCTTTTGCGGCAGTCATCGGGCCATTGGTGGAGGTTCCGGTGATGATTCTGCTTGTTAGATTTGCACTTCGGTTGAAAGAGCGACAAGCAAAGGATAAAGGATAAAGTAAAAAGGATAAAGTATTGGACTCCAAATATTATAACGCTAATCCCAAAGTTATGAGTTATGAGTTATGAGTTATGAAGCTACAATCATGATCGCAGCGTCTTTACTTTATCCTTTTTACTATACTTGCCCTGAGCTTGTCGAAGGGTCCTTTATCCTTTTGGTTTGCCAAAAGCATCACCAAAAACACCAATCCCACCCCAAAGAAAACCGTAATAGCCAACACCGAGTACCTCATGCTCCCGGTGATCGCTTCGATGATGCCAAAGCTAAAGGTCCCGGCCACTGTAGCCAGTTTCTCAGTCACATCATAAAAACTGAAGAAGGAGGTGTGGTCGGTCGTTTCCGGTAGCATTTTGGAGTAGGTCGACCTGGCGAGGGATTGGGATCCACCCATAACTATGCCAATTACAAATGCTGCAACTATAAACCCAATTGCCTGTTTGATGTAAAGGCATAAATGCAGACAATGATCCAGATTACAACAGACACAATCATTGCCTTAAGATTGCCTATCCTGCCGGAAAGTCTTGCAAAGAACCATGCCCCAAACATGGCCACGAGTTGGATCAATAAAATAGTTGGGATGAGTACACCCTCTTTCAGTCCTAACTCCTTCTCGCCAAAGGTGGCAGCCATAAACATGGTGGTTAGGATTCCCATCATGACAAAGAAGAATCCAAGCAAATAGATACTTAACTGATAGGAGCTGCGCACTTGTTGGAAGACCATACTCAACTCCTTGTATCCATTGGAAAATACATTTTCGCGGTGAAGCCGCTTTCCGAAAGTGTATTTTGGAAGATGGCGGAAAGTCATGGTTGAGAATCCTATCCACCAGATACAGACAGTAAGGAAAGAAATTCTGGCAGGCTGTGAGGAGTCAGGAGCGAACCCGAAAAACTCAGGTTTCATAATCATCAGAAGATTGAAAAGCAGTAGAACCACTCCCCCGAGGTAACCCATCGAATAACCTTTCGCACTTATTCTATCCTGATCTTTTGGTTCAGCAATGACCGGCAGAAAAGAGTTGTAAAAAACAATACTACCTCCATAACCAACAGTTCCAAGAGCAAATGCAACAATCCCAAATTCAATGTGTTGCGAATCAAAAAAATAGAGAGCGCCACATGAAACCGCGCCGATCCAGGTGAAAGCCCGCATAAATCCCTTTCTCCTGCCCGTGTAGTCTGCAATGGATGAGAAAAGCGGAGAGCCCGCTGCCACGATGAGATAAGCTACGGCAATGGCCCAGGAATAAAGGACGGTATTGACGATTTTCCACCCAAAGAAAGAGACCATGAAATCATTTCCATGACGGGTGACCGTATTGTAATAAATGGGGAAAATGGTGGATGAGATGGTGAGTTGGTAGACCGAATTAGCCCAGTCGTACATAACCCATGCCTTAACTACCTTTGGATCACCTTTTTGTATTGGATTGGATTGATTTGTTTGGTTCATTTGTTAGTCCGGTCTATTTTGTCCCTAATCGATGGCGATTAGTTGATGTGCTGATTAGATGATATGCTGATGTGATAATTAGTTGATGTGATAATTAGTTGATGTATGGATTGGACTCCGGATATTTCTGCACTCATTTAAAAGTTATGAATGATGAGTTATGAGTTAGGACGCTGCAATCAAGATCGCAGCGTTCTAACTTTATCCTTTTGACTTTACTTGCCCAGAGCATGTCGAAAGGTCCTTTATCCTTTATCCTTGACCTTCCTGATAAAGATCTTCTTCTGAACATCCGATACTTTTTCCAAAGGCTTTTCCATCGGTCCTCTCAAATGAATAATCAGCCCATTCAGAAAATTACGCAGCAGCTGATCGCCGCACTCCTTGTAATTGGGGTGATCCTCTTTACGAAAGATGGCACCAAGTTCGGTAGTAGTTACCTTAAAATCAACGAGTGCAAGTATTTTAACGATGTCGTCATCTTTCAGCCGTAGGGCCACCCGCAATTTTTTCAAAATATCATTGTTCGTCATAATTCAAAGATACAATTTTATATATGATCACTAAAATTGAAGTTGCAGCCTTTTTGAAAATGTTACAAAAGCGAAATCATTATCAAAATTTGCCTTACTCCTGATTTCCATCAGCACCTTTTCAATTGAATGAGCTACTTTTGCAAAGCAAATTGTTCCTTGATTCGTTCAAAAATGGAAACTTACTTCAGCAAATTCAGAGATAATATTATTGGTATAGATCAGGATTTCGCCTCTCCTTACGGGAAAATGAAAATTATTTACGGCGACTGGATAGCCAGTGGTAGATTGTATCGGCCAATAGAGGATCTCCTTACAAACAGATTTGGCCCATTCGTAGGAAATACCCATACCGAAACCAGTGAGACAGGAACGCTCATGACGAAAGCTTATCATTATTCGCAGCAAATTATAAAAACCCATGTGAATGCCGGGCCAAATGACGTTATTATTAATGCGGGATCCGGCATGACTACCGTGATAAACAAATTGCAGCGGATTCTTGGAATAAGATCTATGATGAAGTTTTTTGATCAAAATTCGATCACAAGTGAAAAGCGGCCAGTCGTATTTATTACCCACATGGAACACCATTCCAACCATACATCCTGGTTGGAAACCATTGCAGATGTTGTTCAATTAACGCCCGACAAGGATTTGCTTGCAGATCCCGGACAATTGCGAATAGAGCTCGAAAAACACAAAAACCGCAAAATGAAAATTGGCTCTTTCACCGCATGTTCCAATGTAACCGGCATAGCCACCCCCTATCATGAAATGGCAGGCATTATGCATGAGTACGGAGGGCTTTGTTTTGTGGACTTTGCAGCATCTGCTCCTTATGTCAAAATAGACATGCATCCGAAGAATCCAATGGAAGCACTCGATGCAATTTTCTTTTCCCCTCACAAATTCTTGGGAGGCCCCGGAAGCTCTGGCATCATGGTATTCAATTCAGCAATTTACAATTCTACCGTACCTGATAATCCGGGAGGGGGAACTGTCGACTGGACCAATCCCTGGGGCGAATTCAAATATGTCGATGACATCGAGGCCCGTGAAGATGGGGGAACTCCGGCATTTTTGCAAACAATTAAAGCCGCACTTTGCATCAAGCTCAAAGAGCAGATGGGAACTGAAAAGATGAAGATTCGGGAGGAAGAACTGGTCAAAATAGTTTTCGGGGAGATGCCAAAGATTCCACAATTACATATTCTGGCGAATAACATTCAGGATCGGCTTGGGATCATCTCCTTTTATCTTGAAAATGTCCATTTTAACCTGGTTGTTAAGCTATTAAACGATCGGTTCGGCATACAAGTAAGGGGTGGTTGCGCTTGTGCCGGAACCTACGGCCACTTCCTTCTGGATGTCTCTTATGCGCTATCCAAACAGATTACAGAACGAATTAATTTTGGAGACCTGTCCCAAAAACCGGGATGGATCAGGCTATCGCTCCATCCTACCATGACCAACGATGAACTATACTTCATTCTGGATGCTATTAAACAGGTACAACACAACCATGAAGCCTGGAGGAATGACTACATTTACAACAACAAAACCAACGAATTCAGACATAAATCGGAACCGGAGGACAAAACAGAAATTGTGAAACCCTGGTTTGAATTGAAACAATAACTACTAATTTTCGATTTGGGATTTTCGAATTCACCACAATAGACACATAGGTCATTATAGAGGCTATTATGTGATAAAGTGGTTGATATTAATTTGTCATTAACCTTATGAACACAAAGTGCCTCAAAATGGCTTTCAAGTTTGTGTTCAAATCTTGATGAGCCCGCAATCGAAAATCGAAAATTCTCTAATTACTTACCTTATGACCAAACTATTAACTTTTGTATCAATCCTGTTAACAGCCAATCTGCTTCCGGCGCAGGGGCAGGTTCGTGAGCTTCCCCGGAAGGGATTTGAACAACGAATCAATACCTATATCGACACGATGAAAATTGTGGATACACACGAACACTTGGTGAGCCAAAAAGGAATTGGACGTAGCGGGATGTGCGATTTCATGCTGTTGTTGCACCAGTATTCGGACGATGACATCAAGTCGAGTGGCATGTCCAAACCAACTTTTGAGACCCTTTTGCATGATTCACTCACTATTTTACAAAAATGGCAAATACTTAAGCCTTATTGGGAAAACTCATTCAATACCGGATACAACCGGGCAGCCCTGCTCGCTTCCGATCGCTTGTTCGGAATCAAAGAATTGAATGAGACAACAGTCACGGAACTTTCTGCCAGAATCAAAAAAGCCTACCAGACCAACTGGTACAAGACTGTACTTAAAGACAAGTGCCGGATCGAATTTCTAATCAATGATGATACAGACAGAAGTTTTGGTGATCCGACTGTAATGCGCTACACCACGAGGTTTGAGTATTTCCGGATCGATTCCAAAAGAAAGATCGACCAATTGTCCAAACAGTATGGTGCTCCAATATTGACCCTGGATGACCTGGTGAAGTCGTTGAACAATGATTTTGATAAAGCGATGAAAGTTGGAATTACTGTGATCAAGTCCCCTGCCGCCTATTACAGATCACTTTATTATGAAGATGCCTCAAAAGAAAAGGCAGAAGAGGTATTCAACCAGATTTTGAGAAATACGGAGAAGGAGATCCCATTCGATCAGATCAAACCACTCTCCGATTACATGATGCACCAAATGCTTGATCTGGCACGCAAATACCACAAACCGGTTCAAATCCATACAGGGTTACAGGCAGGGGACGGTAATTACATCATGAATTCAAACCCTGCCCTGCTGGCAAATCTTTTTCTGAAGTACAGGGATGTACAATTTATTCTTTTCCACGGTGGTTATCCCTATGGTGGTGAGTTGGCCAGTCTGGCGAAAAATTTCCGAAATGTTTACATCGACTTGTGCTGGGTATACATCATCTCTCCAACCTATAGCGAAAGATATTTGCACGAATGGCTGGAAACCGTTCCTGCAAATAAAATAATGGCCTTCGGCGGTGATTACGAGAATGTGGAGAATATTTACGGCCATCTTTTGTTTGCCCGGCAAATCATCTCAAAAGTATTAATTGCCAAAGTGAAGGACGGATATTTCAGTGAGAAGGAGGCCATTCGGATTGCGCAAATGATTCTTCACGACAATGCCGTGAACCTGTTCCAACTGAAATAAATTAAAAACGCCCCATCTCTGAGGCGTTTTTAATTCTATATCAATCGAATGATTAGTCCAATCTTGCTTCTAGTTGTTCAACCTGTAGTTTCAGTTCGTTTGGATACCTGTCGCCAAGCGAAGCCTGTTGCTCTTTGATAAGTTCAAGTTCCTCTTTCCACAAGGCTTTGTCAACTTTGACCAGTTCTGCGATATCATCTTTGGTGACATCCAATCCACTGATGTCGATACTGTCAACTGTTGGGACAAATCCGATGGCAGTCTCAGTGGCAGCGGCTGTACCTTCACATCTTCCGAAAATCCATGCAAGAACGCGCATGTTATCGCCATAACCCGGCCACAACCATTTGCCATCTTTGTCTTTGCGGAACCAGTTAACATTGAAGATCTTGGGCAGTGCCTCCGGTTTTGGGGCATTCTTTCCAATGGTTAACCAATGACCAAAATAATCGGCCATGTTGTAACCACAGAATGGAAGCATGGCGAATGGATCCCTGCGCACACCAGCTTTAAGGCCAATGGCTGCAGCCGTAACTTCAGAACCTACTACTGAACCCATGAATGTTCCGTGTGCCCAACTCATGGCCTGGTATACAAGCGGAACGGTACTTGGACGGCGTCCGCCGAAAAGAATGGCCGAAATTGGAACTCCTTTCGGATCTTCCCAGGCCGGATCGATACAAGGACACTGGAATGCGGGAGCTGTAAAGCGCGCATTCGGATGCGCTGCCGGTTTGCCTGAAGCTTTATCATAAACTTCATTCGTCCAGGTGATAGTTCCGGCAGGACATTCAGATCCGATACCTTCCCACCAGATGTCGCCGTCTGGCGTTAATCCTGTGTTGGTGAATATCGTATTCGATGATGCCGATAGCATTGCGTTCGGATTGGTATCAATGGAAGTTCCGGGAGCAACACCAAAGAACCCTGCTTCCGGATTGATGGCATACAACTGTCCGTCCTTGCCAAATTTCATCCAGGCAATGTCGTCGCCCACAGTCTCCACTTTCCATCCAGGAATTGTTGGGATCAGCATGGCGAGGTTCGTTTTACCGCAGGCGCTTGGGAAGGCGGCAGCAATGTATTTTTTTACTCCTTTTGGATTGGTAATACCCATGATCAGCATGTGCTCAGCCATCCAACCCTCCTCTTTGGCCATGGCCGAGGCGATACGGAGTGCAAAACATTTTTTTCCCAGCAGGGCGTTACCGCCATATCCACTTCCGTAAGCGATGATCTCTTTGGTTTCGGGGAAATGGGTGATGTATTTTTGATCAATTGGCGCACATGGCCATTTGACATCTTTTTGTCCGGGTTGAAGTGGCGCGCCGTTGGAATGAACACAAGGGACGAATTCGCCATCCCCAAGAACATCCAATACAGCCTTCCCCATTCGGGTCATAACTCTCATATTGACAACTACGTAGGGAGAGTCAGTAATCTCTACGCCAATGTGGGCGATATCTGAACCCAGAGGTCCCATGCTGAAAGGAATTACATACATGGTACGTCCTTTCATTGCCCCTTTGAAAAGGCCTTTTAGGGTGGCCTTCATCTCGGCCGGAGCTGCCCAGTTGTTAGTTGGACCAGCATCTTCCTGCTTTTTCGAGCATATATAAGTTCTATTTTCGACACGTGCTACATCACTAGGGTCGGATTGGAAGTAATAGCTGTTGGGACGTTTTTTATCATCCAGCTTAACTGCCATTCCTGAGGCAACCATTTCGGCCATCAACCGATCATTCTCCTCCTGTGAACCATCACACCAATATACTTTTTCGGGCTGACACAGTTCAGCCCATTCGTTAACCCACCTAATTAATTTTTGATTGTTTGTCATGAATATGAATTTAATAATGAATCCGATCTTTTTATCGCCTTAACAGTGTTGAAAAGTTATTTACTGGCTAAATAATCCTGGCAAGCAGCATGAATGTTCTCAATCAACTGATTGATCTTCTCCTCGGGAACAGCCGAAAATGCTATTCGTATCAGATTCCCAAAAACAATAACGCCGGTACTGTATTTCTCAAGAAGAATTTTTCTAACCTCTTCAGCTTTAAGGCCGTCCCTCAATTCAATGCACATGAAATAGCCTGAATTGAATGGCAAAGCGGAAAAATAACGGTTGAATTTTGGATTGGCCAAAACTTCTTTGATTTTTTCATACCTAGAATGCAGGATATTGAATTTTTCCTCTTTGCTTTTATCATATGTATCAGAGGCATAAGCCCTTTGCAGCAAAGATTGGGAAAGGTGACTTATGTTTGATATGTTTCCACGAACCGCGCCTGCTGTTTTATTTTCCAGAGCCTCATAAATAGCGGGAGATCCGTTCTTTATACCATAGGTGATGAATCCTACCCTGAATCCCCAAACATAATCCTCCTTTGTGGCTCCATCAAGTTTGACGGCCAAAACATTTTCGTGAAGTGTAGCGAGTTGGGTAAATATCGATTCTGTGAAAACCCCCTTTTCATAGACCAAACCAAAATAGGCATCATCGATGAGAACAACTACCTTTTTCCCTTTATTTGCCTGGTTGGAAATCAAATCAACGATACCGTCAATTTCGCTTGCAAGTGGTGTATAACCGGACGGATTGTTTGGGAAATTCAGAAGTAGGATGATCTTCCCTTTGGATTGGTCCATCATTTTCCCAAGTCCCTGATGGTTGAACCCACCATCTTGAAACAATGGGAAAGTTTCAATCTTGCCCAAATAGTTATTCTCAAATATAAGCGAGTAGTTCTCCCAGTAAAGATCCGGAATTATGACTGTATCACCTTCGTCTACAAACAGATAGGAAGCAATGCTGATGCCATGGGTAATACCATTGGTAGCAATAGGCATGCTAATTGGGGTATCTCCAAGTAATGGGTTCTTCTTGTAAATAAAATTCTTCCAGCTACTTCTCAAATCCGGTTTTCCAAAGCTGGGAGCATAAGGAAATACCAGAGAATCTGGTAAGTTAACCAGTTGACCAAGTTCAACGAGGTGCATCGGGTGCCCGTTGTCCTCAACCGCTTCCCCAATGGTCGCATTGATATCTTTGCCTTTTGCCTGGGCTGATTGTGCTAAAATTCCCAATTTGGGAAAGAAGATATTCTTCCCCCTTTCGGAGAGTAATTCATATACAGAGGGATTGCCCTTCTGAATTACATTGTTCAATGTGATGGCTTGCTGATCCACTTCGCTGATAATTAAATTATTTATAATGAACTTGATTGCAAATCTATTTAAAAAAGAACAACGAATTTCCGAACATTAATCAACCTGATAAAACTTAACGATGAATTAATGTTTTTAGGGATATCATTCAAAAGGGCGTTGAAAAAATCAACGCCCTTTTGCTGGTTCGTATCTCAATTCTTATACTTAAGCCCGGGGATGAAATTTATTGACAGTCTCCTTCAAAAATTCCTTATCGAGGTGTGTGTAAATCTCGGTTGTCAGTATCGATTCATGTCCCAGCATCTCCTGCACCGCACGAAGATCTGCACCACCTTTAACCAAAGCCGAAGCAAAAGAATGTCTGAAAGTATGAGGACTTATACTTTTTTCAAGCTTAATCTTTTGGGCCAGATTTTTTATAATGGTGAAAATCATCACTCTGCTCAACTTCCTTCCTCTACGGTTCAGGAAAAGAATATTTTCACTTGACTTGTCAATTTTCAATTTCTTTCTGTACCCAACCATGTATTTCCTGATATCTTCAATGGCCCGCTTGCTGATTGGAACCAATCTTTCTTTCTCCCCTTTACCAGCAATCTTGACAAACTCCTGTTCAAAATGCAGATTGGAAAGTCGGAGGTTTACGAGCTCTGAAACCCTTAAGCCACAACTGTAAAGCGTTTCAAGAATGGCTTTGTTTCTTAATCCTTCTGGTTTTACCAAATCTACTGCGTCAATCAAACGGTTGATCTCTTCATCACTGAGTACATCCGGAAGTTTTCGGCCTATCTTGGGAGATTCAAGGAGCGTGGTAGGATCGTTTTCCACCACCTCCTCAATCAAAAGATACTTATAAAACGACTTGATGCCTGAGATTGTGCGCGCCTGCGTTCTGGGGCTAACCCCATTTTCGTTCATCCATTCGACAAATTTTCTTAGCTGAACCAATCTTATTGCCTCTGGGGATAGTCCAGGATAATGTTCTTCAACGAAGGAAATAAGTTTATGAATGTCATTTACGTAAGCACTTACTGAATTTTGAGAGAGGGACTTTTCCAGTCTCAAAAAAGTCTCATACCCTTTTTTGCTATCTGTCCAGTTCATAACTTGTTTTTTTTATCGAAACAAATGAAATGCAATTTTGTTTCATGTAATATAAATAAATATGTTATATAAGATTCAAAACTTATTTTTTTTTGACGACACTCATTTTTTTTTCCGATTTTAGTCGCGTTTTTCATCGGATATTTTATCATTCTGCTTGAATCAATACTTGTCCAAATGGTGTTGAAACAAGTCAGGAAACAAGACAATTATCGCTATCTATTTAAAATTCAATTAATTGAAAGATCTGATTAAAATACAAATAGTCAAATAAAATTCAGAATATTCACCAAAACTAAATATTATACGCATGAATATAACTATTGTTAATGGTCCAAATCTCAATTTATTGGGGAAAAGGGAAAAAGGCATATACGGCGACAGTTCTTTTGAAGATTGGCTCGAAAAAATCAGACCTTACTATACGAAGATTAAACTTGATTACTTCCAGTCAAACGTGGAAGGGGAAATCGTATCCTTCCTGCAAAAAATTGGCTTTTCTTCCGATGGAATTATCCTGAACGCAGGTGCTTACACCCATACCTCTGTTGCGATCAGGGATGCAATTGCCGCAGTGACAACACCGGTGGTTGAAGTCCACATCTCCAATATTCTTACGCGCGAAGCTTTTCGGCACGAATCGGTCATAGGCCCTGTTTGCCGTGGAAGCATCATGGGTTTTGGACTTGACTCTTACCGGCTGGGGATTGAAAGCTTCTTAACCCCTGACTTCAAATAGAACCAAATTTTTCATTGGAAATTTCAATCTAACATCCTTTTAAACGAAAATACATGAGTAAACATAAGCATACCAAAATCGTAGCGACCATCTCGGATAAAAATTGTGAACCAGATTTTCTACGTGCCCTCATGGATGCCGGGATGAATGTCGTCAGAATAAATACAGCGCACCAAACTACCGAATCCGCGATGAATATCATCCGGAATGTCAGGTCCGTCTGCGATTGTCTTGCTATTTTGGTTGATACAAAAGGCCCGGAGATTCGAACCAAAAATATTGTTGAACCGATAAAAATTAACAAAGGGGACCATCTTACCATAAAATGCGGTGATGAACCATCGACACAGGGAGTGCTTGTGGTCGATTATCATTACTTCACCAGGGATATCCCGGTAGGAAGTTCCGTTCTAATCGACGATGGGGAACTTGAACTAACGATTTTGGAAAAGACTGAGGATAGTCTGATTGCTCTGGTAGGCAATGACGGTTACATCAAAAACAGAAAGAGCATCAATGTACCCGGCGTTTCGCTGCATTTGCCATCACTAACCGAGAAGGACCGGCAGTTTATCCGGTGGGCAGCCGCCAACGATCTCGATTTTATTGCCCATTCCTTCGTGAGAAACAAGGAGGATGTCATGGCTGTTCAGGAAATCCTGAATGAAGAAAACAGTAAAATAAAGATCATAGCCAAGATTGAAGATACCGATGGGGTCAAGAATATTGATGAAATCCTTGATCATGCCTATGGGATCATGGTGGCACGGGGCGATCTGGGTATTGAAATTCCTGCTGAAAAAATACCTGCCATTCAGCGCAATTTGATCAGAAAGTGTGTTGAACGCAAGAAGCCGGTTATTATCGCGACTCAAATGCTCCATACGATGATTACCAATCCAAGGCCAACCAGGGCTGAGGTCAGCGACGTGGCTACTGCCATCTATGACCGTACGGATGCTGTCATGCTTTCAGGTGAAACTGCCTACGGCCAATATCCGGTTGAAGCGGTTCAGCTCATGTCGCGTGTTGCGATGGAGGTAGAATGCTCCAAGGATAAAAGGAACGATCTCTCGGTTCCAAGACTTGAGAATGAGGTATCCGCCTTTTTGGCTGAAGCAGCCGTATTATCGGCAAGTGAGCTAAAGGTTGCAGCTATTATTACGGATACCCTGACAGGGAAAATCGCCAGGTATATTTCAGCATTCAGAAGTCCGCGACCAGTCTATGCCAAGTGTCATACAGGCAAGGTAAAAAGGGAGTTGGCGCTCTCCTACGGGGTCTTTGCCAGTGAAATTGTGGTGAAGAAAAATAAATACAAACTCGTCGAGACCTCATTGCTCGATTTGGTTGAAAGGGGCTGCATCTCCGAAAATGATACCGTTGTTTATGTTGGCGGGAATTTTGGCGTGGGTGGAGGTACAAGCTTCATTGAGATTGCCTCCGTTGCTCAGATGATGCACCAGAAAAAGGCTAAGGATGGTAAATAAACAATGGGGGAAATTTCCCCCATTGTTTATTTACTATTCTTTGAAAACATTATCTCATGTCATTGATTTCCACTCCAGGATGTTTGGATTTATCAAATTTAAAATACTCATCCTTCAATTCAATATTTGTTTTCATGCTCTTTAAAACCAAAATATAGGTATTTCCATCCTTGTTAAATGTTTGGGCCTTGGAAATTTGATTTTTTGTTTTATCAACATACAGCCTGACTTTAACAATCTCTTTCTTCTTTTCTACCGGAAAGAGGTCGAGTACATGCACTGCTTTACCTGCCAGGTTTTCCTCTCCGACGTAAGAATAATTGAATCCTTTTTCGTAGATCGTAAAAATATTTGCCGGATTAAGTGAACCCTCTTTATCATCCTCAATTCCTGTGATATTACACTCTTTGGCTTCAGTCAGGTAGCTCCATGTGGTAGTTCCATCACAAAAAACATCCATATTGAACACCGGCATGTGCAACCTGTAACTCTTCCCTTTCAAGGCAATCTCGCCTTCATTGGTTTGGTTTACATTACTCTTTTTGTTCTCAAGTGTAAAAGAGAAATCGATCTGAATTGTTTTATAACTCTTTGTTGTCTGCGATAACTTATCCAAAACTTCCTTGGCTTTCGGATCCTGTTGTGCCATTAGGTTTGCAGCAATCATCAACACTGCCACTGCAATCGTTAATCTTTTCATTATTCGTTCGTTGTTTATAACAATAGTTCGGTAAATTTTAATATAAATATCTGAATATCAGCAAAATAAATCAAAAATAAGTGTGAAATAATTTGGTTAAAACCTTAGAAATCAGTAACTTAAAAGATTATTCCGTAATTTTTTAGT
>Ga0265297_10000846_pt1 | contig 82130 bp, 78 predicted proteins | sample Munlanlwell13791_FD_192502 | JGI IMG/M metagenome (GOLD analysis project Ga0265297, IMG submission 192502) | Leachate microbial communities from a municipal landfill in Southern Ontario, Canada - Leachate well 137-91 | ecosystem: Engineered > Solid waste > Landfill > Unclassified | place...
AAGGGTGACGCTTTTTAGCTAAATTAAGCAATTTTGAATTAGTAGACCTTTTGAGCAAAAGCCGGAACCTCAAAGGAGGCTGGATTTTCCTTGTAAAATAACCGTAATTGGCGTATAATTTTATCAATACGGCCATAAGATAAGGCCTTTAAGGCGAATACCGGTTCAAAGTTCCGGACATCGTCACCGCGGAAAACAGAAAATCGGTCTTTTGGCCGATTTTCTGTTTTACTAGAATGAAAGGGATTCGAACTGGTTGGAAGCGAGGCACGAATTATTTCGGAAGAAATAATGAGTAAACGAGCGTCGGATGATATGCCAGTGGCATATCAGACGCCAACCCAGGACAAGCGAATGAGACGTTTTTGTCGGCGAATGAGCGCGATAATCCCCGCTTCTCCGCAGATCAATGAAAGTGCCCATAAATCTGGCACTTTTTTTTGTTATCAAAATAGCTTTTTTTATTTTACATCACCTCAATTTTTTGCTAAAATTAAGTTAATTATAAAGATTTTGTAAAAAGTATGATTGAAATTAGTGGTTGGGATATACTCGTTGCTTTTTGGAATATGTGGATTAAAGATCTTTGGTGGCTTTGGTTTTTGCTGATTTTTGCTACATTAGCTCCAGAACTAATCAAAGCAATTATTGAGCGCATAAAGAGAGATAAAAAATATTCCGAAATAAATAAGATTCAGATTGATAAAGATTTAATTAATAGATTAAGAAGACTTAAGCCATCTGAGTTTGAAGAATATATAGCGCATCTTTTTAATAACTTGGGTTTTGATACTGAGTTGGTTGGTGGCAGTTATGACGGTGGAATAGATATTATTGCCACTAAGGCTGGAGTTAAACATTATATTCAATGTAAAAAATTTATTAGCTCGCAGGTGAGCGTTGGTGATGTACGTGATTTTTATGGCGCGCTAGTTGATCATTTGGCTGGCAGTAAGGGTTATTTTATTACCACTAATAAATTTACTTTGGAGGCGGAAAGATTTGCTGAAGATAAATCAATCGAATTAATTGATCAGTATCGCTTGCTTGAATATATTAAATTATCTCAAATTGATAATTTGGAAGTTGCAAATAAGAATCTTGATGTTGAAAAATGTCCGCAGTGCGGCGGTAATTTGATTGAGAGAAAGGGAAAATATGGAAAGTTTTTTGGTTGTTCAAATTACCCGAAGTGTAGGTTTATTAAAAAGATAAACTAAATTCAGTGTATGGAGTTAGTAATTTTAATATTTTTATCTTTAATAGTTGTCGTTATATGTCAAATAGTTGAAACGAAAAAAAATAATCGTTTATTACAACCACTAATAGATTTAAAATCTTACGAACAAGATTTTAATAATGCTATGGGTGAATTTGAGGTCATGGGAAAAAGTGGCTGGTATATAAGCAATAGACAATATCAGCAATGGAGAGACAAATATGCTTATTTGGCTAAAAAAATAAATTTAGATTGGATTAATGTTAAAACCGAAGACCCATTTAAGGGTCTTATTTTTGTTTTTGTGGACTTGTTTAATAATGGCCGTAAAGTTTTTATTGATGAATTTAATGAATGTTTTTTAGTTAAAGAGGCTCCAGTTATTAGAAAAATTTTAAATGAGAAAAAAATTCAGAACAATAGTGATCAGGTAAATGCTATAGCTTCCGATGAAGATAATACGCTTTTGGTGGCTGGAGCTGGCACAGGGAAAACAACAACAATATTGGGAAAATTGGCTTATCTTTTTGAGCGTATAAAAGTTAAGCCGGAGGATATTTTGCTATTATCATTCACTGGCAGGGCCGTCGAAGAACTTTCTTCTCGTATCGCGCAAAAATTTAAAGGTGTAGATATTAAAGCGCAGACTTTTCACAGTTTTGGTTTATCACTCATTTCTATAGTTACCGGTAAAAAACCAAGCTTGGCTTTTTCAACGCCCAAAGAAAAAAGATCCTTCTTGAATAATAAGTTCTCCGAACTATTAAAAAATAATACATATTTACATTCCGCGATAGAATATTTTGCTTATTATTTTAAACCAGTTGTTCTTGAGCCGGGATTTAATAACTTAGACGAATATTATAAATACAGTAAAGCTGAAGAAATTATCACTCTTAAAAAAGAATTAGTTAAGAGTCAGCAAGAGCTTATGATTGCAAATTTTTTGTATCTAAATGGTGTTAATTATGTCTATGAAAAACCATATCAATTTGAAACGGCTGATCGAGATTATCGTCAGTACAAGCCAGATTTTTTTCTTTCCGATTATGGCATATATCTTGAACATTTTGGTATTGATAAAAATGGGCAAACTAAATTTACAAGTGATCACGATCAAAATATAATTCATTCCAAAAAGTATCAAGAGCAAATGGATTGGAAAAGACAGCTGCATGCTAAATATAAAACACAACTTATTGAAACTTATAGTTATGAATTTACAGATAAAACTTGGCAACAAAATTTAACGGAAAAATTAAAAAAACATGGTGTAAAATTTTCCGCTAGAACCGCCAATGAAATTTATGCCACGCTAGCAGATGATGTTACTGTTAAGAAAATAATTGAATTATTCGAGGCCTTTTTGGATCTAAGTAAGTCTAATGGTTATTCATTACAAGACATTGCCAATAAGGTTTTGGCGCGCAATATTTTTAGAGAACAAATCTTTCTTAATTTGTTTAGTCCTATTTATAAATCTTATGAATCACGTTTGAGAGAATTGGGCGCTATAGACTTTCATGACATGCTTATTCAGGCGGCGGATTTTGTGAATAATGGTCAGGCTGTGATTAAATTAAAATATATTATTATTGATGAGTTTCAAGATTTTTCTATTAGTAAAAATAATTTAGTTAAAGCTTTGTGTGTGCAAAATCCCGATGTAAAATTGTTTTGTGTTGGTGATGATTGGCAATCAATTTTTCGGTTTACCGGTTCTGATATCTCGCTTATGACCGAGTTTGAAAAAGCTTATGGGTTTACTCGGAAAGATCAATTGGTTGTTACTAATCGTTTTAATGATAAATTGGCGTTGGTATCAAATCGTTTTATCCTTAAAAATCCAGATCAGATACGTAAAGAAGTTTGTTCAGGAAAGCATATTGACTCAGCGGCAATTGAGGTGGTGTCTGGAAGAAAACATGATGACATTGATCGCTCAGTCGAAGAGCTTTTAAATTCAATCAATAAAGAATCGGCCGCCGGCAAAAAGATTTCTTCAGTTTTTGTTTTGGGACGCTATAAACACAACGAACCGATGAACTTGGGACGCTATAAACGCGAATATAAAAATTTGTCTATTGAATTTTTAACAATCCATTCTTCCAAGGGACTGGAAGCGGATTATGTTATTGTTATGGATGTAATTTCTGGCACATATGGATTTCCAACCGGAGTTATGGATGATCCAATTTTAAATATCGTGTTGAGCGATGACGAATCTTATCCGCACGCCGAAGAGCGCCGGCTTATGTATGTTGCCATTACTCGTGCCAAAAATAAAGTGTATATCATGACGGAAGACGGAAAAAAGTCGGTTTTTGCGCTGGAATTGGAGAATATTAAAAATAATGATAATCAGGCAGTTAGATGTAGTGAATGCGGCGGTGAGATGGTCTTGCGAAAAGGGAAATATGGGGAGTTTTATGGCTGTATTAATTTTCCGGAGTGCAGAAATAAGGAGAAGCTGGTTTAGTTGATTTTTCAAAGCGGAAAACAAAACCTTTACTTTTTTGCGGTTTCGAGTTATATTTTTAATGTAAAACAGTAATAAAATATCACGTGAGGATTAGCCAATTTTTTGGTTATTTTTCCTATTTATATGCAGGAACGGACATTCCGACCGTATGTAAATAGGATCCTCACGGACACCTTTTACTGTTTTGCAACAAGGTCGGGTGTCCGTTTTTGTTTTTCTGCATCAGTCCTTGTTAAATATTTATTTATTGAAAGACAAATTATTTAACAATACACGTGTATGAAAAAAATAATGATTTGTCTGCTATGTTTAGTATTTATTTCTGTGCCATTTATTACTAAGGCTGCTATATGTATGGGTAGCAATTGTCCTCCTCTATGTACAGATAAAAATTATGTATGCTCTCACTGGAGTCAGTGTATAGACGGATGGCAGTCATCGGAAAATTGTAAACTAGATAGTTCTAATTGTTGGGTGATTTCATCTGCGGCAACTCAAAGCAAAATCATGACACGAGAATGTATAGTTCCTACCTGCGCGGAAAGTGATTATAAGATTTCTGATTGGGGGCAGTGTGTGCATGGGATTATGGAAAGAGCGGTAACAAAATCTATAAGTTGTAATATACCCCAAATAATTAACATCAGGAAAGCTTGTTCGCCCTCAATTTGCCAAGAAAATAGTTATAATATTGTTTGGACAAAATGTGTCGACAATAAGCAATATTCAAGTTTTATAAAAAATGAAGATTGCGTTTTGGGTTATGTGCCTCCAGCAGAAAAAGATTGTGTATCTCCTATACCAACACCGAAATGTCAAGAATCAAGTTTTAGTTATGGAGCATGGACTCCATGTGTTAATAATACTTCAATGCGAGTTGCAGTTAAGAAGCAAAAATGTATTGGCGATCCGGTAATTAGCAAGAGTTGTAGTATCCCAGATAAAACAACTACACGAATAAAAACTGATGGCGTCTTAACAAATAAACTTAAGGGAAAAATTTTGCTCCAAATTGAGTCTTGCGGCGAAGCATATTACGTCAATCCTAAAGACGGAAAAAGTTATTACATGGCCGATGGAAATAGCGCCTACAGTGTAATGCGAAATCTTGGAGTTGGTATTACAAATGATAATCTGAACAAAATTAATACCGACAAAAACTTTGCCAAAAAGAATGCCGGCAAAATATTCTTACAAGTAGAAGCAAGCGGCGAAGCTTATTATATTGATTTCAATGGAGAAGCACATTACCTAAAAGATGGAACGGCTGCTTATGGAATAATGCGAGATCTTGGTCTGGGTATTACCAATAGTGATTTAAGCAAAATTGCTGAAGGTAATTTATAAATAAAATTTAATTTTAATATTATGATTCAATGTAAAAAATGTTCAACGACAAATAAAGACTCAGATAAGTTTTGTCAGAATTGTGATGCGGTTTTGGGTGATGAATTAAAAAATGAAAAAATATATAAAAAAGAAGATGTGGTAGTAATAAAGGAAAAGAAAGATGGTTTTGCGACTGCGAGCGTTGTGCTTGGAATATTATCTATTTTTTTATGGGAGTTTAGTATTATTCCTATTTTGGCTATTATATTTGGTATAATTGGAATTAAAAAAACATTAAAAAATGAAAAAATTGGTTTAAGTTCGGCTATTACAGGACTTATTTTAGGTATTCTTTTTCTTATTGTTAGGATTTACAATTTATATAATTAAACTATAAATTTATGTTTTTAAATTTAACTAAAAAAATATTAGATCGAAACTTATTGTTGAAATATCAATTTTTTTTCGATTTAATCTCTGGCGGGGAGGAAAATTACAAAGTGCAGGTTTTGGCTTATGACTGCAAAGGTGATGTTGTGGGAGAAGAGAATATAAGTAGTATATCAAATAATTATGAATTTTTGTCTCTTTTTGGAAATCACATGTTGATTTGGCTGTCACAAATGTTTGACGAAGCTGTAATTTTAGCGGACGAATATTTTTGCGATAAGATTATGCAAATAATAAAGCTTTTAACAATTAGGGATTTTGTTGGGGGTAAATATAATCTTTCGGAATTATTGTCATTGTTTGATCAGGAGACTAAAATGACAGTTGTAAAAAATAAAGTTTCAGTTCAATTTAAAATTAACAAAGTTAATAAAAATCTTTTTGTAAGAATAATGAATTCGCCGATACTCCAAGAAAGAGAATGCCAATTGTATCTGTTTATAATATTGTTTGATTTTTTTGTTAAAAAATATCCAAATGCTTTTAAGTTAATGAAAGATTCAAGTATAAATCTGTTTCATATTGTCCTTGGTGAAGAATTTCAGTTTTCTAAAACTAATCCAACTCGTTTTGTTGCTCAGAAAATCGCGGCCAATATGACTTTACGAGAAATGAATCAGTTGACAAATATAACCGAGGAAGAGTTTACTGAAGAACCAGAAGATTATGATAGTCTTTTTGAAAAAGCGAATGACTTGACATCTGAAAATAGAAATGACGAGGCTATCAAAATATTCCGCAAGTTATTAGAGATGAATCTTGATGATGAGTCTATTAGTCTTGATATTAGAGAGTCTGTTATTAATATGTTGATAATGTTAGATGGAATAAAGATAAAAAATTTAAACATGTTTAATGAGGATGGCAGCATAAAAAGTGTCATTCTTTCTATATGGGATTTGTTAGATGGAAATGAGGAACCCGCCGATCGCGATAATCGCAAATCAACTGATTATCGTTCATATTTAAGTAGATTAGATTATAAATAAATTATTAATAAATTATGAAATCAAATCTTAAGCTTTTAATTATGCCTGATGGCACTAAGTATTATAAACAAGAGGATGTTGCGGGTGCCCTGAATGTTTTGTTTGCGGGCTGGGGGTGGGTTAAGGCAAACGCTTTTGGAAATAATGGTAATGTAATTGTCCGAATTGCAGGAAACGCTGACTTGGTTAGAGGGGCTGTCCGCAAAATGATTGAATCAAATCTCTCTGGTCTTTTGGTTGGAGATGGAAATAAAACCGGAGAGATTATTATTGATGGTTATGAAGCAGGTCTTTATGGCGATACAGCAATGATAGGAATATTCAATGAAAATGGTTTTTTTAGAAAAAAAATGTCCAATAATGAATAAAGGCTTAGATAGGTTTGCTAAAATTATAATAAATTTTTTGCCCTAACACTAAAATATGAAAAAAACAAACAAAAAACCCATTTGGATGGAATGGTGGTTTTTATGCCCAATCTTAACATTTGTAGTAATTTATGTTGTTTATCTGCAAAAGAACGGCGACATCACTTTATCGACCGCTTATTGGATAGGCGGTATTGCTACTATTATTATTGTATTATTATCAAATGGGATAATTGGTGGGAGTGATTAATTAGCTTTCAAAAAAATAAAAACATGAATAAACAAAAATTAATCATTCTAATTAGTATTGTTCTAAGTTGTGTTATCTTGGGATGGTTTTTTTATAATGGAAATAGCTGGACGTCTAAAACAAAAACATCCGAGACGCCGATGACAGTGGGTGAATGTTCAAAGACTAAAGTTTTGAAAGTCGGACAAAGATTAAAAGATGGAACAACCGGACGGGACATAGTTAATAGTGGTAGTGAGATAGAATATGCAAACGGTATTTATCAGGTTTCTTATGATAATATAGCAGGCATTGATAACTCCATTATTGGAGATGAGGTTAATTTGTGTTTAGTTTCTATTCCTGATAATTGCCCGATTGGAGATGACAGGGGCAAAGTTTACGAGGCGACAAATCTGCGAACTAAAGATACTTGGACGGCTAGCGACTCTCAACATGGTTGCGGCGGCGCTTAGTAAAACCAGTGATTAATTAGTGCTTTAAATTTAAAATAATAATTTATGTCAGTAATCAAATCTGTGGCAAGTGTTTTAAAAAAGATTCTGCAATTTAAAATCTGCAAAAAAAAGATTAATTATTCCAAACTTAATCCTAAAAACTGGAAAAGGTCATCATTTAAAAAAATAGCCAGAGGATTCGCTTTCTTACTTATATTTTTGGCGGCGATTATTATTGTTAAGGATGAGTATAATTATCAATTTGGGCATGACTCTTATGATTCTGAAGCGCTTGAAGAAGGATACAGCGGGGAAGATAGCGGCGAATCTGACAACTGTAATGTTTCCGGAATAGAGCTTCGCGGCGATGTGGTTACTTATATTAATCCAAGTAGTTTAGATAAAGACGGTAATATAATTGAAGACGAAACCTCCTCGGAAGGTGTTGTTTATCAAATTGACGAAGCTGAAGCTGATAATAGCATTAAGGCTATAATTATAGAGGTAGATTCTTACGGAGGATCACCCGTGGCGGCCGAAGAGATAGCTAATGCCATTAAAAGAGCAACCAAGCCAACGGTGGTCCTGGTTCGCGGTGCAGCCACTTCAGCCGCTTACTGGGCCTCAACAGGGGCTAATATTATATTCGCTTCTGCTTTATCTGACATCGGCAGTATTGGCGTCACAATGTCTTATTTGGATTATACTAAAAAAAACAGCATTGAAGGTCTAACCTATAATTCCTTGAGCGTTGGAAAATTTAAAGACTATGGCGACCCCGATAAACCACTAACAGCGGAAGAAAAAGTTTTATTAATGAGAGACCTTAATATAGCTCACAATATTTTTATTAAGGCGGTCGCTGACAATCGCAAATTAGATATTAATAAGGTTAAGGCTTTGGCAGACGGCTCATCTATGCCCGGAGAAATGGCTTTGGAAAATGGCTTGATAGATAAAATCGGCGGAATGAAAGAAGTTAAAGAATATCTTAAAGACAAAATCGGCAAAGAAGTTGAACTCTGTTGGCCAAATTAATTTTTCCAATTTTAAAAAATTAAAATAGCCCTATTTTAAATACTGCATAAACTGCTATAATTTAAACAGATTAAAATGAAAAATTATTTGTGCCCTGCAAAATTTGATTTGAAATAATATAAATGTATGTTGAATAAAAATAAAGTCAAACAACCAATAATATATCAAACGTCATCAGGCGCTATCGAATTGCGCGGGGATTTTAATCAAGAGACTATTTGGGCAACCCAAGTAGAGATTGCCTTTGTTTTCAGAGTTACATCCCAAAACATAATAACGCATCTCTGAAATATTTATGGGCAGAATGAGCTTAAATAATGGGCAACTTGTAAGAAATCCTTACAAGTTCATAGTGAAGGCGGTTGTAAGGTTAAGCGTCGCATTAAAGAATATAATTTATATGTCATCATTTAGATAATTAAAATAAATATTATGGACAACATAACTTTTGCAAGAAATTTAGTAAAAGGAAGAATTGCCGAAACAATATTCGCGCAAATGCTTAGAGAAACCAAAGAATTTACAGTTTTGGAATTTGGCTATGAAAAAATCATTCCCGAATTAGTTCAGCAGGGTTATGATGAAAATAATATAACAATTGAAACGCTTAAGACTGCTCCAGATTTTGCTGTTATTAACCGTAACACCAAAGAAGTTAGGCTTATTGAAGTTAAATATAGGGCGTGCCTTAATTCTGATGAAGTATTAGCGACTGCAAAAAGAATGCATCAATCATGGAATCCTTCTTATCTTTTTATAGCAACTCTCGATGGTTTTTATTTTGATGAGATTAATGCCATTATCAAAAACAATGGAGGAATATCACCATTAAAACACCCCCAAATCAACAATGATTTACAGTCTAAGTATTTGCAAATATTAATAGATTTCGAAAAGAATAATTAACAATATGATAAAAGAAATAATAGGATTTAATAATAAGCCGAATCAAGATTTAGACAATGAGGATTGTGTTAGAAGTATTTTGGAACGAGGAAATAATGACGAATTGGAGAAAGTTGCTAATCATTATAATCTTTCCCCTGAGCAAACTAAGATTTTTAGTTATTTTTCAAAATTAAGAAGAGAAGTATTAAATGGGATGAAAGAGTCAAAAGAGGAGAGGAAAAAAAATAATCCGGTGGCTACTGATGCCGAGTTGGGCTTGGGAGCTTATCAAGAAAATATTGAGCCGCAGGTTCGGGATGCAGTGTTAAATCTAAGAAAAAAAGGCTATGCGACTTATGAGTCCGGCTTTAACGGTTTTAATAATCAAATTATAAGTTTTGAAAAAAATTGTTTAGAAAATTTTCAGTTACCAAGTCAAATTATTGATAAATTTAAAGACAAGGGCGTTATTATAGAAATCAAGCCCAATAGAGTCAAATTAACTTTTAAAAGCGAGTTTAATCAAAAGGAAATTTCTGATTTTTGGCAGGAAATAGAAGGTCATTTTCCGAATTTAGGCGAGTCAGCTCAACCATGTCAGTTAAATCAGGCGGTTTTATTTAGAGAAAAGCAGAAAAATTTGGGCACATTGACAAAATGTGATTAATATTATATAATAATACTGTAAAAATCGAACTTTAAAAACAGCGTAAGCGCAAGGAGGAAAAATGGATAATAATTTTTTTGTAATCACATTCTCGGTGACTTCAGATTGTACCACCGGCAAAGAATGGATTGCTCGTTTGAAGGCTAAGGGTTTCTGTGTTGGAGATTATGCTGAGAGCGTTTTACTCTCAAAAAGCTTTAAGCCAACTAGTGACACTTACGAAATCGCCGTTTTAAAAGGCGAGATCTTTAGTGATAGGGATCGTACTACCAAAAATATCCACGAAGAAGCCAAAAATCGCAAATTTACCGTGCCAAATGTCGAAATAGCGTGTCTTATTAGAGAGAAATTTTCCGACAAAGAGTTGGAAGCTATGGGATTATATTGGATCATTACTATGCACGAACCAATAAGAGATTCTGGTGGCGATTATGTATTGCTTGGTGCTGGCCGCGGTAACCGTGATCCTCGTCTGAGCACGTTCCATGAAAATCCTGGCGACGGGTGGGGTTGCGGGGGCGGTTTTGCCTTCGTCGTTTCGCAAGCTTTAGGTTCTTTATTTAGAATCCTTGAGCTTTATTAATTTTGGTCTTTAGTATAAAAATCGAACTTTAAAAACAGCGCAAACAAGCGCGAGGAGGAAAAATGAATAATAATTTTTTTGTAATCACTTTCTCAGTAACTTCAGACGGCACTACCGGCAAAGAATGGATTGCTCGTTTGGAGGCTAATGGTTTCCATATTAGCGATAGTGCTAAAAATATTCTACGCTCAGAAAGCTTTAAGCCAACTAGCGGTACTTATGAAGTTGTTATTCTGAAAGAAGAGTTTTTCAGCGACGACAGGATGACAACTATAAAAATCCGCGAAGAAGCTAAAAACAGGAAACTGAGTACACCGAACCCCGAAATAGCGTGTCTTATTAGGGAAAAATTCTCCGACGATGAATTGAATGATATAGGAATTTTTTGCGTTATAACAATGCATGAACCAATTAAAGATTCCTGGGGCGATTATAGACTACTCGACGCATATTACGGTGACGATTGTTCCTGGCTGTCCGCGAATTATTCGGACAATGTGTGGGATTGTAGCGATGGATTTGCTTTTGTTTCGCAAGTTTCAAATTCCTAATCTTTTTATTTTTAGCCTCGGGTTGCATAAGCGATCCGGGGCTATTTTATTATAAATTTGCAATGCCGATAAAAAATAAAAAAGAGCTATATCATATTAGACATAACTCTTTATAAGTTTTTTATGTTTTATGCTTTATAAAACATTGTGATTGCAATGTCGGCGGCCATAACTACGTAGTATATTATACTAAAAATTATTAATAATTTTTTATTTTTAGTAAATAGAATCGTGGTGGTTGCGGCAGCGGCAGCAATAACGGACAGAATTAAATTGACAAGGAAAATTCCGACAAAGTCATAATGGAAAAGGTTGAATATTGAAAAAATAGCATAGGCGGCAGTTAAGAGAGCGAGGCCGACCTTTTCGTTTTTATTCTCATTTTTTCCAAAACATGTAACTATACTAAAAATTAACATACTAGCAATAGACGCCAAACAAAAAATGCTAAATAGCGAAAGGTAAGTGTTAATTTTCGCTTCCTCGGAATAATACATTTTTGCCATTCCGGAGTCGTTGCAATAATCAAAAACAATGCTTTTTTCTATCTGCAAAACAGTAACATGAAAAAAATCTTTCATGCCAATAAATACAGTTGAGTCGTTTCCGGCTTTAATAATATCCCCCGGGTTTTTTATGGCCTTGCGGGAAAAAGTGGAAAGTTTTTTGTTTATAGGATTGTCAAAATCCAGCCAATTAATCTCAATTTTTTTGCTAAATTTTTCCTGATATTTTTCATCGGAACTTTTTTGGGAAAATCCATTCATGGAAAATCCTAAAACAATAAAAACAAAGATTATCTTTTTCATCTTGTGTAGTTTTACATTGTTAACGAACACTATTATTCGCGGTGGTATTATGTCATATACACACTATAATGTCAAGTTTGGGGTTTATTGCTTTGCAATAGCATGCTATAATAAATGGAAATAATTTAAAAAATGCGTGCGATTTTTCTGAAAAACTATGTCCAAAACCGTAAAAATTGAACCATCGTGGGCGGAAGCCCTGCAAAATGTTTTTAGCAGCGAACAATTTTCTCAGTTGGCTGATTTTGTGCGCGCCGAATATCAGGCCAAAAAAGTTTTTCCCAATCCGGCTGATATTTTTAAGGCTTTTTGGCTCACTCCGTTTTCTCAAGTTAAAGTGGTGATTTTGGGTCAAGATCCTTACCACGGCGATGGCCAGGCGCACGGCTTATGTTTTTCGGTGCCGGCCGGAGTCGATGTGCCGCCATCGCTGAAAAATATTTACAAAGAAATTGCCAGCGATTTGGGCGTGCAGAAAGATTTGGCGTCGGGCAATTTGGAATCTTGGGCAACTCAAGGCGTATTTTTACTTAATGCCATTTTGACGGTTGTGGCTCATACGCCGGCTTCACATCGCAGTAAAGGTTGGGAAAATTTTACCGATGCGGTGATTGAAACCATCTCCGAAAAACGCGAGCATGTGGTTTTTATGTTGTGGGGAAATTACGCGCGCAGTAAAAAAAGTTTGATCGATGATAAAAAACATTTGATATTGGAAGCGCCGCATCCGTCTCCGCTTTCCGCTTATGCCGGATTTTTGGGTTGTAAACATTTTTCAAAATGCAATAAATATTTAGCGGAACACGGGGAGGCGGAAATTAAGTGGTAATACTGTATAAAAAAGACAGGATGAAAATCCTGTCTTTTTTGTTTAGCGGCTTAACTGATTTTTATTCGTTTATAATTTCTTTTTCCGTGGTGCTAGCTTCTTTTTCTTCTTCTATATTATTTTCTTTTATTACAACCGTTTCATCAAATACGGAAGCGCCTGATTCGACTTTTATTTTTAATTTTGAACTGGTAGCGACAATCAATTCTATCGAACGCAAATTGCAGTTGAGGCAAATCTCATTTTTTGTTTCTAATATTTTTTCTGCCAATATTAATTTATCGCCGACGCGCTTCATTTCAATATTTTCCAAATCGATTTTTCGGCCGCTCAAAGATGCTGGCGTGCTGGTATTCGCCGCGACAAAAATATTTATTAAGTGTCCGTTAGCTTCTATTTCGGTTATTCCTTTCATGTCCACAACATTTTTTGTTTCAACGAGTAAATTGTAGTTTTCATATTTATTTTGTATTTCCGGAAAATAACGCAGAGTGAAAGCGCAGAAAAATATTCCGGCCGCCATCCAAATTCCAATCATAATCGATCCGCTTGTGAAATTAATCAAAGTTTTTTTTCTGATTATTGATACGCCGCCGATAAGAAGCAGTGCGGTTGGTATTGCCAAAGAAAGAAACCCGGTTAAAATCAACCAAGTAGATGGAATTAAGTTGGTCAGTTCCGAGATTGGAATAAAAGAAAGTTGATACGAAGAGTGGCTGTATAAAATTAATATTAAACTGCCGACGCCGATTGCTCCTAAAAATATAAAAGAAATAATTGATAAAATTATGCCAAACCCCATTTTTATTATTGGCCACAAAGCGTTCCAAATTTTTCGTAGGGCCAAAAATATTCCGTTGATTATAATTAATGGCAGGCTAAATATTTTTCCCATGGCGTTATGTTTTTGCCAGCGTTTCTTCCAGTTTTCTTGAAGTTTTTTGCCGGTTTTGGCTAAATTTTTGAAAGCGGCTAAAGTCGGAGCCTGGCCTTGCATTTCCAATTTTTGATAAGCGGTTTTAGCTTCCGGCATCGCTATCCATAAAAGAATATAAATCGGGAAAGCGCTGCCGCCGGCAAAAATTAGTGCACAAAAAATAATACGGAAAAGTACCGGGTCGACGTCGAAATAATTTCCTAGTCCGGCTGCGACACCGCCGATGACCGCGTTGTCAGTGTCGCGATAAAGTTTGCGTTTAACTTTTTTGTCGCTCGCATCTTCTTGTTGGTCTTCAGAGTTTTCCGAATTGGATCCGCCAACTTCACGATCAAAATCTTCGGCTGTTCCCATTATTTCTATGAGGGAATTAATATCGGCTAAGGTGATGACTTCCTTGTAGGGAGTTATTGATGATTTTAATTTTTCCGCCATACTGTTTTCAATATCGGCAATAACTTCGGCGGCGTCGGCGCCGGCACCGCAATGACGTTTGATATCTTCCAGATAGCCGGCCAGTTTCTCATAAGCCGCTTCTTCTAATTGAAAACTTTGATTGTTTAAGTTTATTAAAATGGTTTTTTTCATATATTTATTTTTTTAAGTTAGAAATGGCTTTTTCTAAATTTTGCCATTGTTCTTCGCAACCCGCTAAAAATTGTTGGCCTTTTTTGGTTAGAGTGTAATATTTTCGCGGCGGCCCGGATTTTGATTCTTTCCAGGTGTAGTCCAATAATTCGGCGTTCTTTAAGCGAGAGAGCAGGGGATAAACCGTTCCCTCGACAACCGTTAGTTTGGCATCCTTCATTTGAGATATAATGTTATTGGCGTAAGTTTTTTTCTTGGCAATAACAAGTAGGATGGCAAATTCTAAAACACCTTTACGCATTTGCGCCGCGGCATTTTCCAGCGATTTTTTAAATTTATCTTCCATATTTTTTTAATTGTCATTCCGGGCCTGACCCGGAATCTATTAATAGATTCTGAATCGAGTTCAGAATGACAAAGTGTTTGTCATTCCGGACAACCACTCTGTCATTCCCGCGCAGGCGGGAATCCAGATTATTATTAAAGTTAATATCAATATATCACATACTACCTTTTTATACAAGGTAGTGGCGGAAAACTATTTTTTTAAATTACTCTTGACAGCAATGTTAGAATAATATAACATGAAATTATGTTAATTAATTCTAACAAAAATATGACTCTAAAAAAATATCAGCGCATTAAAATTATTATTGTTGTCGCCTTGTCTTTATCAATTAGCCAGTGTATTGTGCGAGAGAATTTTATTGTTCCGATAATGCTGATGGTTGTGGCTTCTTTATTGCTTTGGTATTTGCGCAGTAAAACCAAGGAAGTTGTTTACGACGAACGTGATTTGGCTTTGGGCGGGAAGGCGGCGCTTTTGGCAATGCAAGTTTTCGGTTGGTTGGCGGCTATCGGCATGTTTTTTCTTTATTCGCAACGAGCGTTAAATCCGATGTATGGCACTGTGGCTGCAACTTTATCTTATTCGGTTCTTTTTCTGTTTTTGGTTTATTCTATAATTTATCGCTATTACAATAAATTCAAACTTTTGCAAAAGCGTCCGGTTTATTTGGCGATCGCCATTTTTATTATAATATTGTTGGTAATTTTTGGGATAAGACTTTTTTCCGGAGAAGATAATTGGGTATGCAAAGATGGCCAGTGGCAAAAGCACGGACAGCCATCATTTGCGGCGCCTAATGTAGAATGCAAATAATTATGCAAAATAACATTAAAAAACTTCGATCTAAACTTAATATTACCCAAGATGATTTGGCGCAAAAAGCTGGCGTGCGCCGGGAAACAATTGTTTTTTTGGAGCAGGGAAAATACAACCCGTCCTTAAAGTTGGCGCACGATGTGGCCGTGGCTTTGGGCAGCTCAATTGATAAGGTTTTTATATTTAATTAATTAGTATTTTCTAGACTTTGATATTGCTATAAATTTGTTATATCCCTAATATTACCCCCCTGAATTCCTAAAAATCAATAACCCAGCCATAACACAAAAAATCTGCCGCAGGGCAGATTTTCTTGTGTTGGCGGAGAGGGCGAGATTCGAACTCGCGGACCACTTTCATGGTCGACAGTTTTCAAGACTGTTCCATTCAACCGCTCTGGCACCTCTCCAATCTATTCTTTTTACCCTAACACTATAATAAAAAATAATTTTTATGTCAAAGGCTTGTAAAAAGTGAAATTGTCAATTATTTCTATTTTTGATTTTTCTTAGATTTTGTGGTATTTTAACAGTGTAAATAATTTTAATAATCTGTAATTATATGAAAAATTCAACTTTAATTAAGTGGGGCATGACCCACGCTTTCGGTGTGTTTGTTTATATACTGTTGCTCGCAGTCTTTTTTAATAGAGCCAGCGATTGGTTCGGCCAAGCTGATAAAGACATCGTTTCTCCTGTCGCCGCGTTGATGCTTTTAGTTTTTTCGGCCCTAGTAACTGGTGGATTAGTTTTGGGAAAACCACTCATGCTTTATATTGATGGCCAGAAAAAAGAGGGAATAAAATTATTATTTTTCACCGGCCTAGGCTTGTTTATTTTTATGATCCTAACCTTTGCGGTTTTGATGATAATGAAATAAGAAAAAACTTATGGATATTTTTAAAAAATTGAAAGAACTCAATTTTCCTATTGGTGAATATGTTTTAGTCGGTAGTGGCCCGCTAGCCGCTAGAGAATTGCGCGAAGCGAGTGATTTAGATATAGCGGTTACTGATAAACTTTGGCAACAATTTTTAGCTTCTGGTGATTATAAAATTGAAAAACGATACGGTCGTTTATTTTTAGCTGAGAACAACAGCGACGATCTTGATATTATAAAGCAACTTGATTGGGAGGCTTATCCGACGACCGTGGAAGATGCTATTGCCGGCGCCGATATTATTAATAGTTTTCCATTTTTAAGTATTACCGAAACGATAAAATTTAAAACCGCGTTGGGTCGTGAAAAAGATTTCCGTGATATTAAGATGTTGGAAGATTATTCGGCGTCTGATTAATTTTGCGGCGATGTTTAAGAATTTTTAATTATATGCCTAATTGGTTGCAATATATTAATGTCACAAAAAATAAGCCACCGCGGGAGTTATTGGTGCAGTCTTTAGAATATGTAAAAAATAAGCAAACAGCTTTAGATTTGGGCGCTGGCGCACTTAATGATTCTAAATATTTATTAGGATTCGGTTTTGAAAAAGTTATTGCTGTTGATAGTGAAGCAAATAATGATTTAATTAATGATATAACTAAAAAGTATAAAGACACTTTTATTTTTCAAAAAGTTGAAATTGAAGATTATAATTTTCCGGAAAGTAATTTTGATTTAGTTAATGCTCAATTTGTTTTGCCGTTTGTTTTAAAAGAAAATATTATTCAAGTATTAAATGATATTAAAAAATCTTTGAAGGATGATGGAATTTTTGTTGGCCAATTTTTTGGCATAAAAGATAGTTGGAGCGGCAGTCCAAGTATTTTGATTTATGTCGAAACAGAAATAAGAGAATTTTTGTCTGGGCTAGATGTTATTTACTTTCAAGAAGAAGAAAGAGATGGACAAACTGCCATGGACGGAGAAAAGCACTGGCATATTTTTAATTTCATTGCCAAGCATTTATAATTATGCTCAAAATAATTTACACTGGCAAAAAAGTAGAAGAAATTAAAAAAGAGATTTTTACGGCCCTTGATACAGTGCGGTCCAAATAACCTAGCTAATAATGGCTAAAAATATTAAAAATAATTTTAAAATTTATGAACAGCCTGCCCAATCAACGTTTTCATGTCGGTGTGTATGGAATTTTAATTCAAGACAAGAAAATATTATTAATCAAAAAATCGCGCGGAGCTTACAAGGGCATGTTTGATCTTCCTGGGGGAAGTATTGAATTTGGCGAAAAAGCAGAAGAAGCTTTAAAAAGAGAATTCATTGAGGAAACAGAAATTGTTTTAAAAGATTATGATTTTATTGGTCATAATGAATATTTTTGTGATTATTTAAACGAATCCAATGAATTAAGAGAGCTTCACCATTTAGGTTTATATTATAATGTTTCAGCTTCATTTGATAAAATAAAAAGTGACTCAGACGGACAAGATTCCTTGGGAGCGGAATTTGTAGATATAGAAATTTTGGACAAAATAAAAATATCGCCAATTGCATTGCCAATGATAAAAAAGATATTAAAAGATAAATAAGATATAAGTGTTTCTAAAGTGCAATATGTGTGTGCACATTACCCAGACGTATTGATAAAATATGTCTATTATTATATAACTTTGTTGTAGAAAATTGGTCTTTAAGAACTAAATGCGAAACTGGTCGCAGCCAAAAAATGGTTAACAATTTAGCCGTTTTCTGGCTGTGACCACGATGGTTATAGCTCCTTCTCGGAATAGGGAAATAAAATCGCGCAAAATAGTGCAAGGAGGTTAATCATGAAAAGTGAATTTTTAATTTCTGGCATCGAAACTGGTAAGTTGAATGCTATGGTAAAGAACGTCATGACTCAAACAGGTATCACTGAGCCCGAAGAAGCGGTTAGAATGATGAATTCTGGCGAATTACGAATCTCAGTCATTAAACCAAAATGGACTGACAAGGATGGTATTATCCGTTTTTCATTAACTGCAGATGGCACAACTGGCGAACAATGGATTGCCCGTCTAGAAAGCAAAGGTTTCTGTGTCGCTGATTATGCGAAAAGCGTTTTACGCTCAAAAAGCTTTAAGCCAACTAGCGATACCTACGAAATCGCCGTTTTAAAAGGCGAGATCTTTAGCGATAATGAGAGGATAACAAAAAATATCCGCGAAGAAGCCAAAAATCGCAAATTGGCTACGCCAAACGCTGAAATAGCTTGCCTTATCAGAGAGAAGTTTTCTGACAAAGAACTGGAAGCCATCGGCTTACATCGTATCATTGCCATGCACGAACCAATTGGAAATTCTATCGGCTCCCTTGGTCTGCTCGGCGTTGATCGCTGTAACGTTGGTTCTTGGTTGGACACGGGCTATGGCAGCCCTGTTGCCGGGTGGAGTTGTGTCGTCGGGTTTGCTTTTGTTTCGCAAATTTCAGGTTCTTAGTCTTTTAATTTTTAAGCCCATTTTTCTATTTTTAAGGGCCTGGTGTCCGCTTGGAAAATTTGCGAGCCTTATATGCCAAAGGATCGCTAGAAGTTTGATAAGGGAAGTCTAACAATAGACTTCCTTTTTTATTTTTTAAATTTTATTATTCAAGAGATCGGAGCGATTGCAAATTTATTGACGAACCATATTATCTGATGTATCATATCAATATAAATTGATTATATAATTCTATGAAGCCAAAATGTTGTACAAATAAAAAACTAACGGAAGATTTTGCCAATCTCGCTAAATTCTTAAGAATTATTGGCGACGACAATCGTTTGAGAATTTTATGTTTGTTAAAAAATGAGGAACGCTGTGTCTGTGAAATATATCCCAATCTCGATTTATCCCAAAATCTTGTTTCTAGCCATTTAAAAATTATGCTTGATTTTGGTTTACTTATAATTAGGCAAGAATGGAAAAAAAATTACTACTCTATAAATCCTGCAATATTTAAAAAATATAATTTATCATTAACTAATTTCTTAAAAAACTATGAATAATAAAATTACCTCAATTCAAGTATTGGGCTCCGGTTGCTCAACTTGCAAGAAACTTTTTGAGTTAACTAAAAAAGTGATTGCCGAACTTGATTTGAAAATTGAAGCGGAATACATAAGTGACATCCAAAAGATTATTGAGCTTGGCGTAATGTCAGCTCCGGTTTTAATTATTAATGGTAAGGTTGTCCTAGCCGGACAATTACCAACGAGCGAAAAAATCAAAGAATTAATTACTTCAAGCGACGAGCTGATAACCGAAAAAAAGGCGGGTGGCTGTTCTTGCGGAGGTAAGTGCTAAATATGGATATTTTTTACCCGATACAATTGTTTGCAGATACTATAAATAATTTAACAGGATTGGTTAAGGAATCTTATCTTGGAAGTGCCGTTAATTTTTTTGTATATGACACTATTAAAATAGGGCTGCTTTTGGTGGTAGTTAATTATATAATGGCTATTACTCGTTACTATTTTCCGATGGAAAAAGCACGGAATATTTTGACCAAGAAACGCTGGTTTGGATTAAATTATTTGATGGCTGCAGTTCTGGGAATTGTTACACCATTTTGTTCATGCTCGTCAATTCCGCTTTTTATCGGATTTATTGGCGCCGGAATTCCACTTGGAATTACTTTTGCTTTTTTAATAAGTTCACCGCTTATTAACGAATCTTCTCTTTATTTATTTCCGGCTATGTTCGGATTAAAAGTCACTATACTTTATAATTCATTTGGATTAGTCATTGCGATATTGGGTGGTATGTTAATCCAAAAACTTAAAGTGGAGAAATATGTGATTCCGGAATTATTGAAGTTTAAATCTCGTGCACAAGTTGAAATAGAAAATGGCGGCAAAAAAATGACCGTCAAACAACTGATCGGATATTTTTGGAAGGACGGAATAAATATTACCAGACAAATTTTTCCTTATGTTGTTTTGGGAGTCGGTGTCGGGGCTATTATCCACGGTTTCGTGCCGAGCAGTTTGGTTGAACATTATTTGTCGACAAAAGCATGGTGGACTGTTCCTTTGGCTGTTATTTTGGGCGCTCCTCTCTATGCCAACTCAATCAGCGTAATTCCTATAATGGAGGCTCTCGTAGGGAAAGGCGCTCCTCTTGGCACCGTTTTGGCCTTTATGACCGCTATTGTGACACTTTCCATTCCTGAGGCTTTAATTCTTAAAAAAGTCATGCGTTGGCAGTTATTGGCAATATTTTTTGGTATCACTATCGTGGGTATAATAATAATGGGATACTTATTTAATTTAATTTTGAAATAGCTATGAATAAGAAAGTTTTAATTCTTCCTTTGCTAATTTTAAGCGTACTTATTATCTCTGGTTGCAGTAATGATAATAAGACTTATTATTTTAAAAGTGACGGCACAATGACTACCATAAAACCATCTGACAATATTCGGGCGGATAAAGTGCAAGTGTTTACTTTTCACGCCACTCAGCGTTGCGCAACATGTATCGCAATTGGAAAACTATCAGACGAAACAATTAAAGAGTATTATCAAGACGAATTAAAAACCGGAAAAATTGAAGTTAGGGAAATAAATATTGATTTGCCGGAAAATAAAGAGCTAGCCGAAAAATTTCAGGCCAGCGGATCATCTTTAAAGATTAATGCCATTTATGACGGACGAGATCATATAACCGAAGATACAGCTGTTTGGCGTTTAACTTCTGACCCTGTTCAATATAAAAACTACTTAAAAAATAAAATTGATATCTTTTTTGGCAAATAATATGGACTTAATAAACAGTCTGATAGATAATTATAATTTGCCTATACTCACGGCTTTTTTGCTGGGTATTCTTACCTCAATCAGCCCTTGTCCGTTAGCGACTAACATTACGGCCGTCGCTTTTATTTCTAAAGATATTAAAACTCCAAAATACACCATTCTCTCCGGATTGTTTTACACTCTTGGCCGTGGCATTAGTTATACTTTGCTGGCAACATTAATTTATTTTGGCTTGTCGTCTTTTAAAGTTTCCAGTATTTTTCAAGGTTGGGGCGATAAAGTTTTAGGCCCAGTCTTAATAATTATCGGATTAATAATGTTTGATGTTATTAAAATAAATTTAAATACTGGCGATAAAACTGAAAAAATAAAATTGTGGCTTTCTCATAAGGGTTATTTGGGCTCGCTCGCCCTGGGCATGTTGTTTGCTTTTGCCTTTTGTCCTTACAGCGGAGTTTTATTTTTTGGCGTTTTGATTCCATTAATTCTCAAGTCAGCTAGCGGATTGTTACTACCTTCCATTTTTGCTTTAGGCACCGGACTCCCAGTAATCGCATTTTCATTTTTAATCGCTTACAGCATAAAGACAATGAGTAAAGTTTTTCAATCGGTGCAAAAAGTCGAGAAATGGTTAAGGTATGGAGTGGCAAGCATCTTTATTTTATCCGGTTTATATTATGTGCAATATTTAATTAAATTTATTGTGAACGCCAAGATGTTTATACTCCAATAAACTTGGCAGTGGAAGACAATTCGAATATCGTGTTATAATTAAGTCATGAGATCAAAATCAATAATTGAAAAAATATTGTTATTAATTTTTCTGACTATTTTGGCAGTGGGCATTATTTTTATAGTTAAGCAAAATAATAACTTACCATTAAAACAGCCAACGGATTTTAATTTTATTTTTAAGTACGGCGTCGGTGCAAAAAATGAGCTAAATACTTTTAATCAGACCTTCACTAAGGACATGATTATAGATCCGTCGATAACGACAAAATTTAATTTAACGGAAAAAGAATTGTCGGACGTTTATCGAAAGATTGTTGATTTGGGAATATTTAAAAAAGACTGGAAATTTTTGGAAAAAAATATGTCGATAACGCCTTGCTCCAGTTATTATTTAAAAATTCAGATTAATTCTGAGCAACGGGAATTGTCTTTTGATAATTGCCACGGAGAGCTTAGCGGCAAACTTCAAAAATTTAAGGATTATATAATTAAGATTATAGAAGCAAAAGAAGAATACAAAAAACTTCCGACACCAACCGGCGGTTATGATTAATTTATATTTATTTTAAAAATATGTCAGAAGAAAAAATACAATTATCAAAACAAAAAAATATTATAACCGGCTTGATGCTTATCGCTTTGATCATATCGGCGTTTTTTGTCTTTAAGGAAAGAGCCGAATCTTTGCCGAAGAATTTGATTACACAATCAAAAAATATCGCCACTTCGACGGCGACGGCAAATGAGCCGAATATCGGTTTTGTGCCAAGTTATCACGAGGATAACGTGCCGCTTAATCAAGTGTCAAACTATCAAGCTATCAAAAATAAATATGGCTTGAATCTTTCGGTTGAGCAAGAAAATTTTTTGAATGCCAATCGTTTTTTATTGGTTGATACCGCGCAATCGTCATTTTTTCATTCCGGCTATAATTTTGATCAATGGCTTATCGATTCCGATTCTTTGGGCGGCGGTTCAATCTATGACCGCAAGCCGGAAGACGCGGTTTTGGTTACGCCGGATACGGTATTGCACGCTTATCATAAATATTTTGAACTTACTTTGGAACAGTTGGAACAGCGCGAACTCAATCAAGCGCTCGGTGAATTTTTAACCGGTTTACACGCCAATCTAATAGCCGCCGTTAAAAATAATTCCGGCGAAGTCAAAGCGCGTTATCAAAATGTCGAAGCGCAAATTGTGTTGGCTCGAATTTTATTTGAAAATAAAAATCTTGCCAAACCGGATTATTTTTCCAATCCGGCAGATGAACAAAAATACAACGAACAAGATAAAACTGTCGATTCTTTGACTAATGCTGAAAAACTTTTGCGTGAATATGCCAATGACTTGACGCCGGAATTGCTGGCCGCCATTAAGTTTGATTTGGGTGAAATTTATGCCGCCAAAAATATCGGCGCTTCACCGCTTTTTAAACAATACGACGAACAAATTAAAACCGATTATACTCAATTTACGCCGCGCAGCCACTATGCCAAAAATTCAACTCTGCGCGCTTATTTCCGAACAATGATGTATTTGGGCCGCAGCAGTTATTTGTTGAATAGCAATTTGGGAATTGCCGATACCAATTTATTAACCAAGCAGATGGATGTTAAAAATGGAACGACAACGCCGCTTGAGGCTTGGAATAAAATTACAGCCGTGACCGGTTTTTATGCCGGTCAAAGCGACGACTTATCTTATAATGAGTGGAAAGATTTTACGGCGAATATTTTGGGAGCTAATGTGAAATCAGATGAAGCGTTAATCGCCAAAGATAACATCGGCAAACTGTCGGCTAATTTGGCTAAATTAAGAAAACCAAAAATATTGTCCGATGTGATTATTGATGAAAATATTGCCGCTAAAACTAAAGCTGATTTACTGAAGCAATCGCTTTCGTTCCGAGTTTTTGGCCAGAAGTTTTCTTTCGATGCTTGGATTTTAAATGATTTAACGGCGGGCCAGGAAAAAACCGAAGTTAAATTACCGTCCACACCGTCCGCTTTATTTGTGCCGGCCGCTTTCGGCGATCAGGCAGCCAAAAAATATGCCGGTGAATTTTTGCGGCAGTCGGCTAATTTTAATCAAAATGAAGTTAGTGATTTTTTGATTAAACTTGATCAAAAAACTGCCGACATAAAAAAAGTTAAAGATGCGGAATGGTTAAATTCTTTGGGCAGTTCTTGGCTTTATATTTTGGGTTCATTGACGCATGATTATGGCCAAAATTATCCGCTCTACATGCAGGCCAAAAATTTCTTAAGCAAACAAATTCAAAGCTTCCTGGGCTCTTATGCAGAGTTGAAGCATGACACTTTGCTTTATGCCAAACAGAGTTACGCCGAACTTGGTGCGGGCGGCGACGATCGCCCAACGCCACCGGTAGTCAAAGGTTTTGTCGAGCCGAACTTGGAATTTTGGCATCGCTTCAATATTTTATTGGATCGCACGGAAAAACTTTTTGCCGATAACAATTTGTTCAAAAATAATAACGCGGCCGATCGCTTGGCTCAATTCAAAAAAATCTCGGCGCTTTACGCTAAAATTGCCGAACAAGAATTGCGCGGCGAGGCAGTTAGCGCTGAAGATTACGAAACTTTGCGCACCACCAGATTATCTTTTATGGCGCAGCCGTTTGAAGCGGTTGATCCCAGCGAGACTTCCGGCCAAACTGCTTTGATTGCCGATGTGCATACTGATGCGTTGTTGGGCCAAATACTTTACGAAGCTACAGCTAAGCCTTATTTGATGTTAGCGATTGTCGGTAATGAAAATTCACCGCGCGTGGCCGCCGGATTGGTTTATAATCACTACGAATTAACCGATAAAATCGGCACGCGCTTAACCGATGAAGTTTGGCGCGAAAAAGTTTACAATAATAATTTACCGGCGAAGAATTTTTGGTATCAATCTCTATTCGTAAAATAATGAGCAAAAAAATAATTTTAATAAGCGCGATTTTATTACTCGTTGTTTTGTCGGGTTTTATTCGTTTGAAAAAAAATTCGCCTCAAGCCGATCAAGCTGAAAATATTTTCTTGGCCGCGGTCAGCAGTTCGCAAATAATCGGCTCTCAATATTCCGACCTTTCATTATTTCTTTCGCCGATAAAACAAAATCAAATTGTGCCGGCCACCAATACGCCGACCGGTTTGATCGTGCCGCATCATCTTTTGGCGGCCGATTTAATCGCTGCAACTTTTGCTTATGCCGCTGCCGGCAAATATCAAAATATTGTTGTGCTCGGACCGGATCATTTTCAAGCCGGGAAGACTAATGTTTCGGTGACGGAGCGGAATTTTTCCACGGTCTTTGGCGAGATGAAAACAGACATGGAAATTTCTCGGCAATTAAAAAATTTACCCTTTGTTGGCGAGGCTGATTTTTTTTATCGCGAGCATAGTTTGCAAGCGCAATTACCGTTTATCAAATATTATTTTCCGGAAGTAAAAATCACGGCGCTTACTTTTAAGCCGGAAACAACGCAAGCCGAAACGGATCAAATCGTGGAAGTTTTAAAACAGAAATTGCCGACTGATTCACTTATTATTCAAAGCACGGATTTTTCCCATTATCTTAGCGCGAATAAAGCGCGGGAATATGATCAGGCAAGTATTGCCGCCATTAAAAATGGTGATGCGGGAAATATTTTAAAACTTGAACAGCCGGAAAATCTCGATTCGGTGGCCGCTTTATATATTCAAGCGCGTTTGCAAAAAGAATTTTTTCAGGCGGCGCCGGAAATTCTTCAAAATAAAAATTCACAAGATTATACCAGCGACCAAATTGCTTCCACGACCAGCTACATAACGGCAGCTTACGCTAAAAATAAAAATCTGGGTCAAGCGGAATTTATTTTTGTCGGCGATATTATGTTGTCGCGCTATATCGGAAAAATAATGGAGAAGCGGCAGGATTATAATTTTCCTTTTGCCAAAATTAAATCGGTTTTATCCGAAGCCGATTTGGTATTCGGTAATTTGGAAGGGCCAATTTCTGACACCGGAAAATCAACCGGACATCTTTATTCTTTCCGCGCCGATCCGCACAGCGCCGCCGGATTAAAGGATGCCGGTTTTACGGTTTTGTCGGTAGCTAATAATCATGTTTTGGATTATGGTCTTTCGGCTTTTTCCGATACTTTGAATAATTTAAAAAATGCCGGCTTAGATTATGCCGGCGGCGGTCAGAATTTTGCCGAAGCGCATCAAGGTTTTTTGAAAGAGATAAATGGCATTAAAGTTGCGCTTTTGGCTTACACTGATCTTTTGCCAAAAAGTGAGGCGGCGACAAATGATAAAGCCGGTTTTGCTTATTTGGACGAGAAACAAATGGTTAAGGATATTAAAGCGGTCGAAAGTAAATCGGATTTACTTATCGTCTCTTTTCACTTCGGTCGAGAATATGAATCTGAATCTAATGAGCACCAGCAGAGAATTGCGGCGCTGGCGGTAGATGCCGGAGCGGATTTGATAGTCGGACATCATCCGCATGTGGTACAAGAAATTGGCGCATACAAAGGCGTGCCGATTGTTTATAGTTTGGGTAATTTTGTTTTTGATCAAAATTTTTCCGAACCCACCAAAACCGGATTAATGTTAAAAGTTTTTGTTGAAAATAAAAAGATAAAAAGTATATTGCCGCAAAATATTTATTTTAATCGCGATTATCAGCCGTATTTTTTGTATTAATATCTGAAAGTGTGTTATAATAAAAATAATGAAAAATAAATTAAAAAATAATTTAAAAAAATAATGAAAAATAAATTAGAAAATAATAATTTATTTACGACGAAATTAATTGCCTTTGGCGCGAGTCTTGCTTGTTTAGCATTCGCGTCTTATTTTTTTATTGGGGCAGTTAATGCCGGCGGCTCTGAATCAATAACTTGGCAGCCATCGTCAAAAGTTGAAAAAACAGAATCAATAAAAGTTACATTGTCGCCGCAGCTGGGATCAACTACGGCCATAATATTTACAAAAAATTTACAACTCGGATCCACTGGCGATGAAGTTAAAAAATTACAAGAAGTTTTAAAACAATATCCGGATGTCTATCCGGAAGGATTGGTCACCGGTTATTTTGGCTTGCTGACAGAAAAAGCCGTTAAGCGTTTACAAATAAAATTTGGCATAGAGCTTGCCGGTGTTGTCGGACCTTTAACTAGATCTAAATTAAATGATGTTGTTGCAACTCCGGTTACGGTTATTTCTAAAGTAATCGGCGCTACTGGTGTTGCCGGCGCAACTGGTGAAACTGGTGCGACTGGCAGTGTTGGTGCAATTGGAGAAACTGGCGCAACCGGAACTACCGGCGCTACCGGAGCAATTGGAGAAACCGGTGCAAGAGGTAGGTCTGGATCAACCGGTTCGTCCGGAGCCACCGGAGCTACTGGTGCCACTGGGGCTGAAGGTACAGCAGGCTCAACTGGTTCAGCTGGGGCTACAGGTGCCACTGGTTCAACTGGTTCGGCCGGAGCTACGGGTGGTGCTGGTGCTACAGGTGCCACCGGAACTGCGGGTGTAATAGGATTGACCGGTCCGACTGGTCCGGTTGGAGAAACTGGTGCGACCGGAACTCCCGGTATAGCAGGCGAAATCGGTCAGACTGGTCCAATTGGTCCAGCCGGATCAATATCATCGGCTCAATATGTTCAGTTGGGTTCACAGCCGGCATCAATTGCGGCTGGCCAAGCATTTACTTATGCTACAAATATTTTAACAGCGTCCGGTATTACGGCGCTAACCAGTGCGGCACCCGGTGGTACAGTTTTTACTTTGCATAATGCCGGCAGATATGAAATAAATTATCAAATGACTTATCCGACCGACGGCGGTGTCGTGTTATATCTAGGCCCGACAGCTTCGGCTATGCTGCCGTTGTCATATACAATGATCGGAAAAACTCCTGACGGCGCGGTTAGCGGAAGTGTTATTATCGAAACAACCGGCGCGGATTCATGCTTAAGCGTTAATGCTGCGCCAGGAAATGCCGCCGCTATTGTTATACCGCCAAATTCCAGCACAACAAATCAAAGCGCAACGACAGTGTCTATTAAAAAACTTTAAAAAATAAAGATTGATTTAATAAGAAATAATTATGCCCGATATTAAAACAGATCAACAACCGCAAAGCATTGCTGAACAAAATGTGGCTGACGAGTTGTTGCGCCAAACCCAATTAATCGTGGATAATTCCCGTGATGCCATTATCGGCGAAACGCTTGATGGCGTTATTACCAGCTGGAATGGCGGCGCGGCGCGGATGTTTGGTTATTCGGCTTCAGAAGTGATCGGAAAATCGTTTTTATTTTTGGTTCCAATCGAAAGAAAAGACGAAATATTATTATTGTTGAATAAAATTAGAGCCGGCGAAGCTATTGCTGATTATGATTCTATAAGACTATGTAAAGATGGCTCGAAAATATATGTCGCACTTTCAGCTTCTCCCGTTAAGACAGAAAACGGTGTGGTGATCGGTGTTTCAATTGTGGAACGTGATATTACGGAGCGCAAAAAAGAAGAAGAATCGCTTCGTCAAATCAAATTAATTGTAGAAAATTCGCACGATGCCATTATCGGCGAAACACTTGATGGTGTTATTACCAGCTGGAATGGCGGTGCAGTTAGAATGTTTGATTACTCCAAGCAAGAAATGATCGGAAAGCCAATGATAAATTTATTTCCTTTAGAGCTTAAGAGTGAATTACCAAATTTATTGGCGCGGGTTAAAAATGGAGAAATTATTGCCGATTATGATTCGATTTGGTTGCGCAAAGATAATTCTTTGGCTGATGTCGAATTTTCTCTTTCACCAGTTAAATCCGATGTTGAGTTTTCTATTTCGCCCGTTAAGTCTGAGACCGGTGATATTATCGGCGCTTCATTGGTCGGCCGCGATATTTCAAAACGCAAAAGAGAAGAAGAGTCGCTACGGCAGATTCATTTAATTGTAGAAAATTCACACGATGCCATTATCGGCGAAACGTTGAGCGGAATAGTTACTAGTTGGAATGGCGGCGCGGTTAGAATGTTTGATTATTCCAAGCAAGAAATGATTGGAAAATCAATGACTAATTTATTTCCGCCGGAACTCAAAGATGAATTACCTGGATTGCTCGATAAGGTTAAAAATGGAGAAATTATCGCCGATTATGATTCGATTTGGTTGCGCAAAGACGGTTCGCGGGCTGATGTGGAATTTTCTATTTCGCCGCTTAAATCCGACACCGGTGATATTATCGGCGCTTCGTTGGTTGGCCGCGATATTTCGAAACGTAAAAAAGATGAACGGCATATTAACGAGCTGAATGAAGTTCGCAGTAAATTTATCGACGTTATTTCTCATCAATTACGCACGCCGCTTACCGCTATAAATTGGAATTTGGAAATGCTTATCAATAATAGCTTTGGAAAAATGGATGACACTCAGCATAAATTTTTGCAAGTTACTTATTCTTCCAGTATTGAAATTACTCATCGCATCAATGATTTATTGACAGCTATCGATGTGGAAGAAGGACGAGTCAGGTATGTGACCGAAGAAGTTGTGCTTAATAGTATATGTGTTGGCGCTATGAATGATCTATTGAAAAAAGCTGACATGAAAAATATATCTTTTGTGTATGAACCGCCAACAAGCGATCTTCCGGTTATTCATGGCGATGGTGAAAAAATCAGAATGATTGTCGCAGTATTGCTAAAAAACGCTATCGATTACACTCGGGATGGCGGTAAAATTATCATGAAACTTTTGGCCAAAAGCAATGTTGTCCGTTTTGAAGTTATTGATACCGGCGTCGGTATTCCTCAAGCGGAACAGCATTTGATTTTCAATCGTTTTTTTCGAGCGTCCAACGCTTCAGTGATGCAACAAGATGCTTTTGGTTTGGGGTTATATGTTGTTAAGAATTTTGTTGAACAGCATCACGGGGTGATTGGCTTTGAAAGTGAAGAGGGTAAGGGTAGCATGTTCTGGTTTGAACTACCGATAAAAAATCAAATTTAAAAATTTAAAGGTCGAAACATTAATTTAAAAAATAATAAATAATTAAAAACTATGAGAAAGTTTAATAAAATTTCAATAGCCGTTTTGGCTATTGCGTTTGCATTTGTTTTGGCTGGGCCGAGCGCCGTGCTCGCGGCGGCAACCTTACCGCCGCTTGGGGCAGCGGCTAATTTTTCAGTTTTAGCCCAAACAGCAATTACTGATGTGCCAAATTCTGTAATTTCCGGCAATGTCGGTTTGAATGCGGCTGGCACTAACTATGCCGGATTAACAAGCGCGGAAGTTGGCGGAACAATTTATGACACCAATGGAACCGGCCCGGATGGCGCTTTAGCTATTTTATCGCCAAGCGTTCAAGCTGATGCTTTAGCCGCTTACACTACAAATATTCCCGGACAAGCTTTAACTTCTAACCAAGGTCCAGCTTTGGATGGTTTGACTTTAAACTCCGGTGTTTATGATATCGGCGCTGGCCGACTTAATGGCGGTGTGTTAACTCTTGATGGTCCGGGCGTTTATATTTTTCGAGCATCCAGTGATTTTATATCATCCGGTTCTATTAATTTAATTAATGGAGCTCGCGCTTGCGATGTGTTTTGGCGCGTTCAAACTTTAGCAACTATTAATGGCAGTTCTTTTGTCGGAACAATTTTGGCTGGAACTGGCGTTCATTTCGGTGCTAATGTAACTTTAGATGGACGAGCTTTCGCCATCGGCGGTGACGTTACAATGATTAGCGACACTATTTCCGGACCGACATGCGCGACCACGGCAACATCAAGCCGACAGAGATTTTATGGCAATATTAATGTGGTCAAAACTGTTATCAATGATAACGGCGGCGTTAAAACCGTGGCTGATTTTCCGTTATTAGTTAACGGTAGTTTTATTGCTTCCGGTGTGACAAACAGAGTTGGCGCATCCGATTCTCAGGCCTATGAATACAAAGTGACTGAAACCAAGGATCCTAATTATGTCGCCACCTTTTCCGGTGATTGCGATGCCGATGGTATTATAAGAATTAACCCGAATGAAAATAAATTTTGTATTATCACTAATAATGATCTTGGATCTCCGGTAGTTGTAGCGCCAGTGCCACCACTTATCGACGTGGTAAAAGTTCCAAGTCCATTAGCTTTGCCGGCTGGACCGGGATTAGTGGCTTATACTTATACTTTGCGTAATATTGGAGCCGTTCCGGTATCCGATATAACAATGACCGGCGATACTTGCGGTCCTATAGTTTTGAATTCCGGCGATACTAACGGCGATGCCAAACTTGATGTTAATGAAGTATGGATTTATAAATGTTCTACAACACTTTCAGAAACTCATACCAATACCGTCGTTACTACCGGTTGGGCTAATGGCATCAGTGCTGTTGACATTGCCAGCGCCACAGTTGTGGTCGGCACCCCGATCGTGCCACCGCTTATTCATGTAAGCAAAATTCCAAATCCATTAAAATTAACAGCTGGAGGCGGATTAGTCACTTACACGGAAAAAATCACTAATCCGGGAACGGAAGATTTGAGTAACATAAAAATTACTGATGACAAATGCGGTCCGTTAAAATATGTTTCTGGCGATATTAATGGTGATTATAAAATTCAGCCAAGTGAAACTTTCACTTATACTTGCCAAACAAAGCTTGCCAAAACTACAACTAACACTGTTGTGGCGAGTGGTGAAGCTAACGGTATGACTGTTAAAGATTTGGCCGTAGCCACTGTGGTGGTAGCCAATGCTGTGCCAAAATTACCTAATACCGGAGCTCCGGTTGATGGCGGCACTCCTTGGAATATTATTGCTCTATCTAGTTTTTTATTGTTGGCTTCAGCTTCAGTTATTGTTGCTAGAAAAAAACATCTAATTTAATCTGGAGATTTAAAGGCCCTGCTTTTGCGGGGCCTTTTGGTAAAAGTTATGAAGATTAAAGTTCCAACAAAATTATCTTTTTTAATACTCGGCGCCGAGGGAATTATATTTTCTTTGGTTCTTATTTCTTTTTTATTTTTTTGTTCGCCTGTACAAAGTTCGTATACTGATTTTAATCTTGCTTCCGGCAAGGTATCCGTTTCCATATTACCGGCTCGTCTCAATATTCCAAAAATCAAAGTGAACGCCAATTTAGAATCTGTCGGTTTAACGCCGGATGGCGCAGTTGGCGTGGCCAAGGGTCAAAGCAGTGCCGCTTGGTTTAGTGTTGGTCCGCGTCCCGGAGAAATAGGGAACGCGGTTATTACCGGACATTATGGTGTTTGGAAAAATGGAGTGCCGACAGTTTTTAATAATTTATATAAATTACGCCAAGGTGATAAAGTTTATGTTAAAGATAAAAAAGGCGTAACTATTACTTTTGTGGTCCGTCGCTCCAAGACCTATGGTCAAAACGACGACGTTTCTGAAGTTTTTATTGCCAGCGATGATAAATCGCATCTCAATCTTATCACTTGCCAAGGTGCTTGGAACAAAACCACCAAAAGCTATCCTAAGCGCTTAGTGGTGTTTACCGATAAATTAGAGTAATTTTTTACTAGTCTATCGACATTGTTTTTGATTTTATTAATGTTTGTGCTAAATTTATTGTACGAGTAATTCAAATTATTTAATCATACAAGCATGCCAAGTAAAATCATCCTGGTAAATAAAAAAGACAAAGAAGTCGGAAGTGAATTTAAAATAAAAGCCCACAAAGAAGGGAAGCTCCATCGCGCTTTTTCTATTTTTATTTTTAATCAACAAGGAAAATTACTTCTGCAAAGACGCGCTTTAAAAAAATATCATTCCGGCGGTTTATGGACGAATACTTGTTGTAGCCATCCCAAGCCCGGAGAAACTGTTATGTCGGCCGCCCATAGAAGATTGCCGGAGGAAATGGGATTTGATTGCGACCTGGAAGAAGTATTTAGTTTTATTTATAAAGCCAAGCTGGACGACGGACTAATTGAATATGAATTTGATCATGTTTTATTCGGTAATTTTAATAAAAAATTAAAGATTAATATTAATCCCGACGAAGTTGAAGAGTTTAAATGGATTGATCTTGAATCTTTGGCCGATGACATTAAACAAAATCCGGAAAATTATACATATTGGCTGAAAGAATGTTTTGCTAAAATTAAGGACATGCATATTCGCCGCCAAAATTGTTAAATATTGAATTTTTCCGCGGATATTGTTAGGATGCAAAAGAAGAGATGGATTTTAAAAACATTAAACACTTTGCTTTTATTAAATAAATTTATGACTGAAAATACCGAACAACTCAAAAAATTAGCTGATATTTTATTGCCCGATGTGAAAATGACACCAGAAGAAGTTGTGGCCAAATATCCGCCGCGCAATTTGGCCGCTGGAGCGATGGTGACGCGCATTGCGCCAAGCCCAACCGGTTTTATGCATATCGGTGGCTTATACGCCGCTTTAATTTCGGAACGCTTAGCGCATCAATCCGGCGGTCTTTTTTATTTGCGCATTGAAGATACCGATCGAAAAAGAGAAGTGGCCGGCGCGGTTGATTTGATTGTTAATGCTTTGAAAGAATTTAAAATAAAAGTGGATGAAGGCGAAGTGGCCAGCAATGAAGAAATTGGAAATTACGGCCCCTACAAACAAAGCGATCGCGAAGATATTTATAAGGTTTTTGTAAAAAAATTAATCGTCGACGGCTTGGCTTATCCGGCTTTTGAAAGTTCGGCGGAATTGGAAGAAATATCTCAGCGCCAAACCGAAGCGAAAATTGCCCCGGGCTATTATGGTGAATGGGCGGCCTGGAGAAATAAAACGATCGAGGAATATTTGGCGGCAATGGAGAGCGGTTTAAAACCGGTGATTCGTTTGCGCTCGCAAGGTGATATCAAAAAGTTTGTTAATGTCGAAGATTTGTTTAAAGGAAAATTGCACTTGCCGGAAAGTGATCAGGATATTGTGATTTTAAAATCAGACGGGCTTCCGACTTATCATTTTGCCCACATCATTGATGATCATTTTATGGGCACGACACACGTTTTGCGCGGTGATGAGTGGTTGGCCTCGCTTGCTTTGCACATTCAATTGTTTAATTTAATGGGCTGGACTCCGCCTGTTTACGGACATATCGCGCCGATTCAAAAATTAGATAATGGCAACCGCCGTAAATTGAGCAAGCGCCATGATCCGGAAGCCAGCATTTCTTTCTATCAAGAAGTTGGTTATCCCGTAGAAGCGGTAATTATGTATTTATTGAATTTGGCTAACTCTAGTTTTGAAAAATGGTTGTTGGAAAATCCAAATGAAGATTTAAGCAAATATCCGCTCTCAATCAATGAACTCAAAAAAGGCGCCGGAGCATTATTGGACTTGGTAAAAATGGATAGTTTGAGCAAAGAATTTATCGGTCGTTTGCCGGTTGAAAAAGTTTTGGAGCTGTCGCTGATTTGGGCTAAAAAATATGATCAAGCATTGGCGGCAATTTTGGAAAATGACTTGGAATACACGGCCAAGGTTTTTAATATTGAAAGAGGCAATGCTAAAGCCAGAAAAGATTTAACGAAATGGTCGGATTTGCGCGCGCAGGTCGGTTTTATGTTTGATGAGATTTTTGCCGATATAAAAATTAATTCGGCGGAATTAGAGGGGATTGCCGCGGCCGATATCAAAGCGATTGCTGTTGGAACTTTAGCTCAATACAATTCGAACGACGATAAAGACACTTGGTTACAAAAAATGCGCGATCTTGCGGTGGTATTGGGTTTTGCCGGTGATGTCAAAACTTTTAAGGCGGAACCGGACAAATACAAGGGTCATTTTGGCGACGTCGCCAAAGTTATCCGCGTTTTGCTTGCCGGTGAAAATAAATCGCCGGATTTATATGAAGTTATGCAGGTAATGGGAGCGGAACGCTTGGCAAAACGCTTAAATTATTAGATTATCTTGGAATTTTTTGTTGATATCGTTGACTTCTAAATGAAAATATGTTATAATTTACTTCACAATAATCATGTGATTATTATCCTATTTATCAAGGGTTGATAAAAAATGTTATTTAAAAATTGAAGAAATCATGGAAAATAAAAATATAGCGCAAACAATTAGCAAGTTTTTGTTAATTTTGCATGAATTCTACCGTATGGTAGTGTCTAAAATATCAGGTAAAAGATATGAAACATTAGCTGTTATTAAATTAAAATCAGTCTGGATCAATATTTACAAAGAATGGTTTGACGTAAATGTTGATTTTAGCAATTTGTTTATTCCCAACTTCTATGATCCGACAAAACATTTTGCCGTTATTGTGGCAAAAGGATTGACACTAAATCAAATAATAGCAGGAATGCGAAAAGAAGTTAATGTTGATTTTTATGCCGGATTTTACGGACCAATCGATCCTAATCTTCATGTTATTAATCATGACTATGTTGTGCCGATTAATTCTAATAGCCGCGTTGCCGATTGTAATTATGTTGCAGTGTTTTATAAAAATATTGCGGCTGACGAAAATTTGGAAAATACTTCGGCTGATAGATTGGCCGATATGAATATTTCTGGAATTACATTATTAGAAAGATTGCTCTTGGAAATCTTGTGTATAGAACAAGTGGAAAAAAATCTTGATAATAATGGTACTTGGACTTTGTGCAGCGGATCGCGTGATTCTGACGGTGATGTTCCTTGCGTTACTTGGCGTCGTAATTGTCTTTACATTGATTGTGAAGCTCCGACCAGCCATGGTTGCAATTTACGTTCTCGGGCAGTTGTTTCTCGCTAAATCAATTTTATTTTCCAAGCTTTTATGGCTCATATTCATCAAAATGAATGTGAGCCTTTTTAATTTTATAAGGCGCTAAGATAAAATTATCTTATTTTCTTTATTTGCTTGTTTTTTGCCGCTTTTATGCTATAATAAAATCAAATATTTTAATCATTCATAATTTATGCTCACTGTCGAAAATAAAATTTTAACTAAAGTTTCCCATATTTTGCAGGAAAAATATCCGAATTTTTCCGGAAACGGTTTGTCTCTCAATTTTTCACCGGAAATAAAATTCGGCGATTTTGCCTTGCCTTGTTTTTTGTTGGCGAAAGAATTAAAAAGCTCACCACTCGAAATATCTTCGATGATCGCCGGCATTTTATTCGGTGATAATTTTTTTGTAAAAATTGAGGCGGCCGGACCTTACGTTAATTTTACCGTTAAAGCTGAATTTTTATTTGATGATTTGATGAATTTGGAACAAAAAGATTGCTTTTTGTCCGACGGCGAAAAAATAATTTTGGAATATTTATCGCCTAATACCAACAAACCTCTACATCTCGGCCACGTGCGCAATGGCTGTTTAGGTATGGCTATGGCCAATATTTTGGCGTATGTCGGTTATGATGTGACGCGCGCCAGCCTGGTTAACGATCGCGGTATTCATATTTGCAAAAGCATGTTGGCTTGGCAAAAATTTGGCAACGGCGAAACTCCGGAAACTACCGGCGAAAAAGGCGACCATTTTGTCGGGCGTTATTATGTTAAATTCGCCAAAGAATCGGATACCGATCCAAGTTTAAATGATGAAGCGCAGGATATGTTGCGCCGCTGGGAAGCGCGCGATCCGGAAATTATGGCTTTGTGGGAAAAAATGAATTCTTGGGTTTATGCCGGTTTCACCGAAACTTATAAGACTCTCGGTTTTAATTTTGATAAATTTTATTATGAATCCGCTTTATATAATTTGGGCAAGGACATTGTGGCTGACGGTTTGAAACGCGATGTTTTAAAAAAAGAAGAAGACGGTTCGATCGCTTACGCTTTGCCGGTTGATAAATTTGGCTTGGATCAAGACGATAAGGAAAAGCGCGTAACTTTGTTGCGCAAAGACGGCACCAGTGTTTATATTACGCAGGATTTGGGCGTGGCGCACAAAAGATTTGAAGAGGAAAAATATAGTCGGGCGGTTTATGTGGTCGGTAGCGAACAAATTTATCATTTTAAATGTTTAATCGAAGTTTTGCGCGCTTTGGGCTTTGCTTGGGCGGACAATATTAAACACCTTTCTTATGGTATGGTTTATCTGCCGGAGGGAAAAATGAAATCGCGCGAAGGCAAAGTGGTTGATGCGGACAATTTAGCGGCTGAATTGATTGACCTGGCTAAAGCGGCGGTGTTGGAAAAAAATGCCGAATCCAAATTGGATGAAGCAGAAGTGATGGCGCGTGCCATTAAAATCGGTATCGGCGCTTTGAAATTTTATATATTACGCGTTAGTGCCGATATTGATATTCACTTTGATCCCAAGGAATCGATTTCTTTTGATGGCGTGACCGGACCTTACTGCCAATATGTTTTTGCTCGCATTAATAGTATTGTAGAGAAAGCCGGAGAAGTTTCGGAAGATTTTGATTTATCTTTATTGGGAAATTTGGAGGAGAGATTATTGGCGCAAAAAGTTTTGGCTTTGCCGGTAAAAATAAAAGAAGCGGCGCAATCTTCGAATCCGTCAGTGGTGGCATCCGGTGTTTATGAAATCGCCAAAGCCTTTAATCAGTTTTATCATCATCATCAAATATTGGGCGAAACTGATAAAAAAATATCAGCCGCACGTTTAGCTTTAATTAAAAAAACCGCCGCAGTTTTGAAAATCGGCTTGGAACTTTTGGGTATCGATACTTTGTCGGCCATGTAAAATTAATCGCAACAAATTTTATGGGTATTACTTGGGAAGAAATAAATTCGGTTAATGTTAAAGAGATTGACGGGCAACATAAAATTCTCTTATCAATTATCAATAAACTGGACGGTTTAAGAAAAAGCAATGATCGCGTGGCAATAAATGATATTTTTAGGGAATTAAGAGAATATGTTAATTTCCATTTTAAAACGGAAGAAAAATATTTCGATCTTTTTGCCTACGCCGGTAAAGATAGCCATAAAACCGAACATTCAGTTTATATAGAAAAAATTAATGATTTGGAAAAAAAATATCAAAGCGGAGATGTTGCGGCCATTGATGAAATAGTAAAATTTTTACATAACTGGTGGATAATGCATATTAATTCTTCGGATTTGCAATATTCTGATTGCTTTAATGATAACGGATTATTTTAATTTTAAATTAATGTTTTATTGACTTTTTAATTTTTTTATTATATAAATTTATATTAGATTAAATCGATGTTTAACAATTAAATATATGAAAAATGGTAGGTAAAAATAGCAAAATCGGAAAAGACAGATCTGATACGGGCAAAAAATGTCGTTGCCCGATTTCCGGTCGACATTGCAACGCTCTTTGGAACTACAAAAACGGTAAAGAAGTTGATTTTAGTTGCAGCTCAGTGGAAACCGATCACCACATTATTCCGCGATCACGTGGTGGCAGCAGTCGCTTAAATAATATCGCCAAAATTTCAAAAAAATTTCACAGAAAATATCATGCTTTATTCGGCAGTAAAACTCCGATGGAAATATTGTATTTTTTGGAAAATTATTTTTGGAAGGGCGATAAAAAATGGATTGATGGCTATGTTCAGAACTCGTCAGAGATTGAGTTTGATGGCTTGAAAACTCCACGGTTTGTCGCTAAAAAATCGGATGCTCCCAACATGAAATATTCTTGCCCAATTAGCCTTTGCTCATGCAAGGTCTTATCAATGTATGAAAGAAAATTGGCGGAAAGAATAACCGATAAAGAAAAATTCCTTCGTCTTTACAAAGATTTATTCTCCGACATGGGTCAAACGGAAGTTTTGGCTTATTTGGAAACATTTTTTTGGAAAGGCCAAAAACGTTGGATAAAAAGATTTGCGCTTACCCACAAAATTTCAGATTCTGATACTTTATTAGATTTATCTGAAGAAAATGAAAAATAAGAATAAAAGAGGATTTTAAAAATCCTCTTTTTTATTTGCCAAAAATAATTGCTTTTTTGCCTGATTTGCTGTACAATTCATTTATTAAGATTAAAAATATCAGCAAAAAAGACACAACACAATTTGCTTGGCCGATAATCGGTAATTCTGCCGCACTAGATTTTCTTGATAGAAGCCATAAGTTGGGAAATATTGCCCAGACTTATATTTTTAGCGGGGCAGCCGGTTTGGGCAAAACCTTAACGGCGCATTGTTTTGCCGAACGTTTGATATTTCCTGAGAAATTATCAAATTGCGGTGATTGCCATATTGTCGAGCGTTTGGAGGGCAAGAAAAATATTTCTGTCGATCAGATTCGGGAGTTTATTAATATTTTAGGTATGAGTTCATTTTCCGGCGGCCGTAAAGTCGGAATAATCAAAGCGGCCGAAACTTTGAGCTTAGAAGCGGCTAATTCTTTGTTAAAATTACTGGAAGAACCGCAAGCTGATGTGGTTTTAATATTGATCACGTCTTCGCTTGACAGCATTTTACCGACGATAATTTCGCGCAGCCAAGTTGTTAATTTTTTTCCGGTGGCGACTGATTTGATTCGGGATTATTTGTGTGATAATTTATCCACACCTTTGGAATTGGCCAATAATTTAGCGGCTTTGTCTGGCGGCCGTCCAGGGCGAGCTTTGCAATTTTTGGAAGATCATGATTTCTACGAAAATTATTTGCAACAAGTTCAAAGTTTTTTAGGTTTTTTTAAAAGTGATATCAGTGAACGTTTAAAAAATATTTCTTTATTATTTGATGATGGCGAAGCTGTAGTTAAGGCGGCGCAAACGATTGACGCTTGGGAAGCTGTGGCGCGCGATTTGGTTTTATCGGTTTTTAATAATAATGATTTGGTGGCGCATCGTAATTTTTTACCGGAGTTGAAAGAAGCGGTTTCAGATTTGGATTTAACAAAAATAACCGGTTTTTTCCCGATATTTGATAAAGCTAAGCAGTATTTGGCGGCCAATGTGATGCCGAAAAATGTGTTGGAATATATTGCTATAAATATTTAAAATACTAGATTCCCGGCCCGCTTCGACTCAGCGAGGCGAGTCAAGTCGGGAATGACAAGCATTTTGTCATTCTGAACTTGATTCAGAATCTATTAATAGATTCCGGGTCAAGCCCGGAATGACAAGGGTAAATTCTGGGTCAAGCCACATATTACGTGGCGAGCCCGGGATGACAATTAAAAAAAATATGAACAAAAAAACAAAAATCTTATTAATAATTTTGCCGGCATTATTTTTGTCGGGTTGCGGCGGCATAAATATTCAAACGCAAACTTCGGATAAAACGACCACTGATTTGGCCGGTGTTTTTGTTTCGCCAAACAAGGGTGAAACTTTTAAATACATGTCGGCGACACCGTCGGCTTACGGAAATCCCGGTTCAATCAGCTCGGTTAATGTCAGCGATTTAAAAATTGATCCTAGTGATAACGCTGCGATCTATTTGACCAGTGAAGAGCGTGGTTTGTTTTATACTTACAATATTAATGACGGCTGGAAGCAAGTTGATAGTTTACCGCAAGAAACAATTACCGATGTCGCAGTTGATGCGCGCGATAAATGCAATATTTATGCGGCGATCGGCAGCAAGCTTTATAAGAGTGATGATTGCGTCCGCACTTGGCACGAAATTTATGTGGACAGCAATCCGAGCGTAATTGTAACGGCAGTCGCAGTTGATCATTATAATAATAAAAGCGTGTATTTGGGTACTTCACGCGGCGAGGTGATGAAGAGTTTGGATTACGGCCGCAGCTGGAAAACCATTCAACGCCTTGATGACGGCGTTAAAAAAATCATGATTAATCCGCGCGATAGCCGCATGGTTTTTGTCGCTTCGACCAAAAATGGCTTGTATCGTTTTAATTCCAATGACGCCATGAATCTTAATTCTTTGTCGGATTATAAAAATAAATTTGATGGCAATAATTGGATGGATTTGAACGGGGAATTGAAACAATTTAATTTGGGCTTTAATTTTAAAGGTTTGGTTTTTTCCAATTCGGATAATTCTATGTTTTTGGCAACTGATAAGGTTTTGTTAAAATCGCTTAATGATGGCGCTAATTGGACTAAAATAAACTTAGTGACACCGGAGGCCGAAACCAATATTAATGCCATTGCCGTTAATCCGAAAAATGCACAGGAGCTTTATTATGTGACCGATACCACTTTTTATAAATCAATTGATGGCGGCAGCACTTGGATCGTTAAAGCCTTGCCAACATCTTTTTCTGGTAATGCGCTCTTGATAGATTACAAAGATACTAATATAATTTATATGGGTATTAAAAAAATTAAGAAATAATGGATTCCGGATTAAATCCGGAATGACAGACAAAAAATATGAATAACTACATTCAAAACAGAGAAGAAGATTTAATTGCCGCAATCGATCATTTTAAAAAGGATATTGCCACTTTGCGTACCGGCCGCGCTAATCCGATTATTTTTGACGGCGTAACGGTTGAAGCTTATGGTGCTTTTACCCCGATTAATGGTTTAGCTAACATCGCCGTATCCGATTCTAGAAGCATGGTAATCACTCCATGGGATAAAAGTGTCAGCAAAGATATTGAAAAGGCTTTGGTGGCCGCTAATTTGGGAGTTGGTATAATTAACGAAGGTGACAAAATCAGAGTGACTATTCCGGCTATGACCGAGGAAAATCGCAAGGATTTGGTAAAAAAGACCGGAGAAAAAATGGAAAAAGCCAAAATTGCAGTTCGTCAAATTCGCGATGAAATAAAAACTGAAATTGAGACCGGAAAAGAAAATCATGATATTAATGAAGATATTATGTTCCGTTACCTTAAAGAATTGGAAGATGAAATTGCCAAACGCAATGAAGAAATAAAAGATTTGCGCGATAAGAAAGAAGTTGAAATAATGGAAATTTAAATTTAATTAAATGATTTTTACTATCATTATATTTTTATTGGTTTTGTCGCTTTTAGTTTTTGTCCATGAGTTGGGACATTTTCTAACGGCCAGAAGATTCGGCGTGGGAGCCAGCGAATTTGGTTTTGGTTTTCCGCCGCGCGTGATTGGTTTTTATAAAGATCAAAATAATAAGTGGAAAAAAGTTATCGGCGGCAAGGAAGTGACTGACGCCAAGGATACGGTTTACTCGATAAATAGCATTCCTTTGGGAGGTTTTGTTAAAATTAAGGGCGAAAACGGAGAAGACAAAGCTGACAAAGATAGTTTTTCCGGTCGTCCGATTTGGCAGAGATTTTTGATTTTGGTGGCTGGTGTTTCGATGAATGTTATTTTGGCGATGGTTTTATTATCGGTTGGTTTTATGATTGGTTTGCCGCAATCCAGCCAGGATTTATCGGCACAAGCCAAGGTGCGAGAGGTTAAGATTCAAGTTTACGAAGTTATGCCAAATTCTCCGGCTGCCAAGTCCGGTATTGCTTCCGGTGATACTATTTTGAGTATTAACGGACAAGATATTAAAAATGAAGTTGAGGCGCAAGAAATTATTGCCGCTGCCGGAACTTCCGAAATAACTTTGGGTCTTAAACATATTGATGAGAATAAAGAAATTAAAGTGACACCGGAATTCAATAAAGATTACAACAAAAACTTAGTTGGAATATCAATGACGTCTTCGGCAATTGTTAAATATCCGTGGTATTTGGCAATTTGGCATGGCTCAAAAATGGCAATTATTTATCTTTGGTTGACCTTGGTAGCCTTTTTTGAATTGATTAAGAACTTGATTATGGGCGCTCCGATCGCCGGGCAAGTAGCTGGTCCGATTGGTATTGCGACTATTACCGGCCAAGCGGCGCGTTTGGGCTTCACTTATTTATTGCAGTTTGCCGCGTTGTTGTCGTTAAATTTGGCGGTTATTAATTTTATTCCGTTTCCGGCGCTTGATGGCGGACGAGCTTTGTTCTTATTGTTTGAAAAAATTATTGGCCGACCGGTAAAGCGCAGTGTGGAAACAATAATGCATAATATTGGTTTTATTTTGTTGATGCTATTGGTGGTGTTTGTGACATTCAAAGACGTTTTAAAATTTTTTAAATAAAAAACCTGGATCCCCGCTTGCGCGAGGATGACGGGTGAAAAAAAACTATGGATATCAAAATTAGAGTAGTTAACTTTGACTTAGAAGATGCAACCAAAGATTACGTGCAAGAAAAAATGGATATGTTGGAAAAATATTTAGGCGACATAGCTCCTTTGAATTGCGATGTTATTTTGGAAAAAGTCGGCGGTGAACAACACAGCGGTGATATTTATCGCGCTGAAGTTAATTTGGAATTGCCACACATTATGTTGAGCGTGGAAAAAACAACTGACGATGTTAATAAAGCAATTGATAAAGTAAAAGATCATTTGGCGGAAATGATTAAAAAACACAAAGAGAGAGTAGAAGACAAATATCGCCGCGCTTAACTGAAATTGTTAAAATTTAATCATTTCAACCATTTTTATTGGGTAAATACTAAAAATGGCTGTTTTCATCTTATATGGGAATATTATCTCAACTATTTGGCGACGCCAATAAAAAAGTAGTCGACTCGTTGCGACCGGTAGTTAAAAAAATTAATGATTTGGAGCCTGGCGTAAAGTCAAAAACTGACGCCGAGCTTAAAGCTGCTTCTTTGGCTTTGAAAGAAAAATTGGCCGGAAAAAGCATGGAAGAGCAGGCAACTATATTAAATGATATTTTGCCGGAAGCTTTTGCTTTGGTGCGTGAAGCATCATCTCGAATTTTGGGTCAACGCCATTATGATGTGCAATTAGTTGGTGGTATTATTTTGCATCGCGGTCAGATTGCCGAAATGAAAACCGGTGAAGGTAAAACTTTGGTAGCAACTGCGCCTTTATATTTGAATGCTTTGGCTGGTCGCGGCGTTCATTTGGTTACCGTTAACGATTATTTGTCGCGCGTCGGTGCCGGTTGGATGGCTCCGGTTTATTATGCTTTAGGTTTGAGCACTAGCGTTATCGTCCATGAAGCTGCCCTTATTTACGACCCGGAATATATTGATGATACTCAATTTGATGATCGTTTGAAAAATTTTCGCAAGATTACCCGCCAAGAAGCTTATGCTTGCGATATAACTTATGGCACTAACAATGAATTCGGTTTTGATTATTTGCGCGATAATATGGTGGGAGAATTATCGCAAATGGTGCAGCGTCCGTTTTATCACGCCATTGTCGATGAAATCGATTCAATTTTAATCGATGAAGCGCGAACTCCGCTTATTATTTCCGGTGCCGCCGAAAAATCAACCGATAAATATTTTAAATTTGCCGAATTGGTTAGCCGTTTGGCGGAAAATGAAGATTATAACGTTGATGAAAAGATGCGCGCGGCAACATTGACTGAAGCCGGTATTGAAAAAATGGAGAAATGGCTAGGTGTTGAAAATATTTATATTGAAGCCGGTATTAGAGAAGTGCATCATATTGAACAAGCTTTGAAAGCTAACGTTTTATTTAAAATTGATCGCGATTATGTCGTAAAAGACGGTGAAATTGTTATCGTGGATGAATTTACCGGCCGTTTAATGCCGGGTCGTCGTTATAGCGAAGGTTTGCATCAAGCGATTGAAGCTAAGGAAAATGTGGAAGTACAGCGCGAGTCGCAAACTTTGGCGACGGTTACTTTTCAAAATTATTTCCGTATGTACAAAAAATTGTCCGGTATGACCGGAACAGCCGTAACTGAAGCGGAAGAATTTCATAAGATTTATAATTTGGACACTATTGTTATTCCGACTAACCGCCCGATGGTGCGCGAAGATAACAATGATTTGATTTATCGCAGTGAGGAAGGAAAGTTCAATGCGGTGATTGCTGATGTTAAGGAGCGCCACGAAAAAGGCCAGCCTTGTTTGATCGGTACAATTTCCATTGAAAAAAATGAGATTTTGGCTGATATGATGGAACGTGAAGGTTTGCGCCCGAATGTTTTGAATGCCAAAAACCATTTTCGTGAAGCGGAAATTATTGCTCAAGCCGGTCAACCGGGAGCAATTACTTTGGCGACTAATATGGCTGGTCGCGGTGTGGATATCATTTTGGGCGGCAATCCAAGCACTAAAGAAGAACAACAAAAAATTCAAGAGCTTGGCGGTTTGCATGTGATTGGAACCGAACGTCATGAATCACGCCGTATTGATAACCAGTTGCGCGGTCGCGCCGGTCGTCAGGGCGATCCGGGTTCATCACAATTTTATATTTCTACCGATGATGATTTAATGCGAATTTTCGGCGGCGATCGCATGAAAAATTTAATGAAAACTTTGAATGTACCGGAAGATTTGCCGGTGCAAAATAAATTAATTTCACGTTCAATTGAATCGGCGCAGAAAAAAGTGGAAGGCAATAACTTTGATATCCGCAAACATTTAGTGGAATATGACGACGTTATCAATAAACACCGCGAAGCGATTTATCGCAAACGCCGCGAAATTTTGGAAATCAGTGATATTAAAAAAGATGCTAAAGTCGGCGATGTTGAACCGATTAAAACTTTGTCCGATATAGTTTTGGGTATGATTGCGGATGAAATTGCCGCTGTGGTTAATTTTCATACCGTTAGTGAAAATACCGGTGATTGGAATTTGCAGGAAATTTCTGAAACTATAAAAACTATCAGCGGGGCTGAAAATGTTAAAGATGAAATTGCCAAACTTAAAACCCGCGAGGAAATTTCCAAATATTTGGTTGATTTATCACGAGCAAAATATGAAGAAATGTACGGCGCCTTTAAAAATGCCGGCTTGGATTTCTCCGACGTGGAAAAGGGAATTTTGATTCGTTCGATTGATACTTTATGGATTGAACATTTGGAATCAATTGATTATTTGCGCCGCGGTATCGGTTTGCGCGGTTATGGCCAACGCGATCCATTAGTGGAATACAAAAAAGAAGCTTATATGTTGTATCGCAGTTTGAATGATGCGATTCAGAAACAGGTGGTTTATTCAATTTATAAAACCGCGGATGCTTTGAATGGCTTCTCTGAAAGGGCTTTGTCGATGTTGGCTAATACTGGCGAAGTAAAGCCGGTGCGTTATCAAGCTCCGGAAAAAACTATGACCGAAGAGCACTCTCACAAAACAATTGATTTAGTTCACGAAAAAACCAAAGGCGATGATGGTGAAAAAGTCGGCCGCAATGATTTGTGTCCGTGTGGATCAGGCAAAAAATATAAGAAGTGCTGCGGCGCATAAGCCGAAGATTTTTATATGTCTGTAGAAAGTAAAAAATTATGCATCGATCTAATATTGTAAAAATTGTAGTCTTTGTGCCGGAGTCGCATGCCGATGCCGTGCGTGAAGCGATGGGTGCTGCCGGTGCCGGAAAGCTCGGTAATTACACTTATTGCAGTTTTTCCACAAAAGGTATCGGACGTTTTCGCCCGGAAGCTGGCGCTCATCCTAATATCGGTGAGGTTGGAAAATTTGAAGTGGTGCCGGAAGAAAAGATTGAAGTTGTTTGCGAACGCGATAAAATTTCGGCTGTCGTTAAGGCGATCAAAGATGTTCATCCTTATGAAGAGGTGGCGTTAGATATTCATCCGCTAGAATTGGAAAATTTTTAGTTTGGCTTAATTATGCTATAATATCAGTATAATATTAATTATTTTCTATGAAAAAAAAGATTAAGGCTTGGATGTTATTTTTAGCAATTGGCTCGTTTTTTTATGCCTCGCCGGCGGCAGCGCACGCCCCGCGTTTATTGGATAATGATGGTTCGGTCACCATTATTGAACAGCCCGATGTTTCTCAAGCTTTTTATGGTGATTTAAAAAATGGCCCGGCCTTTTTTAGTTTGAAAGTTGATAAGCCAATGGACTTGTATGTATCAATTTTGGTTCCGAATGTAGCCGGCATTAAAAAAGATAAGTCAGTCCAAATTAAATATGACAATCAAGGAAAAGATGAAATATTTTGGACTCTAGATGGAAAAAATTTTGCCTGGCGACCATGGTATGAAAGATTTGGCGGCGATAATTATTTTCAAGGACCGGAAATAAAAAAAATGGCTCAACCGGGTGAATATTTTTTGGCGGTTTACAGCGGTCCGGATTATGTCGGTAAATATGTTTTGGTGGTAGGCGAAAAAGAATCTTTTACCTTGACCGATATTGTTAATACTATTTTTACTTTACCGACATTAAAAAGAGATTTCTTTGAAAAATCACCTTGGCTCGCCTATTTTAATTTAACTGGAGTTTTTATGGCGATTGGAATTTTGGTTTTGGTAATAGTTTACTTAATTATAAGCTCAATTTTAAAAAAAGTGTTGGCAAAAAAAATAGAGCCGGAAAAATTGATTCGGCCATCGGATGATTTGCATTATCGCCAGTAAACTTGCTATAATCTAGAAAAATAATAATACTGGATTCCGGACCCGCTTCGACTCAGCGAGGCGAGTCAAGTCCGGAATGACAAAGATAAGGTTAAAAAATATGGCAGATGAAAAACAACAAAATAGTGTTTCTTTCCCGCAGATGGAAGCTGATGTTTTGAATTTTTGGGAAAAAAGCGAAACTTTTATAAAAACCTTAGAAAAAGACGCTCCACATGGCGATTATGTTTTTTATGATGGACCGCCCTTTGCGACCGGTACGCCTCATTATGGCCATATTGTCGGCCAAATTATGAAAGATGTCGTACCGCGTTATTTTACCATGAACGGCTATCATGTGGGCCGCCGTTGGGGTTGGGATTGCCACGGGCTTCCGATTGAAAATATTGTAGAGAAAGAATTTGGCATGAGAAGTAAGAAAGATATTGAAGAATTGGGTATCGAGAAATTTAACGCCCTTTGCCGCTCCAAAGTTTTGACCTATACGCAAGAATGGTATCGCATTGCCGCACAACTCGGCCGTTTTGTTGATACGCGCCATCCATACAAAACCATGGATTTGGATTTTATGGAAACGGTTTGGTGGGTATTTAAACAATTATGGAATAAGGATTTGATTTACAAAAATTATCGATCCATGCATGTTTGTCCGCGCTGTGAAACGACTTTGTCGCAATCGGAAGTGGCGGAAGGCTATAAAGATATTAAAGATTTGTCAGCAACGGCTAAATTTGAATTATTGGATGAACCAGGAACTTTTATTTTGGCTTGGACTACAACTCCTTGGACTTTGATCGGCAATGTGGCACTAGCTGTCGGTGCCGAAATTCAATATGTAAAAGTTAAGGTTGGCGCGGAAATATTAATTTTAGCCAAAGAAAGATTAGCTGAAAACTTTAAAGATCAACCGTATGAAATTATAGCAGAGTTTCCCGGTGCAGAACTTGTCGGTAAAAAATATCGTCCGCTTTTTGATTATTATGTTAACGATCCCAAAATTGAGAATTTGGATAATGGCTGGAAAATTTATGCGGCTGATTTTGTCACTACCACTGATGGCGTCGGCGTGGTTCACATTGCACCGGCTTTCGGTGAAGATGATATGAATTTGGGTAAAGCCAATAATTTGCCATTCATCCAACATGTTAACATGGACGGTTCAATTAAGGCGGAAGCAATTGATTTTGCCGGGTTGAATGTTAAGCCGGCCGATGATCACATGACGACCGATATTGAAGTTATTAAATATTTGGCCAGTCGCAATTTATTATTTAAAAAAGAAAAATACGAACATAGCTATCCGCATTGTTGGCGTTGTGATACGCCGCTTATAAATTATGCCACTTCGTCGTGGTTTGTAGCGGTAACTAAAATTAAAGCGCAATTATTGGAATCGGCCAAAGAAATTAATTGGTCGCCGAATCATATTAAGGAAGGCCGTTTTGGCAATTGGTTGGAAGGCGCCCGTGATTGGTCAATTTCTCGCCAACGTTTTTGGGCTAGCGCTATTCCGATTTGGGAGTGTTCTTGCGGTGAACGGCATGTAGTTGGCAGTGTAGCCGAATTGGAAGAATTGGGCGGTGTTAAAGTTTCTGATATTCATAAAGACGTAGTTGATAAAATAACTTTTAAATGTGCGGCTTGCGGCGGTACGATGAAGCGCGTTCCGGATGTTTTGGATTGTTGGTTTGAAAGCGGTTCGATGCCTTATGCGCAATTGCATTATCCTTTTGAAAATAAAGAACAGTTGGAAAATAATTTTCCGGCACAATTTATCGCGGAAGGTATCGATCAAACTCGCACTTGGTTTTATTATTTGCATGTTATTACCGGCGGTTTGAAAGGCACGCACGCTTTTAATAATGTTATTGCTAACGGTATTGTTTTGGCGGAAGACGGCAAAAAAATGTCGAAGCGTTTAAAGAATTATCCCGATCCGTCATTGGTTATGGACAAATATGGCGCTGACGCTTTGCGCGCTTATTTATTGTCGTCGCCGGTAGTGGCCGCGGACAATTTAAATTTTTCCGAAAAGGGCGTGCAGGAATCGTTGCGTAAAAATATAATGTTGCTTTGGAATGTTTATAAATTTTATGAAACTTACGCGATAGAAGTTAAAAATATTGACGATGATTTGGTTAGTGCCAATGTTTTGGATCGTTGGATATTGATTAAACTTAATGCTTTAGTGAAAGAAGTGACAATATCGATGGAGTCTTATAATTTGAACAAGGCGATGCGTCCGATTACTGATTTTATTGATGAGCTTTCGACTTGGTATTTGCGTCGCAGCCGTGATCGCTTTAAATCCGATGATGTGGCCGACAAAATGGCAGCTCTTTCAACCACTAAAAATGTTTTATTGATTTTATCCAAAGTGATGGCGCCGTTTATGCCGTTTATGGCGGAAAATTTATGGCAAAAAATCAGTGCTTATAATTTTGGCGATTCAAGCAAGTCAGTTCATTTGGAATCTTGGCCAAAATATTCGGAGGACAGCGCTGATGATTTGGCCGTCTTGAATAAAATGGATTTAGTTCGCCGAGTAGTGGAATTGGGATTGGCTAAACGCGATGAAGTCGGCATTAAAGTCCGCCAAATTTTGGCGAGCGCGACGGTGACCGGACCGGAAACTAAATTTATCGATGGCGGCTATTATTACGAATTAATTAAAGACGAATTAAATATTAAAGATTTGATTTGGAAAATCGCCGGTGATGACATTGCCGTGGAATTGGATGTAAATATTACTCCAGAGCTTCGCGCTGAAGGCTGCAAAAGAGAATTAGTGCGTTCTATAAATATGTTGCGCAAAGATTTAAATTTGTCATTAGGCGACAAAGCCGATGTCTATTTAGCTCAAGTTTCAGATGATTTATCAGATGTTATCGCTAAAATGGGGGAGGAAATAAAAGCTGATACTTTAAGTCTTAATATCAATATTGTGACGGAAATTCCGGCTGATTTGGAAGCGCGAGAAGTTAAGTTGGGAGATGCTAAAATCCGGCTGGGATTAAAGAAAATTTAGCCGTGAAATATGATTGAACAAGAAACACAGAATAACCAAGCAAAAACAAAGTTTTTGCTTGCAATTGTTTACGTACTTATACTTCTTGTTGTGGGCGCTGTTTTTAGTGTAGATAAAGATGATAAATCTTGGCTGGCTGGCCCAATTTTATTTTTGTCTATCTATTTGCCGTTGCAAATCGTTGGTTATTATAAGTACAGACAATTTTTAAACGGAAAAGGTATAAGAACAAATGAATTTATTGCAAACTGGATTCTTCATCAGGGGGGTAGGGGGACTATTTCAACTAATGCTTTTCTTGATAAGAAAAATAAGATTTTGGGTTATACTTTAAATTTTTTTGCCGATTTACTTATAAATATTATTGCCTTTTTATATTGTGCGGCTATTATTGCCATAGCGGTTCTTTTTACTTGGGGTGCTTTAAAATTGTTTGATAAAATTTTTTAAAAATTAATATAATTTTATGATTATTTTTATTGTTTTTATTATCACTGCTTTTATTTTGTGGTTTTTGCTAAATGCTTTTGTGTTAAAATTTGTTGCTAAAAAATTTAAAGCTCAAAATGCTACTTATAAAAATGCTTTGATGATTTCATTTTTTGAATGGTTGTCCGCCGTCATAATTGGGGTTATTGTTGGCTCATTTTTACCTAATTTGTTTGGTAATATAATTTCTTGGATTATTGTTTTTGCTGTATTTAATTTATTATGTAAAAAATATTATTTGACTAATATTAAAAATAATATTTCCATATATTTATTATCTGTCTTAATAACAGTAGTTATTTCTTTAATTGTCGTTTTGTCAATTAGATTTTTTATTGCCGAGCCTTTTTATGTCACTGGGGTGTCTATGAATCCAACTCTTCCAAATAATACTTATACAATTATTAAAAAGTTTAATAATACTTTTAATCGTGGTGACATTGTTGTTTTTAAATATCCAAAGGATCAGACTCAGGATTTTATTAAAAGAATTATTGGTTTGCCGGGTGAAAAAGTAGAAATTAAAGATGGTTCAGTTTATATTTATAATGCTGAAAATCTTAACGGCTTCAAATTAGGTGAGCCATATATTTTAAACGATAATCAAGTTTTCGCAAATGGTGATGGCCCGATTTCTTTGGGCTCTGATGAATATTATGTTTTAGGCGATAATCCGAGCGCCAGCAAGGATTCTAGATCATTTGGCCCAGTCGGTAGCAGTTTAATAGTTGGTAAATATTGGTTTTCTCAGAAAGATGTTAAATAGTGTTTATTGGGTTTGAAAAAGAATTAATATGTGAAAAATAAAACACGAGCCGGTTTTACCGACTCGTGTTTTTTGTAATGATTCTAATGATTATGCTTGATTGTTGCCATAACTTCTTGTTTCTAGAGATTATTTTGTTCTAGAAATAAAGAAACATTCCGAGTATATTGCTTTGTGTTAAAAATAACTAGATAAGTTATAAATACTCGTTAAAAGTCGAAGTTTAAATCTTCGGCTTTTTTATTACTTAAATTTGATTTTTTTGGAAAATTTTGCTAAACTATTAATGTTTAAAAATTAAGAAATAATAGATCCGCCATGGGCGGATAACAATTTAAAATTTATGTCAACGATTTATTGGGTTATTTTTGGCGGTGTGGTGGTTATTATTGCGGCCTTAATTTCAATGTATAATGGATTAATCCGCTTAAAAAATCGCGTGGAAGAAGCTTTTTCCGATATGGATGTGCAAATGAAACGTCGCTACGATTTGATCCCGAATTTAGTGGAAACGGTTAAGGGTTATGCTGTGCACGAACAGTCAACTTTGGAAAAAGTTACTACTGCTCGCGCCGCCGCAATGAGTGCTCATTATGGACAAGATACCGCCGAGCAGATTAAAGCAGAAGATAATCTAAGCACAACTTTAAAGAGCCTGTTTGCCGTTAGTGAAAGCTACCCGGATTTAAAAGCTAATACCAATTTTTTGGAATTGCAAAGAGAATTAGCGGATACTGAAGATAAAATCATGGCTTCACGTCGTTTTTATAACGGCAATGTGCGCGACTTCAATACTAAATTACAAGTTTTTCCGACAAATATCATGGGAAATATGCTTGGTTTTTCCGCTAAAACTTTCTTTGAGTTGAGCGACGAAAAACAAAGAGAGCCGATTGCAATTAAGTTTTAATAACATATTTCGGTATGACTTTGTATCAAGGAAGCGCCTCTAATGTCAGAAAGACATGGTGGTTGATGTCATTATTTTTTGTTTTTATCATGGTGGTGGCCTATGTTTTTTCGCGCGCCATGGATGAGCCGGCAATTTTGGTTGGCGCTTTTGCTTTTAGCGTAGTTTCCAGTTTCATCAGTTATTGGTATAGCGATAAAATTGTTTTGGCAATGAGCGACGCGCATGAAATTAATCATGATAATAATCGCGAGCTTTTTCATATTGTAGAAAATCTTTGCATAACCGCCGGATTGCCGCTGCCAAAAATTTATCTGATTAATGATACGGCGCCTAATGCTTTTGCGACTGGTCGCAATGCCGAGCATGCAGTAATTGTCGTAACGGCCGGATTGTTGCAGAAATTGGAAAAAGTAGAAATTGAGGGCGTTATCGCGCACGAACTTTCTCATATCGGCAATCGTGATATTTTGTTGGCGACTATTGTAACTGTGTTGGTTGGCACAATCGTTTTGCTGGCTGATTGGTTCCGTCGCTGGAGTTTTTTCGGCGGCCGTCGAGATAGTGATGATCGGGAAGGCGGGCAATTTGCCGCTTTGATTACGATTGTGGCTATTGTTTTGTCAATTTTGGCGCCATTTTTCGCTTATTTAATTCAATTGGCAGTTTCCCGTAAACGTGAATTTTTGGCTGATTCCAGTGCGGCATTATTGACGCGTTATCCGGAAGGTTTAGCGCGCGCCCTAGAGAAAATATCCGCCGATTCCGAACCTTTGGAGGTGGCTAATCGAGCCACAGCCCATTTGTATATTGCTTCGCCGTTTAAGGGCGGCAATGATTCCGAGGTTTCGTGGTTTGCTAAATTATTTATGACTCATCCGCCAATCGCCGAACGGGTACGGGCTTTGCGTCAAACAGATATTAATTAATTAAAATTACCCCTCACCTTAACCCTCTCCATCCGCCCAGGGCGGAAGGAGAGGGAATTAAAGGGAGAGGCGAAAAATTATGAATCCAAAAATTGTTGCTACAATCGGGCCGAAGTCTGAAGAATATGATGTTTTGAAAAAGTTGGTTGAGGCCGGCGCTAACATTATTCGTGTTAATTTTTCCCATGCTACTTACGATCAATACGATAAAATCAAGGCTAGTCTTGCCAAAATCAAGGCGGAAACTGGAATAGAAACTGATATTATGTTCGATTTGCAGGGTCCGCGCATTCGCGTCGGAAAATTGGCTCACGAAATTGAAATGAGAGATGGTGAGGTTTATGCTTTTGTTGTTGGTGAGGGCAATGTTGATAATATGGAAGTGCCGATTGATGATCCGGAGCTTTTTAAAGACATGAAAGTTGGACATCCTTTTTTCTTGGCTAACGGCGCTCTAGAGCTAACTGTTGTTAGATTGGAGGAGGATAAAATATTTGCCCGAGTTGATCGCGGCGGCATATTGATGTCTCGAAAAGGTATTAATATTCCAAAAACTATTTTGAATCGCGAAGTTTTGACTCCTAAAGATTTAGCCGATATTGAGTTTGCTTTGAAAGTTAAACCGGATTTTATCGCCATGTCTTTTGTGCAAACCGGCAAAGATGTAAAAAAATTGCGTGAATTATTGGGTGATTCCGGTATTAAAATTGTGGTTAAAGTGGAAAGAGCTACGGCCTTGGATGATATTGATGAAGTTATCAGAAATTCTGATTGTGTGATGGTGGCTCGCGGTGATTTGGGTATTGAAATTCCTTTGGAAGAATTGCCAATCGTGCAAAAAAATCTTATTCGCCACGCTCATTGGCACAATAAACCGGCCATTGTTGCGACTCAAATGCTTATTTCTATGATGGATCATTCGCGTCCGACTCGAGCTGAAGTGGCCGATGTTTCTAATGCGATTTTTGATGGCGCCGATGCTGTAATGTTATCCGATGAAACGGCGGCCGGTAGTTTTCCGGTTGAAACTGTCGCGATGATGAAAAAAATTAGCACAGCGACTGATAATTATTTTAACAATCGCAATTATTTTGACGATGGCAATATAATCTATAAGAAATAATTCTGATTATTGCCAAATATAAAACCCGGGCTTTTGACTCGGGTTTTTGTTTTGTTGCTTTGTTTTTTTCTTAGCACTTTTCTTTTTTTTCTTTTAAATCTTTTATTAGTACCAATCTTTGTTCGGGGTCTTCGGTGTTGCTGTCTTCTTGATTTTTATTTATTTTATAAATGCTTACTAAACATTGAGGGTCGTTTTTTTGTATTGAAGAAAAATAAAAACTACGGATTGAATAAAGAGAATACTCTTCATCTTGATATATTACTGTCATATCACCCTCCATTTTTAAAGGAACGATTAATTAACTATGAATAAATTATACACAGTTTTATTAGAATTGTCAAATTCGGCATTGGACAGAAATGATTTTTTCCGCTAAATTAACAAGATATGGGAATATTATTGCAAGTTGATAAATTAGGCAAAAGTTACGCGGGGCAGAAGATTTTTTCCGACCTGTCTTTTACCGTATATGATCACCAAAAAATCGGGGTAATCGGTCGTAATGGAGCCGGCAAATCAACTTTATTCAAAATCCTGATCGGCGAAGAAACATTCGACACCGGGCGCATAACTTTGGGTAAAAATACGATAGTTGGCTATTTGCGCCAAAATGAAACTTTTGTCGGCGAAGAAAGTGCTTTTGATTATTTGCGCCGGCATGGCGAAAAAGAAGATTGGCAGATAAGAAAATTGTCTTCCAAGTTTCAGATTGATTTGGATAAATTAAATATGCCGGCCACAAGTTTTTCCGGCGGCTGGAGTATGCGTTTAAAACTATGCGCGGCGCTCTTGGTCGATCCGAATTTGTTTTTGTTGGATGAGCCGACGAATTATTTGGATTTGAATACTTTGTTGTTGTTGGAAAAATATTTGAAATCATACAATGCCAGCTTGATGATAATTTCGCACGATCGCGAATTTTTGAAAAAAACTTGCCAGGAAACTTTGGAGATTTCAAAAAATGGTTGCTATCTTTATGCCGGTGGAATCGAATCTTATTTGGCGTTCAAAGAGCAAAAACTTTCTTCATCGATTAAGGCTAATGAAAATTTAAATAAACAACAGGAGCATTTGCAAGAATTTGTCGATCGCTTTCGTTTTAAATCATCAAAAGCCAAACAAGCCCAAGCGGTTATCAGAAAAATAAATAAGCTGGAAGGTAAGAGAATCGGCATTGAACACAGCGCCGGCATTGTTCGCTTTGTTATTCCTGCCTGCGTGAAACGTTATAATTTTGTGCTTAAGACCAATAATTTAAGTATCGGTTACGGCGAGCGCGTGGTGGCGGATAATATTGACGTGGCTTGTCGTTTTGGCGAGAAAGTTGCGATTTTAGGTTTGAATGGACAAGGTAAATCGACTTTTATAAAAACTTTAGTGGGAGAATTATCGACGGTTGCCGGATCTTTTCGCTGGGCTTCAAATATTAAAATTGCGCATCATGATCAAGCGGCGATTTTAGCGCTTAATGACAATGAGCAGGTTGGCGACTACTTGCGCGCGACGGCGGCGTCCAATATTAAAACCGAAGCGGTTTTAAAAATGGCCGGCAATTTTCTTTTTCGCGACGATGAGTTGAAAAAGCCAATTGGTATTTTGTCGGGCGGGGAAAGATCGCGTTTGCTTTTGGCCGGATTATTATTATCAAGCCCGGATGTTTTTGTGCTGGATGAACCGACTTGCCATTTGGATTTTGAAACAGCGGAAGCTTTGGCTATGGCGCTTAAAAAATTTAATGGTACGGTATTTTTTGCCAGCCATGATCGAACTTTTTCCAGTTTGATTTCAACAGTGTTGCTTGAAGTTAAGAACGGTACGGTTCGCCGCCGCGATGATGATTATCAAGAATATGTCGATGAGTTGGAGCGGCAATTAGGTTTTGAAATGGAACAAGAAGCAAGGCCGAGCGCCAATAAGGAATATAGTCGAGAAATATATTTGGCGCAAAAGGAGAATCAAAAAAAGACGCGGGCAATTGAGCGGGAATTGGAGAAATTACGCCAAAAAGAAAGATTGCTTAATGAATATTTTTTGGCCAATCCGAGCAGTTATGATTATGACAAAATAAAGGAATTGGCGGAAATGCAGAAAACTATTGCCGCCAAAGAAGATGAATGGTTGGAGCTTTCAGTTTAGATTTTAGCTAATGTTTGGTATAATATAAATATGACTGTTGATAATATTTTAAATAAAATAAATAAATTAATGCCAGTTAAATGGCGTTGGGTTTTGGAGAGCGCCGGCTTCCGTAAGTATTTTAAAAATACCGGCTGGATGTTTTTTGGTCAGATTTTTTCACTTTTAATTTCTTTTTTTGTTGGAGCTTGGATGGCGCGCTATCTCGGCCCGGAAAATTATGGAATTTTAAATTATGCCCTAGCTTTTGTGGGCATTTTTGCGTTTATTGCCAGCTTGGGCGTTGACGGTATTTTAAATCGAGATCTAATTAATTTTCCGGAAAAAAGAGATGAGTTATTGGGCACGGCTTTTAAATTAAAGCTTTGGGGCGGGGTATTCACGTTTCTTTTGGTTGTTATCATTATTTTTATAACTGAAAAATCGCCGCTCATCAGAGCTTTGGTGGTTTTATATTCTTCCATTTTTATTTTTCAGGCGATTAATAGCGTTGTCTCCATATTTTTTCAAGCAAAAGTTAAGGCAAAAAATAATGTTTTGGCAATTATATTAAGCGCAATTATTTCAGCCGTGTTTAAAGTTGTAATTATTTTATCGCATCAAGGTGTTATTTGGTTGATGTTGGTTTTTGTTTTGGAAGTTATTTTCCAAGGATTGGTTTTGGTAAATACCTATCGTCGCGAATCATTAAAAATTAAAACTTGGCGTTTTGATCGAGGTCTGGCTAAAACTATGTTGTCCAGCTCTTGGCTTTTAATGTTGTCTTCGGCTTCAACTTATATTTATTTAAAAATTGATCAAATTATGATCGGTAATATTTTGAATAAAACTGATCTTGGTTTGTACTCGGTTGCTGTAAAACTTTCTGATGTTTGGTATTTTATTCCCGGTGTTATTTGCGGTTCTTTATTTCCGGCAATTGCCAATGCCAGAAAAGTTGATCTTAAATTATACAAGGAGCGTTTGAGCCGTTTGTATTTTTTGCTGGGCGGCGTCGCCATTTTTATATCGGCCTTTCTGGCAATTATCGCTCCGTGGTTAATAAATTTTCTTTTTGGCGAGCAATATTTGGCAGCCGCCGGTATCGTGCGAATTTATATTTGGTCGGGCGTTGGTATGTTCGTGAGCGCGGCAATCGGTAATTACCTGTTATTGGAAAATAAATTAAAGGCGATATTCTATTTTAATTTTTTTCCGATGTTGGTAAACATCGGATTGAACCTTATTTTTATTCCACGTTTTGGCTTGGCGGGTGCGGCTTGGGCGACTCTGATTTCTTATTCTGTCGGACCTTTGACATTTTATATTTTTAAAAAAAAGACCGTGCCGCTTAAAATACAAAATTAAATTATGACAAAAATAATATTAAAAATATTACGCCGTCCATATGAGTTGGCCAAGAAAAATAAATTTACGGCCTTTGTTATGTTTTCAGTTTTGGAATGGTATAATAATTTGGTTTCTAAAAAATATAATTTAAAATCAGCGCTTACAGCTGATTGTTTGATTTTTGATGAAGAAAAAAAAGAGGATATTTGCTTGATTACTATCGCTTTTAATAATGAAAAATTAATAGAATTACAGATATTGAAAATGCGAGAGTTTTTGTCCGATAATTACAAATTGTTTATCGCTGATAATTCCAATAACCCAATAAAAGCCGGTCGCATAAAAGAAGTTTGCCAAAAATATCAAACCGATTATATTAAATTACCAAAAAATCCTTGGCGACAACCAAATTTATCACACGGCGTAGCTTTGAATTGGGTTTACAATAATTATGTTCTCAAAAAAAATCCGCCGGTTTTTGGTTTTTTGGATCACGATATTTTTCCCGATAAAAAGGCTTCAATCTGGCAAAAATTTTTGGATAATACAAAAATGTATGGCCGCGTGGAAAAAAGATTTGAAGATAAAAAAGAATTTTGGTATTTGTGGGCCGGTTTTTGTTTTTTTAAAACCGCTTATTTGATTGATAGAAAAGTAAATTTCAGCTCGGTGGTTATATCTAATCCTAATTATTTTGTGGAGCTGGATTCCGGTGGCGGAAATTATAAGAGTATTTATTCCAAGACTAATTCGGCTGAAGTGTCGGCAGCTCGGTGCGGCGCCAGGGATGACGGCGCGGAGTTTTTGGATGAATGGATTCATATTGCCCACGCGTCTTTCAAAGATGTCGCCGAAATAAATAATTTTCTCAATAAAATTTTATGAGTAATTTTAATCCGAACCGAATAATAATTTGGGGTTTGAAAAGAAAATATCACACCCATCGTCATATTCATCAAGCTTTTTTTAAGAATGCCAAAAAACTTGGTTATAAAACTTTGTGGTTGGAGGATGAAGGGAAAAATGCTAAACTTATAGAGGCCGGTGATTTAATAATTTCTTCTGGTCCGGTTGGAAAAATGGTGCCGGAAAAATTTGTTTTAGATGATTATAACTTGCCGATACGTGACGATGTTTTTTATTGCTTACATGCTATTAAAGATGTTTTTAAAGATAAATTAAATCCTGATAGATTTATTAATCTATGTGTTTATGTTAATTCGGTGCCAAAAATAGAAGGAATCATAAAAATTGGCCCGGTGACTTATTTTGATCCAAAAACCAGATCGCTATATCAGCCATGGGGCACCGATTTGTTGGCGGAGGAATTTAAAAAACCAGTGTTTAACAGTAATAAATTTGTTTTTTGGATTGGCAGTGTCTGGAATAACGCTTTGAACCAAGGGAATATTGAAGAAATTAAAAGTCTAAAAGAGGTTCTAAAATTTAACAAATTGAAATTTATTAAATTGCGGTTTATTCCCGACGCTCTGAACACTTTTTTTATCAGAAAGTCGCGCATTGCTCCCGGTATCGCTGGCCGGTGGCAGGTAGAAAATGATTATTTGCCATGTCGAGTTTTTAAAAATATTTCTTATGGTCAATTAGGTATTACTAATGTTAAAGAATTTAAAAACATTTTGGGTGATAGTTTTTTACCGGGTGATTCCATAACCGAATTGATAAATAATTCCTTAGCGCTTTCCAGGGAGGAATATCTTGCAAAAGTTAAGGCGCAGCAGGAAATTATTAAAAACTATACTTACAAGAACGCACTGGAAAATATAATTAGGGCATTTAATATTTAATCAATATGAAAATAAAATTAAAATCCAATTTTATTTATAAGTACTTAAAATATATTTATTTTTACGGCTTATTTTTACTTGATTGGTTTAAATTTAAGCAAATAAAAAATAGCCGCTTTGCCGTGCGTTGGTCCGAGCGCTATCCTCAGCTTTATGATAAAACCGCCAACACCGATTTTGATCGACATTATATTTATCACCCGGCTTGGGCGGCTCGGATAATTAGAGAAATTAATCCAATAGAACATGTCGACATTTCTTCAACTTTGAATTTTTGTGCCATGCTTTCAGCTTTTGTGCCGGTAAAATTTTATGATTACCGTCCGGCAAAAATAAATTTGTCTGGGTTGCAAAGTGAAGCGGGGAATTTATTGTCGTTGCCTTTTACCGATAATAGCATTAACTCACTGTCTTGCATGCACACTGTTGAGCATATCGGCCTTGGCCGCTATGGTGATAGCATTGATTCTGATGGCGATTTAAAAGCAATCAGTGAATTAAAAAGAGTTTTGGCATTCGGCGGTAATTTGCTTTTTGTCGTTCCGGTCGGTAAGCCCAGAATACAATTTAATGCTCATCGGATTTATTCTTACGACATGATTTTGGAATATTTTAAAGATTTCAAATTAAAAGAATTTAGTTTAATTCAAGAAAAAGGCGAGATGGGAATAATAAAAAATGCCACCAAAGAAATGGCCGATCAAGAAAATTATGCTTGCGGTTGTTTTTGGTTTACAAAATAATATGCCAAAAGTTTCTATTTTAATGCCAACATATAATGGGGCGAAATATATAGCCGGAGCAATTGAAAGTGTTTTAGTCCAATCGTATAAAGATTGGGAATTATTAATAATAGTTGACGGATCTTCTGATAACACGGTTGAAATTGTTAATGAGTATGTGGCAGGGGATAGCCGAATAAAATTAATTATTAATGATGTTAACCTTAGATTGCCAAAGACTCTTAATAAGGGGTTGGCTTTGGCGCATGGTAAATTTATAGCCAGAATAGATGATGATGATAAATGGGTTTGTGTTGATAAATTAGAGCGACAAATTAATTTTTTGGAAGACAATATTGATTATGGTTTAGTTGGAACTGATTTTATTATTGTTAAAGATGAGGGCGAAACAACGTTTAAAACTAAGAAAACGGATATTGAGATTAGAAATGTTATATTGAGTTACAATCCTTTTTGTCACTCTTCAATTGTTTTTAAAAATGATCAGTCGCATAATTTTAACTATAATGAAAATCTGGTATATACTGAAGATTGGGATCTTTGGTTACGAATCGGGCAATATTACAAAATGGCCAATTTGGATTTTTCTGGAGTTAGATATTTATTACGTAATGGTATGTCTAAAAAAAATACCAAATTTAGGCAAATTAAATATCACGCTAGAATAATAAAAAAATATTTTACAAAATATCCACATGGCCTAGTGGCGATTATGAAATTAATAAACTATGCAATATTCTACTAAAAAAATCGGCATTCTTTACATTTGCACTGGCAAATATACCATTTTCTGGAAAGATTTTTATTTGAGTTGCGAAAAAAACTTTATCACCGAAGCGGAAAAACATTATTTTGTTTTTACCGATAGCCTGGAAATTGAATTTGAGGCCGATAATAAAAATATTCATCGAATTTATCAGGAGAATTTAGGCTGGCCAGGAAACACTTTACGGCGCTACGAAATGTTTTTGAAAGCGGAAAAAGAAATAACGGGAATGGACTTTTTGTTTTTCTTTAATTCTAATTTATTGTTTTTGGAAAATATCACCGCGGCGGAATTTTTGCCGAGTGGCGATGAAAAATTGGTCGCTTGTCTACACCCAGGATTTTATAATAAGACAGTTAAAGATTTTACTTATGAAAGAAATCCGCATTCAACGGCCTATTTGAAAGATGGCAAGCACTATTTTGCTGGCGGAATCAATGGTGGTTTGGCCGGTGATTTTATTGCTGTTATGAAAGAACTAGATACTAATATTAAAAAAGATTTTAGTAAAAATATTATTGCCACCTGGCACGACGAATCACACTGGAATAAATATATTAACGGCCATTTGGATTTGGTAAAAATTATCAGCCCGGCCTATTTGTATTTGGAAGATGGTGAACTGCCTTTTGCCAAAAGGATATTAATTAGAGACAAAAACAAGTATGGCGGACATTTCAATTTGCGCGGAAAATTTGAATGGAGATTATTATTTGGAAAAATAAAAACTTATATAAAAAATATTATAAAAAAATTTAAACCTATGAAAATCATTAAAATCAGCGGAGGCTTGGGCAATCAAATGTTTCAATACGCTTATGGTCGGAGTTTGCAGGTCGCCGGCAAAAAAATTATTTTTGACACCTCATTTTATAATGGTAATTGGGGTAATAAAGATACGCCGCGCGAGTTTAAGTTGGATGCTTTTAATGTATCTGATAGTGCTGTTTTTTCCGATAAAAATCATAAAATATTATCTTTAATAGGAAAGATCAAGAAAGGTTTAGGAATAAAAGTAGAAGAATATTATCAGAATGAAAAATATTTTAAGAATATAGAAAATTTTATTAAACAAGAATTTACTTTAAAAAACCCAATGTCAGCCACGGCGGTAATTTGGTCTGATAAAATAAAATCGGCTAAAAATTCGGTGTTGTTACATGTCCGACGCGGAGATTATGCCACTAACCCAATAACAACCGCCTTTCATGGTTTGTGTTCTTTGGAATATTATGAAGCGGCCATTAATAAAATTGTAGAAAAACTAGGAACTACAAATATAAAGATATTTGTTTTTTCTGATGATATTGCTTGGACTAAGGAAAATATAAAATTTCCTTATGATATAGAATTTGCCGATGTTCCCGAGATTCAAAATTACGAAAAAATGATAATCATGTCTTTGTGTGAACATGATATAATTGCTAATAGTACTTTTTCTTGGTGGCCAGCCTGGTTAAATAATAATCCTAATAAAATTGTGGTTGCACCCCAGCAGTGGTTTAAAAATCCTAAAGCAGCCGCCAAAAATGATATTGTTCCAAGTGATTGGATTAAAATTTAAATAGATTCTGAATCAAGTTCAGAATGACAAATAATATGCCAAAAATTTCAGTCTTAATGTCGGTGTATAATGGGGAAAAATATTTACGCCAAGCGATAGATAGTATTTTGACGCAGACTTTTTTGGACTTTGAATTTTTAATAATCAATGACGGCTCAACTGATAAAAGTTTGGAAATTATTGAATCTTATAATGATGCGCGAATTAGATTGATAGATAATGGCAAAAATATCGGATTGATTGCAAGTTTAAATAAAGGAATTGCAGCGGCGCGCGGCAAATATATTGCCCGCATGGATGCCGACGACATCAGTTTACCGAGTCGCCTAGAAGAGCAATATAATTTTTTAGAAGCTAACACTGATATTGCTTTGTGCGGTTCCTGGGCGGAAATAATCGATGAGCGCGGTGATGTTTGCGGCCAATATACTTATCCGCCGCTGGATAATCGGGCGATAAAAAAATTATTATTTTGGCACAATCCTTTTATCCATCCGACCGTGATGATTCGTCGAGATGTTTTTTGTGAAATTTCTCCGTATCGAGCGAGTTTCAAATATATTGAGGATTACGAATTGTGGAGCCGGGTATTGTCAAAATTTGCTGGAGCTAACATTGATAAGTTTTTAATAAAATACCGCCGGCATAGCGGCAGTATTACGAGACAAAGGAATTTATTGATGCGTTGGCGCGGTTTATTGGTGCGGCTTTTAATTTTGGTAGGTCGCTAAATATTTGGCGACCATTGTTGCACGTTCAAATTTGTTTTTGAAATTTTCATCAGCCGGGATAACTCGGCTGTTTTTTATTTGTTTAAATTTTTGCAAAAAATCTTGTTCATCGTTTAGGGTAAAAAGGGAATTGTCGTCTTTAATTATTTCCGGTGTGCCGCCAACTCGGCTGGCCATAATTTTGACATCAGCCAGCATAGCTTCGGTTAAAGTGATGGAAACACCTTCATAAACTGACGGCAAAACAAAAAGATCAAAAGCTTTTATTAATTTTGGCGCGTTCGATATTTCGCCCAAGAGATAGACGTTATTTTCTAATTTATTTTTTACAATCAAATCGCTGTATTTTTTTTTCTCCGGTCCGGTGCCGATAATAATTAATTTGGCCGATGGTTCTATTTGCAGTATTTGCGGCATTAAATTTATTAAGAATTCATAATTTTTCGGATAAGCCAGGCGGCCGATGGAGCCGATAAGAAAACAATTTTTTATTTCCGGATTGGTTTTGGCGGCGATAACGACGCGCGCTTCTTCGTGATATAAAAAAGCTAATTCGTTTTTATCCAGTCCGTTATAAATTACGGTGCCGTTTTTTATCAATTTATTTTTTAACGCCCAATCATAATTATTTTGTCCGACAAAAACAATATCATCGATAAAATTAAAAAAGAATTTGAAAAAATAAAAATAAATCAGTTTTTTTATTTTGGCGCTTTGATGATTGGGATCGAGCAGGGAAAGACCATGGACGGTAAAAACATTTTTTCCGAGTGGGTTGGCTAACTTGGCGCCGATAGCTCCGAAAAGAGCATTGGAACTATTGAAATGCACGACATCAAATTTTTTGTTTTTTAAGAAATTATAAATCTCTTTAATAAATAAAAAATTGGCAAAAGGATTGTTGGTGCGCCGCAAATATTGAAAATTAATAACCGGAACGGCGATTTTTTCTAGTTCTTGTTTTAAATAATTGCCTTCGCCGTAAGCGACGGAAACGTCATGTCCGGCCGCGATTAAACCGGCAGCTAAATTTAAAACAAAAATTTGGGCGCCGCCGATTTCACCTTTGGTTATAACTAATAAAATTTTCATATAATTTTTTACCGGCCATGATAACCTAAAATGGTTTTGATTGTTTTGGCCAGTATAAGCAAGTCCAAAGCAGCGGAGCGATTTTTGATATAAAAAATATCGTGTTGCAGTTTTTTGAAAGTATCTTCAGCGCTGGCAGAATGATATTCGCCGGAAACTTGATCCCAGCCGCTAATGCCTGGCTTGGTCAGGGAACGAATGGCATAAAAAGGAATTTCTTTTTCCAGATTGGCGATAAATTCCGGTCGTTCCGGGCGCGGACCGATAAAACTCATTTCGCCTCTCAAAATATTTACGAGCTGTGGTATTTCATCCAAACGGGTTTTGCGTAAAAAATTGCCGATGCGCGTGATTCTTTTGTCATTTTTAGCAGTGAACGATAAATCATTGTCAGTGACAGTCATGGTGCGGAATTTTAAAATAGTGAATGGAATATGATTTTGGCCAAGTCGAATTTGCTTGAATATTATCGGTCCGCGGCTTTCGATTTTTATGCTTATCGCGATAATTAAACAAATCGGCAAACTGATGATCAAAAATATAGCGGCACAGAAAAAATCAATTAATCTTTTTATTGCTTCGTAAAAACTTTTTTCGCGCAAATTAATATTTTCCAAAAACCAATTTTCGTTAATAATTTCTAGCGGCACGCGACCGGTAATGTTTTCATAAAAATTAGCCAAAGTGGTGTAAGTGATTTTTAAGGGCAGGCAATTAAATAATTTTCTTTGCAAGCCTTTGTTGGTGCTGGGACTATCTTCCAAAATCAAAATATTAATTTTGTCTTTAGCGATTAATTCTTCTAAATTTTCATCATTGTCATTGGATAAAATGAATTTTATCTCGTAGCCCAGATGCGGATTGTTTTTAATTTCTTCGGCTAATTCCTGGACTTTTTTGTCGATCCCGATTATACCCAAATTAATTTTCGGCAATTGTTTTTTAAAAATTTTTAAAATAAAAAATCGCCAAGCCAAAAATAAAACGCCAAAAACAAGAGTAAATATTACTAAATTGGTTTTGGGGGAAATGTTTTGGTGCGGGAATAAGTAAAACAAGGCGATGGCGGCAACAAAGCCGATTAAAATACTGCGAGTGAAGTTTTCTAAAAATTTACTGTTAACGGTAAATTTTCTAAAATCGTATAGATTGCTGATGTAAAAAATTATAAGCCAGATAATAAAAATCGGAGTAAAGGCGCCGGCGGTTTCCAACCATATAGCCTCGTCTGGTATTTGCCAGTGGCGAATTGTTAGGGTTAAATATAGCGATAGTATCAAAAATACAACATCGCCGAACAATAGAATCGTTTGCTTTAATCTTGTTTTAATCATATAATATGGTTATTATTAAGTATTATAACAGCTAAAATCATAATTAATCAAGAAAAATATGAATGCAAAAAGTTATTTGAGTATATTAAGGAATGGCGCCTATTTATCGTTTATCTGTTTTCTGTTGGTTTTTTCCAAATTATTGTTTCCGTATATAACTTCAAAACAAATAATTTTTAATATTTTAATGGAGGTTTTGTTGATATTTTGGGTAGTTTTTATTATAAAATTTCCGGCTTATCGACCCAAAAAATCATATTTGACCTACGGTATCTTGGCTTATTTTGGCGCTATTTTATTATCGTGTTTTACCGGAGTCGATTTTAATCTCAGTTTTTGGGGAAACGCCGAGCGATCTTTGGGCTTTTTTCATATCGCTCATTTTTTAATTTTTTACTTGATAGTAATCACGGCTATGCGTGATAAAAAAGATTGGTCGGTATTGATCAATGTCTTTTTGTCTACCGCCGCCTTGTTGGTTTTGCTTAGTTTTGGCAAAGGCGGTGCGGCTTCGAGTTTAGGTAATGCCGCTTATATGGCCGGAGTTATGATTTTTGGAGTATTTTTCAGTCTTTGGCAAATGTTTAAAAGCCATAAAATTAACCTGCGCATTCTTTACGGCGCGGCTTTGCTGTTAAATTTCGTCGGTTTCTGGCGAGCTAATATCTCCGGGGCGCAAGCCGGGCTTTTCATTGGTCTTTTGGTTTTCGGCGCTTGTTATGTTTTTTTAAGCAATAATAAAAAGCATAAAATAATCGGCGGATCGGCTCTGGGAGTTGTTGTCCTTAGCATAGTTTTGCTTTTTGTTTTTCGTTCCAGCTCGGTTTTGGTTAATACTTCAATCGGTCATGCTTTAAATGATTTTTCCACTAATAATATAACTTTGAACACCCGCTTGCTTTCTTGGCGCAGTGCCGCGCTTGATTTTAAGAATCATCCTTTGTTCGGCGTTGGCCACGGAAATTATGCTGCGGTTTTTGATAAGCATTTTGATCCTCATTTTTACGACTTTACGACCGAAAGTTATTTTGACCGAGCTCATAATAATATTGTGGAGATAATTTCAACTTTGGGCGTAGTTGGACTTCTGGCTTATTTGTCGATTTTGGTCGCTGCCGCTTATTATCTTATAAAAGGATTAAGACAAAAGAAAATGTCGGTTTTGGAATTTTCTTTGTTGTCCGGTTTGATCGTGGCTTATTTTGTGCAAAATTTGGCGTTATTTGATTCTTTAGTTACCTATGTTCTAATTTTTTCTACTCTAGGATTGGTTTATTATTTTTATAATCGCAACGACAATGACGATGAATCGGATTCGTTGAAAAATATCAAAAAAACGGAAATTTCACCGGAGCGGGAATTATTATGGTTGGCGGTTTTTTCGGTGGTTATGATTATATTCATTTACAATTTTAATATTCGCGGCTTAGTTATGTATAACGGCGTAATTAATTCTTATTCAACCTTTGCCAGTGGCGATATTGATGGCGCTATAAGCAAGCATGAGACGGCCATGAAAAATGGCGCACCTTATAATCGCGATAGCCGCAATATATTCTCTAGCTTTGTTATTAACAATTATCCAAGTTTGTCCAAGTTAGATGCGGCCAGTCGAAACAAGGCTATTGATTATGCCATATCTTTAGCTGAGTCCAATATTGCTTATAATATGCATGACAGTTTGATGAATATGCAATTATCCCAATTATACAGCATCGGCGCGCGTCTTAATTTCGATGACATAGAAAAAATTAGTAAATATTCTTTTTTTGCTTTGGAAAATATTAACGCCTCCATTACTGCCAGCCCGGGTCGCTTGCCTTTGTATTTTAATAAGGCGGATATTTTATTTATGCGCGGCCAAAACGACGAAGCAATTGCTACCATTAAAACAGCGATTGATTTGAAGCCGGATTATTCCGATGGTTATTGCCAATTAGCCAATGTTTATTTCTTCCTAAAAGATTATGACAATCTTTATGGAAACGCATATACTTGCGCGGCTTATGGCGGCGGTTCTGTTTTGCGCGACGAAGAATTGATCAAAAAAACCATTGAGCATTATGCTACCGATACAGAAAAGCAAAAAGTCTTAAACGCTTTGCTAGCCGAATTAAAAAAATAATTACATAAAATATGCCAGCAATAGAATTAGCTAAAAATTATAATCCGCAAGAAGTGGAAGATAAAATTTATCAAGAGTGGTTGAACTCCGGCGCTTTTAATCCGGACAAATTGGATTTGCCGGAAAATGCTCCGACTTATACCATTGTTTTGCCGCCGCCAAATATTACCGACAAATTGCACGTTGGACACGCTTCAATGTTGGCGATTGAAGATTTATTGATTCGTTTTCATCGTATGAACGGTTACCGTACTCTTTGGGTTCCGGGAACGGATCATGCGGCGATCGCTACGCAAAACGTAGTGGAGAAAAAAATTTTTCGCGAAGAAGGCAAGACGCGCCATGATCTCGGCCGCGAAGTTTTTTTGGCACGCTTAAACGATTTTGTTAAAGTGACGCAAGCGACAATTTTAAACCAATCGGCCAAAATGGGTTCATCACTCGACTGGAGCCGTTTAGCTTTTACTTTGGATGAAACCCGCCAAAAAGCGGTTAAGACCATGTTTTTGAAAATGTATGAACAGGGCGCAATTTACCGCGGCGAAAGAATTGTTAATTGGTGTCCGCGTTGTAAAACAACTTTGGCGGATGATGAAGTGGAATACAAAGAACAACAAGCAAAATTTTATACTTTTAAATACAGTTCTAATTTTCCGATGGCAATTTCCACGACGCGTCCGGAAACCAAATTGGGTGATACGGCTGTGGCGGTTAATCCAAAAGATGAACGCTACAAACAATATATCGGCCAAACATTTGCGGTCAATTTTTGCGGCGTAGATCTTAATATAAAAATCATTGCCGATCATAATGTTGATATGGAATTTGGTACTGGTGCGCTCGGCGTAACTCCGGCGCATTCTATGGTTGACTGGCAGATGGCCCAAGCTAATGATTTGCCGACAATTAAAGTAATTGATGAAGACGGAAAAATACATGCCGGCTTCGGTGAATTTAGCGGTATGACTGCTTTGGCCGCCAGAGAGGCGGTTGTCAATAAATTAAACGAAAGCGGTTTGATGATTAAAGAAGAGGAAATTGCCAATAATTTATCCGTTTGTTATCGCTGCGATACCGGTATCGAGCCTTTGCCGTCAAAGCAATGGTTTGTGGCGGTTGATAAACCGATTGCCAGTATGAATGGCCAAAGTTTGAAACAGGCGGCAATTGCGGCGGCGGAGAAGGGAGAGATAAAATTCGTTCCAGACAGATTTAACAAGCGCTATTTGGATTGGATGAATAATTTGCGTGATTGGTGCATTTCGCGCCAGATTTGGTTCGGTCATCGCATCCCGGTTTGGTATAAAGGTGAAGAAATTTTTGTGGGAGAAAATGCTCCAATCGGTGATGGCTGGGCGCAAGATCCTGATACTTTGGACACTTGGTTTTCTTCCGGTATGTGGACTTTTTCGACGCTTGGTTGGCCGGACAATATGGAAGTTGTTGACGGCAAAATTATAAAGAAGGGTGATTTGGCAAAATTCCATCCGACTCAAGTATTGGAGACCGGTTCGGAAATTTTAACTTTGTGGGTGTCGCGCATGATCATGATGTCGCTTTTTGCAGTGGGAGAAATTCCTTTTTCCGACGTATATTTACATGGCACGATATTAGATAAAAATGGTAAAAAAATGAGCAAGTCTAAAGGCAATGGCGTTGATCCGCTTGATGTGATTGCGGCCGCCGGAGCTGATTCTTTGCGCTTGTCTTTATTGGTTGGTTCGACTCCGGGCAACGATACCCGTTTTAGTGAAGAGCGCTTGGAGAGTGCGAAAAATTTTGTGAACAAGCTTTGGAATATCAGCCGTTATGTTTTGAGCGGCGTGGAAGACATAAAATCTGTCGCGGCAATTAACGAGGAAGAATTGACTGTGGCTGATGCTTGGATTTTGTCGCGTTTAAATCGCACCATTGCCGAGTTTACCGAGCGCATTAAGCGTTATGAATTTTCTTTGGCCGGTGAAACTTTGCGCGATTTTACTTTGAATGATTTGGCTGATTGGTATTTGGAAGCCAGCAAGTTTGATAATTCCAAACAAAAAAATCCGGTCCTAATTCATATCTTGAAAAATATTTTAAAGATGTGGCATCCTTTCATTCCATTCATCACGGAAAATATTTGGTCATATTTAGATGAAAATAAAATGCTGCTTGTGGCGGCATGGCCGGTAGCGCAAAATGATTTAATCAGCGTCGCGGCGGAAAATAATTTTTCGGTGATTCGCGATTTGGTGGTGGCAATTAGAAACGGTCGAAGCGAAAATAAAGTTGAGCCGGCCGCAAAAGTTAAAGCTGTGATTTATGGCGGCGACAAAACTGAATTACTAAAAAAACAAGTTGCCATTATCAGCAGTTTGCGTACCGGGTTAAGCGAAGTGGAATTTGCGGCTGAACCGCAAAAAATTGCCGAAGCGATTTTTGTCAGTGTGGCCGGCGTGGAAGTTTATTTGCTTGGCGGTATTGATAAAGATAAAGAAAAGGAAAGATTAAATAAAGAAAAAGAAAATTTAGCCAAGTTGATTTCCAATTTAAGCGCGCGCCTGTCCAATGAAGAATTTGTCAGTAAGGCCCCGGAAAAAATTGTTGCGATGGAGAAAGAAAAATTGGCCAATTGGCAAAACGATTTAGAGAAAATTGAAGAAAAATTAAAAACACTATAAGTGTACACTAAAAGATCTCAGTAATTGAGGTCTTTTTGTTTGCGGGTATTAATGGAAAATGCTATAATTAATTTACTAATTTTATTTTAAATTTTTTATGTTTTGCAAAAAGAAAGGCGGATTCACATTGATAGAAATTCTTATTGCCGTTGTTATTATTGGTCTTTTGGCAACGGTTTCCGTGGTTTCTTTTAATAAATCTCGGATAAAAGCGCGCGACGCCCGGCGCATTGCGGATACGGAACAAATCCAAAATGTTTTAGAATTATTTTTCAATAGCGTTCATCGCTATCCGACATTGACTGAATTTATTCCCGGCAAACCTTTGGTGTATTTTAACGGACGTTCCACCACCACTTTTATGGCTACCATTCCAACGCCGCCAACTCCAGCTGATGGGGCTTGTGACAGCGCCAGCGGTGTCTCTTATCTTTATCTTCCTTCTGAAACTGGAGCTTCTTATACTATATCTTATTGTCTTGGCAATGAAGTTGATGACATTACTCCTGGTATTCACTGTGCGACACCGGCCGGAGTTACTGATGGAACGGATTGCGGTGGCGGCGATGATTATTCTTGTCCTGATGTTCCGGTAGTGCAATATGACGGCGGGCCTTACAATAATATAGGCACGACAAAAGTTACTCCCGGACCAAACACTTATTATCGCACCGTTAAAATCGGTGACCAATGTTGGTTGCGAGATAATTTAAATGTCGGCACGATGATAAATAGTACCTTAAGCCAAACTAATAATTCTATTGTAGAAAAATATTGTTATAGTAATGATCTTGCTAATTGCAACACTGATGGTGGTTTGTACCAATGGAATGAGGCTATGCAATATTCTACGGCTGAAAGCGCACGAGGTATTTGTCCGACTGGTTGGCACATTCCGACTGATGCCGAACAAAATACCTTAGATCAATATTTAACTGATTATGGGCAGACTTGTGATGCTAATCGCAATCTTGCATGGGGCTGTGCTAATGCCGGTACTAAATTAAAACCCGGCGGTACTTCCCACTTTGAAGGCATCTTAGCTGGCTACCGCGAAATAAGTGGGTCGTTCAGTTATTATGGAACGGGTTTGCACCTTTGGTCGTCTAATATCAGTGAACCGGGTGCTTGGTGGCGGCACTTGCAAGCGGGTTCTGCCGGTGTTATGCGCTATCATAATAGCCTATTTTACGGCCTTTCCGTGCGTTGCATTCATAATCAATAATGATATAAAAATAAAAATATGTTAAACAAAAAAGATGGATTCCGGACCCGCTTCGACTCAGCGAGGCGAGTCAAGTCCGGAATGACAAAAGGTTTTACTCTTATTGAATTGTTGGTTGTCATTGCTATCATCGGTCTTTTGGCGACTATTGCAGTTGTGGCCCTACAAAACGCTCGCTCTAAGACGCGCGATACTCGTCGCGTGGCTGACGTTAAGCAAATGCAAACAGCTTTGGAATTATTTTTTAATGATAAGCAGCGCTATCCTACTGCTGACGAATTGGCATCCGGATCAATCTTTTCAACTTCAACTATCGGTACGACAACCTACATGGCTATAATCCCAACTCCGCCAACTCCAGCTGATGGTCGTTGCACTAGCACTAACGCCTATTCTTATTCTCCGACCGGTGACGGAAATTCTTATACTATCGCTTATTGTGTGGGTAATGTTGTCGGTACTATTTCTTCGGGTAATCATTGCGCGACACCGGCGGGAATTGCGGATGGGATTGATTGTGCTACTCCGGTTAATAATGCCCCAGCTAATGTTTATATTCCTTTTTATAGTTTTAATAATACTAACGGATCTTCTCCTCAAGGCAGTCTCATAAACTACAACGGCGTTCTTTATGGTATGACTAACAGCGGCGGTGCAAATAATTATGGTACTATATTTAGTATTAACGCTAACGACACTGACGGCAACACTTTTAGAACAATCTATAGTTTTAATGGTACTGGTGGCTCACGTCCTTATGGTAGTCTTATTATTTCTGGTAGCACTCTTTATGGCATGGCTAGCACCGGTGGTGCAAATGGTGCTGGTGTTATATTTAGTATTGACGCTAATGATACCGACGGCAGCACTTTTAGGTCAATTCATAGTTTTAGTTCTGCTGGCGGCTCTCAACCTTATGGCAGTCTTATTATTTCCGGTAGCACCCTTTATGGTATGACAATGCAAGGTGGCACAGGAGGTAGTCTTGGCACTATATTTAGTATTAATACCGACGGCACTAATTTTAGTTTGCTCCATAGTTTTAATTCTACTGACGGTTCTACTCCTTATGGCAGTTTTATTATTTCTGGTAGTACTCTTTATAGCATGACATATAGTGGCGGCGTGAATGATGCCGGCACTATATTTAGTATTAATACTGACGGCACTAATTTTAGAACTATTTACAATTTTAATTCTGCCAATGGCATTCGCCCTTATGGCGATCTTTTTGCTTACAACGGCACTTTTTATGGTTTAACAACTGAAGGCGGTGCAAATAATTATGGTACTATATTTAGTATTAATGCTAACGATACCGATGGCACTACTTTTAGAACAATCTATAGTTTTAATGCTACTGATGGCTCTTATCCTCGCGGTAATCTTATTATTTCTGGCACTACTCTTTATGGCACGACTATGTCTGGCGGTGCAAATAGTGCTGGTACTATATTTAGTATTGATGCTAACGATACTGACGACACTACTTTCAGATTACTCCATAGTCTTGGCGGCACTGATGGCTTCAGTCCTCGCGGTAGTCTTATTATTTCCGGCGGCACTCTTTATGGTGTGGCCAAAAATGGCGGTGCCAATGGCTATGGCACGATTTTCTCTTATCGACCGTAAGATATTATTAGGATGAAAAAAGGCCTTTATGTTAAAGGTCTTTTTTTATTTTTTCTTTAAAAATATTTTAAGTTGATTGCGTTAAGTTGTCATGTACAATGACTATTAATTAATTTTTTGCTCCTCGCTCAAAATTATGTTTAAAACATTAAAATCAAAATTGCTGATTTTTTCGATTATTTCACTTTTAATAATTTCGCCGGCCGCCGCGATGGCCGCATCGGACGCACCAGGATTTTTCAACCAAGCGAAAGATTTTGTTTTTAATAAAGTCGGAAATTTTTTTACTTCAGTTTTTGGCGGGGAAGCGGCTGTACCAATTATTATTACTGATGCCAAGGCTTCCGTTAAAACTGCCTCGGCTTCTACCGGCAAAACTACAAGCAAAAAGGCGACTAGCACCAAAAAAACAACGGTTACAAAAACAACAACTGCCAAGAAAACAACTACTAAAAAAGCGACCAGCACCGCAGTGGTCAGTGATTCGGAATTAAAAAATATTATTCGAAAAGAAATCGCCGAGCTTTTAAAAATGACCGGACAAATTGCCATAGAAGAAACAAATCGTTTGCGCAATTATTTAAAGAATTATTCTGCTACCGGCAAATCTTTAATTGCCAAAACGGCGAGTTCTTCGGCGGCGACAAGCACTGAAGATGTTTCATCTGGTAATGATGAAAATTATGATACCGCCATAACTCCGTCCGCCTCCTTTGTTTTGTCGTCTTTTTCATTCTTGGATTCTTTGACTTCACTTTTGCACGTGCCGGAAAGTGCGACTCCGTCATCATCACAATCATCACAGTCGTCGTCGCCAACAAGTGAAAGTTCTTCAACTGAAGAAATTATTATTTCCACCAGCACCGATGTGGTTTTAGAAGAGCCTAGCGGTAATGTTACCAGTACTGAAGCTATAATTGTGGTTGATACTCCCGCAGAAGTTAGCACGACAACTGAAATTATAGCTGACGTTTCCACGACAACTGAAATTATTGTTGCTAGTTCTACGCCGGTTGTCACTGAAAATTCAAGCAGCACAACCGAGATTATTCCCGAAAATTCCAGCAGCACGGTAGAAGTCGCTGAAAACGATCAGGCCACATCAGAACAGGCTGCGCCATTAAAATTATTGATTAGTCGCATCTATGTTACCGGCGATAATGATTTGATTGAATTATATAATCCAATGAGCGTTGATATTGATTTGGCTGCCGGTAATTATCGTTTGGAGAAAACAAAAACTTCAGTCGATCCTTCCATTTTAATGCGTTTTGGTAATGCCGCCGACGGTACCTATCCGGGTGGAACAGTTATTAAATCGGGTGAGGCATATTTAATTGTGCGTGATAAAGCCGAGGCTGCCTTGAAGGAAAAAGCCCAGGCAATTGTCACGGCTAAGGCTTTCACCTTTGACGCTTCCGGCTACACAATCTATTTGGGAAACGATGCTATCTCCGGGCCGATTGATGAAAATGTTATTGATTATGTCGGTTTTGGTGCGGCTAATTTTTATGAGGGTTTGGCGCCGGCACCGGAAATTTCCGATAATTATATTTTGCAACGAAAGATAAGTGAAGGCTTAATGATTGACACTGACAATAATAATGATGATTTTTCTCTGTTAAACTTATAAATGGCAATAAAATTAATCTAGTTTTTTCGTTTATTTTTGGCTTATTTTAGATGTATTTTTCTATAATTATTTGACTTCTGATATCATATTCTGTATAATTTTTGTAGGCAAGTGGATGACTGCGTTCCGGTATAACCGGGATGAGGAAAGTCCGGACTCCTATGAGACCTGGTCTCATAAAATGATAGTGGGTAATTCCCACTACTTGACCCTGGCCCACGCGGCTTCGGTTGGGTAAGGAAAGTGCCACAGAGACAATACTAACCCCGCATACGCAGGGTGAAAGGTGAAAAGTAAGTTGAGTTTTAAGACTACGACTTTGCTACGTCAGTGATGGCGTATGTTGGTAAACCCTATCAGGGAGCAAGAGCAAAGTCCCGCATTTCACAAAAGAAATTTTGTATTGCGGGATAAAAAGTAGCTCGCCTGAGCCTGTCAGTAATGGCAGGCCTAGATAAATAGTCATCCAGTCCGCCCTAGGCGGATGGACAGAATCCGGCTTATAGCTTGCTCAAATTATTTTTATCGAATCCTTCGGTTTTATATAAAATTAAATTTTATGCCGAAGATTTGTTGATATATGAAAAAATCAGAATTTGCTTTTTCTTTGGCTTTAATTCCAATAGATTTTGCGATGTTGGTCCTAGCGGCAATTTCCGCTTACTATTTGCGCTTTGCCGATGTGACCACTGGAATTCGACCGGTAATTTTTAATTTTGATATAAGTAATTATTTGAAGATTGTTTTGTTTGTGGCGTTTATTTGGATTGTAATGTTTGCAATTTCCGGTTTGTATCAAATTAAAGGCCCGCAAAAACTAGCCAAGGAAATTTATAAAGTTATTACTGCTTGCTCTTTGGGTTTGGTGGTTATCGTTATCTACATTTTTTTCAAACGAGAATTATTTAATTCACGTTTTATTGTTTTGGCTGCTTGGATATTTTCCATTTTTTATGTTAGTTTTGCCAGAATTTTTGTGCGTTGGTTGCAACGGGCGCTTTTTCGCCATGGTATCGGTGTGCATAAAATAATTTTAGTCGGATACAGTAAAACAGCCGATAGTTTGGTTTATGAATTTTTTTCGCGCGCTAATTCCGGTTTTGAAGTTGTAAAACGAGTGCGTGATTTTTCTTTGGAAACCGCACAGGAAGTCGATGAATTTATAAAATCCTATGAGGCTGGCGCTACGCAAAATAGCGATAATATTATTGATGAAATTATTCAAGCTGATCCGAATTTAAGCAAAGCGGAAATTTTACGTTTGTATGATTTTGCCAACGATCATCATTTAACTTTCAAATATGTAGCTGATTTATTGGATGTTAAAGTATTGCGCACGGAAGTGGGCGATATCGCCGGCATTCCGGTGGCGGAAGTAAAACGCACTACTTTGGAAGGTTGGGGCGCAATCTCGAAAAGAATTTTTGATATTATCGTTTCCGGTATTTTGATTGTTTTATTGTCTCCGATTATTCTTTTGACAATGATTATCATTAAGATTGATTCGCGCGGTCCGATATTTTTTTCGCGGCGTGATGACGGTTCATTTTTATATCGCGTCGGGCAGGGCGGTCGACCTTTTAAATATTTCAAGTTCCGTTCTATGATTCCCGGTTCCGATAGCATGCGTTACAAAGAATTGGCCGATCGCAATTTGCGCGCCGACGGTCCAATGGTAAAAATTAAAGATGATCCGCGCGTTACTCGCTTTGGTCGTTTTATTCGCCGCTGGAGCATTGATGAATTGTCAGAATTATTTTTGGTGTTTATCGGCCGTATGAGTCTAGTTGGACCGCGTCCGCATTTGCCGGAAGAAGTTGCCAAATATGAACAGCATCATCGCAAAACTTTAACTATTAAGCCGGGCATTACCGGATTGGCGCAAGTTTCTGGTCGCAGCGATTTGGCTTTTGAAGAGGAAGTTAAGCTTGATGTTTATTATATTGAGAATTGGTCTTTGCTTTTAGATTTAGGTATTTTATTAAAAACTCCTTTGGCGGTAATTCGCCATCGCGGTGCCGAATAATTTATGAAAACAGCTTTAATCCATGACCACTTAGCCCAGGATGGCGGCGCCGAAAGGGTACTGAAGGTATTTGCCGACATGTTTCCGACAGCGCCGATTTATACGCTTCTTTATGAAAAAGATAATGTCGATAAATATTATAAAAATCGCCGGGTTGATACTTCGATAATTCAGAGATTGCCGGGCGGCGTTAAACATTATCAATGGTATATGCCGTTTATGCCGATAGCGGTGGAGTTTTTTGATTTGTCTGATTATGATTTGGTGATTTCCGATACCAGCTCTTTTGCCAAAGGCGTGATTACTCAGCCGCACACCTTACATATTTGTTATTGCCATACCCCGACGCGTTATCTCTGGAGCGATACGCATCAATATATTAATGAGCTTAAATATAATAAATATTTAAAAAAAATAATTTCTTTAGTTTTAACTCGCATTAGAACTTGGGATCGTTTGGCCGCTGATCGGGTGGATGTTTTTATTGCCAATTCCAAAACCGTGCAACAAAGAATAAAAAAATATTATCGCCGCGACAGTGAAGTGATTTATCCGCCGGTGGAAACCGAAACTTTCAGCATCGCCTTGAACGATCCTTTTTCGAACGATGATAAATATTTTTTAGCTGGTTGCCGTTTGGCGCCATATAAAAGAATCGATATCGTAATCGAAGCTTTTTTGGCTTTGGGTAATGATTATAAATTAAAAATATTTGGTGATGGCGTTGATATGACCAGGCTCATGAAGTTAGCCGGTCCGAACGCTAAAAATATTGAATTCTTAGGACGCGTGACTGATGAAGAAAAAGCGGTTTTGTATCAAAATTGTTTGGCTTTTATCAATCCGCAAGAAGAAGATTTTGGTATTACGCCGGTAGAAGCTATGGCGGCCGGGCGTCCGATTTTGGCTTATCGCCGCGGCGGCGCCACGGAAACGGTTGAAGAAAATGTCAGCGGCTTATTTTTTGATGTGCAAAGTTCAGACGCCATCAAAAATACCGTTAAAGATTTTTTTGAAGGCACTGTGTCCGGCAAGCATAAATGGGATTCGAAATTAATAAGACAACGCGCTGAAAGATTTTCTGTCCAAAATTTTAAAGACGCAATTAAGAAATTTATTGATAAAAATCTGGATCCCCGCCTGTGCGAGGATGATGATAGCTCTTTGTCATTCCGGACCCGATCCGGAATCTAAATAAAAAATATGAAAATCGGCATCGACATCAGAACTTTAATGGATAAACACTACAGCGGAGTGTCGGAATACACTTTTAATTTACTTAATCATTTATTGGCGCAAGACACCAAGAATGACTATTCTTTTTTTTATAATTCCTTCCGCGATATTTCCGTTCGTATGCCGCAATTTACTTCCGCTAAAGTTAAGGTTGTCCATTCGTCTTATCCGAATAAAATATTTAATTACGTTTTGCAAAAATTTTTTAAACAACCGAAAGTCGATGAAATTATCGGCGGAGTCGATGTTTTTTTAAGTCCGCACATTAATTTTTTGGCTTTGTCGCCGTATTGCAAAAAAGTAATAACTATTCATGATTTGTCATTTTTACGTTATCCGGAGTTTTTTTCACGTCGGAAAAATTTTTGGCACAAAAATATTCGTGTGGAAAAAATGATTCTTAATTTCGACAAGATTATAGCTGTTTCAGAAAATACCAAGAATGATTTAATTGAACTTTGCGGCGTAGCGCCGGAAAAAATTAAAGTTATTTATTCCGGTTTGGCGCCGGAATATAAAGTTTTGAATGCGGACGACCCGCGCTTAAAAGTGGTTAAAGAAAAATATAATTTACCGGCCAAGTTTATTTTGTATTTAGGCAATATTGAGCCGCGCAAAAATATTGCCGGAATTATTCGCGCTTACAATACTTTTCGCAACGAACATCCGGAGTTGTCCGATATTAAATTAATTATTGCCGGGGCGACCGGTTGGCGGATTAAAGATACTTTTAGCGAATTATATGCCTCACCTTTTTTGGCTGATATAAAATTTTTGGGTTATGTTGATCGGGATGATAAAGTATTCTTATATAATTTAGCCAAACTTTTTGTTTATCCGTCTTTTTATGAAGGTTTTGGTTTTCCGCCGTTGGAAGCTATGGCTTGCGGCGTGCCGGTGGTGACCAGTAATATTTCCAGTTTGCCGGAAATTGTGGAAGCGGCGGCATTAACGGTTGACCCGAATAATATTAATGCGATCGCCGAAGCGATGGCTGAAGTTTTAACGAATGATAATTTAAGCCGAGCTTTGTCGGATCGCGGTGTGGAGCGGGCCAGAGAATTTGATTGGAATAAAACCGCAGCGCAATATTTGGAGTTATTCGAAGAAATTAGTAAACCTAGATAGCGGACTACGCATTTGTCATTCCCGCGCAGGCGGGAATCGAGTGTCATTCCGGACTTGACCCGGAATCTATAGATTCTGACTTTCGTCAGAATGACATATAGTTTATGAAAAAAAACAAAACAAAAATTTTAGTGGCAATGTCTGGCGGAGTTGATTCTTCGGTGGCAGCCCAACTTTTAAAAAACCAAGGCTATGACGTCGTTGGTGTTTTTTTGCATTTTTGGAAAGACGATAGCGCTCCAGAAAATACGGCAGAGAATAAATGTTGCTCACTGCAAGCTTTGCTTGACGCTCGAGCCGTAGCGCAGAGAGTTGGCATACCATTGCATACTTTTAATTTTGCCGCGCCGTTTAAAAAAGAAGTGGTGGACTATTTTTTGGAGGAATATCAATGCGGTAAGACGCCGAATCCTTGCGTTAAATGCAATAAAAAAATTAAAATCGGCCGTTTACTGGAATATGCTCAAGGCTTAGGCTTTGATTATGTGGCGACCGGACATTATTTGAATATTAAAAAAGTCGGCAAAAATATTAAAGTTTATTGCGCCAAAGACAAAAATAAAGATCAATCATATTTTTTATACACTTTTGCGCCAGAGCAATGGCGGCATTTAATGTTTCCGCTGGGAAATTATACCAAGCCGCAAGTTCGCGCCTTAGCCAAAAAATTTAATTTACCGGTAGCCGAAAAAAGCGACAGCCAGGAAATTTGTTTTATACCGGGTAAACATCATAATGATTTTTTGAAACGATACATAAAAATGAAACCGGGAGATGTTAAATTAATTGATGAAAATAATAAAGTTATCGGTCACCATCAAGGTTTGCCGTTATATACTATCGGCCAGCGTCGTGGTGTGGAAATCGGCGGCGATGGACCGTATTATGTGGCCAAGTTTGATTGGGAAAATAATGATTTATATGTTGTGCGCCAATTTGATGATCCGATATTTTTTGGCAGGGAATTAACAGCAAACTCGGTTAGTTGGATTTCCGGCAAAGAGTCGAAAATGCCGTTTAAATGCGAGGCGGTAATTCGCTATCGCCATCCGGCGGTAAAATGTACTGTAGAAAAAAATGATACAGGTGATTATTTGGTAAAATTTGTTGTGCCGCAACGGGCAATAACTCCGGGGCAGAGTATTGTTTTTTATAACAAAAAAGAAGTTTTAGGTGGGGGAGTGATAAATTGATATTGACACCTCTGCATAATCGTGCTTTAATTATATATTACCCGATTTCGCCGGGAAGTGCGAAAATAGTTTTTTAAAAATTTGTAAAAATAGGAGGTCATCATGGCTACTAAACAACAAATTCCTGTTCTAGCTGCTAGATTAGTAGAGTTTCAGGAGGGTTTTTCTGATTTACCCAACGAGGATGCTCAATGGGCTATAATGCACGCCAAAGAAGCAGTTCAATTGTGTGCTAACGCTATCAAAAATCGTCCCAGAGAATCCCAATCTGTTTTTCGCGACATCATTTTCATCGCCACTATCCCCGCTGCTACCGAACAATTTGTCGCTAGGGAAAACTTTATTATTGACACCAGCAATAATGCTAAAGTAAAAATTTCTTGTCTTGATAGTTATTTTGAACTTTGCTTTATTTCAAAAGTTGAAAATCCCTTTCCTGGCAGCTTAATCGTTGCTCGTCAATTAATTAAAAGTTCAGTTGACGCTCCAATTCTAAAAGAATTAGGTGGTAATGAAAAAGCTGAAACTATGCTCACTGAAATTTATGCCATGATGCGAATGCAAGCTGATGGCAAAAAAGATGGTGATTTGCTAACTGATGGTTGTGCTAATATCTTTTATGTTAAAGATATTACTAACACGCTTCGTGCTGTGCACGTGAGCTGGCATGTTGACGGCTGGCGCGTGGATGCGTATTCGATCGAGGGTTCAAGCGAGTGGCATGTCGGCCATCGTGTTTTTTCACATAATCCCTTAGCTGCTTAGTTTTTTTGACTCTTAGTTTCTTAGAATCTTTGACCTTGGTAATTATGCCAAGGTCTTTTTTTATATAACAAAAAACCACCTGTCAAAGGTGGCTTTTTGTTCGTTGCGATACAGAGTGAACTTAACAATATAATTATAACAAAGCTTTCAAAAAAGTCAACAGTTTTTTGCCGTTGTGGAGCTACGGGGAATCGAACCCTGAACGAGTGATTGTTAAGTCCACTTTGCGACCATCGCTAGCCCCACGCCAGCTATTATGCCGAAATTAATATAAATTTTTTATAAATAAAAGATTAATAAAATAACCATTTTAATAATCTTTGGTAGAATACCGTTAGCCTTGCGGGGCGAAGCGCCGCGTGATGAACGCAGTGAATTTTACGTAAGCGTCCCATATAGTGTTGCTCCTAGGAGATAAATTGGCAATTTTGAGCCCATAAACAGGCACTATTTTGATATTCTTGATATAATTACCAATATTAATATTGATAATTATTAATAACTAAG
>Ga0265297_10000847_pt1 | contig 82053 bp, 82 predicted proteins | sample Munlanlwell13791_FD_192502 | JGI IMG/M metagenome (GOLD analysis project Ga0265297, IMG submission 192502) | Leachate microbial communities from a municipal landfill in Southern Ontario, Canada - Leachate well 137-91 | ecosystem: Engineered > Solid waste > Landfill > Unclassified | place...
AAGATCTTTAAAGAAGATGATAGAAATGTCTCCATCTGAAGCTAAGATTATTAGAAAACTATTAGGAAAATAAACATATGGTAAGAGTAAAGAGGGGTGTTGCCGCCCACAAAAGAAGAAAGAAAGTTATTAAAGCGGCAAAAGGTTACAAATGGAGCAGAAAGTCCAAATTCATTGCTGCCAAACAGGCTTTGATGAAAGCATGGTCATATGCTTACCGAGACAGAAAGGTAAAGAAGAGAGAAAAGAGGTCTCTATGGATTGTCAAAATGAATGCTGCCTTAAGAGAAAACGGAATGACTTACAGTAAGTTCATTCCCGCTCTAAAGAAATGCAACATTGAATTAGACAGAAAGATATTATCTCAGTTAGCCGAAGAGAATCCCGAAATCTTTATAAAGGTTTTGGAGAAGGTAAAAGTTTCAGAATAAAATCATCAGGGATATTCTTAGAATATTCACAAACATATTCAATCCCGCAATCAATCATCTCATCTTGAGGTGATTTTTTGTACTTGCGAACCAAAACTGTCGGACCAGAAAAGTTATAAGGTTCCAAGACCACATCCCCTCTTTTCCTTAATTCGGTTAATTTAATACATTCACCGGCATCTCTGGCTACAATCACCAATAAATCTTTCTTCCAGAATACCCGACCGAATTTGATTGCTTCAGCATCGTTGCCGACAAACTTGGGAACCCGCTTAAACAATTCAAATAACTTCTTAGAATAATTAGCATCTGTTAAAATACATCCTCCGGCCGGACTGGGATATTCCTTAATCTTAAACTTCTCAGCCAATTCTATCTGCTTCCCCCTACCCCGTCCCGAAATATCGTAAAAGTTTTCTCTTTTAATTATTCCTAATTTTTCCGGAATAGTTATTGGCAAAACTTTAACTGATAAAGGACGCACGATTAATCCTTTTAAGCCCGACTCTTTTTCAATTAAATTAAGTGAATTAATATTTTGAGACATTGGTCGCTGACCCAAAACCTCTCCGGTGGCAACAAAATCATAGCCTTCTTTTTTCATAATTTTCCCGGCCGTCTTAATCATTAACAAATGACAATCAATACAAGGATTAATTCCCTTACCTCTTCCGTGTTTGGGAGACTTAATTACTTTCAAATGTTCGCGACTGAAGTCTTCTACCCTTAATTTTAATCCAATCTGCTTGGCAGCTTTTGCCGCCGAAGCTGAAGAAAAAAAGAAACTCTCAAAACAGAGAGGCGTTACTTCGATTCCTTCTTCTTTTAAGATTTTAGCCGAAAGCATTGAATCAAGACCTCCCGACATTAAAACCAAACATTTACCTTTAGATTGTTTCATTGTTTTTTATTACTTCCATCTTAAACCTAAATCCTTTAAAGATAAAGTATTTAAAACATCTTTCTTTTCTAGCCAGCCTCTTCTGGCCTGATAGACTCCGAATTGAATATCCACTAATTCTTTCCGGTTATGGGCATCACTACCGATAGTTAATTTGATTCCCATCTCTTTTGCTCTTCTCGCCGTCTGATAGCCAATATCCGAACGATACGAATTAATTTCCAAGGCAACATTATTTTTTTGTGCCGCTTTCAATACCGCTTCGATATCAACTTCGTATTCTCCCCTCTTTCCCAAGATCATGCCTGTCGGATGATTTAATATCTTAACTAAAGGATGCTCAATTGCTTTAATGATTCTTTTAGTCATCTCTCTTTTACCCATTTTAAAATTAGAATGAACGCTCACGGAAACATAATCTAATATTTTTAATGTCTTATCATTAATATCCAAACTACCATCTTTTAAAATATCTACTTCCGATCCTTGCAAAACTTTAAAATTAATTCCTTTCTCAAGAAAAGATTTGTTTAATGAATCTATTTCTTTTCTCTGTTCCAGCAATCTTTTTTCATCAAGACCGTTTTCAATCTTTAATGATTGAGTGTGGTCGGCAATTCCCAAATATTCATACCCTAATTCGATAGCCCGTTCCGCCATCTCTTTAATTGAATGTTCTCCCCCGTCCCAAGAAGTATGGCAGTGAAAATCTCCCTTGATATTTTTTAATTCGATTAAAGTTGGCAGACTCTTTTTAGTTGCTGCTTCCAATTCTCCTTGATTTTCTCTTATTTCCGGAGGAATCCAATCCATTCCCAATTTCTCATATACCTCTTCTTCGGTTTCTCCCTTGATTCTTCTTTCGTTTCTGAATAATCCGTACTCATTTAGTTTGTATCCCTGCTTTATCGCAATACGACGTAAAGCAATATTATGATCCTTTGAACCGGTAAAATAAAGCAAAGCCGCCCCGAACGAACTGTCCTTAACCAACCTTAAATCCATATCCAACCCTTTCTTGGTTTTAATTGAAGATTTAGTTTCTCCCTTGCCCACCACTTTAACTACATCATCCATGGAAACAAAGGTGTTCATTATTTTCTCCACCAAATACTTATCGGTCGTATCTTTAATGGCGACCAAGAAGTCTACATCACCGATGGTTTCTTTTCTTCTTCGAGTTGATCCGGCTACTGATAAAGCAACGACTCCTTTGATTTTATTAAACTTTTCCGAAATACGTTCTACTTCGGGAATAATTTCCCGCAAAAGAAATCTTCCTCTTCCTTGTTTTAAGAATTGAATCGATTCCAAAATATTTTCTTCCATTTTTTCTCCGAATCCGAACAAAGGAGCAATTTTGTGGTCATCCAATGCCTTTTCCAAATCTTTCAAATTCCTCACTCCTAATTCTTTCCACAGCCTCTTGATTCTTTTCACTCCCAACCCTTCCACTCTGGTTAACTGTTCCAAATCAATTGGTGAAGCTTTTTTTAATTCTTTAAAATATTTAATCTTACCGGTTTTAAAAAATTCTTCGATATTAGCGGCAATACTTTTCCCGACTCCGGGAATTTTCTTCAAGCCATCAATTCCTTCTTTCTTGTACAAACTAAAAATATCCTCTTCCATATTATCAATCACAATCGCTGCTTGTTGATAGGCTTGAGGCTTAAAGGGAATTTCCTGCAATTCAAGAAATTCACCGATTTCAAATAAAATTTGAGCTACCTCTTGATTTTTCATTGTTTGCTTCTGAAAATGTCTTTTAAATTAGAATGGAATCTTCGATTAAAAACTCCTTCAATGTCTTTTCTCAAACAAAGAAGAACGACTACACTTAAAAGTCCTAAAGTTCCGGCCAGACCGAAAGTAACGGCATAGCCCATTTTTGTAACCAATAATCCGGTTGTAATTCCTGCGGCCGCAGTTCCCAGACTTAACGATGTATCATCTAGCGCCCACTCGCTGGCCTCTTTCCCCTTATCAATATTTCTGGTAAAGATTGCACGCCAACCAGATAGGCCCATGGCAATACCAATACCGTAAAAAGCCTGAAGCATATAGATGTGCCAAGGATAAACAGCAAAGATATACCCGAATAAAACCAGGGTGGCGATAAAGTTACCGGCTACCAAGAAAAGATAATCATCTTTCTCTCCGGCATACTTATCTAATAATCTTCCAGCCGGGAGAACCAATAATGATCGGCAAAGCCAATAGACGGCGGTAGCAATACCGACAACTAGAGCAGTTCCTCCTTGAACTTTTTCAACAATGAAAATAGCGAAAACCGGGCTCACCAATCCCCAGCCGGTCCAAAAAGAGATATCAGCCAATATTAAATATTTAACTATTTTGTTTACCTTTGCCATAATTAAAAATCTTACTCTCTGCTAATTTAAATCCCGTTCTTAAAAGAAATGCCATACCGACAGAAGAAACAACAATCTCGGCAGCTCTTAAAATTAATGTAAAGACGGTAGCCGTTGAACCCAATAATCCCAAAGATGTAAAAGCATAAAATTGGATTGCTTCATGCGAACCGAGCGAAGTCGGAATCGGAATCATTGATGATAAATAAGAAAACCCTAAAATTGATAAAGAAGGAAAGAATCCGATGGCATTACCCAAGAAAACTATTAATATCCAGACTCTAGCCTGCATTACCACCGCTCTTAAGATTGAAAGCGCAACTCCTTTATTAAAACTCTTACCCCATTGAAAATATTTAAAAACATCATTTTCTACCGAAATAAATCCATTATCATCGCTCACCTCTTTTTTCCAGAACCTCCTCACAATATCACGAATAATACTTTTCTTTCCCAAAGCTCTGATATAAAAATAAGAAATGATTGAAACAAAGAAAGTAAGAGATATTCCGAAAACGATAACTAATTCTTTAGGAGGAAGATAAACATTATATAGAAAGAATGCTAATCCCAAGAAAATAACTAAAATATTAGCAGTCCACTCGAGTATTCTTTCGATAATCACCGAGGCAAATGTTTTCTTCCAAGAAACATCGCTTTCCTTGGTTAACCCGTAAACCCGGAAAGCTTCTCCGCCCCAGATTAATATCGGCATCAGATACATCATCGAATACCCTCCCAGATAGATTTTAAAAAGATTAAAAAAAGAAACATTTATTCCCGAATCTTTTAATATCTCCTGCCATCTCCAATTACCAATCACCGCCACCAAAAACGAAAGAAGGATAATTACCAGGCCTTGCCAGCCGGTAAAAACAGCAAAAGCTCTTCCTATTTCTTGCCAACCGATAACTTTTCCCAATTGGATAAAAATAACCAAACCTAAAATCAATGAAAAACCAAACAATATTTTTTGTTTAACTGAAAAACTCATACCTTATTTTAGTATAAAAAAACCGGCTTTACAAGCCGATTTTAGAATTCCCTATTAATGAAAGAAGTGACATCGTTTTCAACCTGCTGCCAAGAATAATCATGTCCATTAACATGCATCGCCTGAGTAAAAGAGATGTGGTTCCCGGAAATATTATTATATGCCCAAATAAACGGAGCTTTAATCACAGAAAGAATAAGTTTGCCCAATCTTCCGTTAGCCAAAATGTCTGCTTGATTATTCAAAGAAATTATATGGTCACTTTCAGTATTATTCTTCCAAAAAGGAGCTCCCAATTCAATTGCCCAAACATTATTATTCCTATCTTTCAAATCTTCCATCGCCGCATCGATAAAAGATGCTCCATTGGATAATCCGGCAATGATAACCTTATCATTAGGATTCTTTTCTAAAAATCCTTCTATCCGACCAGAAAAAACTTTTGAACTATCCGGAAAGTTAAAAAACACTTCTCTTAAAGATGCTAACTTACCAAAAAGACTTTCCTGGGTTCTGTAATACTGAACAATCGCAACCTTATAATTCTTGCCTTCAATTAACTCTTTTGTTTCGTTAATAATCGGATTGAAATCAAAAGCCTGTTCAAAAGGAACTGTTCCCCATCCCCCAGAATTAAAAACAATAACCACGTCACTGATTTCTCCCGCCCGCATTAATTCTCTTTCAAAATTCTCTCCGTTGTATTTCAGAAAAATAAAATCAAACCACAAAAAAGAAGCCAGAGAAAGTATCACAAAAATACCTATTAATATTTTTGCTCTTTTATTCATATTAAGATTCCTCGTATTGTATTTTTAATATCTTGTAGTTGTGATTTCCATTAAAAGAAACAGACTCACCAACTTTTTTTCCAATAAAAGACATTCCCAATGGAGATTCATTGCTTATTAATCCTTTAAAAGGATCTGCTTCAAGGGTTCCAACAATTTTATATTCTTCATTAATGGTTGAACCGTTTTTCAAAACAACCTTTGCACCCAAAAAAACCTTATCCTGTTCCGACTTTTCCGGCTTTCTGATAATTTTATAATTCTTTAAAATATTATCTAATTCTTCGATTCTCTTCTCAAGCTCATCTAAATTCTCTTTGTAGAATGAATAATCCGGATTCAAAGCATCACCTTCAAGCATTGAAGGAGCCGATTCTAATATCTCGTTCCGCTGAAGCGACCTTAAATCTTCGTATTCCTTCTTTATCTTCTCTAGACCTTCTTTTGTTAAGTAAAATGTTTTTATCATATTTTTGTTTTATAAGCAGAAATCCTCTCCGTTGTGGAGAGGATTTTGTTTTATTTTATATTTAAATTAAGATTAAAATCCTCTCCTTTTAAGTTTTCCTGAAATCATAGCCAAAAAGAATGTTCTGTTTTTGGCCCAGACATTTACAATCGTATAAAACTGTTTTGTAGTATTTGTTTCCATATTCACGATTAAATTATACTCTCCCCCATACACTTGTCAAGACCGCAATTGTAAAATATGATATATTTATGCAAATAAATAAAAATACCTTCTATATTGTTTCTGTCTTTCTATTAATTTTAATTATTTTTTTAATCAGTTCGGTTTTTATGCCATCAAACAAGGAGATTGATGCCAAGCTTTTTACCATTGAAAAAGGCCAAACCGTCAAAGAAATAGCTTTAAACCTTAAAGAAGAAAAACTGATTAAAAGTTCAAATATTTTCATCGTTTATGCCGCTATCACTGGCAAATATTCTAAAATGCAGGCTGGAGAATACCTTCTTTCTTCGCAGATGAGTATTTCGAGAATAATAAACATTTTCACTCACGGCGAAACGGCCAAAGAAAGCCTAACCATTATTGAAGGTTGGGACTTGAGAGATATCGCCAAATATTTAAAAGATAAAAATATTGCTGAAGAAGAAGATTTCTATGCTATCGCCGGCAATCCAACCGGAGAAAATGAAACAGTGAACGTGGAAGATTATAGTTTTCTTTCTGATAAACCAGCCGACATAAGCCTTGAAGGCTATCTCTTCCCCGATACCTACTACATTGATAAATCGGATGACCTGGATAGCATTGTTAATAAAATGCTGATTAATTTTGATGATAAAATAACTTCTGATTTGAAAAATGAAATTAAAAATCAAAACAAAACTTTATTCGAAATAATTACCATGGCTTCGATAATTGAAAAAGAAGTCAAAACCATGGAAGACAAAAAGATTGTTTCCGGAATTCTCTGGAAAAGAATGGTTAGCGGAATGAGATTACAAGTTGATGCTACCGTCCTTTATGCTCAAAACAAAGAAGGATTAAAAGTTTACACCAAGGACACTCAAATCGATTCTCCATATAATACATATAAAGAGGATGGACTTCCCTTGGGACCAATCAGTAATCCGGGCATCGACAGTATTATCGCTGCAGTCTATCCAACTAAAACCGCCTACTATTATTATCTCTCGGCTCCGGACGGAAAAACAATCTGGGCTAAAACACTGGAAGAACACAATAACAATAAAATCAAATACTTGAAATAAAAAACCGGGGTCAACCCCCGGTCTTTGTTTATTTCTTGTCTCCTATTTTTTCAAATGCTCGCAAAACTTCTAAAGGTATTGCAAAGATAATTGTATTTGATTGATCAGAGCTAACATCATTAATCGACTGCAAGGTTCTTAAATGCAAGGCTCCGTTAGAACTAGCAAGAATGTTAGCCGCTTTAGCCATATTGTCAGCTGCAGCTACTTCTCCTTCTGCTTTAATAATTACAGCTCTCTTTTCTCTCTCTGCTTCGGCCTGTTTTCCGATAACTCTTTTCATCTCCTCAGGCAAAGTAATATCTTTCAATTCAACGTTCTCAACTTTGACTCCCCAATTATCAGCCGATTCGCCGATAATATCCTTAATGTTCTTAGAAACGGTTGCTCTTTGAGATAAAAGCTCATCTAATTCAACTTGACCAACTGCATTACGCATTGTTGTTTGAGCTAACTGAGAAACTGCATAATAGAAATCTTCTACTTCAAGAATAGCTTTTTCAGCTGAACTTATCTTGTAATAAATAACCGCATTAACTTTAACCGAAATATTATCTTTAGTAATAGCCTCCTGATCAGGAACATTCACCGCCTTAACCCTCATATCTACCTTTTTATAAAACTGAATAACAGGAAGAACGATGTTCCAGCCCGGTTTCATTGTTCCGGTAAACTTTCCTAGAGTGAAAATAATTCCGTTTTCGTATTGATTGATTTGCCTAATCGAAGTTAATAGAATTACTACGATTATGGCGATGAATATAAAAAAGTCCATATCTTTATTTGATTATTATTATAATAAAAGATTATCACCTATTAATCTTTAAAACAAGGTCTTCTGTCTTATCGCTTCCCTCTCCTCTACTTCGGAAAATATCTTAACTTTTCCGTACTCTCCGTCAAATCCCGGTGAAATATTCACCTTTCCCTCTCTTGCCCTTTTAATCCCTTCGACTATATTACTAGAGATAACTTCTTTTAAGTTTTCAAAAGGAACATCTAATAAAATATTGAATTCTGACTTGAAAGCTGAAATTAATTTCTGATATTCTTTATCAACTCCCTTTGTTCCTGAACCGATACCCAAAGCTTCTCCGATTATTTCTTTCAAAGGAACAATACTCCTAAAAGGAACTGCGTTTTCAAGGATAAACCCTTCCGGTTGATCAGCCAACTTTTCAATCCTATTTATCACCCCGACGGTTAAAGGTTTTCCGCAAACCGGACAAATCTCATTGTATCTTAATGAATCTTTAGAATCCATATAGATATTACAGGCCCTATGTCCATCTCCGTAATACTTCCCTTCTTGCGGATAAAATTCAATTGTTTCTAAGAATCCCTTTCTAGTTTTAATTGCTTCAGTGATTGAATAATAATCTAAATCCGTATTAAAAACATTAGCCTCTCTCCCAATCTTCTCCGGACTATGAGCATCGCTATTGGAAATAACCGTAATCTTTCTTATATCCGGCAATCTCCAGAGCATGGCCGGGTCAGCCGATAATCCGGATTCAACGGCATAGATTGAAGAAGATAATTCTTCAAAACACTCTTCCATTGAATCGAATCCCGACTTAGAGCCGAATAAACCGAACCACGGAGTCATGCAATGAGCCGGAATAACCATACAATCAGGAGAAACATTTAAAACAATCCTAACCAACTCTTTAGCATCAAGACCCAAGATCGGTCTCCCGTCAGATTTTAAATTGCCTATTTTAGATAATTCTTCATTTATTTTTTCACAAATTTCTATTGAGGGAGACAAAACAATAATGTGTATTTTCCTCGTCTTTCCTTTTTTAGAATAAATACAGCTTATCTCCGTGGTTAATAAAAATCTGGTCTCAGAATTTTTGTATTGAAATAAACCGGGTTCAGCCGGCTTTAATTCTTCTTTAATATTTTTAATCCATTGCGGATGGGTAAAATCACCCGTCGCAATTACTTTAACTCCTTTAATTTCCGCCCACTTAGAAATGTTTTCCAAGTCTGTTTGTCCGCTGGTTGCTCTCGAATACTTTGAATGAATATGAAAATCGGCGATGAATTTCATACCTTAAAAACTTTGTATCCCTCTCTGGCCCTGTCTTTTACTTTTATTCCCACCTCTTTTCCTTTCTTAGCTTTTTTTAATTTCTCTCCCTTGAACTCCATTGAAACAATCTTTTGTTTGAAGTCGGTATTCTCCCCTCCCACAATTCTAACCGTGTCACCAACTGATAAATTATCGCTCAGTTTGATTGCCACGACTTTAATCTTATCAAAATAATGAGTAATCTTACCAATCTTTTTTTCCTTTCTGATAATTTTCTTAACAACTTTCTTAACAGTTTTCTTAATCGGTTTTTTAACAATCTTCTTTTTAATTGTCTTCTTTTTTGTTGCCATATTATTTATCAAGTATTTTTAAATTATGACCTTTTTGAAGCTCTATTTCTTTAATTACTTTTTTAATCAAAGATTTAGGATCTCTGTCATAGATAATTTCTTTGGCAATCTTGCAATAACTTTCCGCAATTCCTCTTATCTTATCCGCTGTACCTCCCGTTCCTTCAAGAACACCGATAATTTTTTTAGTTTCAACCGCGGTGGTAAACTCGTGCAAAGTTCCTATTCTTCCGCAAACAATAATTACCGCATCGGCTGATTTAGTCATAATAATATCACGACCGGCATAATCTCCTCCGGTATAAATCATCATATCAAAAGGCTCTAAAGGAAGCTTGTATGATTTCATGTGTTCTTTTTCCGTGGCCGCAGGAGAAAATCCAATATTATATCCTCCTTCTTCATTACAACCGATAGCGGCAAAATACGGAACACCGGTCGTTGCTCCACTAACTAAAGTATGTCCCTGACGAGCAATTTCTCGGCCGACTTCTTTTGATATTTCTTCTATTTTTTCACAACAATGCCCGACTTCAGCCGCACCAGAAACAACGATATTATATTTAACTTCTGTTCTCTGTTTACTCTTTGCCATAATATATAATTATTTATTTTTTCGTCCCACGATATAGAAATTAGAATAAGGCCTTTCTCCGACCAATATTTCTCCCTTATCAATTATGTCGAACCCGGCTTCTGAAACTAATTGTATCAATTCTTCTAAATTAAAACAATGGAAGTATGTGTCGCGACTTCCATACCACGGGAGAAAAACATCTCCCTTATCCAATCTAAACCAATCAAAAAAACTTCTTTTTTTCATTTTCTCTTTTAAATTCCAAACGGTTAAAACCAAATAACCGTTACCCTTTAAAACTCTTTTAATTTCTTTTAAAAAATTCAAACGAAATTCACGCGAAGGAATGTGATGAAGAACGGCAATACTATAGACCTTATCAAAAGAATCGCTTAAAATAGACTCAACAGAAGAAACTTCAAACTTTCCCTCCGGATGATTATTTTTAGCAATTTCGATTAATTTAGAAGAGACATCAATTCCTAAATAATCAACATTTTTATTTTTGAAAGATTGATAAAAACGGGCGTTACCGCAACCTAAGTCCAAAACCTTATCATTTGGCGAAAGATATTTATCAAAAAGAAAATTGAACTCTCTCCAGTCCTTTTCCCTCACCCTTGAATATTTATCGGCAATGCTGTTATAATCCAAGACAACCTTATCTAATATTTTTTTGGCATATTTACTATCCATATGGAATCAAACGAATTAATAATTAAAGAATTACTTAAATTAAAGGCTAAAACCCAGAAAGATTTGTCGTCGGTAAAAAGAAAAATCTCCAAAGAATACAAGATTTCGTGCCCCTCAAACATCTCTTTACTCCAATCCTACCATACTCTGGCCCTAAAAAAAAGAATTAAAAAAAGCGATCAACTGGAAGAATTATTGAAAACCAGACCAGTCCGATCGCTCTCCGGCATTGTTAATGTTTCCGTTCTAACCAAGCCCTATGAATGCCCTGGAAAGTGCCTTTATTGCCCCACAGAGACCGATATTCCCAAGAGTTACCTATCAGGAGAACCGGCCGTTGAAAGAGCTAAAAAGCTTGATTTTGACCCTTATCTGCAGACTCAAAAAAGGATTGAAGTCTTAGATATGTCCGGACATAATACCGACAAGATTGAATTAAGGATGATTGGCGGAACCTGGTCTTTCTATGATTTGAAATACAAAATCTGGTTTGTAAAAAAATGCTTTGAAGCGGCCAACGGACAAAAAAATGAGAAAGAAAACTTAAAAACAAAAAAAGTTGAAGAACTATGGAAAGAACTGGAAACAGCTCAAAAGAAAAATGAGAAAGCCAAATACCGAATCATCGGCATGTCTTTTGAAACCCGACCAGACTATATAAACCTTAAAGAAATCGAAGAAATAAAAAAATTAGGAGCAACTAAGATTGAATTGGGAGTTCAATCCATCTATGATGACGTTTTGAAATTCAACCAAAGAGGCCACGGGATAAAAGAAACCGTTGTGGCCACTGAATTATTGAAAAAAGCCGGATTCAAGGTGGCCTATCAAATGATGCTTAATCTGCCAGAATCGAATCCCAAAAAAGACATTGAAATGTTTGAAGAATTATTTAGTAATGAAAACTTTAAGCCTGACTCCCTTAAAATATATCCTTGCGCTCTAGTCAAAGAAGCTCCATTGTATAAATTATTCTTAAAGAAAAAATACAAACCGTATAAAGAAAGAGAACTTATTGAAACAATAAAAGCAATCAAAAAGATAATTCCCCGATATGTGAGAATAGAAAGAATCGTCAGAGACATTCCCTCCCCCCTGATTGTCGAAGGCGGAGCAAAAATATCGAACCTGAGACAAATCATCGATGCTGAAATGAAAAAAGAAAACTGGCAATGCCAGTGCATCAGATGCCGAGAGATCAAAGATTCAAAAAGCAAAGAAAAAACATACTTAATGAGAGACAATTACAATGCCTCTCAAGGTAAAGAAATATTCTTAAGCTTTGAAGATAAGAAAAGAAAAAACCTTTATGCTCTTTTAAGATTGAGGATAAACTCTAATAATGAAGATACTCTCCCTGTTTTGAAAGATGCGGGCATCATCAGAGAACTTCACGTCTACGGCCAAGCCGCTTCCATCTCAAAACGAAACTCTGATATCCAACATAAAGGATTGGGACAACAACTAGTAAAAGAAGCAGAAAAGATAATCGAAAAAGAATATAAACTAAAGAAAGTAGCGATAATTTCCGGAGTTGGAGTCAGGAATTACTACAAAGAAAAATTAGGATACAAACTCAAGGACGGTTATATGATTAAAAAACTATAAATATGAATCAAGCTTTAAAATTCATCGACCAATTAAATAAAGAATATTTAAAACTCCATAAAAAATATGAAGAGTTGTATTGGATTTCCTATATGGGTGATCATTCAGTGGATAAAGAATTAAATGAAGCTCATAAGGCAAAAGATGCGTTTCTGAGTAATAATGAATACTATAGTAAAGTAAATTCTTTATTAAAAGATGCTGATACTGAAACCAAAGAACGTCTTAATGTCTGGATTAACTTCTTTAAGAACTATCAATTAGATTCTAAAACCTTAAAATTAAAAAACAGAATCAATCAGCTTGAATCTAAGATACTAAAAATAAGATCTAGTCAAAAAGAAGGATATACAGATCCTTATACCAAAAAATTCGTTGCAGCATCATCTCTTAAAATGAGGACCATGATTAGCACTAATCCGGACGAAAAAATACGTAAGGCCTGTTTTGATGCTAAAGAAAAAATGGCGACAATTCTTATTAAAGAATATGTCCAAATAATTCAATTACGTAATGAATATGCTAAAATTTTAGGCTTTGACGACTTTTACGACTTCAAAGTACAAACCGATGATGGGATGACCAAAAAAGAACTGTTTTCTCTTTTTGATTCAATCTATGAAAAAACTAAATATTCTTTTTCTGATATTAGAAATCTCGAACAAAAAATGCCGGGACTCAGAAAACCGTGGAATTTCAGCTATTTACTCTCCGGAGACTTCACCAAAGAAGAAGACCCTTATTTCCAATTTGATGATGCCCTATTAAGATGGGGATTATCATTCTCCGCACTGGGAATTGATTTTAAGAAAGGAAGCTTGACTCTCGACCTTTTGGATAGAAAAGGAAAATACAATAACGGATTTTGCCACTGGCCAGACCTTGTCCATTTCAATAACAACAAAAGGATTCCCGGAAAATCAAACTTTACCTGCACTGTTGTTTTGGGACAAGTCGGATCCGGCATCCAGGGATACAATACTCTTTTCCATGAAGGAGGACATGCCGCCCACATGCTAAACTCGGAACAAAAAGATGTCATTTTAAATCACGAATACTATCCCATGCCGACACCGTGGGCAGAGACACAAAGTATGTTCTTAGATTCCCTATTCTCAAGCATTGAATGGAAAACACGCTACGGAAAAAATAAAGATGGTAACGGATATCCGTTTGATTTATTTGAAAGAAAGGTAAAAAAGCTATCTGTTCTTTCTCCGCAGAGAATGAATTCTATTCTCTTTGTTTCTCAGTTTGAAAAAGAAATATACGAAACAAAAAATCTCACTCCCAAGAAAGTCTTATCTACCGCCAAAAAGAATTACAAAAAATACTTTGATATGTCAGTTGATTCTCTTAACGCTCTAAATATTCCCCATATTTATTCATGGGAATCTTCGGCTTCCTATCACGGTTACGGCTTGGCAGAATTAGCAGTCTATCAATGGCGTTCCTATTTCCGAAAAAAATACGGATACATTATTGATAATAAAGAAGTGGGTAAAGAAATGGCTAAGGTTTGGAACTTAGGAGCTAAAAAAACTTTTAAAGAATTTGTTAAAATAGCAACAAAAAAAGAACTCTCTATTGATTCGTTTTTAAAAGAAATTACTCTTTCTCCAGAAGAAATAATTAAAAAAGCGAAAACAAAGATTGAAAAAATGAAATTGATAAAACCTTACACTTCACCGGTAAATCTAAATGCCGAGATACACATGGTCCACGGAAAAAAAGAAATAGCAAATAGCAAAAAGGGATTTGAAGCGATGGCTCGACAATACAAAAAATGGCTATCTGAATACAAGTAATTAAAAACGGGGCTAAGCCCCGTTCCTTATTTCTCTTTGCACTTTCTTAAAAGCAGACTGGTTCGATTATTTCTGGTTTTTAAAACCCCTTTTTCGTTTTCAAAAACCTTCTTACCTTCTTTGGTTTGTAAGATAATATTTCCCGAATCAACAGCGGCAACTAAAGGAGCATGATTTGATAAAACCGAAATATTACCCGCACGAGTTTTCACGGTTAATATTTCTACTTCTCCTTCAAATATTTTCTTTTCCGGTGTTAATATTTCTACCTTCATGCAATAACTTGATTAATGTTTCCTTTCATAAAGAAGTCTCCTTCCGACTTATGATCTAATTCTCCAGAAACAATCTTTTCAAATCCTTCGATTGTTTCTTCAATTTTAACATACACTCCGGGAATACCTGAGAAAACCTCGGCTACTGAGAACGGCTGAGACAAGTACTTTTGAATCTTTCTGGCTCTGGAAACCACAATCTTGTCTTCATCGGCCAATTCTTCAATTCCCAAAATAGCAATAATATCCTGAAGCTCTTTGTATCTCTGAAGAATCTTTCTAACTTCAGTAGCTACTTTATAGTGTCTTTCTCCAACGATTCTCGGATTCAATAATGATGATGTTGATTCCAATGGATCTACCGCTGGGAAGATACCAAGAGATGCAATCGCACGCGATAATACCAAAGATGAATCAAGATGAGAGAAAGTGGCAACGATGGCCGGATCGGTTAAATCATCAGCCGGAACATAAATAGCTTGCACTGAAGTAATTGAACCGTCTTCAGTAGAAGTAATTCTTTCCTGTAATGCTCCAACCTCAGAAGATAGAGTCGGTTGATATCCGGTTTGAGAAGGAATTCTTCCCAATAAGGCTGATACTTCAGAACCGGCTAAAACAAAACGGAAGATGTTATCCATGAACAATAAAACATCTTTCTTTTCCACATCTCTAAAGTGTTCAGCAATAGTCATGGCGGTAAAAGGAACTCTCAATCTCACTCCGGGAGTTTCGTTCATTTGTCCGAAAACCAAACAGGTATTCTTCAATGTATCAGCTTCTTTCATTTCTCTGAAAATATCGTTTCCTTCTCTAGATCTTTCTCCGATACCGGCAAAGATTGAATAACCGTTATGAAATTTAGCGATATTGGTAATCAATTCTTGAATTAAAACTGTTTTACCTACTCCGGCTCCACCGAATAATCCCACTTTTCCTCCTTTAGGTAGTGGACATAATAAATCAATCGCTTTAATTCCTGTTTCCAAAATCTCAACCTCTGATTTTTGGTCTTTTAATTCCGGTCCCTTTTTATGAATAGACTCCCTTCTTTCAGTTTTAATTTCTGGGCCATTATCAATCGGTTCACCCAAAACATTCAATAGTCTACCCAAGGCATCTTTACCTACCGGAACTTCAATCGGCCTACCTGTATCTTCGACTATATCACCTCTTTTTAAGCCCTCTGTTGGACCCATAGCGAGGCATCTTACCTTACCCTCACCTAACTCTTGTTCTACTTCTAGAACAAGGTTTTTTGCTTTAATTTTGAGCGCGGTGTACAAAGCAGGAACTTTTCCTTCTTCGAATTCGACGTCTATCACCGGCCCGATAACTTGTGTTATTTTTGCCATATATTTTTTATTTTATTCCATTGCCTCTTTGGTCGATGATATCTCACAAACCTCGGAAGTTATTTGTTGCTGTCTTGCCTTATTATATACCAGTCTCAATCCTTCTAATAAGTCCCTGGCATTATCCGACGCATTTCGCATTGCCATCATTCGGGCTGAATGTTCAGAAGTATTGGCGGAAAGAATGAATTGATAGATAAGATATTCGACAAAGACTGGAATCACCTCGTCCAATATTACTGCCGGAGATGGTTCTAATAAATAATCTACTCCGCTGGGTTTAACTTCTTCTTTGTCTTCTTTCTTTAAAAAGCTTTCAACGGTTTGGTCTTCCATCGGAAAGAGTTGAGCAACGGAAGGTTTTTGGATGAAAGAAGAATAGAAGTGGGTATAGAAAATATATACTTTCTGATATCTATTCTCTAAAAATGCTTTAATCAAGAAATCTGAAATTTCTTTAGTTTGTTTAAAGCCCCAATAATCTCCAACCCCGGAAAAACTGTATCTGATTCTTTCTGTTTTTGAATAATGCTTAACTGCTTTTTTGCCGATCGGCATGATTTCTACTTCCCCCTCTTCTCTTATCTTCGTAATCTCTCGATCGGCAAACTTTAAAATACCAGCATTAAAAGATCCGCAAAAGCCACGGTCGGAAGCAACTACGCAAACCAGAATATTTTTCACCGGCTTTTCTTCAAAGAACACTGACTTGTGCTCTTGTAAAGCCTTCTTCATATTCTTCAGCACTCTGGCCATTTCTTCGGCAAAAGGTTTTGATTCAGAAAATCTCTTCTGAGTCTTCTTCATTTTCAAGGCCGAAAAAGTTTCCATCGCACTAGTGATTTCGGAAATGTTCTTGACCGAACCTATTTTAGCTTTTACTTCTTTAAGCTCCATAGTTCTTTTTAACCTTCTTAATTAAATCTAAAAGACTTTCCTTATTCTTGTCTGACATATCTCCTGTTTCCTTAATCTCCTTCAATATTTGAGGAGCTTCTAATTCAACAGTCTTCAAAACTTCTTCTTCGAATTCACTGATTTTAGCCATTGGGACCTCTTCGATATCGCTATTAACTCCGGTGAAAATAACGATAACTTCTTTTTCAATCGGAAGAGGCTTCAAATCAATCTGACGCAAAAGCACTCTCATTCTTTTACCCTTCTCAATTGTCTTTTTAGTTTGAGGATCCAATTCTTCGGTAAACTCAGAGAATCTTTCCAATTCTTGGAATTGAGCCAAATCAAGCTTCAATCTTCCGGCAACTTTTTTAGTTGCTTTCATTTGAGCCGATGAACCTACTCTCGAAACAGATGTTCCGATGTTGATAGCTGGCTTCTGTTCTTTTCTGAATAAAGTTGAATCCAAGAATATCTGACCGTCGGTAATAGAAATTACATTGGTCGGAATGTATCCGGAAATATCTCCGGCTTGAGTTTCAATAATCGGCAAAGCAGTTAGAGAACCGCCTCCTTTTTCATCACTCATCATGGCTGCTCTTTCAAGAAGTCTCGAGTGGAGATAAAAAACATCACCGGGATAAGCTTCTCTACCTGGCGGACGTCTTAAAATTAAAGAGATTTCTCTCCATGCCCAGGCCTGTCTGGTTAAATCATCGTAGACAACCAAAGCATCTTGTCCTTTATCTCTAAAATATTCTCCAACCGTTGCTCCAGTAAAGGGAGCTAAATAAATGAAACTAGCTGGATCATCGGGGAAAGCACAAACTACGGTTGTATATTCCATTGCTCCTTCTTTTTCCAAAGTAGCAATCAATCTTCTCACCTTAGCTTTCTTCTGTCCGCAAGCAACATAGATACAGTACGGTCTATTCTTTTCGTATTTTTGATTGATAATGGCATCCAGGGCAACGGCCGTCTTTCCTAATCCCCTGTCTCCAATAATCAATTCTCTTTGTCCTCGGCCAATCGGAATTAAAGCATCAACCATTTTAATTCCAGTGTGCAAAGGTTTTGTCACCGGCTGTCTCTCAATAACTGAAGGTCCCTTTCTTTCCAAGGGTAAAAATTCCTTAGCCTTGATTTCACCTTTGCCGTCCAATGGACGACCTAAAGGATCAATAACACGACCCAAAAGTCCCTCTCCCACCGGCACGGAGAAAACCTTTTTGGTCCTTTTTACTGTTGTTCCTTCTTTAATATTTTTGTCACTTCCTAAAATTACGGCACCGACTTCGTACTCTTCCAAGTTCAAAACCAATCCCATAACATTAGCTTCATCGAATTCAATCATCTCGAAGTTTTCAACTCCCCTAAGTCCGGAAATCTTTACAACTCCATCCTTGATTTCGACAACTTCACCCACTTCTTCCATTTCTGGAGAAACTTCCAATCCTTCTAATTGTTTTTTAAATTGTTCAATTATATCCATATATTTTGTTTTTTAACTTCAATAGAACATCTTTCATTGAAGCCTTAACTAACACATCTTTTGTTTTCAAACGAAAACCGGCTAAAAGGCTTTCATCTAAAACATCGTCGACTTTTTCTATTCCTTTAACGATATCTTTAATCTTATTCTTGATTTCATTCTTTTCTTTTTCGCTGAAGTCTTGAGCCAAAAACAATTCGGCTCTTTTTTCTTTCAAATATATTCTTTGAAGCTTCTTAATGATTGAAGGGATAAAAACAGATTTCTTCTCTAATGATTTTTTAAGATTAGCAAAAATCTTCTTAGTATCTTCAGGATGCTCTTCTAAGGAAAGATATAGGGCGCGAGCCCAAGATGAAATCTCTTTTTCTGTCTTCATATCTTAAGTTTGCTTAAAAAATCTTCGGCAATCTTTTTGCCTTTCTTGTCATCAATGCTTTCTTTCAAAAGCTTCTCGGTTAAAGAAAATGCATTTTCAATTGTCTTCTTTTTTGTTTCTTCTCTTTCTGATTCTTTTATCGCTTCAGCTTCTTTTTGAGCCTTAGCTAAAACAGCAGACCTTTCTTCTTCTGCTTTTTTATTCGCTTCTTCTAGTCTTTTCTTCGCCTCTTCGTCCGCCCTAATTAATATCTTCTTCTTTTCTTCTTCATTAATTCTTCCTAAGTCTACTTTCATTTCTCCAATCTTACTAAGCTCTTTTTCTGCTTCGATAGACTTATTAATTCCCTCTTCTATCTTTTCTCTTCTGGTTTTTAGAAGAGTAAGAAAAGGCTTGTAAATCAATGTTTTAAGAACAAAAAATAGAATGGCGAAATTGACTATCTGGCCTACTAATATTTTCCAATCTATTTCTACGCTGCTCATTATTTTTTAATTAGACGAATAATATAATTAAAGATACGACTAAGGCATAAATGGCAATAGCTTCGGCAAAAGCGATAGCTAAAATCATACCTGTTTGAACTTTTGAAGATGCTTCGGGATTTCTTCCGATAGCTTCAGAACCTTTTGATCCAATCATACCGATACCTAGGCCAGGTCCGATTGCTCCTAAACCGATGGCCAATGCTGCTGCGATTGTGTTTAATGTTTCCATATTTTTATATTTTATTTTTTATTATCACCCGACCTTTTTTCCAAAAACGGAATTACTATTTTATACACATCGATAATCGTTAATCCTATTCCCACCAATACCATTAATAAAATAAACCAAGGGAATGTATTCATTTTCTTATCTATCATCACTCCTATTAATACGCAAACTATCAAGGGGAAAGCAATTAAAAATCCTAATTGGCTTCCCATTGAAAGCGCGTATCCGATATTAGTGTTCTTCGGCGGCTGTGGTTGTGACATAGAATACTGTTATTAATGATGAAAATACTAATGCTTGAATGAATCCGACGAAAATCTCCAAACCTAAAAACGGAAGTGGAACAATGTAAGGAACCATAAAAGATATAATCATTAACAATATCTCACCGGCAAATAAATTACCGAATAACCTGATTCCCAATGACATTGTTCTGGTAATCTCCCCCATCGCTTCTAATGCTCCGACAAAAAACATGATCGGACTTTCAAATTTAATATACTTTTTTAAATATTTGATTCCTCCCAATTTCTTAATAGCGGTAACATGAATAAATACCATTGAGAAAATAGCTAAAGCTAGAGTGAAGTGGATATCCGAACTGGGTGACCTTAAAAAAGTAAAAATCCCCAATCCGGGGACTACTTCTAATAAATTATTTAATAAGATGAAAATAAACAATGTTCCGGCCAAAGGAAAAATCTCTTCCGTTTTTTTGCTGTCTCCTGTCATGCCGTCAAAAATAGAAAAAACTGTTTCCAGGATAAATTCAAAAAAGTTCTGCATTTTACCGGGCACAATCTCTCTTTTCTTAAATGCAAAAAGAAAAAAGGCAATAATAAAAGCTGCTATCAAAATACTGATAATAAAAGTATTGGTAAAATGTATTCCCAAAAATGTGAAAACTGGCTCTCCTGTTAAAGCTATATGTATATTCATAAGACAAGTCTATATTACCTGAAAAGAACTTTGTGTCAAGAAATGTAAATTTTATACTATTTTACTAAATTCTTCTCTAACTATTCTTCTATCGTCCCAAGCTTCTTTTCTTCCCCCTTCCCAACAAATCCAGGGCTCGCATCCTTTGCCAGTGATAACAATGACATCACCTTCTTTAGCTATTGATATCGCTTTATTAATCGCTTCTCTTCTGTTGAAAATCTTGATTAACTTTTCTTTGTTTTTCACTCCCACACTCACCTGGTCGATAATGTCTTCCGGTTTCTCATCATACGGATCTTCATTGGTAATAATAATAATATCTCCGTATCTATCGGCTAAACTACCCAAGACCGGACGTTTCCATTTGTCTCTGCCTCCACCGCAAGAACCTAAAACACAAATCAATTTACCGTTCTTGGGTTTCACAAATTGATAAACTTTTTCCAATGCCTCGGGAACAAAAGCATAGTCGACAAAAACTTCAAAAGGAGATGCAATCACTTTTTCCATTCTCCCTGCAATCTGACTGACCGATTCAATTCCCTTCTTGCAATTCTCAATACTGATTCCTTCTGAAGAAGCAATCGCTATTGCCGCTAAAGCATTGTAAATATTAAAGTCGCACAAAATCTTTAAATTAAAATTGATTCCGCTAACACTAAACGTTGAGCCATTGGAAGTAGCGATAATATTTTCTCCTCTGATATCAGCTGATTCTTTTTGAATTCCGTAGGTTATAATTTTGTTAGCAAAAAATTCTGAAAAATAAGGAGCGTGCTTATCATCAATATTAACGATATGAGTTCCCTTAACGTCATTAAAGAATTTGCCTTTGGCTTTTTTGTAATTCTCAAATCCGCCATGAGATTCAATATGCTCTGGATTTAAATTGGTAATTACAGCTGTTTTAAAATCAATGAACTTGTGGCGGTTCTGCACTATTCCCTCTGAAGTTGTTTCGACAAAAGCATATTCACATTTAGCTTTAACTGCGTCACTCAAAAACTTATTAATCACAAATCTTCCCGGCATCGTCATCTTTAATTTATTCTCTTCTTCCTTCTCCCCAATCTTAAACATGATGGAAGTTAGAGCCGCCACTTTAAAACCGTTGGCTTCTAAAATCTTTGAAGCAATATTTAAAGTGGTAGACTTTCCATTAGTGCCGGTAATTCCGATCACTTTTATTTTTCGCGAAGGAAATCCGTAAATTAGAGCCGACAAAAAAGCTAACCCTAAATGGTAGAGATTTATCAAACTCTTCGGGAGTAATTTTTTAATAATTGTCTTGATACTCATTTCCCCAATAACTTTAAAGCCTCTCTTAATCTCTCTTTTACTCCTTTAATTTCTTCGGGAATTTGACTGATCGCATCAGCTACGTCTTGCTTATTAAATCCCAAAGCAGTTAAAGCATCGAATACTTCATCTTTATCAACTTTCTTCTTGGGAGAAACCTTCACCTCCTTTATCTTCCCAGTAATTTCTAAAAGTATCTTTTGCAGTCTTTTGACTCCGACTCCCTTAACATCATCCGGTAATTCTCCTTTTTCCAAAGATTCCTTTAGTTTCTCAAGCGAACCGGCCACAGCCAAACCCATAGCTGTTTTCGGTCCAACTCCGGACACACCCTTTAAAATCTTGAATAATTCAAGCTTTTCCGGGGTTAAAAAACCATATAATTCGATTACCTTTTCGCCCATGAAAAGAAAGGTATAAATACTCTTTTCCGCACCAATATTGAATTCCCTCAAGTCAGTTGGAGCCAAAAACACCTCAAAACCTATCCCTGATTTATCAAGAATGACCTTTTTATCGTCTTTATATATGACTTTTCCGAAAATATGACTTATCATTGAATTCAGTATATCAAACTTGCAATATTTAAACAATTAGTGTATATATATCGTATATGCCAGTTACAAAAACAACTAAAAGACGTCCTGCTCAGATCGAAAGACGCAGAGTCGTCAATTCAAAGAGAATTTTAGAAATGAGAAAGCTTATCAAAGAAGCCAATACTTTGTTGACTGCAAACAAAGTAGAAGAGGCTGAAAAGCTGCTTCCGAGAATCTACAAAGCTCTTGATAAAGCAGCAAAAAGAGGGGTGATAAAGAAAAACACCGCTTCGAGAAAAAAATCAAGAATGATGAAGAAGATAAGCAAATCTACTAAAAAATAAAAGAACCGGGGAAACCCGGTTTTCTCTTATTTAATATTTTCTATCATCTTTTTCCAGTCCGATAACTTCAATCTTTCCATCTCACTATCGTGAAGAACTTTTCCGGCAGCCATCTTGTATAACAAATATGGTGTTCCGCATTTTTCACACTCAGTCTTGCCTCCAAAATTGCAATAGCCTTGCTTTCCCCAAAGTTCTAAACAAAATTTTAATTCGTCTATTGGGTTCATAATATTTCTTTAATTTCCCTTAAATTATTAATTTGCTTCCAGGCACAATTAAGCAGTTTTGCGTTGTCCCCGATAGCAATCCCGTGCTTGGTCATTTCAAAAACTCCGATATCATTATCTCCGTCTCCGACAAAAACAATGTCTTCGAGATTAATATTTTTATTTTCAGCCAGCTCCTTTAGCTTTTCTTTTTTATACTCCTTCCCTTTTACACATTCACTGGTAATTTTATCCAATTCTCCCAAAGCATCAAAGATTAAATGGCTACCGGCATAGAAACCGTCTAGTTTTAATTCTTTAACCATGCACTCGAGATAAATATCAATCGAACAGGAAATAAGATATATCTGGTAACCATTTTCTTTCAAATATTCGATAACCTCTCTGGCTCCCTCCTTAAAAGTACTAGCTTTATCCCAACTATTATAAATAAAATCTCGGTTTGATTTTTCTGTTTTTTTCAATAAGACGACTAATTCATTCCAAGCATCATCAATTAATTTTTTGCCGGAATAATAATCATTGAATATTTCTTCAATCTCTTTTTCGATTATCTTGTCGCCTTGGGTAAAAATCTCCCATGAATTTTCTTCTACCAGTGTTCCGTTAACATCAAAGCAAATAATTTTGTTCATATTTCTGAAATTAAAACATCTAAAGCGATACTCTGATTTATTTTCCCAACCTTTATCTCCGAATCTAATTGAGTTATTCTGGCGTAGATACTTTTCAATTCTTCTAAATTAAAATTATTAGCCTGATAGGTAGTCTTCCTGAAAACGAAAGGATGCATTCCTAATTGCCCGGGACCGCCACCCTTAACCGAAATAATATTTCTGATTTGGGAAGCAATCATCGCCAAGATATATATCGCTGATTCCCCTTTTTCAATATGGCTTTTAATTAAATCCATCGCCTTTCTTTTATTCTTCGCGGCAATTGCATCAACCGTATCAAAAATATTTGTTTCATGACTTGGATGAACTAATAAATCTATATTCTTCTCGGTGATATTTTTAGAATAATTAACCAGCTTCAAAACTTCGTTTTCCATTCTCCATAGGTCGGAACCGACGTATTCAATTAATTTTTCCAAAGCTGCTTCATTAATGGTTCCTCCTTTTTCTTCAATCTCTTTCTTAATCCAATTCTTTAATTTTACTCCGGTTAACAGTTCAAATTCTTGAATTTTCCCTTTCTTTTCTAAGAATTTTAATAATTTATCTGCCTTTAATATTTTTGCTTGTTCAACTAAAAGCAACACATTATCCGAAGCGATAAAGGCCTCTCCCTTTTCTAAGAAATCTTCTTTTAATTTTGAATTAGAAAGAGGGTCTAAAACCACTACCAGCTTCTTTTCTTTAAACATGGAAATGCCCAACATCTCGTTTCTTAAATCATCGAAAGAAATATTCTTTCCTTCAAGATACCTTAAATTAAGCCCGCTCTTGTGCTTCTGCTTGTGTTCTTCCATTATCTCCCCCAACTTTTCCTTCTGTCGGTATGTATCTTCTCCGTATAATAGTATAATCATCTTTTTATTTGACACTTAGGACAAAAGAACGTTCCTCTTCCTCCCTGTGTTATTCTTTTTATCATTCCCTTGCATCGGGGACAAGGCTTGTTTTCTTTTTGATAAACCTTGTTCAGGCTTTGCGCTCCTCCTTTTTCTCCGTATAAGGTCCGGAAATCAGAAAAACTATCTCCCCTTAATTCAATGGCTTTATTTAAAATGTCTCTCATCGCTGTATAAATGTTTTTCAAATCTTCATCCTTTAAATTCTTGATTTCTTCTTCTGGATGAATCTTGGCTTTAAAAAGAATCTCGGAAGCATAGATGTTCCCGATACCGGAGATGAAATTCTGATCCATCAAAACTTGCTTGATTTTTCCCTTCTTTTTCTCAAACAGCTTTTTAAATTCAGACAGAGTAAAAACATCCGTCAGCGGTTCCGGACCAATTTTGTTAAATTCTTTCGAAGACATTAATTCTTCTTTTTTCCATAATTCTACCTTGGCAAATTTTCTAGCATCGGATAAAGCTAATTGCTTCTTGTCGTCTAATGTAAAAACAACGTGTAAATATTTATTAATCGGGTCGGTTAATAACGGGCCTTCTTTTTCGGCTACCCAAATTCCTTTTTCTTGCTTCCACTTGCCGAAAAGCAAATGCCCGGCAATCTTTTGATGAATCAAAAGAATATAATCATCGGACAAATCTATCAAAATATTTTTGGCTCTTCTCCTGACTCCGATTATTTCTTTTCCGATTAACTTATTTTTAAAGCTTTCAAAGGTATCTTTCTTAACCATTCCCTTGGCATCGGTCCAAATATCAATAAAGGTCCTATGAAGGACCTCTTTGCGTAAATCTCTGACGATTGTTTCTACTTCTGGAAGTTCGGGCATTATCCTAAAATACTCTTTAATTTATTAACTATCTCTTGGGGAGTAAAGTGAGCTTTGACTAAAAAGTCTTTTGCTCCCAAAGCCAATCCTTTCTCAATGTCTTCGGTTTGTCCCAAGTTAGAAAGAATAACAACCGGGATATTAGCAATTGCCGGATCCTGCTTGGCTTTCTCTAAAACTTCGAAACCGTTGATTCCCGGCAAGATTAAATCCAATAAAACTACATCCGGTTTTGCTTCTTTAATCATAACAAGACCCGATTCTCCGTCAGCGGCCGAAACAACCTCGTAACCTAAGGTAATGAGCTTTTTACTCATCAATTCCCTTAAAAACTTATCGTCCTCGACTAATAATATTTTTTTAAACATATGTTTTCTTATATTTTAATCTTATTATATTTATTGGTCAATACTTGGCATCGGGAATCGGAATGGTGAAGGTAAAGGTAGTTCCCGCCCCCTCTTTTGAATCAAACCATATTTTACCCTTGTGGGCCTCGATAATATTCCTAGTTGTATATAGTCCTAAACCAGAACCTTCGGTTTCCATTCTGATAACATTGTCTCCTCTGAAGAATTTAGTGAAGATTCTTTCGTGTTGGACCTCTGGAATACCGACGCCGGTATCTTTAATCTTGAAAATGATATCATGAACATCTTTTTCTAAAGAAATGATAATCTTTCCTCCTTCGGGAGTGTATTTGACCGCATTCTCTAAAAGATTCTGCACCGCCAATTCCATTTTTTCTTTATCAACGTTTACCGTTGGAAGAATTTCTTTCGGACGGTTAAAACTTAAAGTCATTTTCTTCATCTTCAATAACTCCTGGGAACTATCGATGACGGTAGAAACTATTTCTTCAAGGCTGGCTGATTCTTGCTTGTATAAAAATCTTCCCTCTTCAATTCTTGAAACGTTCAAAAGATCGTTAATCAAGTTAATCATCCTTTCATTACTGACGTATGTTTTTTCCAATAATTCTTTTTGTTCCGGAGTAACATTTCCCGTATCACCGTCTAAAACCATCCGCAGAGTCCATTTGATCGCCGACAAAGGAGTTCTTAATTGATGAGCGGCAATCGAAACGAATTCAGTTTTCATTCTCTCCACCAATTTATCCCTGGTTATATCATGAATAATGATTAAAACTCCGCCTCGCTCCTCCTGGATTCCTTCTAAAAATACCGAATACACTTCAATGTCCATTCTTTTGCCGATAGACATTTCCTGCTTGGTCGCCTTATTAATTTTCCCCTTCTTAGAGTCTATCAATAGCTCTTTGAATTCCTTCAATTCTTCGCCGTCCAATAAATCAGAAAACTTCCTTCCCACGATTTCTTCTTTATTTTTTCTAAAAAACTCTAATACAAAAGGACTGATGATTTCCACTTCGTATTTATTATTTAAAAGAAGGATGCCATCGGGAAGATTTTCAATCATGGCCATGGTTTTATTTCTCTCCCTGACCGCTTCTTTCCTGGCTTCTTCGGTATCTTCTAAAATATTCAAAAGCGCCGCTCTCACTCTTCTGAGTTCGTCTTCTTTGGTTTCTGTGTAGTTTAATATTTTCTCCTCCATTAAGCTTTATTTTACCACAACTTCAAATTTTGACCAACACTTTTTTCTTCTTCGGTAGAGATATTTTTAATTAAACTATTAAATCCGAACTCTTTGAGCATTTCAATTACTTCTTTTTCGTCGTATCCTCCCCATTCGCAGTCTTTCATCTTAACTTCAATCGGCACATCTTTCCTTATTTCTGACAATTCTCTGCTTAAAAAAGCTTTTTCTTTTCCAACCACAAGTTTTTCTTTAACACCCTTCGGCAAATCAGCCTCCCCTATCTTTTTATATAGATTTTCAATGCTTCCGAATTCATTAATTAATTTCAAAGCAGTTTTCTCTCCTATTCCTTTCACTCCGGGAATATTGTCGGAAACATCTCCCCGCAATCCTTTATAATCAATCAGCTGTTCTGGAGTTAATCCTTCAAACTTCTCGCTGATCATCTTGGTATCATAGATTAATCCGTTCTTCACTCCCTTATTTAAGAAATAAACAAAAGTGTTTTTATTAATCAATTGAAGATTATCCAAATCTCCCGAAACAACAATATTTTCAACCCCCTCTTCTTTTCCTTTAGTTAAAGAACTAGTCAACGTTCCAATTAAATCATCTCCCTCATATCCAGCCATTTCAAAAATAGGAACATTAAAAGTTTTTAAAACTTTCTTAACCATTGGAATCTGATTATACAATTCATCGGGAGCTTTCTTTCGATGAGCTTTGTATTCTTCAAAAGCCTTCTTCCTGAAGGTCGGCTCGGGCAAGTCAAAGCAGGCCACGAAATATTTGGGCTTTAATTCTTTAAGCAGTTTGAATAAAACTAGAAGAAATCCGTAGACGGCATTCACCACTTCCCCTTCTTTGGTTTTCAAAGGAGGCAAAGCATGAAAAGCTCGGTGAATTATTGAATTGCTATCAATAATGACAAAGTTTTCTTTATTTTCCATAGTCGATTGTTATTTCTCTTTTATCTCCTTCAAGAATTTTAAATTTAATTAAAATTATATCTTTGGGTAAAATACTTTTTATTTTCTCCGGCCACTCAATACAAACAATATTTTTAGGATTGTTGATAATTTCTTCAAATCCAAGATTTTCCATCTCTTTGGCTTTTTCTATCCGATAGCAATCAAGATGATAGAAATTCTTAAACTTACCTTTAAGATCAAATCGGTTCATGATGACAAAAGTCGGACTAATAATCTTTTCTTTGATTCCCAGTCCCTTGGCAAAGCCCTGAAGAAAGGTTGTTTTGCCAGATCCCAAGTCTCCTTTCAAACCAAAAACTACTGCTTTTGACCCTCCCTTTATTTCTTCGGCCAGGCCCTTTCCTACCTCCTGGGTTTCAAGATAATTTTCGGTTAAATATTCCATAAATAGGCATGCTTATTGTTGCATAATCATTATTTTTTTGCAAAATTGAAATCTGTCGGCTCTAACAATAGGCAATAAATAAGGTAATAAAAATATCCAAATAAAAAAGCTCTAAAAAACTACAGAATCAAGGATTTTTAATTTGTAATCTATTTTAAAGCAATCTTTTATTTTTTATATCATAAACCAACTATTTACCTTTTAATTTTTTAGAGATAAAATATTAAACAAAAGTAAATCAAATGAAAAACTGGACAAAAATTTCAATTATCATAATGTGTCTTTTTATTGGGCCATCTCTGTTTTCTTTATTAATTAAAGAAGAACCGATATCTATACCTGCTACTCAAGGTGTAGTTGCTAATATTAAAAAACCGATAGATACATCAACTTGGACAAATTATACAAACACTCAATTAGAGTTTTCAATAAAAATTCCGATAGAAGTACCAACCCTTCATAAATGTTCCAGTAATGAACAAACAGAAAATACTCCCTTAAAGGTTTATGAAGATAATCAAAACGGAACAGTATATATCTCTCAAGAATATTATTACGGTGTCAAATGGAGCCAATCTGAACAAAAATACGTCGGGGAATGCGACAAAATAAATTACTCATTAGAATCTCTCAAAAAAGAAGAAGAAACTGCGTACTCGTCCGGTCTTAGTTCACATCCTTTTTTAGGATGGAAAATAATAATAAATAATCCAAAAGATGATGATGAAATGATTAATTTTGTAAAACAAAATTTTGGCTCAACCTGCTCCATAGCCCTTAAGGATTTACAGAAAGACGGTAATTATCAAATTAATATCAATGGAAAAAATTTGGTTGAAAACGGAGTAAAAGTAATGGACGAAAATTGTTATACAAATTTTGCATATAAAATATTGTATTCTCCAGAAAAACATAAATTAATGTCAGTCATTATCGGACAGGAATGCACCTTCGGAACCGATCCATCAATATCATCCTCGTATCAATGTTATGATGAAGAAATGATTAAAAGTTTTAAGTTTGAATAATGATTAAATAATGGTAAATTCTTATATATTTTAATGCTGTTTCTCCATTAAATCTTAATTGACTTTTGCCCCTAAATACAGTAAGGTTAAGGCAAGAATATGGAGGAAATACTGAAGATAAAAAACAGCATAGAAAGCGGTAAAAACATAGGAATTTTAACCAAAATCAATGCAAGCGACGATGCCATAGGAGCTACTTTGGCTCTTTTTTTTGCTTTAAAAAAAATGGACAAAAAAATCTTCTTTCCTTTAAATGAAGTACCTGATAAGGTATATGATCTATTGAAAGAAAAAGAACAGAAAAAATTCCATATTTCCTTTAAAGAAGACGTTTCGGAAGTGTATTACGAAAAAAACAGCAAAGGAATCGACCTTTATCTCACTCCGAAAGCCGGAGACATCGATAATGAAAGCTATTCCTGTAAAATAATCTCGGGAACAGAATCGTTATTATCCGATTCCCCCTACGATATTTTGATTACTATCGGCATCCAGGAATTCCAGGAAGTCGAACAATTATGCGCCGACAATCTTGATTTGTTATACGGTTGTACTGTTATTAATATTGATAACGATTTAAGCAATCAAAATTACGGAGAAATAAACTTAGTCGAAGACGGACAATCATTATCCCAGGAAATTTCTTGCCTAATTAAAGCTCTGGGACAGGAATACATGAATAGCGAATCGGCCAGCCTTCTTCTTTACGGGTTGACCATCTCCCCTAAAAACGTCTACAATAAGAAAAACATCCCGACTGTAAAGTGGTTGTTTAAAAAAGGAGGTAATTTAAATTTGATTTCCAAAAGTGAACCGAAGGTGAAGATTCTGGAATTAGTCTTAAGTAATCTGACTTTTTCCGAAGATGAAAATATTTACGTCTCAACCTTATCGGAAAAAAATCTGCTTGATAATAATGCGACTTCAAAAGATTTTCCCTTTACCATCGAAAGGATAAAGAATTTCTTCAAAATACCATCCTTCCTCCTTTTGTGGGAAAGTCGCACTTCTCCCCTCTCGGTTAAAGGAATATTCTATTCGGACAACAAATCGGAAGTGACAAAAATAGTAAATAGCTTCAGGGGAATTTCTAAAAACAACGGTGCCATGTTCCTGACCGAAGAATCATCAATAAATTTAGCAAAAGATAAAGTACTTTCTTGCTTAAAATAAACAATATGGAAACAATAACGGACAAAATAGAAATTGAAAAAGAATTGGAGGCTGAATTTGAAAAGGATATCTCAACTGTTCCAACTCTAAAAAACAAAATTGATTCTGTTGCCTTAAAAGATGTTTCTATCCTCCTTAAAGTTTTAATGTCCGGAGCAATCATTCTTGATAGCTCGGATATGCATATTGAAGCAATTGAATCAGGCTCAATTCTAAGAGTGAGAATTGACGGCGTCTTACAAGAGGTTGCAACTTTTGACCCTTCAAGACACCAAAGAATCGTTTCCAGGATAAAACTTCTTTCGGGATTAAAATTAAACATTGAAGACAAACCGCAAGACGGAAGATTTTCCATTGTTGTAAATAAAGAAGATAGAGCTGAAGAAGTAGAGGTCAGAGTCTCGACCCTACCGACCGAATACGGTGAAACCGTGGTAATGAGAGTTTTGAATCCTAAAAATCTTATCAGTTTAGAAGATTTGGGCTTAAGAAAAGACATCTATCAAATCTTCACCACGCAATCAGAAAAACCTAACGGAATGATTATCGTCACCGGTCCTACCGGTTCCGGTAAAACAACAACTCTTTACGCCTTCTTAAAAAAGATAAGGAATCCGGAAATAAAAGTTGTAACTATTGAAGACCCGATCGAGTATCATTTGGATGGAATTTCTCAAACCCAAGTTAATCCTAAAAAAGGATATGATTTTGCGGCCGGATTAAAATCAATTGTCAGACAAGACCCCGATGCAATTCTAGTCGGAGAAATCAGAGATTTAGAAACCGCTTCAATTGCTTTGCAAGCGGCCTTAACCGGACACCTTGTTTTATCAACTCTTCATACTAATGATGCCGCCGGAACCATTGCCAGATTACAAGCCTTGGGAGAAAAAGCGGTTAATATCGCTCCAGCCATTAACGTGGCAATTGCACAAAGACTAGTAAGAAAGGTTTGCCCGAAATGCGGAGAATTAGAAACCATCTCTCCGGAATTATTTGAAGAAATAAAAAAAGACCTGGAGAATATGCCTCAAGGTTCTGATATGCCGGAATTAAAGCCGGACATGAAGATAGCGAAAATAAAAGGTTGCGAATATTGTAACTTTACCGGTTACAAGGGCAGAGTTGGAATCTTTGAAGCTTTAAATATTGATGATGAAATTCAAGACTTCATCTTAACTTCCCCCTCTACTTCAGCCTTAGAAAAGTTGGCTATCAAAAAAGGGATGACAACGATGAAGCAAGACGGACTGATAAAAGTATTAAAGGGAACAACAACAATGGACGAAGTCAGAAGAGTTGTTGGGTAATAAAAAAACGATTGCTGAACTGGGGGTCCTTGTTAGCGTTAGGGCTAAGCTAAAGAAATTTCTTGAGGAGAAACCCAGCCGAAGCCAAGTTATCCATTGACTAAAGAAATTCCCTTTCCCCCCAGTTCAATAATCGTTTAATTTTTAGTGCCCTAATAACATAACACTTATCAAAATGTCTGTCAAGAGCTTTTCCCCACAACTTAATCCCGACGAGGAAATCATTGAAAACACCTTAAGACCAAAAAAATGGGCCGATTATATTGGTCAAGAGAGAGTTAAGAAGAATGTTAAGGTCATGATTGATGCCGCTAAGAAAAGGAAAGAGTCTCCCGACCACATTTTATTCTACGGACCAGCCGGATTAGGTAAAACTACGCTCGCTCATTTAGTAGCTCAAGAATCAGGAGCTAATATTCGTGTTACCTCCGGCCCGGTAATTGAAAAAGCCGGTGATTTAGTTTCTCTTTTAACCAGTTTGGGCGAAGGAGATTTTCTTTTCATCGATGAAATTCATCGCTTGAGCCATTTTGTTGAAGAATATCTTTATTCCGCCATGGAAGACTTTAAACTTAATTTAATTTTAGGCAAAGGGCCGATGGCAAAGAATATCGACATCGATCTCCCCCGTTTCACTTTAGTTGGAGCAACCACCAGGCTTGATTTAATCTCTTCTCCTTTAAGAAGTAGATTCGGAGCAATCTTCCAATTGAACTTTTACGATTTGCCGGAAATAGAAGAAATAATTAAAAGATCTTCCAAGATATTGAATGTAGAGATTGAAGAAGATGCAATTAAGGAAATATCTAAGAGATCGAGATGCACTCCGAGGATTGCCAATAAGTTCTTAAAAAGAGTGAGAGATTTTGCCGAAATCGAAGGCCAAGGAAAAATAACTCAAGACATTGCCGATAAAGCTTTGGACTTTTTAGAAATCGACGAAATGGGCCTTGAACCGGGAGACAGAAAAATCCTTGAAGCGATTATCAAGAAATTCAATGGCGGACCGGCCGGATTACAGGCTCTTTCGGCTGCCACTTCCGAAGAAAAAAACTCTATTTTAGATATTTACGAACCTTATTTAATTCAATCGGGATTAATAAAGAGAACTTCTCAAGGAAGACTGGCAACTAGGTTAGCCTACGAGCATTTAAAGATTCAAATTCCCAAAGCTCAAGAAAAATTACTTTAATTTTATCCCGCCAAAACGGGATTTTTCTTTGGTTGAATTTTTTAACCTTTTGGGCTAAGATGCAGATATATAGTAAAGAAATAAACATATGAGCGGTCATTCTCATTTCCACAATATTAAAATCAAAAAAGGTGCTGAAGACGCTAAGAGAAGCAAGATATTCTCTAAGCTTTCTAAAGAAATATCTGTTGCCGCTAAAGACGGTGGCTCAGACACAACTTTTAATGCAAAATTAAGGTCAGTTGTCGAAAAGGCTAAAGCAATGAATATGCCGGCTGATAGTATCGATAAGGCGGTAAAGAAAGGTTCAGGAGAATTAGCTGGCTTTACTTACGAAGAATATTTATTAGAAGCCTACGGACCAGGAGGATCAGCGGTAATGATTGAAGGAATTACTGATAATAAAAATAGAACTCTAGGAGAAATAAAATTAATCATTAATCAAAGAGGAGGAAAATCAGTTAACGAAGGAGGAATTAAATGGATGTTCGAAAAGAAAGGAGTTATTTCTATTGATGCCACTGGTAAAAATAAAGAAGATATGGAATTAACCGCGATTGAAGCTGGAGCAGAAGACATCGAATGGCAAGAAGATACTCTATACATCTACATCAAAGCTGAAGATCTAGAAAAAACAAAAAAGACCCTTGAAGAAAAAAGTCTTAAAATATTATCAGCTGTTTTAGAGTGGGTTCCTAATGAAACCCTTGAAGTTGACGATGCTACAAGAGAAAGATTCCAAAACTTCTTTGAGGCTCTGGATGAACACGACGACGTACAAAACGTATATACTAATATATGATAATCTTAGGGATTGACCCGGGTACGGCTACTACCGGCTTCGGTGTAATCGAATACAAGAAGAAAAACAAAAAACAAATTGTTTGTCTTGATTATGGGATTATTCAAACTTCTCCTAAACAAACCGTTGGAGAAAGATTAATTCAGCTCAATTTTGATTTGAATGAAATCATTAAAAAATACAAACCGGAAATGGCGGCAGTAGAAAGCCTTTTCTTTTTTAAAAACTTAAAAACAGCGATGCCAGTGAGTCAGGCAAGAGGAGTTATTCTTTATACTCTTTCCAAAAAGAATGTTCCTTTTATTGATATCACTCCCCAACAAGCAAAAACCTCAGTTACTGGCTATGGCAAAGCAACAAAAAATCAGGTTCAAAAAATGGTCCAGAATTTATTGTGTCTAGAAGAAATGCCTAAGCCGGACGATGCAGCCGATGCTTTGGCTTTAGCTATTTGTTGTGCTGATAAATGTAAATTTAATTAAACTATCTTTCTGAAGTTTCTTTTTCCTACCTGGATAATTATTCCCTTTTCTATTTGCAGGTCTATTTTCCAATCTGTAATTTCTTCAATGTTTTCTCCTTTAATCGCTCTTACTCCTCCCTGCTCTATCAGTCTCTTCGCCTCTCCCTTAGAAGAAGCTAGATTCAATTTAACCAATAAGTCCTGAACGTTTATTTTTTCTTCAGCTATCTTGACTTCCTCTATTTCTGAAGGAAGTTTTTTGTCTTCAAAAACTTGTTCAAATTCTTTTTCCGCTTCTTCAGCTTTTTTTCTGTCATAGAAGAAAGTAATAATTTCTTTGGCTAAAATCTTCTTAATATCTTTCGGATTCATTTCTTTACTTTCCAGGCTGTTTTTAAATTCATTAATTTGTAACATGGGAACACGCGTGCAAGATTCGAAGTATCCGACGATCAATTCATCTTTTAAGGTCATTAATTTTCCAAACATATCTTTGGGTTCGTCCAAGATATTAATGACGTTGCCCCAAGAGGTAGACATTTTTCTTCCGTCTAATCCATAAATCATTCTTAAAGTCATGACATCTTGCGGTTCTTGATTGAAGGCTCTTTGCAATTCCCTTCCGGCTTTTAAATTGAATAATTGGTCAAAACCACCCAATTCTAAATCAGACTTAATTACCACTGAGTCGTATCCTTGTAATAGTGGATACAATAATTCATGAACTCCGATTGGCTTTTCACTATCCCATCTTTCTTTAAAATTTCTTCTTTGAATCATCTGCTGGGCGGTGAAATTCATCGACAGCCTGATCAATTCTTCGGCTTTCATTTTTCCGAACCAATCTTTATTGTGTTTAACTTCAACCTTCTTTAAATCTAAAATCTTTCCTATTTGAGAAAGATAGTCTTTTAAATTCTCTTTGATTTGTTTTTCAGTCAAAGGCTTTCTGATTGAATCCTTGTCTGAAGCATCTCCGATTAGGGCGGTAAAGTCTCCGATAATTAAAGTTATCTTGTGTCCCAAATCTTGAAAATCTCTAAGCTTGATTAGAATCGTTGCTCGGCCCAAATGAATCTTCGGACCAGTTGGGTCAATACCAAACTTGATATTCAGCTGTCGTCCGGACATCAATTTCTTCTTTAAATTCTCTTTATCGATAATATCTTCGGCTCCCCGGCTCAATATCTCGTCTATTTTATTTTCATCAGTTATTATTTTCATACGTTTCGATTATAGCATAAATATGTTCAAAAATAAAAAGAAATGATAGTATTAAAACATGAAAAAATTCAAACTAAAAAACAAGAAAAGACTGTTTATCACCCTGCTTTTAATCGCTTTTGTCGGCTGTGTGGCGGTCTTTTTTATCTTTTTAAGAGATCTTCCCCGTCCCGAAGTATTCACCGAGGCTCAAATCAATCAATCGACTAAGATATATGATCGCACCGGGAAAATATTGTTATCCAGTGTTTACGGTGAAGAAAAAAGAACATATATTCCGCTTTCCGGAATCCCTGAAATTATGCAGAAAGCGGTAATTGCCACCGAAGACTCCAATTTTTATACCCACTTCGGAATAGATATTCCGGCCATCCTTGTAGCTCTTAAAATAGACATTACCAACCGAACTAATTCTCATGGAGCTTCGACCATCACTCAACAGTTGATAAGGAGCACGTTTTTGGCTACTGACAAAACTGTCAGTAGAAAAATAAAAGAGATCATCCTTTCTATAGAACTGGATAGAAAATATTCCAAAGACCAAATCTTGGAATGGTATTTAAACCAAGTTCCTTTCGGTGTAAACATCTACGGAATCGAAGAAGCCTCTCTTACTTATTTCCAGAAATCTGCTCAAGATTTAACTTTGCCGGAAGCAGCATTATTGGCTGCCATTATTCAACGCCCCAGCTATTATTCTCCCTACGGAAGTCACTTAGATGGATTAATGGGCAGAAAAGATTACGTTCTTAAAAGAATGGCTGAAGAAAACTATATCACTACCGAGCAGAGAGATGAAGCAATGAAAGTTGAATTAACTTTTAGCAAGTTACCAAAAACAATGGCAATTCATTTTGTTGAATATGTAAGACAACAAATCGAAAGTGATTATGGTCCTGACTTTCTTGAAACCAGAGGTTTAAAAATATATACCACTCTTGATTGGGAACTGCAGCAAGCTTCCGAAGCAGCTATCACTGAAAATGTAGAAAAAAATATAACCAGATTCGGCGCATATAATTCAGCTTTGATTTCAATTGATCCTCATACTGGAGAAATATTAGCCATGGTTGGATCAGCTGATCCCTGGGGAGAATCATTACCGAAAGGATGTGATCCAGCGACTAATTGTAAGTTTGTTCCCAGTTATAATGTTGCCACCCAAGGAAATAGACAGCCTGGTTCTTCTTTTAAACCTTTCGTCTATGCCGAAGCTTTTAGAAAAGGAGCGACTGACCAAACAGTCGTTGTTGATGAATTAACTAACTTTGGAAGCTGGGGAGGAAAGGATTATGTTCCTCAAAACTATGATGGATTATTTAGAGGCCCAGTAACCTTAAGAAATGCCTTAGCCCAATCATTAAACGTGCCGGCCGTTAAGGTTTTAAGAGACTTAGCCGGATTAAACGATAGTATTACTTTGGCCAAGAAAATGGGCATCACGACCCTCGATCAGGACCCCGGTTATTACGGCCTATCCTTGGTTTTGGGAGGCGGAGAAGTCCACTTGATAGATATGGTCTCAGCCTATGGCGTCTTCGCTAATAACGGCTATAGAATCGCACCTTCTCCGATTATTAAAATCGAGGATGCTAACGGGAATATTATTTACGAAAACAAAAAAACTCCTAGAAAAGTTCTTGAATCTAGCGTCTGCGAAACCGTTACCAGCATCTTATCAGACAACAATGCCAGGACTCCTATTTTCGGACCATACTCTAATTTAAGATTTGATGCTTATAAAGTTTTTGTTAAAACTGGTACTACCCAAAAGAACGTTGATGGTTGGGTCATCGGCTGCACCGAAAATACTTGTGTCGGAGTCTGGTCAGGAAACAATGACAATACACCGATGGTCGGTGGCGTCGGAGAATCAGCTTCCGGTCCGGCTTGGAGAAAGATAATCGAAAAAAGTGTAGAATTTAAAACCGGCCAATAGCCGGTTTTAATCAAAACTTAAGGTCTTTTAAATTGAAGCTATAAATATACCCTAGTGGGATAAATATTAAAATATGTATTATTTAGAACAACTAAAAGTAGTTGAATTACATTTAGATATTGATGAGATAGCTCCAACATAGCCAGCAGAATCAACACAATTTATTGAATTAGAATCATTCAGCTGTTTTGCAAAACAATATGCTGCCTTACTAACACCACTACTAATATTAATAGTTAAGCTTCCAGAACCCTGCATTTGGATATCATCACATAGAGATTTGAAATCGCTATTAGGTTCAAGCATTGTTTTTGCTATCGGAGCACAGGAAGATAAATTAATTTTATTGCCTGTATTATTATAATAACCATTATTTTTCTTAAATATTTCTGCCTCTGATTTTATCTGATCCATCGCTGCTTTAATTCTTGCATCTTTAGCATCATTTTGGGCTCCCCCAAATAAAGTATCTGCTGCTTCATCAATTGTTAATGATTCTACTGGTGCTTCTATCTTAACGGCTTCATTAATCTTGCTAACTATCATTTTAAAAACAATATTGATTTGCTTATCTTTAAGTTGAGTGACTTCATCTGGAGAAACTACTCTCATCGCAGTTTGAGCAATAGCTGGAAATCCATTCATGTCTGTCCAAAAGGTAAAAGTGTTATTTTTATCAAAGAAATCAAATATTTCATTAAATTCATCGCTTTTTAAATAATCCATTAGTCCTTGGTCAACCATATTTGCATATTCAAAAAAATCAGGATCTTTGTTTATTTCTTCTTGTACTTTAGTATAGAAAGGTAAAATTACTTCTTTTTTTATGCTTAATTCGTATTTTATTAATTGTCTATTGTCAATTTTTTCTACTTTTGGCCTACTCTTAAATTTAATTAATTTTTGTTCATCAGCTATTGTGGTTATTTTTTTAATTAGTTTTATAGCTTTTTCGCTATTTTCTTTATATTCCTTTTCTACTTCAGGAATATATTCCTTCAAATAAGAAAGCTCCGAATAATTATTCTGGCTTTCATTTGAATCAATGGTAGAAGGAAAACTTATCCATTTCCCTTTTATCGCTCCAATATCAAAAAAGAATAAATTAGGAAAATTATTTATTTTTAAATAATAATTTTTATCTTTTTTGAGAGCTTCTGCATTCACTTTATAAGTTAGGTCTCCAAAATCTCCTTCAGCATTAAAGTTAAAAAGCCAATCAGGTATTTCCTCTACTGATTTCACCTCAGAAGAAACCCCAAAAGAAGCTTTGGCGCTAAAATCTGGAGGAAGTGTTTTCATTGATTCACTTAACTCTATTAAGAACGGCTTAGGTGGCTCACTAGACATATAGATATTTGATGAAGTATTTTTTGTAAAAGAAACTTTTTTACCATCAATAATAGTATTAACTGCATCATATTTGTATGAATTTTTAATGGCGTTTATTGCAACATCTGTCTCAAAAGTTATAGTTAAAAGAAAATTTTTACCACCATCAGTTACTTGATATATGTAATTATTGCCGGTAGCCGGATCTACAACTGAACCAGGATTATAACTACCAGAAAAAATATTTCCAATACTAGTTGGATATGATTTTTTTACGACCATTAAAGGATCATAAATAGAATAACCAACGAGACTATTCAATCTTGAAATAATGTCCGAAACATTATTTAATCTTTGATTGTCATAATAATATTTTTGTTTTAGTTCTACACTATTTGATGCTTCAGAGATTGAAAATGGTTGAGCATCATTATCTCTATCACCAACATTTAAATCTCCTGATACAACATATGAAGAAGATTTTATTTGAGAAAATTTTCCCAATAATCCAGAAAAGAAATTGTTTTCGGAATAAATTTGAGGCGAAAAGGGGCCAATTTTTTGGACATAAGCATATGCAAAAAATCCACCAACTAAAACAAAAAGGCTAAAAATAATTAAGCCAAGTTTTATTTTTTTAGAAATTACACGAGGAGAATTAGCTGATTGAACTGACATTTTATAAACTTTTTCTATCGGCTCGTTATTAATTTCTTCCTTCTTTATAGCTGGCTCAGACTTAACTTCTTCTATTTTGTTTTCGGTAAATATTTTAGAAGGGTCACTTTTCGGAGCCTCTGGAATAATAAATTTTTCTTTTCTATTATTTTCAATAAATAAAAAAGACTCATTTATTTTCTCTTCGCTCCATCCGGCCCCCAAAAGATCTTCTTTTATTTTTTCTTGAGAATTGCCAAACTCTAATGCTTTTTCAATGTAATTATTAAGTTGTTCGTTTGCCATATTTTTATATTAATCAATCTTGAAATAATTATATCATAAACAAAAACCGACTAACAGTCGGCCTTGATTTTACTCGAGCAGTAATTTTATCAAAATTATTAATTTATCCAGATAGCTACATCTTTATCGGCATAATCACATATAGATAACTGGCATCTCCGATTGGCCTGATCACTGCCGGGCCATCTCCTCCTTGAAGCTCAAATAATACTTCTGAGCTTTTCATATTGGAAAGTCCGTCTAAGATGAACTTCCAATTGAAAGATGCTTTTACATTATCTCCTTCTACTTTTGAAATCATTGATAATTCACTTTCTCCTATTTCCGAATCCTGACTTTTTATTTCTATTTCTTTTCCTCCTGCTTCTGCTCTTACCACCACTTCGTTAGTTCTTCCTCCAAACAACCCCGCAGTCTTAATTTGTTTCACTAAATCTTCTTTATTTAAGGTTAATTTTGTTTTGCTTTCCTTGGGAATAATCTCTTGGTAAGAAGGATATTCTCCGTCAATCTGTCTAGAAATCAAATTAATTTCCGGATGGTCTGAATTAGGTAAAAATGTTTCAAATAATACTTGTGATTCAGAAAGATAAATTCTGACATTCTTTTCTTCGTCGGGTAGAACATTGATTAATTCCCTAATTGTTTTTTGAGGAAGAATAAAACTTACCTCTTTATTGAATAAATTCTTAAATCCAGATTTTAAATGTATTGTTTTTTCTCCTAATCTGAAGCTGTCGGTCGCAACTAATTTAACTGAATCTTTAGTAAAGGTAAAATATATTCCTGATATTTCCGGTCTGATTTGTGAAGGGCTGGCAATATCAACCACGCTCATTAATCCTTCTTTTAATTTCTTTCCGTCGATTTCGATATATATTTCTTTTAAGAAAGAAGGGATAATTGGAAAATCATCAGCCGAGAATCCTTTGATTTGAGTTTTTAAATTCTTTGTTTCCACCACTAAAGAATTTGCCTTTTCTTTAATATTAACCTTATCATCCGGCAACGAACCGATTAGTTGGTTTAAAAACCTAGCCGGCACAGCAATCTTTCCCTCTTTCTCTGTCTTGCAAAGTCCCCACCATTGAATGCCAACTTCAAGGTCTGTTGCAGATATTTTCAAAAAATTAGGAAGTGCTTCTATTAGCACGTTATCCAAAATAGGTAGGGTTAAATTCTTTCCGGTTATCTTCTCCGTCATGCCTATCCCCTTTTTAAATTCTTTGACTAAAATTGTGAAATTCATATGTTTTGTTTTTATCTTATAAATATAAGTTTTATTTATTATTATTACTATTAGTAATGTTAATTTTGTGGATAAATTTTATTAAAGCGAATTATTCTTTTATTTTAAATGATTTTATTAAAATAATATTGTGGATAAGTTGGGTGATTTGTATGGCTGTTTTAGTGGTGTAAATTGTATAACTTTTCTAAACACTTTTTTGTTAATATCTTCTCCCTTTCTCCCCCTCAGGTTTTCCACACTATTTACTATAGATTCTTTGTAAAATTAATTCTATTTCTTGGTGTATTTTTTCGTTTTCTTCGTATTCTTTTTCAATCAGTTGGCACGCATGGATAACAGTCGTGTGATCTTTTCCTCCAAACTTTCTACCTATTTCCGAATAAGACATTTTTAGTTCTTTTTTCAATAGATACATAGCAATTTGTCTTGGTCGGGCAAACTCTTTCTTTCTTGAAGAAAAGAACATGTTCCCTGAAGGAATATCATAAAACTCAGTAATTGATTCAACAATCTTTTTGTAATTTGTTATTTTACTTGGAGAGACAATAATATTTTTAAGTAACTTTTTAGCGTCCTCCAATTCAATATTTTTATTGTTCGCCTTCTTATAAATAATTATTCTATTAATAGCGCTTTCAAGTTCTCGGACGTTCTTCTGGATATTATTGGCAATATAATCCAAGACATCAGCTGCGATGACTACATTCTTTTCTTCGGTTTTCTGTTTTAAAATAGCCATTCTTGTTTCGTAGTCGGGAGTATTAATATCGGCAATCATTCCTCCATTGAATCTTGATTTTAATCTTTCGGTTACCGCTGGGATATTATTAGGGTGTCTGTCGGAAGAAAGAATGATTTGTTTGTTTTTCTGATATAAAGAATTGAAGGTATGAAAAAACTCTTCCTGGGTCTTATCCTTTCCGGCGATAAACTGGATATCATCAACTATTAATACATCAATATCCCGTAAATTCTTCTTTAATTCTTCCACGCTTTGATTTCTGATCGCGTTAACGATGGTAGAAATCAATTTTTCGGCCGGAATATACTTAACCTTCTTATTGGGGTCGTTTTCTTTTATCTTATTTCCGATTGCCTGGATTAAATGAGTCTTTCCTAAACCGACATCACCGTAAACAAACAAGGGATTGTAGTTCTTGCCCGGTTCTTCGACAACTGCCATAGAAGCGGCGTAAGCAATTTCGTTAAACGGTCCGATAATAAAATTATCAAATGTATACTTGGGGTTAAGATTGGTTTCTTTACTCACTTCTAACTCAGAAAATCCTTGTTGCTCAATTGCTTCTTCTTTTTTAACTCCCCTTCTTTGCGAGTTACCCATTTTTATATTAACCGGAGTAACAACATATTTTATCTCCTTAATATTGTCGTCTAACGATTTTAATATTTTTAAAATATCTTTGTGGTATTTTTGTTCCAGCCATTCTTTAGAAAAAGAATTGGGGACGGAAACGATGACTTCGTTATTTTCAATAGAAGAAATTTTAGTATTGGCAAACCAGGTTGCAAAATTGGCGGGAGAAATATTCAATTGGATTTGCGACAATACTGATTGCCAGATTTCTTCGTTAGTCATGAAATTCTATTTATTAATATTAAGCATATTATACCTTGAATAATGTCAAATAGGCAAAAAGCCTTGTAAAATCAAGGGGTCAATTGCGAGATGTGGAAAGACTGGGGACAAAAGGTTAATAAAATTAGGCTCTTTTGCTGGTATTTTTTGATTGACCGAACCCCCTTTTTTTGATATGATTTAAAACATAAATCAAGATAAAATAATAATATGAGTTTAACTTATCAGCCAGCAAAAAAGAAAAGAAAAAGATCCCATGGATTCTTGGAAAGATCGAGCACTAAAAGTGGAAGGAAAATTTTAGCTAACAGAAGAAATAAGGGCAGAGCTAAACTATCTGTCTAATTAACTATGTTGCCTAAAGAAAACAGGCTTAAAAAAGAAAAAGAATTCGAAGCGGTTTTTAAAGGTGGAAGAACCATAAAAGGCAAAAGTGTCTTTCTAAGATATCTCATTAACGGAACAGACAAAACAAAAGTCGGTTTCGTGGTTAGTAAGAAGATTTCCAAATTAGCCGTTGTCAGGAATAAGGCGAAAAGAAGAATGAGAGATATAGTCAGGCTTAAAAAAGACGGATTAAAAGAGGGATTGAGTATTGTGATTATTTCCCTCCCCTCAATTACCAAACTGACCTATAAGGAAATAAAAGAAGATTTGGAAAATCTTTTAAGTAAAGAAGAATTGATAAAATAAACTATTGTGAATATATTTTCATTAATCTTTAATGCTGTTCTCTATCAACCGATGTTGAATTTCTTAATATTGATATATATTTATACCAATAATTTTGGTATTGCCGTAATCGGTCTTACCCTTTTGATTAAATTTCTAACCAATCCTTTGAATGAAAAGGCATTAAAATCTCAAAAAGCAATGGCCGAGATTCAGCCCAGACTTAAAGAGATTCAGACTAAATACAAAGACAGTCCGGAAAAACAAGCTCAAGAAATGATGGCCTTGTATAAAGAAAAGAAGTTTAATCCTTTTTCAGGCATTATGCTTCTCTTTATCCAGATTCCTATCATCTGGGCATTATTCTACGTTTTTAAAGGAGGAATAAGTATCGACCCGTCGCAGATGTATTCTTTCATTAGCTTCCCTCAAACAATCAATCCTTATTTCTTAGGAATTGATTTATCCAAACCGAATCTTTATTTGGCCGTCTTAACCGCGATTGCTCAATTCTTCCAGGCAAAGACTTCAACTCCTCCAACGGTAAAAGGAGCAGCCGACGACAAGGCTTCACAAATAACCAATATGATGCAGAAGCAGATGATTATTTTTATTCCTTTAATCACTTTATTTGTTCTATACAGCCTCCCCGCTGCCCTGGGCCTTTATTGGTTAATAACCACCATCTTTACCATTATCCAACAGAGAAGTATTTTCAATAAAAAAGAAAATGATTAACCAAGAAGAGATAGAAAACATTAAAGAAATAATTAAAGAGTTTTTTTTAAAAGCCGGATTTATTGTAGAAGTAGAAGGCAGTTGTATTAGCAGAGACAATGAAGATGTTCTAGAAATAGAAGTTAAAACATCGGAAGCACAAAACCTAATCGGAAAACAAGGATTGGTATTAGCTGATATTCAATTACTTTTGAGAAAGGTCATTAAAAAGAAAACTGATAAAGATTTTTATTTGAGCCTTGATATTGATGGCTATAAGAAAAATAAAGAAAGCTATTTGAGGAACGTGGCACAAAGTGTGGCCGATGAAGTCTCTAGGACTAAAAGAGAGAAAGAGCTCCCCTACACTTCTTCCTTTGATCGAAGAGTGGTCCATATGGAATTGGCCGATAGAAAAGATGTGATAACTGAAAGTATCGGCGAAGGAGAAGAAAGAAGAATTGTTATCAAACCGGTAATATAAAGAAAAACCAGACAATCGAGTCTGGTTTTGTGTTACATTAATTCTTTAGCTTGTTTTATTTTTATCACTTCTTCTGGGCTGGTAGTGATAATTTGGTCTTCGGTGTATGAAGCGACAATTCTAATCGCCACGTGTTTTTGTCCGGCAAAGAAGATGCCCTCTCCGACCGGGGTTTCTAATAATAAGAATTTTTCTTGTTCGGTCAAAGTGAAAGTTTGTTGAATTAAATCAATTGTGGCCGGACTTTGTTTTAATAATAATTGAATTGAAGAGTTGGTGATAATTGGTTTACCATATTCCGAGCGCATAAAGTCGGAAACATCTTGGGTAATGGTTGTCACTCCAAGCCAGTACTTTCTCGCTCTTTTACAAATTCCGAATAAGAAGGAAGCACCGTCTTCGGTTTTCATCATCCACCAGGCCTCATCAATAACCAGCAATCTTTTCTTCATTACCGCTCTGGTTGTATTCCAAATGTAACGCATAATGATAAACATCGCCATCGGTCTTAATTCATCTTCCATATCTCTGATACCGAAGACAACCAAAGATTTATTCATCGAGATGTTAGATTTTTGGTTGAAGAAAGAAGCATAAGTTCCTTTAGTGAATTTTCTCAATCTTTCAACTAACGATTCAGCTCCTTCCATGGTTTCCAAAACTGATTCCAAATCAGACATAATCGGAACTTTGTCCACCCAAGTCTTGGGGTCAGAATTGGGAGTGATGTCTTTGGCAGCATATGTTTCTGCTAATCCTCTATCCATAATCGCATCTTCCTCGGGACTTAACCCGCCAAGCATAATACGCATTAATCCAACTAAGTTAATAATATTTGATCTTAAAACATCTTCCGAGGTTTCATCTTCTCTCGGCTCGGGCAAATCAAAAGGATTGATGTGACTATCAGAACTCAATGATATCTTGAAGAAAGATCCGTCTACTGCCTCGGCCAGTGTTTTATACTCATTCTCAGGGTCAACGATAATACATTCGGCACCCATCATCAAAGACCTTAATATTTCAAGCTTAACCGCATATGATTTACCGGAACCAGATTTAGCGAAGATAACCATGTTGGCATTTTCCATACTAAACCTATCAAACAAAACTAAGGAATTATTATGTTTGTTAATCCCGTATAATATTCCTTCGTTAGAACTTAAATCAAATGAGACGAACGGGAAAATACTGGATAACGGAGTGGTGTTTAATGTGTTGTGTATCTGTAATAAATCAGAACCGTATGGGAAGCAGGAAAGCAAACCTTCTTTTTGTTGGTACAAAGCCGGCTTGATATATATCAGCCTAGCTTCAAGAATTGATCTTAAAGTTGTTTCAACCGTTTCCAGCTCTTTGGTGTTATCAGCGTAAATAGTGATATACAATCCAAACTTGAACATTTTCTCCTGGGCAGTCTGCAATCTGGTTCTTAAGTCTTCCAAGTCTTGGTAAGCGGTTTCTAGGGCCGGGTCCCTGATTAATCCTTTATCTTCCCTCTCAATGATTTCCGCCTGAACTTCGGTCACACTTTTTCTTAATTGTTTTAAAATAGTTCCGGTTTCAATCGGATGGAAGAAGAAAGAAATATCCAAAGGAATATCCATATTAATAATCGGTGAAAGCCAGCCAGTAGTTAAATATCGGGGATAGGAAAAGACAAAATAGGTTTTGGCTAATTTTTCTTCCATCTGGACATAATTTTGGTTTACCTCAATCGAAGCCGGGGCAATAATGTCCATCGCTGTCGTCATTTCTTTTTCCAGGAATTTCTCCTGTTTTGGTTTGTTTCCGAATAAGCCCATATTTTTATATTATAACTTCCGGAGGCAAATCAGGATAATATCCCAATTCTGCCTGCTTGGGGTGATGTAATCCCCATAATAATTCGATCAATTCTTCGGAACCCAAGGTGGCTGATTTTAATCCGCACCTTCTAATTCCGAGCGAAACGTATTCCATTCTCTGCCATAATTGGTATTTTCCGTTTTGGAATTTCTTTTCGGTTAAGCTGGTTTTACTTTCTTTTCCTCCGGTAGTGATATTAGGTAATTCAGTCATTGGGTAATAAGGAACGACGATATAGAAGCTTTTACTCATAATACTGCCGTTGGCAACTATTTCTTCGATAAAGGCTCGGTATTCGGCGGTCTGTATTTTTAACATTTCATTCTTTTGCTTGTTTTCTAAATCCTTGATTTTATCAATATAGCCGGTGATGTTCACCTTTCTTGAGTTAACGATAATCTGACAACTGAAATCAAGAGAGTTCAAGAAGTTTTGGAATTGATAAATAATCGCCATTTGTTCATCCTCTGATTTTAAGGCGAAGTTTAAAGAAGAAACCAAAAGTAATCCTTTCAAGGATTTGTCTTTCATAATCAGTACCCCTTCCCTGATTTGCTCAACGGGCATAAATTGTTGAGACGGAATTTTACTCATATGGTTTTTCGAAATCTATTTTTTTAATCATTTCCCCAATTTTTCCTTCCTGTTTTACTTTTAAAGAAGATTTATCTATCGGCGCTACCGTTATCTCTCTTTTTATTCTTTCGGTTGATAGGAAGACGGGAGATTGTTTTCTTTTCCAGAGGAATATCTTAGGGTTAACATTGAAATTGGCCCAATTCTTCATTACCGTCGGCAGTCCCTGCCCTTCTATCTTAGTAAAGGAGATGGCTAGGGCTGTTCCGACTAAAGACGCGGCAATCAATAGGAAAAGAAAGAAATTGGTTTGGCCGATAGAAAAATACATGAAGAAACAGGCCGCAATCACTCCTCCAACAAGAAGACTTTGTCTTATATTCAACGGCCCCAATATTTTGGCCTCGTGTTCTATAAATTGAGGAACTCTGTATTGCATATTAGATTAAAGGTTCTTTGTATTTGTCATTAGGATTAACAGGTTCAGTTGCTTTTTCTTCCGGTTTTATTTCTCCTTCTTTTACTGGCTCGATCGCTTCTTCCTTCTTAGTATTATCCACTAATTCCTTCTTCTCTGCAATGTTTGGAGAGTATAGCTTGTTTAAAGATATTCTTAAGTGGCTAAAAATTTTACTATCAATATCCCAGCTGATATTTCTGGCTGCTTCGGAATCAAGGTTTAATTCCAATTCAAGAATGATAGAGAATTCTTTTATCGGCAATAATCCCATCAGGGTTTTACCGACGTATTTTACCAATTGAGATTTTGTTTCTTCGGAGGTTATTCCATTCTTTTCACATATCTCCGAGACAATGTTAAAATTCTCTTCAGAAAAAAGAGCTTCTTTAATATTGTCAGGAAGCGTTTCATATGTCTTCCAAAAGAATTCTTCCGAATTTTCTTGTTCGTTCATATCCTTATTTTAGCACATATTTAATTTTGGGCAATATTTTTGAGTAAGAAAATTAAGGCATCAGAACACATTGATAAAATTAGGCTAAAAGAATATACTTATATAGCAAGCCTTATTTTTTTAAAATATGAAGAAAATTATTTTAGCATCAACATCACCTCGCAGAAAGGAAATTCTTCTAAAAACAGGACTTTCTTTTGATATTCAAGAAAGTAATTATGAAGAGGATATGAGCTTGCAGATGCTTCCTGGAGAACTTTCAGAACATCTTTCTTTGGGTAAAGCGAAATCGGTTGCTGAAAAGAATAATGACGCAATTATTATCGCTGCAGACACTTTTGTTGTTTATGATAATAAATTATTAGGCAAACCCAAAACAGAGTTATTGGCCAGAGAAATGCTAAATATGTTGAATGGAAAAGAAAACGATATTATTACTGGTGTTACGATTATTGATACCAGCGATAATCATACAATTTCCTTTTATGAGACAACTAAAGTTTTTATGAAGAAAATGTCTCCGGAGACAATAGAAGCCTATATTAAGACTGGTGAACCATTAGAGCGAGCTGGTGGATATTCTATTCAAGAATTGGGAGCTGTTTTAATAGAAAAGATTGATGGAGATTTTTTTAATGCAATGGGTTTACCAATTAATAGATTGTCAGAAGAATTGAAAAGTTTTGGAATCAAAATTTTGTAAACAACGATAGAGCCTTTTTAATGCCAAATTACGGCCAATTTATCTTTTAATCATCCCCTTAAAGGTTATTTCCTTGTAATCAAGTTCATCTATGCCGTTTAATTTGTAAACCTGATTGGTTGAAAATATTTTCTTATCTTCAGGATTTAATCCGAGCAATTTTATGCCCTCATCTATCTTTTCCCATGACGGAGCTTCAATCTCTAAATAAGGATCTAATTGAGGCCAGAAATCTATATCAAATTCAATATCCTCGAATAGATATCTTATTCTTTTATTCTCTTCGTAGAATTTTTCAATAAATCCCATCCGATTCAATAATTCAGCTGTTTTTACAAAATCACTTACTATAATTTCAACTTCTTCCATTGAATCATCGTTGGTTTTTCCATCAAAGGTTTTCATTCCAAGTCTCTCTTTGTAGGTAAGAGTGACTTTTTCTCCTTCATCCCTAAGCCTAATCCAGGCTCCCTTTTTATGTAATCTTAAATCTGGGTAATCAAAGGTCCTTCTTTTGTAAAGCTTTTCGAATATTTTCTGTGCCCCGATAGCTTTAAGCTTATTTTCCATTAAAACCGGATCTATATTTAAAAATTTAACTTCTATTTCTTCCATGTCTTTGTATTACTAATTTTAATATATTTAGTGTTTGATGATTTCTATCTTTATTTTACTATTCTCAACTATAATTTTAGCCTCTCCTCCAATAGGAAATGTTATTTTCGGATCAGTGTGTCCAAAATCAACATTAGCAATTATTGGTATTCCATTTAATTCTTTTTTTGTTTTAATGATTTTAATTAAATTTTCATCCGACATATTGCTTACTTTTTGGAATCTACCAATAACTAATCCCTTAACCATTTCAAATCCAGGTTGATATATTAATGACTGTAAATCACGATCAAACGTTACAGGATTACTCAATTCATCATCTTCTAAGAATAAAATAGTATTACTAGATAAGGTAGGAAAATATTCTGTTCCTTGAAGTAAATTAAAAGTACAAAGGTTGCCACCTATGATTGTTCCCTCGGCTTCTCCATCGTTGATTATTAAATAACCTTTATTTTTTATTAGGTTCCTATCTTCTTGATTCTTATACCAAAAATCATCGCTCCAATCATCAGAATGATTAATAGAAAATTTTTCTTCCAATAGAATGCATTTCTTAAAATAGTCTAAAGTATAGTCAAAATGTAATTTTTGTCCAAAAGTTGAATAATGTGGACCGTAATAATTAACTATTCCAGTTTTTTGAAAAATTGAACAATTTAAAATTGTAACATCAGAATAACCACAAAATATTTTAGGGTTTTTCTTAATAATGTCCCAGTCTATATATCTTAATAATTGATTTGCATTAAATCCACCCAATACAGTAAATATCGCTTTTACATTCTTATCTAAAAAAGCTTCGTGCAAATCTTCTATCCTTGATTCAATAGAAGAAGATAAGAATTCATCAGTTTCCATAATGTGTTTACCGAAAGTTACCTTAAGCCCAAGCTCAGATAATCTTTCATTAGCTATTTTTATTGTTTCTTCAGAAAGTAAGCTAAAAGAACTTGAGCTAACAATAACCCTAATTTCATCTCCTTTTTTTAATTTTTGAGGATATATTTTATCCATATACTATTACCAATCAGATTTTTTAAGTATGTCTACTGATTTTAATTTTACGATTTCTTTCCATTCATTATTTGAATTGTTTTTTAAAAAAGAATCTACAATATAATAACCTATAGAATAACCAGCCCATAATGGATAATTTTTATTCTCAAAAAAAAGTTCAAAAAAATTACTTTCTTTTTTTGATTGAATTTTTTCGATTATTTCATTAAAAATTATTTTTGCTTCATTTCTAGAGAGAGACATAGACCAAGGCGGAACTTTTGATCCTTTTATAACCATTTTTTGAAAATTATCAGCTAGTCCTTCAAAAACTAAATTATCTAATAGTGACATTGAATTAATTTTTGGGAAATACATAATTCTTGCTGCATGATTATATTCATGTACAAAAGTTTTTTTTATTGTATTGTTAATTGTTTTTAAATTAATTGATTTTGGATTTATGAAAATAAAAATTGTTTCAGCGGAAACCGTATATCCTGTTGATCCTTTCATTTTTTCAGAAACAAAAGATTGGTTAGTTGGCAATATTACTATTTTTAAATCTTTATTTAGTTCTATTAAAGAATTACACTTTTTAAATATAGATTCTATGGAAGATATAATATTTTCTGATTCTTTTTTTGAAATATTTTTTAATTTAAGATTTTGTCCTTCAAAAACATTAAAAACTATAAAATCTTTTAATTTTTTTTTACTTTTAAATCCTCTTATTTTTAGATATAAATCTTCAATCAAAAAATCAACTATATTTTCTTTCTTTTTAAAATCAACGTTTAAATAAGAATGTATTATAAATTTATTTATTTTTTTAATTAAATTTTTCATTTATATAATGAAAGTGGCCAAACGATGTTGTCTGACCTTTTTGTTCACAATAACGTTCTTACGAATTATTACTTGCAAGAACAGCTTCCTCCTCCGCATTGAGCACAATGTCCACATTTAGACATAAGCTGCTTGTTCTGCGCAGAAAGCCTCTTTTCGGTGACTACAATAGTCACTGCCTTCTTTGTCATGCTTCTCACCTCCGCTTTAATCATAAATATAACCGTCACGCTTGTCAAGTATTTATATAATGAAAATGGCCAGACGATATTGTCTGACCTTTTTGTTCACTAGGAAGGCCTTTAAATAAAGCACAAACAGAGTGTTTAGACTCTGTAATTGCACATTGGCAGGCAAGAAAGGTCTAGAACCCCTACCCTCCAAGCAGTGTAAGGGTTCTTTAGAGGTCTTGATGATAGTCAATTTGAGGTGTCAGGGTCTGGGTAAAATGAGACAAATGAGACAGTATAAAAGGGTTTATCGTATGTCTTATTTGTAATAAAAAAAAGTGAGTCAATAATGACCCTTGTCTTCTCTTGCCCTGTCGTGGTTAGGTTTGATTGCATTAAATTTATTTTAGGGGGTCTGTATTACTAAAAAAACCATTTATTCCAGCCGATTTGTTATTAATGTAGGCAATTACTTTACAGTGGCCTTTGTTTTCACAAATTCTTTTTTCTAATGCTTGTATTTCTGGACGAGTAATTAGGTCGATGAAGCGGTTTTCTTTCAAATTCCCAAAAATTATTTCTTTTGTTAGCGGTTCACCTTTTAATCCATAAGCAAAGGCATCAGCTATGAGGTCTCCTGTGCTAGTAATATCAATTGTTGATTTTAAGAAAGTACATGGGTCTTCCCATTTTTCTGGAAATAGACACTTTAAAGCGCACATTATATTTACCTTTGGACCAGATATTTTATTCTCTAGTTCGTAATATTTATTGATTGCAGAACCATAGTCTTTTTTACTAAGTGGATCTGCTTGAGATTTTATACCGCGTCCAACTGGAAAAGTTCTCATTAGGTATATCTTATCCACTTCGGCTTCTTTTAATGTAGAATACAATTTAGTAATAGTATCTTCATTTTTATTTGTATTTGAAATTGGAATTAGTGCTTGTGTTATTACTTTCTTTAAATGGCATAATTTTACAATTTTTTTGAATGCTTGCAAATTTGAATTATTATAGCCAGATTGTTTATGATTTTCATCATTATTTTCAATATTGTCAAAAGTGAAATCTAATTGGCCAATATAATCTAAATAATTTTCTATATTTCCAGTCGTCATTCCTTCTCCCGTTGCTGTAATGCCGATGTTTTCTTTTCCAAACATTTTTGAAGCTATTTGAATAACTTTTATATTTTCTTTATTTAACAAAAAATCTCCTCCAGAAAAACCAATTTCAATATTTGGCCCTTTCAAATTATTCAAAATTTTTAGTTTATCTTCAAGAGATAATGATAGTTTATTTTTTATTAAAATATCTTGTCCTTGATGGTAGATATCTTCAATATTTTTAGATTTAGCTAATTCTTTATATTTAAAATTATTAGAATCAATGGAAATAAAATTGCCATCTTTTTTAACACAATAAGCATCAACACAACAATAATCACAATTCCATTTGCAAATTCTGTCTAGGGTCCAAATTATTCCTATTTTTTCTTTAAACATAAACAAAAATTTTATTATCTCTATAATTTTTTAATAAGGTTTTGTTAAAAAATCGCTAATACTTTCGTACTAGCGATCTTTTTAGATTAAAATATTTATAGCTCTTTCTTTGGCGTATATAACTCCTTGAATTTTTTTTTCAGAAAGATACTTTTTAACAAGTTGACTCTCTAAAATAAGAGTCATTAGATCTTCCTCCTTAATATCTCTAGGAATAGTTATCTCAGAACGATGTTTGCCGTTAATTTGAATTGATATGGTTGTGTTTTTGCTTACCTCAACTTTTGCATTAGGCCAAGAAGAAATGTGTATCGAATTATTTTGTCCCATTATTGACCAGATTTCTTCGGTCATGTGTGGTGCAAAGGGAGCCAATATGGCAATATAAGACTTGAAATCAGAGACAGAAATATCATTATCTTGTATTTCATTAAGGCAAGTCATCATAGCAGAAATTGCTGTGTTGAATTTAAATTCTTCAATGTCCTTCCCTACTTTTTGTATAGTTTTATTAATAGATGATGAAACTATTGGACTAGACACGGGAACGTTTAATTCAAGTACTTTTTCTGCTAAATTCCAAATCTTTTCTAGGAATCGTTGAGTTCCAATAAGTCCATTGTCATCCCAAGGAATAGGTTTTTCAAAAGGACCAATAAACATTTCGTAAAGACGGAAAGCATCAGCACCTACTTGTTTAATAATTTCTTCTGGGCTACGGCTATTACCTTTTCTTTTCGAAATCTTTGATCCATCAGCAGCTAGAATATATCCTAAGAATTCTAGTCTTTCAAATGGTTCAGGAAAATCAACCATACCAACATCTTGCATTACTTTGTGCCAAAAACGGGCATAGATTAGGTGAGCCACTGCATGATCAGCTCCAGCATATACATTTACTGGTCCCCAATAGCGAGAAGATTCTTTCGAGAAAGGATTATCCTTGTTTTGTGGATCCATATAACGTAGCCAATACCAAGAAGATCCTGCCCATTGAGGCATAGTATTAGTTTCTCTGCGAGCGGATATCCAGCCAGCATTATTTTGGTTAGATACTTCCCCTGTTTTTGGATTTATAAATGTATTAACCCAGCTATCGATACCAGCTAAAGGTCCTTCTAGTGTACCTGTTGGTTGGTATGACTTTACTACTGGAAGACGCATTGCATCTAGAAACTGTGGTAATACTGGTATAGCAAAATATTCAATTGATCCTTCGTTGTAAGATACTGGTTTTTCAGGTAGCCATTCTTTGATTGGACCTTGAGAAATTAATTTATAATTATCTATTCCCTCAATCCAAACAATAGGAAATGGTTCTCCCCAGAATCTTTGTCTAGAGAAAACCCAGTCACGAATTTTATATCTCTTTTGAGATTTTGCGGAGATCATTTTAGAGATTTTCTCGCGAGCTTCCTTTATAGAGATTCCATTAAGAGGACCTGCATTTATTAATCTGTCTTCTTCAATAATACTAATTGAAGGTAGATTGAAGATTTTTGCAAATTCAGCATCACGTTCATCGTGAGCTGGTACGGCCATAATTGCTCCAGTTCCGTAAGAAGATAAAACATAGTCAGCGATAGCGATAGGAATCTGTGTTCCAGTGATAGGATTAATTGCTGTAACGCCTCTTATTATTACGCCTGTCTTCTCACGAGATAATTGTCGATCCATATCAGTTTTTTGGCTTGTCTTCTCTATGTATTGTTCTATTTCTTTTATATTTTCCGCATGTGGTATTATTTTTTTAACAATGTCACTTTCTGGAGCTATTACAACAAATGTTGCACCGGGAAGAGTTTCTATGCGGCTTGTAAAAATAGGGATATTAACATTAATAGTAGTAGAAAAATCAAATTCTTGCCCTTCGCTTCTACCAATCCAATTACGTTGAGCAATTTTAATTTTTTCTGGCCAATGAGATAATAAAGTAAGATCATCAACAAGGCGATCTGCGTATTGCGTGATAGCAAGTATCCATTGGCGCATTGGTTTTTGAAAAACAGGATGGTCACCTCTTTCACTTTTACCATTCACAATATCTTCATTTGCTAAAACAGTACCTAGCTCAGGGCACCAATTTACAGCCATTGTCTTATTCTGTGCTAGTCCCTTTCTGAAAAATTCTAAAAAGATTTTTTGTGTGTGGACATAATATTCTGGGTCAGTTGTATTTATTTCACGAGACCAATCATAACCAAGTCCCAACATTATAAGTTGAGATTTGAATTTTTCAATGTTTCTTTCAACAGTAGTGGTTGGATATTCTTTATTTTGAATTGCAGTTTCTTCTGCGGGCAATCCGAAAGCATCCCAGCCCATAGGATGTAAAACATTAAATCCATTCATTCTTTTAAAGCGACTATATACGTCTGTGGCTACATATCCTCTTGGATGGCCAACATGCATAGAGCTTCCAGATGGATATGGGAACATATCTACAATAAAGCAAGTTGGTTTCTTGGCAGAATTATCTGCTTCAAAAATGTGGGATTTTTCCCATTCCTTTTGCCATTTTTTTTCAAATTTTTCTGGTTCAAATTTCATATTAATTATCTCGTTAAAAGATTATTTAAAGTTAAGTTGGTGGCTATTGACTTTGCCAAGATTTTGACACTTGGGGACCCTTACTATTTTGATATTTACCATTATAATTTTTAACAAAAAAGACCCCATAAAGGAGCTTTAATTTAAACATTATCTAATCCGAACGTTTTTAGATGAATTTTTTTTGCCTCTTTGTCGGACAGTTCTTTATAGGTCACTCTTAAGGTATATCTCTTTTTCCCTTCTATTTGATAGATATCAGCAATATTAATACTCCAAATATTATTTTTATCTAAACTTTTTTCTATCCCAGCTAAATACATAAAGATAGACTCTTTTTCATTTAATTCAATATTTACATCTAAAGAAATTAACTTTTGAGTCAACTCAACTACCGGATTATTGTCTATGCTGGTTAGCATCTTGGTAATCTTTTCAATGTTAATTTCAGCAAAATAGATATTTAGCTTTGTTTCCGATGGAATCAGTTTATAGATAATACCGATATTTTGATTGTTGGCATAGATATCCCAGCAAGATTCAGGATTAGATATTCTTGGCTTTAATTTAGATTCAAAGTATTTAACATCTTCAAATCCGAGCAGTCTTAATAATGATTCAACTTTGTCTTTAAATTGAGGCAAAGTATTGTTTTTTGTCGCTGACAAGATTCCTAAAGACTCGTGTTCTAGATAGTTTTTGCCGTTTTCTCCGAAAACATTCCCTATTTCAAAGATATCGATATATTCAACTCCTTTCTTGAAGTATTCAGTCATTTGATTTAATAGTCCGGCGGCAATCGACTGTCTTAAATGAGGAAACAAATCATTAACCGAATTTTGAGTAGTTATTTCTTTCAGTTCTGAATAATTGAATTTGTCGTTAATTCCCTTTTGAGTTAATGGCCAGGATAATGTTTCGTCAAATCCCAAAGAGGTTAAAACATCTCTTATCTTTTCTGACAAAATAATATTTTTGGGAGTAATGTTTTTAACTATTTCTAAACAAGGAGTTTCATTGGTTGGAATATGGTTATATCCGTATATCCTTATCACCTCTTCGGCTAAGTCTTCAGGTAAAGATACGTCCATTCTTGAAGTCGGAGGAGCAACGGTTAATTTGTTGTTTTTAGAAATAACTTGAAAATTCAATCCTTTTAATATTCTTAATGTATCTTTCGGGCTTATTTCAATTCCGGCTAATTTGCTCGGCAATTCTTTATCAAATTGAATTTTAGGAGAAATGTATTTTTTAGGATAATAACTGAATAAAGAACTGGCAACCTGTCCTCCGGCATATTTTAAAATTAAAGAAACCAGCATTTTCATGGCATAGTCAGCTCCGTTCGGATCAAGGTCTTTTTCCAGTCTTCTACTGGCTTCGGTTGTGATACTCAGGCTTCTTGAATTCTTTCTGATAATTGAACGGTCGTAAATAGCGATTTCGGCAATAATTGATTTTGTCTTAATATCAATGCTGTCAGTCTTTCCTCCAATAATTCCTGCTAAAGCTAAAATACTATTATTATCTCTAATAATAATTTCATTGTTGTTTAGCTTGGTAACCGAACCTAATAAAGTGGTTATTTCTTTAAAGCTGTTGTTTATAGACCAGCAAATAGGTCCTTCTGTTTTATCGAAATCAATTAAGTGTGAAGGATATCCGGTAAGCATCATTACATAATTAGAAAGGTCAACTAATAGTCCGGCACTGTTTAAGCCGTAAAAAGACATATATTCTTTAAGCCATGCTGGAGATTCAATATTCTTAACATTATCAATCTTAATCGCTAATACTCTTTTCGTTTCTTTTGTTGCTTCAACTTTAACATTAAGCTTTTTAGTATTTTTACTAATTGGCTTTACCGTCGGAATATTTAATTTTAAATTGTAATAAGCGGCTACTTCTTGAGTTAGACCGATAACCGAAAGACAATCAGCGCGGTTCTGTCTGATTTCTAAGCTTAATAAATAATCTTTCTTTCCTTTATACGAAACTTCGGTAAAGCCATCCATCATGAATCCGGTTAAAGTCAAAGCCTCCCCTACTTCTTTAGGAGTTGCTTTTAATCCTGGAACTAATTCTTTCATCTCACTATATAATACTTTCATTTTCGTAATATTTATATCCTAAGTTTCCTCCGAGCAAAGTTCTAATATCGGTAATTTTGTATTTGGCCATTACCCAACGGTCTAACCCTAATCCGAAAGCAAAACCAACCCATTTCTTAGTATCGAGCCCGGCCATCTTCATCACATTAGGATGAATGATTCCCGCTCCTCCCATTTCAATCCAGCCAACTCCTTTGCATAATGGGCAGCCTTTGCCGTGGCAATTAAAGCATTGCATATCCGGCCCTACCCCCGGCTCAACTTCAGGATAGTATTTGTTCCTGTATCTGGTCACCACATCTTCGCCGTACATTTTTTTAAATAGAACTTGAAAGGTTCCGAATAGATCTTTCATATTGGCTCTTTCGGTAACCACTACACCTTGATATTGATGGAAGACAAAATGATTGCTTTTATTAACGCTTTCATTTCGATATGATTTTCCCGGGCAAACAATTTTAAAAGGAGGTTTGTATTTAGCCAAAACCTGAGCTTCGATTGAAGAGGTTTGGGTTCTTAACAAGAAATCGGGTTCTTTGATATAGATAGTGTCTTGCATGTCGCGGGCCGGATGATCTGAGGGAACATTCAATCTTTGGAAACAAAACTCATCGGTTTCTATTTCCGGTCCGTCCATAATGCTGAAACCCATACTGGTAAACAGTTCATTCATTTCTCTGATGGTTTTTGAAATGGGATGCAAGTGTCCTATTTTGGGAGCAATCGGATTAATGTCTTCTGACTGAGATTTAATGTTTCCTGACATCTCCCCTCCTTTAATTGATTTCTCTTTTTCGGTAAATAATTCTTGAGCTTCTTTATATGCTTGTTGGATAATTAAAGCAGTTGTTTTCTTTTCTTCATCTGGTAAATCTTTTATCTTTTTTATTAATAACTTAAAAGATCCAGTATCACTGAAATACTTATGCCATAGCTTTGTTGTGGCAGTAGAAGACTCGGCTGATTCTAGGTCGCTCTTTAATTCTTCCAATAGTTTTTTTACTTGTTCCTCAGTCATGATATTAATATCTTAACAAAATATGGTAAATGTTTAAATATTGACAAAACACGCGAAATAGTGTTTTTTATAAAAACGTAAATGATAAATTGTCTACTTATTATATCATGAGAGAAGTAAAATAGACATTTTGAGTTGTTTCATGTAGAAAGCGATAGAAAAGGATAGATACAACAATTTTAAATTGTTAGTTAAATAGTTCGACAAATTATCAAAAACAAGATAAAATAAGTATAAATTATGGAAAAGATATATTTAATTAGTAAAAATAAGGTTAAAATTGCATCTGCTCAAAGCGTATTTAATAAATATGGGATTGAGCTAATTCCTCTTGAAAAAGATTATCCAGAAATACAGGCTGATACAAGCTTAGAAATAGCTAGAACTGCTGCGCTTCAAGCAGCTAAAGAGGTCAATAGTCCAGCTATAAGAGAGGATCATAGTTTATATATCCATTCTTTAGGTATTCCTGGTCCATATACTCATTATATCGAAAAGATGTTACCCGTTCAAAAACTTCTAAAATTAATTAATCAATTTGAAGACAGAACAGGACATTTTGAAGCAGCCATTGTTTATGCTGAACCAAACGGAAAAACATTTGAATATGTATTCCATGTTCCAGTTAAGTTTTCAAAAGAAATTAAAGGTGACTCCCCTGCTTGGGATAATATATTGATGATGGAAGATGAAACAAGAACATTTTCTGAGTATCCGCAAACAGGAAGAATTAATTATTGGACGAAAGGACATGAGGAGGTCGTAAAGTATATCAAAGAAAACATCTAATAGTTTAGATGTTTTTATTTATAGAGCTTTATTGTTATCCTATTTCTTGAATAAGAGAGTTTCTATATAGTCTATTTTATAGGTATATTTTAACAATAATTAAATTTTTGTAATTGTTTTGAGAGAATTTATCAATTCTTCTTCAAGTTGTTTTATATTTTTGCGATATATTTACCCTTAAATCCAAAATAATTTTTGTAATTTTTTTCTCCAAAAAGAACAGGATAGAAATTTTCATCCGCTAATAACTTCTTGTTTTTATTGGTAGCATAAGTAGTCCCCTTTTTAACTAACGTATAGTTTTTAATTTTATTGAGTAGTTTATATCCTTTTGGCTTTGAAACAATAGAAGTAACGTTAAAGTATTTTGTTGAGGTCTTGTTTTTGGGCAAGCTTATTTTAATTAGCCCGAAATGATTTAAAAGTTTTTTAATATCTAAAACAATTTTCTTTAAAGCAATTATGCTGTTATCTTTTCCATACTCAAAAGATATTCCTATTTTTGCTTGAGAGATTAGAGAGTTTTTTGATTTCTCCATTATTATTACATATTTAGGCTGAATTGATTTTATATATTCCAACATTTCTTTATTAAGCTTGCTAACAATCAAAGTGTCTTTTATATTGCTTGTGGTTGAATGAATGTCGATAACAAGATCAGCCGATTTAATAATAGGACTTAATTCAAAGGCTCTTCTTTCTTCGTAATTACCATTTCTTTTCCCGGGGAAAGATCGATTTAAGTCTTGATCTATATATCTTTTGTTCAACTTTAAAGCTTTTTCGTTTCCTATTTTAACAATGAGATTATCAATGTGTAATTTTTCTATTTCTTTTACTACTTTAAGGCCAATTTTTTCATTGCCGTGAGTAGCAATAACTAATAATATTTTCATAGCAATAGTCTTAATATTTATTTTGAATAGAAATTAACTTTTAACGGCTGTTTTAAGAGAATCTATCCATTCTTCTTCAAGTTGTCTTATATCTTTACGATATATTGTTTTAATTTTTAATAAATTAGAGGTTACGGTATTTTTTCTTGAAGTATTCTTGTAAAGACGTTTAAAATTATTTTTACCATATTTTTTTATTAAAAATTTAGTAAATGATCCTGATTGGAGATATATAATAGTCGGCTTTATATTCTTCTAATTGTTATTATCGCAAAGATATTTAATGAGATAAAGATTGTTATTTTTGTACCAAGAGATGTTTTATTTGTATTCCATGTTTTTAATATACCATAAAGATAAATATTAAAAAAATAATCTAGTTATTGGTTATTTATAATTAAGGATTATCAGTCATTTATTAATGTTTTTTATTAATTGCTTTTTGCGCAATATTTTAAAAAAAACAATAGCCTCTTTTAATGAGGAGAGTATTCTGTCTGCGTTTGAAAAATTTTGAGTTGAAGTATATTCATTTGGAATAGAAAAACATTTAGCTCCAGCTGTTTTTGCAGACATTAATCCATGCTGAGTATCTTCAAAGGCTAAGCATTCTTTAGGTTTTAATCCCATTTTTTTAATAGTTAGTGAATAAATATCAGGACTTGGTTTTCCCCTTTTAACCTCATCGTCAGAAATAATTATCGAGAAATATTTTAAAAAGTCATTATTTTTTAATTTTGCTATAGTTTCTTTCTTGTTTCCTCCAGAACATAAAGCAACGATAAAGTTAGAATTATTAGCAAAAAATTCTACAGATTCTCTACTGTAAGGCATTAATTCTAATTTTTTTTCATTAGCCCATTTTTCTATTAATTTTCTTTTGGCTTCCAATAGAACCCCATTTTTTATTTTTAAATTATAGTCTTTTATTAGTTCTCTTTCTACTGTTTTTCTATTTTTTCCAGCATAGCGACAATAAGCTTTTTTAGTTAATTTAATGCCTAATTTTTGTAACGGCTTTGCCCATGCTTGCCATTGGTAATACTCGCTATTAAATAACGTCCCGTCTAAATCAAAAATTATACCTCTTATTTTATCTTTTTTCATAGCTACTTTATTAAATATTTTTTAGGATTAATATATTTATTTTGTTTATTAGAAGTATAAACTGATTCGATAAAAGCCATATGGTTTAAATGGAATTTTGGATTATTAGTATCTTCCCGGTTTTCAATTATTTTTAAAAAATATTCTAATTGATTTTTGTATGACGATATCCAATTATCTTCCCCAATAAAATGTTTTTTTAATTTTCCGATAGGAGATAATAATTTAATTTTTCCCCTTTCAATACAGATGGTTCCTTTTGTCCCATACACATTAAAACATTCTTGTTTTGGAAATATGGTTTTTGATATTAGAGCTGATCCCCAAAATTTATTATTATCATTTTTATACTCAAACATAATTTTTGCAGTATCTTCCGTGTCGTATACAGCATTTTTTTTACCATTAAGAGATGTTTTAGCGATAATACTATCCGGTAATCCAAAATACCAAATTAACAAATCAATCATATGGTAGCCCATATCAATAACGCACCCCCCTCCAGCTAATTGTTTATTGTTTCTCCAGTCTTTGGTTTGTTTTTTTGTAAATAAAGTATATTTTATATCAACATAAAATACTCGTCCTATTTTATTAATTAATTTAAAAAAAATAGAATATGCTGGATGAAACTTCCTTTGCGTGACTGTTAATAAGTGAATATGTTTTTTTCTAGCGAGTTCTTCTAATTTTTTCCCCTGTTTTAAAGATATAGCAAAAGGCTTCTCTTTTAAAATATGTAATCCTCTAGAGATAGATTTTTTAGATATTTTATAATGAGAGTCGTGTGAAGTAGAAATAATAATAAAGTCAATGTCTTTGTTGTTTTTAATAAATTCGTCAAAATTATTATAACCTTTTATATGTTTGTTATTTTTTAAAAAATAATTTAATTTGTTTTTATTTTTTTCGATTACACCTATTAATTTTATATTAGAAAAACTTTCAATAGTTTTAATATGAAAATTTAATGTTTGGGCGCCTATTCCAAAAATAGCACATTTATATATCCTTTTTTTCTTTATCATGTTTTTTAGATAGAGAGTAAGCGTATCTCATTGTATATTCCATTAAATCACTCCAATTATGGTGAATTTTTTGAATAGAGTTTAATTTCTGTAATTTTCTATCAGTGGCTTCGAATTTATTTTCTAATGGTCCAATTTTGAAATCTGTAGATAGAAATGCGGCAATTGCACTAATCTTAGGGTATCTTTTATTTTTTTTATTTTCTTTTAATTTTAGTAATTTAAAATAGCCAATAAATTTAGCTGTTATTAATTTTGCACCAGTTTCTTCTTTTGTTTCTCTTTTAGCAGTTTCTAATAATGTTTCACCATTTTCTATGTGACCAGTGGGTATATCCCATCCCCTCGGTACTTTAGTTAAGAGAATTTTTTCGTTTCTAAAAATAAACATTTTAATTGCCGTGAAATGAATGTTTTTTGGTATTAAGCTGGTAGGAATAAACTCAATAGAGCTTTTGGTTTCCATCCAGAAATCTTTTGGAAATTTATTGGAGTTCATTTATTAATTTTTTATTATAGACTAATTCAGGAAACAGTGAGTTAATTTCAAAAATAACTTTATGTATCTTTTTAGTTATTTCATGATTTTTTAATATTTTTTCTATGATTTTAAGCTGTTGTGAAAAGTTTTTTTCTACTTTAAACGTAGTTTGTATTCGTACGCGTTTATCAGAAGAAAGAGGTAGTTTTGACATATCTTCAACTCGAGCAGAAATTATCCATTTATATTGCTTTAATTCATTTACCATTTTTTCTGCTTGTTTAATATTTTTTTTGAAAACAGGTAGTTGTATTACTACTCGATGGTTATTTTTTTCTGGTTGCCATTTTTTATTATCAATATATTGAAATATTGCATTAAAAGCATTGAATGGATAGCATGCTGCATTTATCATTGGATAACTACCAGTAAATCTAGTCATTGCCTCCATAATTTTCCATTTTTTATTATGTAAATCATAGAGTATTCCCTCGGTGGCAAAGTAGCCATTTATTTTATATTTTTTTGCTATAGACACAACTTCATTATAAATTGGTTTAATTGGTTTAAGATAGCCACATATTTTTATCTTACTGTCGCCATGATCTAAAGACAAATTTGTACTTTCTTTTATCGACATTGGTAGCATAAGTAATTTGTTGCCCAAAGACAATAATTCAAAGGATATTTCTGGACCCTCTAAATATTCTGTTAAGATAGATTCCTTTATCCCTTGTTTTATCTGAGATTTATATTTAGAAAAAATATTTCTTCTTTTTTTTATTAAATACATGCCAATTCCTCCAGTTAGATTGGTAGCTTTTAATACTGCTGGCCAGGAGTTTTTAAATTCTTTATTGATTAAACATTTTTTAGTAATCTTTATTGTATCTAATACATTATAACCATCGGACTTTAATTTTTTTGTTGCTGTCCATTTATTGGAAAATAATTTTGCCGAATGAAAAAATGGTCCTATAAATTTACAGTTTTTAAATTTTTTATCGGCTGATAATAAATCAAATGTTTTTGCAATATTTTCTACACTATTGCTGACTGTATTTCTAGCAAAAGAAATTAACGCTATTGGTCTATTTTTTGTGTTTTTCAAATAAAAATAAATTTCCTTTTTAATTTTAATAGAGCTTTTACATTTTTTATCTTTAATATCATCATCAATATGGATAATTTTATATTTATGGTCGCGTGGAATAATTTCACAAAAAAGTTTACTATTTTTTCTGCCCCCAATTGTAAATATTATGTTTTCCATTTATTATTTTTTTGTTGAATTATTTAGCAATTCGTTAAAGTTATTGTTTACTTTTTTAAACGCATCAATATATTGGTTAATTATATTTTTTGATTTTTTCCAATCCGTAAAAGTTGGTAGAGAAAGTCCTCTATTTCCAAGATATTCAGCATTGGGAAAGTCTCCGATTCGATAAGTTTTCTCGTTTTTTCTATTTTTAAACATTTTATTTTCTTGTAAAGTATATAGTGGTAATGTAGATAAAGAATCTGATTGGGGTATTTTAATTTCAACCCCCTCTGCTTTTAGGGCTTCAACGTATTTTTCTCTGGGAATATTGTGAAATTTTTCTGGATTATATAATGGTTTGAATCCATACCAAGCACCCATATCAATATTTTTAGAAATATAAGGAACTGTAATCTCTGGAAATTGTTTTAATTTTTTTAAAAAATAATTTAAACATTTTTTTCTAGATATTAGTCTTTTTTTGAGTGCACATAGAGAATAAATAGCTGTGATAGCATTATATGGTGACATTCTTAATTTTAAACCATAGCCAGTAAACCAAAATTGTTGATAGAAATCATTAATGACATCGTTTTTAGCTCTATCACGATAATGGCCTAAAAGAATAGCTCTATCATTATATTCACTAGAATTAGTTACCAGTATTCCTCCTTCTCCAGCAAAAACTATTTTATTCGCCTGAAGGGAGAAAATTGCAATATCTCCAAAAGTTCCAACCAATTTACCTTTATACTTACTACCATGAGCATGCGAACAGTCTTCAATTACCTTTAATTTATATTTTTTAGCAATAGACATTATTTTATCCATATCTGCAGGGTGACCCCATTGATGGACAACAGTAATAACCTTTGTTTTATTTGTAATATTTTTTTCAATTAGGTTTGGATCTATACACCAAGTTTTAATATCAACATCTATAAGAATAGGGTTAGCTTTTAATATAAATATAGGGCTGATAGCTGCGTGATAGGTAAAAGCCGGAGCTATAATCTCATCGTCTTCGTCGACTCCTAAGGCAAAATATGCAGCTAATAATGCGGAAGTTCCTGAATTAAAAGTAATAGCATATTTTACTTTATTTTTAAGAAATTTTTTAAATTTTTGTTCTAGTTCTAATATTGGCCCAGAGCTTCCTTTAATTGATATGTCTTTATCTCTTTGTAGCCCGAGAACTTTTTTTTCTTTTTTGTCTGATTTTGGGGGCCATACAAAATGCGGCTGACTAATTTTTACCGCCATAGGGCCGCCATTTATTGCTAGTTTGTTCATAGTGATATGCTATTTATGCCGTTTATTATTACTTTTAATGTTTGCAAATCATCATCCATATTATAAGTTTTGTTAAGTATTTTTTCTATAGTTGATTTTAGCTGTAAGTAGTATAGTTCTTTTTCAGAAATATCTGTTTCATAAGATTTTTCAATGTCATTAATTCTCAAGACAAGTTTTTTTCTATTTAATAATAGCCTGCCATTTTTGTAATTAACTATAATTTCTTCTGATTTTGGCTCTATACAACTTACGTGAACTGTTCCATTTAATTTATTAATTATAATGGCTGCCGTGGCAGAGTGGTCTGTTTTGTAATCCCAAGGTCTTTTACCTCCAATTTCCCATTTTAATTTAATATGATCTATTGTTCCGATAAGCCATTGTAATACTGTTATTGTGTGCCATCCCATATTTATCCAACATCCCCCACCAGCGGCTTCAATGTCCCAATACCAACTATTTTTATTATCGTCTATTGTGAATGTATACGAAAAAAATAAAGGTGAACAAAGTTTATCAATTTCTTCTTTAGCTTTTAAAAATAAAGGATTATACTTTCTTTGTTGTAGTGTTGCAATAAATAAATTATGTTTTTTAGCAAGATTAATAATTTTTTTTCCATCTCGATACGTTAAGGCAAGGGGTTTTTCTTTAATGATATTTATCTTTCTATTTAAAGCTTCAATAGATATTTTTTCATGAAGATAGTTTGGAGTCGCAATAATGACGATATCTAATTCTGTGGACAATAGTAATTCTTTATAATTTGTAAAAAAGGGCACACCCTTAATGGCGGCCCCAGCATTAGTATCGCAGATAGCGACTATATTAACTATATTTTCTTTTTCTAATTCGAAAAGCGCCTCTAAGTGTTTTTTACCCTGGTTCCCTACTCCGATTAAGCCTATTCTCAATGGTTTATCAGTGGAATTTAACATGATGATATTATAATAATTTAAAAAAATTTGTCAAGCTATATTGACAAAAATATACAAATAGTGCATAATAATAGTGTTCTTTGGCGGAGCCAAAGGATATTACGTTTACGTAATTTGAATCCTTTACATTTAAATATTCAGTTTACAGGAGTGAAAGAAATGGCAAGCGAGATAAAAAAAGACAATGTTGTTAAGGAAAACGAAAAGAAGGTTAACCAACTCGGACCATTTTTAGTTGGGCTGGGTGCAATTTTATTAGTAGTAATTTTTTCTATTTTTATTCTTCCCCACTTCATCGGTCTATTTGCAATAATTTTGTCGCCGATAATTATTTTAACGGTCGCATTTCTTGTTTTATGGTTTATCTGGGCACCGAATATGGTGATCGGAACATTTATCCCAGAAGGATATTGCGTAATAATAACCAGAGGACAAGAGGAGGGCCAATTCGTTAAGGCGATGATAAAATGGAAAGGATGTACTATTGATGGCAAATACAATATTATCGAAATGAAGCCTGGAGAAAAAGAAATGGACTACGTTGGCTTCTGGAGCAGAAGCCATATTGGTATGAATTTTTATTTTTGGCCATTTGATAGGATCTTTGCGTATGACCTCAAATGGAAACAATTTACCCATGACGAGAAGGTTGTGGACAGAGATGAACATCTCTATCGCGTCCTTTTGAAGCCTTATGTCTATTACATCGACATTAAAAATGCCGAAGATAAGGACAAGGTACCTCAAAACATGGGTATTGTTGCAGAGATGAAGATAGTTAATCCCTATAAGGCAACATTCAAGATTCAGAACTGGTATCGTGCAGTTTCCAATCTCATCATCGGAGACCTTCGTGACTTTATCAGAACCAAGTCCTATGAAGAGCTTATTAATTCTGAAAAGAGCAAAGACTCTTTAAATGATATGATATGGAAGCAGAGAATCGAGATTGGTTTGGCAAAAGAAATAGAAGAAAACTACGGAGTCAAAATTATTAAACTTACCGTTGTTGAGATAAGTCCAGCCGATCCGGAGTATTCCAGAGCCACACTGAGAAAAATTATTGCCGAGAAAAACAAAGCGGCAATTGAAGTTGAAGCTGATGCTGAGGCAATCAAGAGATCCAAGGAAACTATGGGCTTGGCTACAAGGATGTTTCTTGACCATACTAAAATGAAAGAACAAACCATGGTGGACCTCATTTCCAGCAATCCAGAAGAGTTTGAGAAAAAGTACGGCAAGATGTTCAATAAATGCCTTGACCTTGTTCAAAGGGAGATGGCACTTGCCAAAGGTCGGTTAATTGATGTAAGGACTGATACTGCTGGAATAAAAGGAGGAGATCCCCTACTTACACTGATTGCAGCCAACAGTATGTTCAATAATCAGTCTAGTGGTGGAAAGTCAACGTCTAAGAAAAGAAATAAAGACGATGACGATGAAGAGGAATGTCCATTCTAAATAATGGAAACAGCCTCTTTTTTTATTTCTTGTTTATTATCGTAGAGAATATAGACTTTTTGTTAATTTCAGCAGAATTTTCTTTTTCTTCTCTTCCCTCAATGTTATTTTCGGTAATAACTTCCTCTTCAGAAAGAACAGTTTTAATTTTTTCAGTAATTTCGATAGCCAAGTCTTCAGAAATTTGTAGTTTATCTTTTATTATTGGCTTTAAATTAGTCAACGAGATTTTTTCGTTAATTAAATTATTACAAATATCTATTAGGTAATCTAATCTATTTTTTTCAATATCACTAAATTCTTTTTCTTCCAAGTCAAAACAGTCAGTTACTCCAAGATTATTGGTTTTTATAAAATCAATAGCGGTATTTATTAAATCTATTTTTTTAGCAATCATAATTAATTTAATTTACCTGCCCATGCTTCATTGGATAGATTTTCTATTGCTTGAGCCATTACTTTATCTTCTTTATTTGTGCTTGTTTTTAATGATGTAATTACATTTTTAACAGCTGTTCGATTTAATTTATCTCTAGTGAAACCCCTTAAATCTTTAACATCAATAGTTGCAGTAGGAAGATGCTGTTTTATTAAATTAGCATAACCATTTTTAATGTTTTCTATGTCTTTTGCTGTTCCTTTTTTTAATTTTTCTTGTATTATTTTTATATTAGGGCCAGCAATAGATGATAAAATTTCAGGATTTAGATATGCTGAGGAATTTATTATTTTTCCTCTTTCAGCTGGCGACATTGCTCCCATAACTTCAGAAGAGCTTTTGTTGATTAATTTTTGAGCATAATCTGGTCTAGCATTTGCAATATCTTTTATTTTAACATTAAATGTTTCGGCCCAATTTTTATTGCTAGCCAAATATTCTAATTCAGGTTTATCTAATTCTCCTCTTTTATTTAAAGCGTTAAAAGCAGCGGCTTTATCAATATTATTTGCTCTTGTTTCTGTTCCTGAAGTAGTGATTTTTTTAAGCTTATCATTAGAGAGATTTTCGAGTCTTTTCTGTGCCTCTTCAACTTCGCCGCTTATCTTAGCGTCGTATTCTCCACGTCTTGTAAAGCCGATGTTTTCTTTTATTTCAGATATTCTTTTGGCTGCTTTTTCTCTTCCCTCGGCTCCTAATCCTCCCATTGCTGCTCCGGTTAATCCTCCCATTGCTGCTCCTCTTATTCCAGCATCAGAATATCCTTGACTGATACCAGAAAGTCCGCCAACTGCGGCACCAGCAACCGTTCTTTTCCCTCCTTCAACCATCCATTCTCCGCCTGCTACCGCAGTTTCTTTTGCTTTACTTATAGCCCTGCCTCCAGTTCTTGCCCAAGCACCTTTGGCGAGACCCTCAACAGTCGAACCGATTTGTCCTCCCGCAGAGATAGAGATAAAGAATCCAGCGATTAAAATAATGAAGGGAGTAAGACACTTAATGGCTGAATTAACTAAGCTACCAATAATAGAGGTAAGACTTGTTGGATCAATAGTAAAGGTTATCGATGGAATTAGCATATTTGCGAGATAGATAGACATTCCAGCTGGTATTCCGATTACACACCATTGCATAAAACTTTCCCACCAGTCATCCCAATAAAGAACGCTGGGAAATATTTTTTTAATATAGTTTGACTGAGGAAATACTTTTGTTGCAAAAGCTATGGGAGAAGCTATTACTAATAGCCATAGAATTATAGATCTACCAAGAAAAAGTAATGCATAAAGAATGTAAATAAAGAAACTAATAAGGGCAAACATTAAAAATGCAAGTGATACAGCGAAAGAATTTAATATACTTAGAGTTGATGTTCCTATTGCATTGACAAATTCTTTTTCTGCGACAGCTGTTACGGTAGTATTTATTCCTCCAGAAACAAAAGACTTTGTTAAAATATTTGATCCATCTATAATAAATCCACAAATAATAGGGGTAAAATTAATCAAAAGAGCAATAATTATAAAATTGATTAAAGTTTTTTTAGCTTTATTTTCTTCTCTTCCTAATATTATGTTAATAGCTATAATAACTAATCCAATAACTAATGCTGCGTTGGCTACGTTTCTTACTACTCCCCATCCAGTCGCTACAACTTTATTATATGTTTCACTTGCTGGATCAAAGTCTGTTGGACTTAGCCATGTTGATGTTGAATCTATAACCGTAGACAATATTACTTGTCCAAGATTTATAATTGTTGAACCAGCCATAGTTATCAGAGATCTAGCTGCTGTTATTATGCTATTGGTAATAACAGCGGTGGGGTTGTCAAGAAGATTATTAGTTGCATCTAATCCTAATAATTTTGAAATTTCAAGTGCTCCGGCTAATGGCCAAGTAGTAGGATTAGAAAGTAATAATATTTGAAGAGGATCAATAATATCTTCAGCAAAAACATTTCCCATTGGCGAAAGAAGAGTTAAAAAAATAAAAAGAGAACAAGCTATAATTTTTAATTTTTTAAAATTAAACATATTTTTATTATATTATAGCAACTTATTTTTATATGTAAATGCTGTTTACAACAAATAAAAAAACCGGGGATATTTTTAAATCGTCCCCGGTCGTCGCGCATTCCCCATTGAGGGAGTGCGACGATAGTCGTATGCTCCTACCATTATTATCACTACTCCAAAGATAATGATTATCATAGGAGTGGGCACTGAAGGAATTGCCGCTCTTGAAGTTCTTTGCTGTAAATCGTTTTCCAGTATTTTAGATGTTCTTTCAATGCCTGATGTGGTGGAAGCAGTAGATTTGTTGTCTTCAATCTGTGCAGTGTTCATGAATACGATACCGCCGATGACTGCGATTGCAATCCCGATAATAATCAGAATGGTTGAGTTCTTCATTTGTAAACACCTCAATATGTAATTGTGATGAACTTTATAGTCTCTCCGAGGCTATTTAGGTTCTTTATATATTATAATACCTATATTAAAATTTGTCAAGATTGTATGCTTCAAGCCAATAAAGTATAATTTAATTGTATGTTTAATATTAAATTTACTCCCGAAACTTTTTTCATGCTTCCCTTCGCACTCGGACTTGATTTGATAGGAATTATTTTGGTTTGTTTCGGTTTAGATGATTTCGGAATAACAGATATCATCGGAATTGCATTTATTAATACTTGGTTATTATTAAGAGGAAAAAAAGTTGTGCATCAACAAGGTAAAAAAGGAGCGATAAGTAGCGCCAAAAAACTTTTTACCGGCAAAACAAGTAAATTCTTTGCTGCACCGTTTCTAGAGTTGATTCCCTATGTAGGTTGTCTCCCCTTTTGGACAATATCGGTAATATTAAATTTAGACGAAGAACAATAATATGGCATTTTCAGAAGCTGTAATCTATCTCTTCAACTTTTCTCTGGGCATGGCCGCTGTTTTAGCTTTCATTGTTATCGTTGCTGCCGGAATAAAAATGGTTGAATCGCGTGGTAATCCTTCGGAGACCCAAGATGCTAAACAAAAAATCATTAATTCCCTTCTTGGTTTAACTATTCTTCTGACTTCATATATTCTTCTAACAACAATTAATCCCGATTTGGTAAAAATCGAGAATATTTCTTTAGGTACGACCGGAATAACGATTCCTATAATTACTCCAGGTGATAATCCGGAAGATGCCAAGAATTATCAGTTTGAAGAAATACCGATTGGAACACTGACGGAAGCAATTCTAATGGGAAGTTCGTCAACCAAGAACAAAGTCCCCTGTTACGAATACGAACACGAAGCTTACGATGATGACGGCCAGCTTATTATTGCCAACACGGTTGATAAAAATAAAGACGGAAAGATAACCGAAAAAGACATTATTCTTAATAAGGACATGTTTTATTGCATCAAGCTTTTAGATGATGCGATTAAGAAAAAAATAGAAATTCATTTGAATACTTTGGTTGCCGGACAAAAACAGTTGGATGTTTTAATGAAAACTAACTGTACTTGTAAGAGAGCGTATTACAGCTATCTTCCCCCCAATAAAGAAGAATACAAAATTGAAGGAACAGACTGTTCCGATACCGGCTGCTACAGAGGTACTACTTACTGTCAGTGTTGTGGAGGCGCTAAGACCGGCTGTTCAAGATTGGACCCGTACAACACTTCCTGCAGTTCTTCGTCTGCGAATCCCTGTGAAATTGTCGGATACAATAACGGCAAGGAAGTCAAACAGTATCAATACGATACCTGTGATAATAGATTAGCGATAGAATGCAAAAAACAGGAAATAAAACAATTGATGGACGGTACCAAGCCGGATCAGATTTGCTACGAAGAAGTCAACGGTGCTCCCCCATTAATAGAAAAGGAGCAACCGTTTAATCTTTTCACCATTAAGTTAGGAATCGAAAGATTGCAAGAATTCAAGGATTATTATGACGATGAAATCAAGGCGCTGGAAGAAGCAGAATTGAAAACAAAGGAATACGGAGAAAAGCTAACCTTAGCCGAAGTATATAATAATGTTCAAACAAAAGACGATGTTACTGTCGGGGTGAAAGAATTTGAAACCGACGTCTATTACAATATTTCCAGGTATTGCCGAACTGCTAACTGCACAAAATCAGGATATGATCCTAAGCTTGGATATGTTTGTCCGGAAGAAGACAAGGAATACGAGATGAGCCTTAAAAAGAGGGTTTGCAGGATGGATGTAACGAAAGAAGATGTTGAATCTGGTGATGTTTTTGCCGCAAGTTGTGAAAAAGCAACCGGACTTTTTGAACTTGATGCATGCAAGGAATTTTATTCATATGCCGGAGATCCAGCAACCTTCTATTACAGTGAAAAATACAATTCTGATTACAAAGGAGAAAATCAGGTAATCGACAGTGGCGATAATAAATGCAATCTTGAAACTCAGATTATTGAAAATGAAATGTACGGAGGAGTCATCCGTATCGGAGAAACGGTTGACTATACTCAAGCCTGGGGCAAAGAAGTTTCAAGAAGGATAGAAAAGCTTAAAGAAGAAGTTCAGGGAATGTTTAATACGGGTATGGCCATATCTAATTTTCCCGACAGCTGCAGCGCCGGAAATTGTACAAACAGCAGTCCCGACAAATTGAATATTTGTACTCATCCGAAATGTGATTGCGAGGGCGATTGCTGTTGCGCTTCTGTTGAAGGAACATCTTGCCAGTCCTGCGAACCGGCTGAAACTGTTTGTAAGGAACCAGAAGAAGAATTAATGGACCAAATGGGACATGCGAGCACTTGTAACGAAAAAGAAACAAAGGCGTACGGAGGCTGCAGTACTTGTTGTGAAGGTATTTGTCCGGAAGTTCCCCTGCCCGAAGAAGACTACTGGACCTGCCCTTACAGAAACCTCTGTAATTTAATGAAGAATCTATACCAAAGAAGGTCCATTCAAAGGTCTTGCCTTGAAGAGACAGAAAACACCAATGAAGAGAAATCAAGAGAGATTATGGAGAGTAAGGTAGGATACGTTCAGAAGATGGAAATGAGAGAAGTGATATTATTCGAAATGGCCCAGGTTAAAGAGATAAAGGACGATGTAGAATATGAATATGTTTCGACCACAAACTTAATTAGTCTTGTCTGTCCCAGTTATTTGCTTTGGGATCTTACTCCTCTTACCTGTAACGCGAGCTTGAATAAGAAGCTTAACATTGAAAAGAGGTTTGATTTGTTTGATATGCTTAAAGATTCAAGAGAAAGACTGAACGGATGTGTTAAAGGATATACTATCCCCTACAAGCAGACCGCCGATAACGTCAGGGTTTTGAGCTGTTACGAAGCTTCCAATACTTCCAATACTGGACTGGTTGTTATTCCCGAATTCCCCTTCCTTAAATTAGGAGACCCAGTAGACAAAGATATTGCTGAAGGAATCAAATATATTAATTGTTATCCTTACAATAGCGATAATTTAACCGACCAAGAAAAGGAAGTCTGTTTCTATAACATCAATCGTACGGGAACCGCAGAGAATCCGGGCTGTTTAACAATTACTAAAAATTATATGGATAATTATTATTGCTGCCAATAATATGAATATTAAAACAATAATCACTACATTATTTTTATTTCTTATTGCTTTCCCTGCTTTGGCGGCGATGCAATATCCGGAAATCGGCGGGATAACAATTTCCGAATCAACCACGGCTGCCCAATACATTGTTTATTTCTTTAATTTAGCGATTGCTCTAGGTGCTTTTGCCGCCGTTATCATGATGGTTATGGCCGGCATCGAATGGGTTACCGCTGCCGGAAATCCGAGCAAGATAGAATCATCTAAAGGAAAGATTGCCAATACCCTTTTCGGGGTAGCCGTCCTCGTTGGCTGTTATTTGATTCTTAATACTATTAATGACCAACTGCTTACCATTAAAATAGATGATTTGAAATGTGAACACGGTATAACAGTCTCAGTCAAACAGGCTTCCGATGATAAAGTAAAGCAGAAATGTATCGATGCGAGTCAGACAAATATCGAGGACACGATTATAAGCACTTTGAGCTGGAATTTTCCCGAAGATTATTTACTAAGAGTTTATCTCTATTCTGAACCGGACTATAAAGGAACGATAACTCAAATTGATTGCAAGAATGGTCCTTGTGATGGGAGTATTTCCGGAGCAAAATCACTTTATTTTTTACTGAACAACGCCGGAATTTATTTGTATGACGACAACAGTTATACCCCGAGGGTAAAAAGTTATCCCCTTTTTACTTCGACCAGCATATCTGATTTATCTAAAACAAATAGCTTTGATAATTTTACCAGGTCAATAGAAATAATTAATCCCGATCAAGACAAACAGCAGCTTCAATATTCCGCTATTGTTTTTAAAGATCAAAACTATCAAGGAAGATGTGCTTTTGTCGGTCAGTCTGTTCCTGATATGGATACTGGATATAGCGGATATTACACTGATGCTATAGGAGATGATGAAATTTCTTCAATTATTGTGGCAAAATCTAACTTAAACCAGGAAGCAATCAGCCAAAAGAGAGGAGAAATCATATTGTACACCAAGGTTAATTGTGGAAAATCAGATACCGACCCAACTAAGCAAATCAAGGCTTGTCATATACCGATAACCAGTGTTGCCAGTGGTCAGGTGGATATTTCTGAAAGTTGTTCTAATTTTGAGTCTGGCGATGAAGTAATGTCTTTTGAAATCACTGGTGCAGCCGGATTAATTCTAAGTACTTCCAAGAAACAAGCGGGAGACGAAAAAACATACTGTATGTATTTCAATAAAGAATCTTTAGGAGGAGGAACCTGTTTGTCTTCAATATTGGATACCCATATCTTTACGGTCGGAGGAACGACCCCGCAATCATATATAATCGTACCGGAAAACTAAAATGAAAAATATTAAAACAATAATTTGTCTTTCTTTATTTGGAATATTATTCATCTCCCCTGTTTTGGCAGCAATACAATATCCGGAAATCGGTGGCGTTAATATTAATGAAGAAGGAACTTCAGCGGCCACCTACGTTGTTTATCTTTTTAATCTATCTATTGCGGCTGGAGCTTTTATTGCCGGAGCGGTTTTGTTTGCAGCCGGAATTGATTACGTTTCTGCTCGTGGAGAGCCGGCCAAGCTTGATAGCGCAAAAAACAAAATAAAGAATGCCTTTTTGGGATTAACGATCCTTCTCGCTGCTTTCATGATTTTAAACATTATCAATCCTCAATTAACGAGCATTAAAATCAGCCAATTGGAAAAAACACCGGAAAAGGAAATAGTCATTCCCGAGGGTTCTGGTATTTATTTATATGATTTAACTAATTACGCTTCCAGTGAAAATGAAGAGCCGGTAAGGGTTACTAAAACCATGGGGGGCTTTTTAGAAAGCAATTTTAGTAATAAAGCTGAATCAATTAAATTCAATAATCCGACTGAAGAATTCAGCTTCGGCGCCGTTCTTTACGCTGCCAAAGAAGACAGTACTGAAGGTTCTGGCTCTGATTTAAGAGGAAATTGTTCGTATACACTCAGTAATGTTCCTGACTTAGACGTTGCGGTTAACGACAAGGAAAACTATCCTCCGATTGGCCGGGATAAGCTGGCTTCAATGCTTGTTTTTAAAACTGATGGTGGTTCGGGAAGTATCAAGATTTATAATACTATTAATTGCAAAGACAGGACCGATGAATACGGGGTAACCTGTAAAAAGAAGAAATACGATGATTGCGAGATTACCGGCGGCAGCGGATTTACAGATCTCAAAAAGGCTTGTCCCGATTTCAAGAGCGACATTATGTCGATAGAAGCCGGAGATGGTCTGGGAATATTATTTAAAGCCACGGGAGCTCAGGAAGCCGGAAGATGCCAGTATATTGAAACCAATGATACTGGCTGCGTTAACGTAGTGAAATATAGCTATGTTTATAATATCAATGACAAGAAATACGAATCTGTTTTTACCCCTAAATCTTTTGTCATCTTTTCTTTAGTAAAGTAAACAGAGAATCCCATTGAGGTAAAGACAATACTTCCGCTCTCTCCCCTGGCTTAAGATTATTATCTTCAAGCCATTTTTTTATTATCTCTTTATCTATTTTTAATTGGCTGTATAAGTTTCCGATTAACTGTTTTCTCGGATGAGAAAATCCGGCTTTAATTAATTTAAAGAATTCATCGTTTTTATCAACTCCCTTCGGAGTGATGCGGATAAAAACACTGTCTATTTTAGGAGAAGGCAAAAAACAGCCTTTAGGAACGGTGAATAATATCTTGGGATTGGCATAATACTGAACGGCAATGGATAAGATAGACATATCGCCCGGTTTGGCACAAATACGCTCCCCTACTTCTTTCTGAATCATTAAAAAGATATCTTCGGGCGGATTTTTGATTTCTAAGAGGTTTCTGATTAAAATTGAGGTTAAGTAATAAGGGATATTGGCGACAATTTTGTATTTTTTAACTTTAACATTCAGTTTGTCATTATTAAACAGCTTAAGGATGTCTTCATTGATAATCTCCACGTTTTTAATGTTTTCCTCTTTGAGTTTTTGATTTAAAGCTATAACCATTTCTTGATCTTTTTCAATGCAAACAATCTTCTTGGCGATTTTAGCCATTTCTAAGGTTATCGCCCCTAGTCCCGGCCCGATTTCTAAGATAACATCATCGGAAGAAAGGCTAATTGAAGCCATAATCTTCCTGATTTGGTTCTGGTCTTTCAAGAGATTTTGACCGAGTCCTTTTTTGAGTCTGACAGTGTTCATAAGGGTATTATACCTGACCGGATTAATTAATAAAAGGGTGTTGATTTCATGTGGAAAGATTTCTTGACATATGGGTGGATAGGTCTAAAATATATGGTATCCAGATAGATTGTCTGGAATTATGAATTATTAACTTTTGTAGGATTTTTAATAGAAACCCTGCAACTCTGGATTATTCTTATTCAAAAAAAAATTAAGAAAACTATCGGCAGAATCGGTAAAAAAAGGCTCTTTTTGGCCTTTTTCGTACTTTTTTGCGTTTGGGGTAATACTTTCCTTAACCAGGATATAAACACCTCTAAAACGAGCGTTTCTAAGCTTCAGAACAGCTTCTTGAGTCTTGAATCAGCCTTCCAACCGATTACCAACAATCTAATCTTTGAACAGGGAAATATTTTAGCTGCCTTGCCTTCTCCCCTGTTTGTTTCATCAGAGACCTTAGGGTCTTTGTTTGATGAAGAAACGGAAAGTAAAGATATTATTAAACACATCGTGGAAAAAGGAGAAACTCTTTCTTCAATTGCCGAATTATACAATATTTCAATTGAAACCATTCTCTTGGCTAACGAATTGGATACGACTAAAATCCAACCCGGCCAAGAGCTTTTAATTTTACCGGTTAACGGCATTATTCATATGGTGGAAAAAGGAGAAACCATTGCCGCAATTGCTAAAACTTATAGTGCGGACAAAGAAGAGATTATCAGCTATAACAGTCTATCTTCTTCAGGAGAGGTATATATCGGAGATGTTTTGATCATTCCTAATGGCAAAATGCCCAAGCAATCTACCCCGACAACCAATACCCCGACCCAGAATTATGCCCAGGTTGTTCTTCCTAATTCTTATTTCATTGTTCCAACGGTTGGAACAATTACCCAGGGAGCTCATTATTCATACAGTTCCGGCGGAAAGACTTATTATACCGCTGTAGATATTTCTAATGCGATCGGAACGCCAGTTGTGGCTGCGGCCGGAGGGCAAGTACAGATTGCTAAGAATAAGTGGCCTTATGGAAACTATATTACTATTCTTCATCCGAACGGAGTGGTAACCCTTTATGCCCACTTAAGCTTTATCGCTAGAGGTATTGAATCAGGAGCCACTGTTTCTCAAGGACAGGTTATCGGATATATGGGCAATACTGGAAGAACCGTCAGAGGAGTGGGCGGAACCGGTTCTCACTTGCATTTTGAAACCAGAGGTGCAGCTAATCCACTAACTGCCTATGGCCGAGGCAGTAAGATTTCTTATTAATTAATTAAGCCGAACCGGAGTTCGGTTTTTTGATATAAAAAAAGAAAGGGTTATTCCCCTTCTTTTTTACAGTTACATTCGTCGTTTTTACAGTTGCAAGTATTACAGGTTTTAGCTTCGGGCAAGGCAATCAATCTTTCTTCAGGTATTTCACATTCGCAACCATCGCATCCGCAGTCGCATTTGCCATATGTCCCCTGCTCTATCTTCTCTAATGCCAGATTCACATCTCTTAAACTTTCTTCTAAAGAATGTTCAACCGGCAAGAGATTTTCATATTCTTCTACTTCATCAACTTTGTCTTCTGGAGTATCGGTTAACTGAGGAAATTCTGTTTGCCAATTATCCTCGCTGGTTTTTTTGGCAAAAGTCTTTAATTGTTCTTCTATGTCTATCTTCTTTTTCTCTAAAGCCTCTTTTCTTTGAGCGATGAATTCTGGTGTCATATGATGTTTAATATCTTAAGAATGGCTGCAACCACCAAGAAAAATATTATTGCGATTACCAATCTCACTAATATTTTAAAAGTCGGGGTTTGTTTCTTGGCCATGTTTATTATTTTACTTTTTGTTCAATGCTTATTAACTCATCCTTGATTTGCCTAATCTGGGCTGAAACTTCCTGGTATTTTTCTTTGATGATTTTCCTGGTTGTTTCAAAGTCCCTTACCCTATCCTCTATTTCCCAACGGTCTTTTTCCAAGGCTCTTCTTTTTTCTTCATTGGTTCTTCTTCTTAATTCGATATCTCTTAAAATAACCTCATCGGTTGTTTCCTCTTGTCTTCTTTCGAGAATTTTGATTTCGTCTTCAGTGGCTTTTTCTTTTAAAGCAATATCGGCCAATCCTTTGTCTGATTTGTCTCTCTGTTTGGTATTCTCAAACATTTCTTTTTTAATATCTTCAACCGATTGATTTAGGGGTTTCAATCTTTCTTCCAAATCTTTCTTTGTTCTTCCTAGAACGATTCTATTTTTGTCTCTCTTTAATATTTCTAGCTGTTGGAGGGTATCCTTTTCTTTCGCCATTACTTTTTCCGCATTCAAATCACACTCCCTTATTTGAAGTCTTAATGATTTGATTTCGTCTTCTTTTTCGTATTTTTCTTTTTCTATATTATTTCTCTCGTCTTCTACTCTCCATCTCTCCTTCTCGACAGCTCTTTTCTCTTCCGGTGTCTGGGCCAGAGCTTCCTTTTGTTCCAAATCTTTCTTGATTTCATCGGCTCTAAGCTTTTTTTCCAGCACCAATTCAAGTTTCTTTTTAATGTTTTCTATCTCTTCTTCAATTTCTTTTTTTCTTTGCTCAAAAGGAGCTTTTTCTTCATTAACATCTTTTAAAGCTTCTTCTAATTCAAGAGTTTGTTCATCAATTCTGGCTAATTTTTCTTCATCTTCATTAATTTCCACCACTTCTTCCGCTTCTTTTTGCTTTGCTTCTTCCAATCCCAATTCTTCCGCACTCGGTATTCTTTCTGCTTCTTCCAATCCTAAATCTTTAGCGCTGGGCAACCTTTCCGGGATATCTAATTCTATCTCTTTGGGCTCTGGAGCAGGTTCTTCTTCGACGGGCAAAGCTTCAGGAATTTGTTCTTCTACCGGTTTTTCTATTTCTGGTTCGGGCTCTGGTTCTGGTTCCGGAATATTCATAAAAGCGACCGGAGCTTCTTCGGTTTGTTCTATCGGTCCCTTTTCTTCTATTACCTGTTTTACATTGTCCTCACTTTTATTAGTTGAGAGGGCTAATTCGTAAGCAAAATCCTCGGCTTTTTTAGTTTCTTCCTCCACAGAAAGAGGGCCTTGTTCGGGCGCGATTTCTATTTTTTCTGGTGCTGTAAAATTAGGTTCTGAAGGAATCGGTTCCTCTCTTTTTTCCGCAATAAAGCTTTGGGTTACTTCTTCGATTTCATTACCTTTAGGATAAATTGAGACACCCTCAGCTTCCTTGATATCCCTCAGCATTGTCCTAATTTTTTCTTTGTCTAAAAAAATTACCGGCATGTAGGATTTACTGATTTAAAATTAAAAAGCGAATTAAATTTATAAAATTATTTCCTCGCCTCTTTTAATGATAGATTAATTCTACCCTGTTCGTCAATAGAGATAACTTTTACCGGAACAACATCTCCAACCTTAACAACGTCAGTTACCTTATTAACTCTTTCATTAGCTAATTGAGAAATGTGAATCATGCCTTCTTGTCCGGGAAGAATCTCGGCAAAGGCACCGAATTCAAGAATTCTTTTTATTTTTCCTTGGTATAACTCTCCGACTGCAACTTCTTTGGTTAAATTTTTAATCCATTCGAGAGCTTTTTGCGCCGAAGCTTCATTCTCAGCGGTGACAAAAACTTCACCGGTTTCTTCGATGTCAATTAGAACTCCACATTCATCAATAATTTCATTAATGATTTTTCCACCAGTACCGATAACATCTCCGATTTGATCAGGTCTGATTTTAATAATGTATATTCTCGGAGCATTGGGAGATAATTCTTTTCTCGGTTCGGGAAGAGTTTCCATCATTTTGGCTAAAATTTGGATTCTGGCTTTTTTAGATTGTTCCAAAGCATCTTTCATTATTTGATAAGTGATTCCCCTAACCTTGATATCCATTTGTAAAGCAGTAATTCCGTTTTTAGTTCCGGCTGCTTTGAAATCCATATCTCCGTAGTGGTCTTCTTCTCCCTGAACATCAGTTAAAACAAGGTATTTCTTGTCTTCAGTACTCTTCTTATCAGTCATTTCCATCATTAGTCCCATTGCAATTCCTGAAACAGGATTCTTGATCGGAACTCCACCGTCCATTAGGGCCAAGCAAGCCGCACAAGTTGAAGCCATTGATGAAGAACCGTTAGAACACAAAACCTCAGAAACAACTCTGATTGTGTACGGGAAATTTTCTGCTTCGGGAATCATTGAACGCAAAGCTTTTTCTCCCAACATTCCGTGTCCGATCTCTCTTCTGCCCGGTCCTCTTAATGGTCCAGTTTCGCCAACGCATGATGGCGGGAAGTTATAGTGATGCATGAATCTTTTCTTTCCGTTTAATTCCATTTCTTCAAATATTTTTTGATCACCTGGGCTGCCTAAAGTTAAGAATGACAGCACTCTTGTTTCTCCGCGGCAGAATAATCCGGTGCCGTGAACTCTGGGAATAACATTCACATCACAACTCAATTCTCTGATTTCATCAGACTTTCTTCCGTCGAAACGAATGCCCTTCTCAATTATATTTTCATGAATGACTCTTTCTGATTCTTTTTCAAAGAATGAAAAACCGTAGCGAGTTTTATCCGCATCATCATGTTTTTTCAATATTTCTCCTAGTTCCTCTCTGATTTGATGAAGGTCATCAGTAGCATCTTTCTTTAAGATGTTACTGATTCTATTTCCCAATAAATCTTTAACTTCTTTTTTTATTTCTTCGTCACTTCCCTTCTCTTCCAAGACTATCTTTTCTTTTCCTATTTTTTTAACAATCTCTTCTTCGAAATTAAGAATGTCTTCGTGATATTTTTTAGCAAGCTCAACCGCTTTCAAAATATCTTCTTCAGGAATTTCTTTCATTCCTGCCTCAATCATATTAATCAAGATTTCTTTTTTTGATTCTGATTTCAAGCCGGATAATAATAAATCCATTGATCCTGTTTCTCTTTCGGTAAAGGTTGGGAAAGCTACCATGTTGTTATCCCTCATTCCTATTCTTACCGGAGCAACTGGTCCGCCCCAAGGAATGTCTGATGTTGAAAGAACAATTGAAGCGGCGATTAATCCAAGACTAGCTAAATCGCTTTCTTTATCCCAAGACAAACAAGTAATAATTATTTGTACTTCCCTTTTGAAGTCTGCTGGAAACAACGGTCTAATCGCTCTATCAATTAATCTTGAAGTTAAGATTGATTGTTCGCTCGGTCTGCCTTCTCTTTTCATAAATCTTGAGCCGAGGATTTTTCCGATGGCGTAGAATCTTTCTTCATAAGCTACAGTTAAAGGAAAAAAATCGATTCCCTCGATTTCTTTTTTGCTCATTACGGCAGTGGCCATAAGGCAGGTTTCTCCATATTTTACAAAAACAGAACTATTGGTTCTTTCCGCTAGATTTTTGAAATCTACTTCTAAAAATTTATCGTCGATTTTAAGTTTAAAAGATTCAGTCTTCATATTTTAGCACTAGGCTT